>Ga0070741_10019406_pt1 | contig 10857 bp, 4 predicted proteins | sample Coa_R1_4_FD_66440 | JGI IMG/M metagenome (GOLD analysis project Ga0070741, IMG submission 66440) | Surface soil microbial communities from Centralia Pennsylvania, which are recovering from an underground coalmine fire - Coalmine... | ecosystem: Environmental > Terrestrial > Soil > Unclassified ...
TATTACGAGGACGGCATGGCCTTGAAGACGAACGGCATGCTGGACGACGCGATCTACCAATTCCGCGAGGGCCTGGCGGCCATGCCGAACAACGAGAAGGTGGCCAACGCCCTGAACAGCACCTTGAAGGAAAGGGAAGCCGATACCTTTTACCAGCAGGCGGTCGACTTGGAAAAAGCCGGGAAGGACGAGGACGCCCGGAACCTTTTGGACCAGGCGTTGGAATCCAATCCGGATCACGCGGGGGCCAAAGCTTTGAGGGAAAAGATCCAGACCGAGACCGCCACCAAGAGCGGGGGACTGGCCCTTTCCTCCAAGGAGCCTATCTCCCTTCATTTCAACCACACGGACCTCAAGGCCGCCTTCGACTTCATCGGCAAAGCCTTCGGGGTGAACGTCATTTTCGACGAGGGGCTCAAGGGCAAGGAAGTGACCCTGGCGGTGGACAATGTCACCTTCGAGCAGGCCTTGGACCTCATCCTCAACTCGACCCAGACCTTCTATAAGCAGATCGGGCCCAACACCATCCTGGTGGCCGAGGATTCCAAGACCAAGCGGGGGCAATATGACGACCTGATGATCAAGACCATCCAGCTCAACTCCATGAAGGCCTCGGACATGGCCAATATCCTCAAGAGCACCATCGACCTGAAACATGTGGTGGTGAACGACGATCTGAACACCTTGATCATCCGCGATACCCCCGATATCCTGAACCTGGCCGAGGAGATGATCGCCGCCAATGACCGGCCCCCCGCCGAGGTGCTGCTGGATGTGGAGATCCTGGAGGCCGACCGGAGCAAGGAGGAGAGCCTGGGGATCGATTACGGCTCACAGATCCAGTTCAACTGGACCCAATCCTCGACCTCCCAATTGTCCGTCAGCACCTTGAGCAGTTCGTCCCTGGCCAACATCCTGGGCCAAGGCGTGGTGACCCTCCCCGCCATCACCTTCAACTATTTCAAACAGGACGTGGACGCCAAGACCCTCGCCCATCCCCAAGTGAGGACGCTGGACCGCAAGGAAGCCAAGATCCATATCGGGGACCGCATCCCCCTGCCGGCCTCGGTGATCTTGAACACCACGGGCCAAGTCCAGACCACTTACAGCTACACGGACATCGGCGTTCTCTTGAACGTGACCCCCAATATCAACCTGGACCGGACGGTCCAGGTCAAACTCAGCTTGGAAGTCAGCTCCCTGGGGGCGAACCTGGGTTCAGCCTCCAATCCCGCCTACGATATCGGGAGCCGGACGGCGGAAACCACCATGGTCCTGCACGACGGCGAGAGCGCCATCTTGGGAGGCTTGATCCAGGACCAGGAGCGCAACACCCTCGCCAAGGTGCCCTTGTTGGGCGATATCCCCATCATCGGGCGGATCTTCGGAGGCAATTCGTCCAACAACAACCAGCGCACCGATATCCTGCTCACCATCACTCCCCGGATCGTGCGGGATTGGACCTTTCCCCATAAGGACATGATGGAGGTCTATTCGGGAACCGGCGACAATATTTCCAGCAAGCCAAAATTCGGAGTTTTCAAGAACCGGGCCAAGGGCGCGCCCGCCCCGGCCATTGCCATGGGGGCGCCATCCGCTCCGGCGACCCCGGCGCCTTCCACGACCCCGGCCCTGCCTTTCCAGCAAAGCCCCCTTTCGGGACCGGCATCGGTGGGAGGGGTGGCGCTTTCCTTTTCCCAACCGCAGTATCAGGCCGCTTTGGGACAGCCGGTGACCTTGGCGGTGATGGGGGAAAACCTGGGTTCCTTGAAAGAACTGCCTTTGGCGGTCGCTTTCAACGCCAATTACTTGAAATATGTATCCGCCACGGCCGCTTCTCCACAGGTCGGGAACATCGTCACCGATGTGGACGACGCCCATGGCCTGGTGCGATTGCATCTGCCCTTGACCCCGGATAATCAGGCCAAGGGCAAGGTCAAATTGGTGGACCTGGTCCTGAGCGGCTACACTCCGGGCATATCCTATCTGGTGTTCCTGAACCCCACCTTCAAGGACCCGAATGGGAACGAGATCCACGCCGAAGCCACCGCTTCCAGGATCGCGGTCAAATAGCCTGGGAAGAGGGGTCCTGAAAATGAGGCCGAAAAGCCGTTCGTCCGCTTCCTTTCGAGCCCTGGCCCCCAACGAGGCTGGGTTCACCCTGATCGAGATGCTGGTGGTCCTGGCGATCCTGTCCGTTTTGGCCGCGGTCACGGTCCCTTACGCCGAGATCACCGTGAAAAGGGGCAAGGAACTGGACCTGCGCAGGGACTTGCGGGAAATAAGGACGGCCCTCGACCGTTTCCATGATGATTGGCTGAACATCCGGATCTCGAGGACCAATGGCTCGGTCAGCGAGGACGGATATCCCAAGACCTTGGAAGAATTGGTGGAGGGAGTGGACTCCGCCGGGCCCCGGGCCGTGAAACAAAAATACCTGAGGCGCATCCCGGAGAATCCCTTCGGCGACAACAGCCTTCCTTTGGACCAACAGTGGGGCCTGCGCAGCTACCTGGACGACGCCCATTCTTCCCAATGGGGAGGCCAGGATGTTTATGATGTCTATTGCCCCGGTGATGGAAAGGCCTTGGACGGTTCCCTTTACCATGATTGGTGATAAGGAGCGAATGTGAAAAGGGTAAGATTCCCCGCCCCGAACGGGGAACAAGGCTTCACTTTCATCGAGATGCTCCTGGTGCTGGCGGTCCTGGCCCTATTGGCCGGACTGGTCGCTTCCGTTTCCATGGGGAAGATCCGGCAGTCGAAGGAGTCGGCCTTGAAGGAGGACCTGCACGCCATGCGGAAGGCCATCGACGATTTTTACGCCGACACGGGGAAATACCCCAAACAACTCCAGGACTTGGCCGACAAGCATTATCTCCGGTCGATCCCGGTGGATCCGATCACGGAGCTGAACGACACTTGGCAGGTCGTCGTTTCGCAGGACCCGGCCCAAAAGGACGGCATCACGGACGTGCACAGCGGTTCGGAGGAAAAATCCAGTGACGGGAACAACTATAATGAATGGTAAAAAAGGGCATCGTCGTAGGACTTTGGGACTTCGTCCCCTGTCGCAAAAGGGGTTCACCCTCATCGAGCTTTTGATCGTGCTGGTCATCCTTTCCCTTTTGGCCGCCTTGGTGGGACCGGCCTTGGTGGAAAGGCTCAAACCCGCCAAGCGGACCGTGGCCCAATCGCAGATCGAGGAATTCATGGCCGCTTTGGATAATTTCTACGTGGACGCGGGCCGTTATCCCAGCAGCGAGGAAGGGCTCCAAGCCCTTCGGGAGAAGCCGCCTTCCGCTAAAAATTGGAAGGGGCCTTACTTGAAAAAAGACCTGCCGAACGACCCCTGGGGCGGTCCTTATCTATATCGTTCCCCCGGCCGCAATGGAGGATTCGAGATCCTTTCCTACGGCGCCGATGGGAAAGAGGGCGGTGAGGGAGAGAATGCCGATGTCACCAGCTGGGAAGCCGGGAAAAAATAAAGGCCGTTCCACCCGGGAAGCGTTCCCGCGGAAGCCCTTGAACGAGGGCGGCTATGCCTATGTGATGGTCCTGGCGGCCGTGGTGATCCTCGGCATATTGGCCGAGACCGCGGTCAGCTTGATCTCGACCCAGGTCAAGCGGGACCGGGAGGAAGAGCTTTTATTCCGGGGTTCGGCTTATCAGCAAGCCATCCAGGATTATTATCTTTCGACCCCGCCGGGAGGCGTAAGCTATCCGCAAAACCTGCAGGACCTGCTTTCGGACCCCCGCTTTCCCGGCCGCAAACGACATATCCGCATCCTTTATCCCGACCCGATGGGGAAGGATTGGAATTTGGTCAAGGGACCCGGTGGGGTCATTCAAGGGGTCGTCAGTCCAAGCCACGAAAAACCCTTGAAACAGGCCGGTTTTCCGGCTTCTTGGGCCTCCTTTGAGGGGGCTCAGCATTATTCGGATTGGATCTTCATGTTCCAACCGACCCCGGTCGGTTCGGTCTCCCAGCCTCAATCCTTCCACTGAGCGGATCGAGTTACCCATCCCATAAAATCAGTGTAAGTTGACGTTGTTGTTTAAATCAGGGTATTTCACGCCCTAAAACAGGTCTGAAATTGTGCAAAAAAAGACCATGTTTAATCGTTCAAGCAAGCGATTTGTGAATGGGGTGAAAATTTTTTGCATTTTAAAAAAATTTTCTGGACGGGGAACTGAAAGCTAGTAATAATTTGGCCCATCACTTAGGCCTTTCTCCTTTCTACACTGCCTTTATCTAGATCAAGTTTTTATATCAGCCGGTATGTCAGGGAATATATGAGTGGTCACCCTCAATTGAAAAAGGCCGTTCCTTCGGCTTTGCTTTTTTCCCCCGTGAAAAAATTTTTTATTTTCTTTTTTTCTTTTTTCTCCTCTAGCGCTTTGAAGCTCTCCAAGAAATTTTCTCCCGCATTCGAAAAAAATAATTCTTCTTCATCCTTGAACCCCCGCAAGGTTTGGCCGCGCCGCTTGGCTTGGGCCTTGGGGTTGTTCCTGCTATTGGCCATCGGCGCCCGCGCCATGATCTCCTTGAGCGGTGTCCTGCGCTTGACGCCTTTGTCGGTGACGGTGACCCCCGCGGCGACCTTGTCCTCCGATCTTCAATCCCTGGAAACCCAAACCGTTGGCCAAGCCTTTGACCGGGATACGACGACCTCCTATCGGGCCTATGGCAAGAGCCAATTGAAAGTGACCTTCGATACGGTGGAGGAACTTCACCGCTTGAAAGTTTTCGGCCCGGCCCCCTATGTGATGAGCGTGTCGATGATGGACGCGAAGGGCAATCTGTCACCGGTCGTCGGCTGGACCAACGTGAACTTGAACGGCCTCTCTTCCGGTTGGAACAACATCGACCTGGATAACCCCGTTCCCGCCTCCTCGCTGGTGATAAGCCTGAACCCCACGGTGACCATCGTGTCCAAGACGCCGGGCATTCCGGAGATCGAGTTTTGGGGAAAAGGATTCGCCCAGAACGTGAAGGGCGGCTTGGATTGGGAAAGTTTGTGGAACGGCACTACGCCCTCCTCGCCCGCGACCCTCATGATGAGCGGAAGGGAATATGACTCCACCGACGGCGTATTGAGCGTCGGGGGATTGGGCGGCCCCTCGGCCGCGAGCATGACCGTGAACCTTCCCTTGGACGGGAAGAGCTACCGCAAGGCCTGGCTCTTGTACGACATCGAGGGACTTTCCAACTGGATCGCCGTACCGCGGACCATCAACGGGGAAGAATCGGCCGGCGGCTGGCCGCTGCCCGGAAGCGGGGATTGGACCACCCAGGCGGAAGCCATCCATCCGAGCTGGCTGGTGCAGGGACAGAACACCATCACTTTCACCATGCCCCTCGGAGTGGTGACGCCCTATCAAGTGAAGAACCTGAGGGTCATCGTAGAGGGTGACAACGGAGCGAACCTGATCGATCAAGTTTCGGCTTCGGCGGGGGACGCCACCGTGCTCTTGGACGGGGATGAGACCACCGGCTGGAGACCCTATGTGGACGGGGGACAATCACCGTCCTTGACCTTGAACCTCTACCGCACGGTATCGGTGGATACGGTGAAAGTTTATCTGGATAAGGCCATCACGGGCCAAGTGGTGGTGGGCGTATTGCAGGGCGGCACTTGGAACAGCTTGGGCGACGCGGTGAACGGCGGCGGGCTTGCCGCGGGCTGGCAGGACATTCCGGTGAAGGCGCAGGGCGGTGTCGACGCGATCTCTTTGAGCTTCGTGGGCGGTACGGGCTCCAATTCGATCATGGAAGCCATGGTGGAAGGTTCGGGAGTGGGCCAACCTTACGGCCAAACGGTGGAAGTTTCCTATCCCAAAGCGGGCGAATATTTCGGCCGGGAAGCCTATATCCGTGGTTTTCTAGGCGTTTCCGATAACGGCAGCGGTCCGGCCCAAGTGATGCTGGGACCTAAACAAGTGACCGTCTCCAACGGGCAATTCGAGGGCATCATCGGCAAGGAAGATCTGGGGCTCACGGGAACCGCCGACGGCGACGCATGGGCGGTCACGATCACGGCCCTCTATCCCGATGGGACCGCCTTGAACCAAGTGGTGCAATTGAACCAGGACCTTTCGAGCGCGACGGCTTCCAAGGGCTTCGGTACCTACGCGCAAAAGCTGCTGCCCAAGAATACGACGGTGATCGACAAGATGGGCGCGCGCATCGAGATGTTGAAGGACGCCTTGAGCAAAATGTTGGATTTGAAAGTGGTGGGATTGCACACCACCGACCTGCCTCCCATGAACCCGGGCATGACCAACGTGACGGGCGGCCAGTTCCGGGGCTATCGGTTCCTGCCGCACGGCACCCAGTTCAAGAGCAAGGTGAAATTGACCATTCCCTTCGACAATAACCTTTTGCCCGCGGGTAAAAAGGCCAAGGACGTCCGGACCTATTATTTCGACACCAACCGCGGCACTTGGATGCCCTTGGAACTTTCCAAGACCGACCGTGAGAACGGGAAGATCGAAAGCTTGACCAAACATTTCACGGATTTCGTGAACGCCACCATCACCACGCCTTCCAATCCGCAGGAAGTGAATTTCAACCCCAATCAGATCAAGGACATCAAGGCCGCCGATCCAGGCGCGCAAGTGAACCTGATCGAACCTCCGCAAGCCAACAGCAACGGAACCGCCAATTTGTCCTATCCGATCGAAGTGCCGCCTGGCCGCAAAGGTGTCCAACCCCAATTGTCGGTGGCCTATAACTCGGGTGGCGGGGGAAGCTGGCTGGGGACGGGATGGGACCTTCCGATCCAATCGATCACGGTCGAGACCCGTTGGGGCGTTCCCCGCTATTGGGACGGCGAGAATACCAATGGAAACAACCCGGGGAATTTGAATGAGGAAACTGAAACTTATCTTTTGAATGGCGAGATGTTGACCGAAGATTTTGGCCTGAATAACAATCGTTCTTATCTGGCCCATCGTGGGGACGCGAGCTCCCCCAACGCGGACCATTTCTTGAGCCGTCCCTCTTCCGACCCCGTGACCTTCCACACCCGCAAGGAAAGCCAGTTCCAATTGATCGTTCGCCACGGGAGCGGGACCAATGCCGCCAAGAACTATTGGTGGGAAGTGACGGACAAGAGCGGGATGAAGAGTTATTTCGGCGGAAGCCCGGATACGGGGACGCCTGATCCCTCGACGACCCTGACCGACTCGGTTGGCCATATTTTCCAATGGTCCTTGAAGCAAATGAAGGATCCTCACGGCAACAGCATGCTTTACAACTACGCGGTGGTGTCCGGAACTCAGGGGACGGAGATCTATTACAAGAATATCACCTATACCGGGACGGGTAGCGCGCCCGGTTTCTACGAGGTGGACTTTTATCGCAGCGGGCCGATCAATGACGGACCCAATTGGGTGAGCGGCTTCAACCGTTTGGATTTCCCCTTGAACGCCAAGGGCGGCTTTCCGCGTCAAACGATGGACGTGCTCGACCATATCACGGTCAAGATCCGGAACGGGCAGGAGATCCGCAACTACCAGTTCAGCTACAAGACCGGGCCTTTCGACAAGACCCTCCTGACGAAGATCCAGCAGTTCGGCCCGACAGTAGGGAGCTCTTGGGAAGTATTCCCGGGGAACTTCCATACCTTCTGCTATTACGACGACGTTCAGGGTGTGACGGTGTGTGATGGCTCGACTGGAGTGGCGAATACCTACAACGGATTCACTTCCATCGGGTGGACGCCCCCGCAAACAGGCGTGCAGTTGATCCCCAACCTCCCGATCGTGGATCTGTTCCTGGATGGAAAGGCGACGGATCTAGGCGGCGAGGATTCGACCGAATTTGGCGGACACCTTTTCTTGGGTTACGCTCCCCCCTTGTCGGTCGGGAAAGATATGTCCCTCGGCGGGAAGATCGGTTTCAGCAACACGGATGGCGACGGGAAAGTCCAACTGCTCGATCTGAACGGAGACGGACTTCCGGATCTGATCTACAAACAGAATGGCGGGTCGGGAGCCCTGGCTTATTTCCCGAACACGGGGGAGACCATTTCTTCGTCGGTGACGCAGGGTTCTTTTGGCTCCTCGAATCCGAATATCCTTGGGATTCAAGATATTTCGAAGTCGAACACCCAAATGACCTCCGGAGGCGTGGAGGTTTACATCGGCTTCATCAATGGCTTGTTCAATGTGGCGGGAAGCGACAACAAACAGACCAAGTTCTTCACGGATGTGAACGGTGACGGCATACCGGACCTCGTGGATAATTCCGCGGTCTTTTTCGGCAGCGTCGATCCCACCAATGGTCATTTGACCTTCACGGGGGACAGCGGGAACACGGCCAATCCCTTGTGCGTAGGCGCGCCGGTGTCGATGGATCCCGCGACCTTGCCTGACTTCGCCACGACTTTCAACAAAGCCGCCACACAGAACCCGTTAGTGGACACCTTGAAGGTTTGGACCGCACCCTATGATGGGACGGTGACGATCAACGCGCCGGCCACCCTTTTGCCCAATGCCTTGATGGTGAACCCGCCCCAGGACGGGGTGAGGGTGGCCATTGAACAGGCTCTCCAGTCCCAGGGATCTTTCCCAAGCTCTTCCCAGAACCACTTGATCGACGCGGCTTATTTGACCGTCGCCGGTTCGAAACTCGCGACCCCCGCTTCGGCCTTGAACACCATCTACACCGTGCCGGTGCATCAATACGACCGTATTTATTTCCGCCTGCAATCGGTGTTCGACGGGAAGTACGACGAAGTGGGATGGGATCCGAAGATCGGTTACACCATTCCATCGGTGCTTGACGCGAACGGATTGGATCAAACCAAATACGATGCGGCGTCGGATTTCACCCTGGCGGGCCGCAGTAATATCACGGTCAATATGCCCAATAGCGGAACGGTCACCTTGGGCGGCATTTTCAACATGAATCCCGTGTCGGATGATATTAGGGTTTTAGTCATCCAAAACCATACCGATACTTCCACGACAACGCCGACCACGACGCCAGTTACGATCTTCAATCAGTTCATTCCGGGCAATACCACGAGCACGACCAATTCCATTCTCTACCAGGTGGGGGGAATTACTCCGGCCGGGTTGTTGGAAGGGGTGGTGATCGGTGCCGGTAGCAGCTTATCGATACCCGTGGTCAACGACCTGTCCACCCCCGGCGGCCATCATTCGGACTCACTTCAATTGATCGTGTTGACGGATTCGAACATCAATATCACCAATATCCAATGGGCACCTCAGTTGAGCTACACTTCGATCGTTCCGGCGGCGGGTGGCGCGGCGGTGACCCCGACGAGCCCGACGGTGATGAAGGTGCCTTATGACATCCAGTTCTATCCTGAGACTGATGTGGAAGCGCCCCAGACGCCTTTCTCTTTGGCTCCTCCCTTCACGGTTTCGGCGCCTTTGACTTGGATCATTACCCCGCAATTGTTCCTGAACTCGAGCCAAGTCACCAAAGGCAATATCGTATTGACGGTCAAACAAAACGGGTTGTTGGTGAAAAAGCAAGTATATGGGCCTGGCATAACCGGTCCCGCTTTACCGCCTCCGGCTTTTGTGAACTTGGGAGCTCCCTTGACCATTACGACGGATTCCACTGGGGCGGGCATAACCTCCGGTGAGAACTTCTTCGTGAATTTGATCTTCTCCAATGAAGATGACGAAACCATGATCAACACGGCAACGGATGTGCAGTTGATCTCCCAGTATATGGACGCGGCCCACAACATAGCGCCTTTGCCGGCTGCTTCGCCCAGTCCTCAACTGATCAGCGACTATACTTTGGATTCACCAGGCCTCCCGACGGACGTATTGCCTGCCGCTTATCGCGGCTGGTCCTACGTGGCCTTCAAGTCGAACCCCCCGAGCCCTATCACCAATAGCAGTAACGGGCAAAGCCCGACTGCGGCTTTCTTTGAAAACCCGTCCTTGGCCTTGCCGAATGCATCGGCCTTCCCGACGAACCCGCCCAGCGAAGCATTGACCAATCCGCCGGACGCCAACTGGACTGCTTATATGAACAGCGTGAACGCCGCGACCAGCTCGATGCTGGTGGTGATCCTGAACCCGGATCCCGCGACCGGAGTTTGGGCTGGCCCAACCAGCGAGATCTATGACGCGCCGACCTCCATGCAGAGTTCCCGCAATGGGCCCGATCAGATCAATGTGTTCGACGCCAATAGCTTGAACGGAACCTCGGCTTCTTCAGGCTCAGGGACCGGACCGCTATGCCATGGCGGAGCGGTGGGTTCCATCCGCTTGAGCCACACGGATCAAACGAGTTTCGGGGTTGGGGCGGCCGGCGGGGGTGCGAGCGCCTCGGGTACCCATACTGACGGGAACAGCTACGGCATCTTGGACTACATGGACTTGAACGGGGATGGTTATCCGGACATTTTGAACCGCAGTTCAGCCCAGTTCACTCTGCCCATGGGAGGTCTTGAAGCCAACCAGAAGAGCATGATGCAGGGGACCCTGAGGACGACGACCTTTAGCTCGAACAATCTGGGTGTTGGCGGTACGGCGGGCATGGTGGTCTCCGATGCCAAAGGAAGGACGAAGTCCTCGGGCAATCAGATGCAGTCTATTTCTCTTAGCATCAGCGGAAGCTTTGGAACCAGCGATACGGACGCGGGATGGGACTTTGTCGACGTGAACGGCGACGGACTTCCGGACAAAGTTCAGTTCGATAAGAATAACCACCTTTTCGTACAGTTGAACAATGGATATTCCTTTGGTCCCACGACTTATGATTGGACACCCCATGACCAGACCCTGAACCACACCACCGGAACCAATATCAGCGTGAGCCCGGGTCTGGGCTTCAATGATGGTGTGTTCGGTTTCGCGGGT
>Ga0070741_10019407_pt1 | contig 10856 bp, 7 predicted proteins | sample Coa_R1_4_FD_66440 | JGI IMG/M metagenome (GOLD analysis project Ga0070741, IMG submission 66440) | Surface soil microbial communities from Centralia Pennsylvania, which are recovering from an underground coalmine fire - Coalmine... | ecosystem: Environmental > Terrestrial > Soil > Unclassified ...
AGCCCGGCGACGAGCACGGCCGTCCCGGCTCTGAGCCTGCGCTGCATCAGCCACCACGCCCCGAGCAGCGCGAGCAGCGTCGTGGCGAGGGAAGGGCCGTCGGTGAGCATGCGGCTGCCCCAATAGCCGGTCGGTGCCGCGAGATAGAGCGCCTGACCGCACAGCGCCGCCCCCACGCCGCATCCAGCCGCCCGCAGTAACAGCAGAACCAGGAAGCTCGCGCCGAGTGTGCAGAGCATCGCCACGGCCCACAACCCGAAGCGCAGCCCGAAGGCCGCCGCGAACGGCGCGGCCAGCAGCGGATAGCCGGGCCGGGAGGTGAAGATGGCGATGTAGCGCGGAGAACTCGGCGTCAGGCCGTTGCGGTAGGTCTGCAGGCAGCGGGCATATCCGCTGGCGTATGCGCTTCCCGATCCCGAGGAGCCGTAGTCCAGCGTCGCGCTGCGCGCCGCCGACTGGCCGCTGTCCTGACAGAACATCACCACCGCGCCGTGCACGGCCTGCTCCTGGCTGTCGCCGAGTATCCGCAACGTCTGCCGCGCGTACTGGTACGTGTCGTTCGACGGGACGTCCTGCCGGTAATCGACCGCCTGGATCACGGCGAAGAGCGCGGCGATCAGCAGCGCTCCGGCGATGATCCTGCGGCCGCGCGCCTTGGTCGGCGCCTCCTCGACTCTTGCCACGCGCGGACGTTAGCGACCGAGGGCCAACCCCGGGTGATGCGAGCATGACCGGCTGGTGACCGGACGGAAGGCTGCTGTTTCCCTGGGCCGCGTACCGTGCCAGCGTCATGTCTACCGATGCTCTGACTAAGCCGGCCGCGATCACCGCGATCCCGGCCGCCCCGCGGGTCAGCCGCGCCCTGCTCGCCCTGGTGTCCGCGGCGACGATCGCCGTCGCGCCGATCGCGGGACCCGCGCTCGGGCCGGCCGGCAGCGGACGCGGCGGCGGCTCCTCGCCGGTGTACATCCTGGCCAGGCTCTCGCACGACATCGGGCACAACGACTGGGCGTTCCAGGGCGGGCTGACCGGGCGGATCGACTGGATCGTCGGTTACTGTGCCCTCGCCTTGCTGTGGCTGATCACGGCGTTGTGGATCCGCCGCCGCACGGTGCGCGTCCCCACCCGCCGCCGGCTTTGGCTGAAGGTGCTCGCCGCGGCCTGGGGCACCGAGCTCGCCGCCGGACTGCTGACTCTCGGCGCCGGCCTGCTCGCGCAGCAGACCTCCTCCCGCTTCGGCCCGGCCCTGCTGCGCGCGGCCGACCTGTGTTCGCCCTGGTGGTCTTGCGTCGCCGTGCTCGCGGTGGTCGCGTTCGCGGAACTCAACTCCGCGACGCTGCGCGCGGCGGTCGCCTACGGCGTGCTGCTCGCGGCACTGCTGCTGGTTCCGCTGCCCGGTCCGGACGCGCTCAAGGCCCTGATCCTCGCCGCATCCGCCGCGGTCCCCGCCTTCCTCACCACCGATCCGCCCAGCGTCACAAAGGAAGCCAGCGAGACCAGCAGCTAGTTGTCCCGTTGAACGGGACATGAGGTCCGGCCTAAGCCGGACGCCGCCGCAACCGGTTGAACAGATTCGCCGTGGCCCGCTGGATGCGCGCGTCCACGTAACCGGGCCGATTGAGGCCGAGCGACCAGTTGAACGTGCCGGCGGCGAACACGATCGCGCCGCGTTCGGTCTCGTAGAGGCTGGTGTGCTGGATGCGCGGCCAGTCGCTGCCGCCGAGCGCCATGAAGTGCGACGCCGAGAGCATCGTGTGCCGCGCCGCCTGAGGCTTGGGCGCCGACGCGTCGAACCCGTCCGCCTCGCCGCCGACGATGCCCGGAATGCTTTCGCCGTTCACGACGCCGGTTCCGCTCCAGAACCAGTGGTCCGCGCCGCTGACCACGAGCGGCATCTCGGCCTTCGGGATCCCGTTGTACTGGACGCCGATGAGGCTCTGCTCCGCCTGCGCTGCGTGCGGATTCACTGTGCGCCACAGGCAGGTCGGGCCGCTGCTGTCGGCCTGTGGATCTGGATCGCTCTTCCAGCAGGACATGATGTGGCGCCCTTCGTCGTCCGACTCGAAGCGCACGTGCCAGTACACGTTGTTCGCGGCGATGAACGCGACGTGCGTGCCGGAGTCGACGGCAGCGGAAACCGTGTCGCGCATCGTACGTGACCAGTATTCGTCGTGCCCTGAAAAGACCAGCGCAGAGTACTGCGATGTATCGACGCGGCCGTCGTGCAAATCCACGCTGGTCGCGTAGCTCAGGTCGTATCCGCTGCGTTCGGCCCACTGTAAGAACTCGTAGTCGAGATCGGCGCGCTGCGGCAGTCCGACGTTCTCGTACGGCCGGGCGAAGCTGACTTGGCGAGCCCGCGTGCCATATGCGATGGGCGCTCCGTTGACGTCGGTGCGCGAGGAACCCGCTTCGCTCCCGGCCGCGCCCGGGTTCCCGTCGTGCCCGTAGCCGTAGTACAGGCTTTTGCCGACTTTCCCGTCGAGCGGCCACTGGTTGTACGCCTGATACGTCGAGAAGGGCAGCACCACTAGGAAATCCGCACGCCGCGCGTCATCGCGTACCACGAACGGCGCGTAGCTGCGGTGTCCGCTGTCGGCGGTGAAGGCGGCCAGGTAGCTTCCCGCGGTCCACGTGCGCGGCACGGTAAGCGTCCAGTCCGCGTCCCATGCGCAGCTGATCATCCCGGTCGCGCGGTCGGTGACCGGCTGCGGCTGAGTGCGGCCGGGCAGCGGGGAACTCCCGCCCATCCGGCGCGCGCCGAGCCCGCCGTAGTCGCCGAGTCGGTAGACGTCGACGACGAAGGAACGCGCGGGATCGGTCGAGACGTGAAAGCTGATCGGCTCGCCGAGATTGACGCTGGTGGCGGAGGCATAACCCTTGATCTGGCGGCCTAGGTCATCCGCGCCGACGGTGCTGCCGGACCCGATCCGCCAGCCGCCGCTTCCTGCGCGCCGATTCTCCGCGCGGACCGGATTGTCGGGCCCTTCGGCCAGGCGCGGTGACGCCGGATGCGACGTCGCGGCGTGCACAGCAGTCGTCGCGCCAGCGGCCAGCGCGCCCGCGCCGAGCAGCGTCAGGGCGGAGCGTCGGGAGATCTCGGCCATGAGCGCCGACCCTAGGCGCGCGGCGGTGCCCGGTGGTGACCAGTCCCGGCCGCCGCGGTATACGGCGTCTGAATTTCAGGCGGAGAACCCACGACCGCGGTGGCGAAAGAAGTAGCTACAGGCGCCGTTTGACTGCGGGGACCACCGGCACGGTCCACACCCACGACGGGCAGGTCTCGAGGTACTCGTGGTTGTCGCTGTGGTAGACCAGGCAGCCGACCAGCCAGACCCCGCCGCCGGCGGTCCCGTGCGTCGGCTCTGCCTTCGCGGTCGGCGAGACGATCACGGACACCAGCGCGTAGTCCTGCTCGTTGCCCGCGTGTCCGGGCGCAGGGGTAAGGAAGTCCTTGTAGGCCCGCATCGCGGTGTCCCCGGGCGCCGGGTTGGACTGCCGGTGGAAGTAACCGTTGACGTCGCGCGGGTGAGGGTTGGCGGCGAGCCAAGCCGCGGTCGGCTGGAAGCTGTAGATCGCGCGGGCGTGCAGCAGCATCCATTGCACGACCGTGTCGACCTGGGCCCTGGTCTCGGCTCCGGCCAGGCCTTCCCCGGCGTGGTCGGCGTCTCCGGCGAAGCCGTGGCACAGCGGCTGCGCGCCGTCATAAGCCGTCTGATACGTGGCGACCACGGTGTCGTGAGCGCAGACCGCGGTCGCGCCGCCGCTCGACACCGGCGCGCCCGCCGCCGCTGCCGAGACCGTCGGCGCGGTGGGAGTGCTCGACGATGCGCAGGCCGCGGTGAGCAGCACGAGCACGGTGGCGGCGGCGACGAGAACCGCGGCGACCGGGCGGCGCGTGCGCCGCGCGGCGAGTCGGGTGGGGGTTGAAGTGGTCACGACCATCACACGGCAGGACCGCTCCAGCCGTTCAACGCCGCGCTCAGCACCTGCGGTCCCGGTACTCGCCAGCGGCGGGCGAGTACCGGGACCGCCGGAACGAGCGCTTGCGCGCGCCGTGTTCCGCTGGCTGATCGAGGTGCTGGTCAGCGCCGGGAGGATGGTCGGATAGCCGACCGTGCTGACCAGCACCGGGAGCGTCGAGTTCGCGGTCCGGCCAAGGGCGGAGGACTGCAGGTCGTAGGTGACCGCCGTCTGCGCCTGGGCCGCGCCGGCCGTGGCCAGCACCGGGGCCAGGCATGATCCCTGATCGGGCGATGCATCTCACAGCTTGTGGCGGCCGTTGACGTCCTGGCGTCGAACCCCTACAGTCTGCCAGGCAAGTTAAGTAACTTTACGAGAATTGGCGAGCGGTTGGGCCGCGCGGCGGACGGAGACTTCAGGTGCGGGGCAAAGGAATCGTCGCGGCCGTGGCCGCCGTGCCACTCGTCATAGGGCTGCTGGCAGGTGGGGCCACCGCCGTGCCGCTGCACTTGGGCGCTGCGAAGGCGGTGGTTGGTTCGTCGCGGCTGTACAGCTTGCCGACCGGCGATCACGTGCAGGTGAGCGGATCGGGAAGCGCCAGCCGGGTGCACTTCATACCGGCGCCGGGACATCAGGGCGCTGCGGTGACGTCGATCGTCGGCGGCCACGTCACCGTCGTGCCGGTCAACGCCTTCGGCCACATATCGTCCCTGGCCGATTTCCGCGTCGGTGAGGCCGGCGCGAGTGCCGCGGGCGCGGTCCAGCCGCACTACGCGATGTCGCTCCTCGACATCAAGGCGTTCGACCACGAGGGCGTCCCGGCCGCCGCCGCGGAAGTCATGCTCGTCAACGCCGACGACCCGGCCCGCGCGACCTGGGACGGCGTCATGACCGGCGGCGACGCCCGGATCCAGGTGCCGGCCGGGCACTACGGCGTCGCGGTCGCCGTCTTCGACACCGACGCCAAGGGCGACTCCACCGAAACCGACCTACTGACCGCGACCGACGTGACCGTCACCGCCGCCGGAGCCACGGTGAGCCTCGACGGGCGCGGCGCCCAGCCGATCTCGTTCGTCACGCCGCGGCCGAGCGTGTTCGAGGTCGGAACGGTCGGCTGGATCCGCGGCGTGGCCGGCAACCTCGACGCGCTGGATATCGGCGCACTTGCCGGCACGAAGCTCTACGTCGGCGCGGCCGCGAAGGCGCAGCACGGCGTGATGCAGTTCTCCGTGCTGGCGCGGCAGAACTCGCCCGCCTCGGCCGGCTCGCCGTACAGCTACGTCGCGGCGATCCCGAAGACCGCGCAGATCTCGGCGAATCAGACCTACACCGTCGCGGCCTCGTCATTGGCGACCTTCGACGACACCTACGTCACGGACACCCCGGCGCAAGACCTGATGCTGTCCGACGGCTTCCTGCTCACCAGCGACGGTCCGAACGATCCCGTGCTGCCTGACCTGCCCTGGGCTGCAGGACACGCGCCGTCCACCGACGTGCGCTACGTTTCGGCATCCTCGACCATGGTCTACGACGGGCTCATGCTGCCCACGCCGAACGCCTCGCTGGACGGTGAACTGGAACGCCTCGTCCACGCGAGGGCGGGCGACCAGGTCCTGCTCACGTGGCGCGGCGGACTGATCGTGCCGGCGCCCGCGACCTATGACGGACCCTGCTTCCTCTGCCGGCAAAGCAACACCCTGCACGGCATTGACGCCATGGACACCGACGCCTCGGGCGATGTCGGACAGTGGAGCGACGGCCCGACCACGATCACCGAAGACGGCAAGACCATCTACAGCAACACGACAATGGGCGTGGTCTTCGACCAGGCACTTCCGGCCGCCACGCACCGCTACGTCTACACGATCGACACGACGCACGACGAGTCCCAGTCAGCGCTGTCCACTCATTCGCAGATCGCTTGGGGCTTCGACTCGTCGCAGGTCACGAAGTCGACCGTGCCTTCCTCTTATGGCTGCTCGCCTTGCGCGCCATTGCCGATCCTGTACGCGAACGCCTGGTTCCTCGCGGACGAGCACGAATCCGTGTCCGGCCAAGGGGTGTTCGATGCCGACTTGCAGCATCAGGCCTATGCCGCGGATCCGGCCACGACAACCGCGACCGTCGACGTGTCCTACGACGACGGCGCGACGTGGCGGCCGGTGGGGGTCGCGCTCACGAATGGCGGACACCACGTCCACGGCACATGGTCGATCCCTGCGTCCCTTCCGGCCGGGTATCTCGCGGTTCGGATTCACGCCGCGGACGCCGACGGCAGCACCCTGGACGAGACCGTGCACCACGCCGCACTGGTCAACGCCCCGCACGGCATCGCGCTCCCTTCCAACAGCAGCCCCGGAACCGGCAAGACCAACGGGATCAGCGCGGTGTGTCCCTCTGCCAAACCCGGGTTCGCCCGCTGCCTGGCGCTGATCAACCGGACCGCGACGAGCAGAACCGCGAAAGCGCTGCCGAACGGATTCGCGCGCGCCGATCTGCTCTCGGCGTACAAGCTGCCCGCGACCGGCGGCTCCGGCCGCACCGTGGCGATCGTCGACGCGCACGACGATCCCACCGCGGAAGCTGACCTCGCCGTCTACCGCAAGACCTACGGCCTAACCGCGTGCACCACGGCCAACGGCTGCTTCAAGAAGGTCAACGGACAGGGCAAGGCCTCCCCGCTGCCCGCGTACGACCCCAGCGACGACTGGAGCGGCGAGGTGTCCCTCGACCTCGACATGGTCTCCGCGACCTGCCCCGAGTGCCGGATCCTGCTGGTCGAGGCGGACGACGCGAGCGCCGCCGCGCTGGCCACCGCCGAGCGCGCGGCCATCGGTTCGGGAGCCGTCGCGGTCTCCAACAGTTGGGGCGCCGACGAGTCCACCGAGACGCAGGCGCTCAGCTCCGCCTTCCAGCACAGCGGAGTCGCGGTGACCGTCTCCAGCGGCGACAACGGCTTCCAGGAGGCGGCCTGGCCCGCCTCGCTCTCCACCGTCATCGCGGTCGGCGGCACCAGCCTGACCAAGGCCTCCTCGACCAGCCGCGGCTGGACCGAGACCGCCTGGACCGGCGCCGGATCAGGCTGCTCGGCATATGTGGCCAAGCCGGCCTGGCAGCATGACGCGCACTGCGCCTGGCGAACCGCCGCGGACGTCTCCGCGGTCGCCGACCCGAATACCGGACTCGCGGTCTACGTGCAGGGCTCCTGGGGCGTCTTCGGCGGCACCAGCGCCTCATCGCCGATCGTCGCCGCGATGATCGCCCTGGCCGGTGACTCGGCCCAGCTCACCACCGCGCAGTACATCTACGGTCACGCGGCAAGCCTCAACGACGTCGTGTCGGGCACGAACGCCAACTGGGACTGCGGCGGCGACTACCTGTGCACCGCGGTCAAGGGGTACGACGGTCCGACCGGGCTGGGCACCCCGAACGGCCTCGGCGCGCTGTGATCCGGCTCACCGAAACCGGCGGGCGAGCCAACGATCGGCGTACTTAGGCACCGGTTTGCCGGACTGGCCGCGACGCCGGCGAGGGCACAAGATAACGTCGGCTCATGACTGAGAACGAGGCGCTGGACACCGAGGGCACCGTGCAGGCGGACGAATTCGTCGCCGAGCTGATCCTGGGGCTCGAACGCGCCGCCGACGGGGAGTCGGATCCGGAGATCAAGTCGCGGCTGCGCGGCGCGGCGGCGATCCTCGGCACCGTCGGCAGGCATGTGACCACCGAGATCGCCGCCAAGATCATCGTCCGCGCGATGGACCTGTAGGCTCCGCGCGGCCGACGCCGACTGTATGGAGGGGACCTGATGCCGCTACATCCGGAAGTCGAGGCGATGCGCGCGCGCCGGGAACGTGAGGGCGCGGCGCCGCTTTACACGCTGTCGCTCGCGCAGGCCAGGGCCGCGGACCTGGCCGATATCCAAGCTGCCGTCGGCAGCGGCGAGCCGGTGCACGCGGTCACCGAGCACGTCGCTGCCGGACCCGGTGGCGAACTGCGGATCCGCGTGTACGAGCCCGACGGCGAGAGTGACCGGCCGGCCCTCGTCTACTACTTCGGCGGCGGATGGACGCTGGGCAACCTCGAGACCTGCGATGCGATCTGCCGGGCGCTGACCAACGCGGCCGGCTGCGTGACCGCCTCCGTGCAGTACCGGCTGGCCCCGGAGCACCCGTTCCCGGCCGCCGTCGAGGACAGCTACGCCGGGCTCGACTGGGTGGCGCGCAACGCCGCGCGGCTCGGAGTGGACGCCGACCGGCTCGCCGTCGGCGGCGACAGCGCGGGGGGCAACCTCGCCGCCGCCGTCACCCTGCTGGCCCGCGAGCGCGGCGGGCCGAAGCTGCGCCACCAGCTCCTGGTGTATCCGAACACTGATTACGGCTGGGACCCGGAGGCGCTGCGCGCGTACGAGGACCCGCTGCTGTTCAACCGGTGGTCGGTCGAGTGGTACTGGAAGCACTACCTGACCGATGAGCAGCACGGGCTCGACCCGCTGGCCTCACCGCTGCGCGCGCCCAGCCTCGCCGGACTCCCGGACGCGACCGTGATCACCGCCGAGTACGACCCCCTGCGCGATCAGGGCGAGCAGTACGCGCAGCGGCTCCTCGAGGAAGGAGCCGAGGTCGAACTGCGCCGCTACGAGGGCATGGCGCACGGCTTCTTCGGCATGTTCGGCGCGTTCACGCTCGGCCGTGAGGCGGTCGCGTACGCGGCCGAGCGCCTCGCTCACGCGCTGAGGTAACACCATTCCGCATTCTGGTTCCGTCGGCGCGTGGCCTTCAACCGGGCCGGGGGAGGTGTGTCAGGTTCCGGCAGTGACCTGACACAAACCGTTCGGCGACCGTTGACGATCGCCGCCCGGTGCCTGTCAATTCAGGGCGGGCCATGCACGCACCGGGAAAAGCGGAGGAATCGGCGTGTCGAGAATCATCGTGGTCGGCGGCGGGATCGGCGGACTGGCCGCGGCCGTGGCGCTGGCGCACCGCGGCCACCGCTGCGTCGTGCTGGAACGCGCCGGCCGCTTCGCGGAGATCGGTGCGGGCATTCAGATCGCGCCGAACGGCCTGCACGCCTTGGACCGGCTCGGGCTCGCGGCGGGCGTCCCCGGCATCGCGCAGTACATGGAAGCGCTGCGGTTCATGGACGGGCTGACCGGCGAACTGGTCGCGAGCGTGCCGCTGACCGGCGAGTACGAGCGCAGATTCGGCTACCGCTACGCCGTGGTCCACCGCGCCGACCTGCACGGCCTGCTGCTGAAAGCCGCGCTCGCCAGCGGACGGGTCGAACTGCGCGCCAACAGCGCGGTGTCCGGATACCGCATCGGCGCGGACGGCGGCGCCTCGGTACAGCTGGAGTCCGGCGAGTCAGTGCACGCAGACGCGGTCATCGGCGCGGACGGCATCCATTCGGCAGTGCGCAGGCAGCTCGTCGCGGACGGCGAACCGTGCAACTCCGGCATCACCGTCTTCCGCGCCGTCGTGCCGATGGACCAGGTCCCGCAGCAGTTGCGCTTCCAGACCCAGGTGACCGCGTGGGCCGCGCCGAGCTGCCACCTCGTGCACTATCCGATCGCCGGCGGCCGAACGCTGAATCTCGCGGTGAGCAAGCAGAACGACGAAACCCGGCGGCTGGCCGGCGAGCCGGTGAGCAAGGAGCGCATTCGCACCGAGTTCTCCGTGTTCTGCGATACTGCGCGGCAGCTGCTCGAACTCGGCGAGGGCTGGAAAAGCTGGGTGCTGATCCACCGCACGCCGGTCGACCGCTGGACCGACGGCCCGGTCGTGCTGCTCGGCGACGCCGCGCACGCCGCGCTGCACTACGCGGCGCAGGGGGCGTGCCAGGCGCTCGAGGACGCGGTGCTGCTCGCCGATCTGCTCGACCGGGCCGCGCCCGAGGACTTCCCCGAGCGCTTCGAGCAGTACACCGCCTTGCGCCGCGACCGCACCGCGCGGGTCCACGCGCTCGCGCTCGACAGCATCCGCATGTGGCACCCCGCTGGCCAAGCCGCTGCGGCCCGAAACGCGCGGATGTCCGCGATGACGGCCAGTGACCTGCACGACTTCCTCGCCTGGATGCATGAGCCGCAGTCGCTCAGCCGGGTGTGACGGCTGCGTCGGATACCTGATCACGCGTCGCGCAGCCGCAGGGCCAAGCCGCCGGCGAGCAGTGCACCGGCGGCCCAGGCGGCGAGCACCCCCAACCCCTCCCACGGCCCGATCGGCATGCCCGCCAGGTCCCTGGTCGCCTGGATGGACAAGCCCGCGTTCATCGGCGAATAGCGCTCGATGCGATTGTGCCAGTGCGGGTCGCTGACCACGCCGGCGATGATCGGCGAGAGATAGAGCAGGGCCAAGACGACCCCGATCGACGTGGCCGAATCGCGTATCAGGGTCGCGATACCGAGGCTGAGCAGCGCGATGAGCGTGAGGTAGAGCACTGATCCGCCGGCCGCTCGCAAGATCGACGGGTCCGTCAACGGCAGCAGCCGCGGATAACCATGCGCCGCAGTGAACCCCTTGCCGGGCATGACCAGGCGGCCGACCAGCACCGACCCGAGCACCGCGACAGCGCCGGCGAGCAAAGTCAGGCCACTGATCAACGCCGCTTTCGCGGCCAGCACGGTCATGCGGCGCGGGATGGCGGCGAAGGTGACCCGGACCATTCCGGTGCTGTACTCGCCGCTGACCGCCAGCACCGCCAGGATGGCGACCACCGCCTGCCCGAAGTCGACCCCGACCAGGCCGACCTTGGCAGGGTCCTGACCGCAGTCGGCGGCCGAGCAGGGCACGGCGGCCTCCGACGCGGCGCTCACCGCGATCGTCAGCGCGGCGATGGCCAGCAGCAGCCAGAACGTGCCCGGAAGCGTGCGCAGCTTCGTCCACTCGGCGCGGAGG
>Ga0070741_10019408_pt1 | contig 10856 bp, 8 predicted proteins | sample Coa_R1_4_FD_66440 | JGI IMG/M metagenome (GOLD analysis project Ga0070741, IMG submission 66440) | Surface soil microbial communities from Centralia Pennsylvania, which are recovering from an underground coalmine fire - Coalmine... | ecosystem: Environmental > Terrestrial > Soil > Unclassified ...
GACCTCCCTGGCTATCCGCGGTCCGCCGGCCTCGCCGCCGGCGGCGCGGGGGCGAGGAGGCGATCGGCGTCGAGCTGGCGATACACATGGCGCATCATGTTCTCGACCACGCGCGTCGCGGCACGATCAGGCGTCAGGATCGCCCCGAGCGGGACGAACATGATCACCACCTGCTCGATCTCCCGGATGGAGTCCTCGAATCTGTAGGTCTTCAGCGCGTGACCGCTCCGGTCGGCGATCGTGGCGGTGAGGACGAGGTCGACCTGGCGGGTCAGCGGCAGCACGCCCAGCGTCATCCCGGCCGCGAGCGTGTACGCCACCTGCTTGCCGGTTGGCTGCCGAAGCCGGGCGTCGACGCTCACGCTCACCGTGCAGTCCCTGGACGACGTCCCGGCGGTGTTCGGCTCGACCGTGAACGCGCTGAACAGCCCGGACTCTCGCGTCGCCCGCTCGATCGGCGTCAGGAACTCCGGGCTCGAGAGGCGCACGGTGGCGGTAGGCCGGCCGGCGGGATCGAGCCGGAGGGAGGTGACGGTCGGAAGCCGCCCGCTCCGAACGTAGATGGGAGCGCAGGCGGCGGCCAGGAGCCACAGGGCCGAGAGCGTCGTCACGCGTGTCCACCCGCCGTGCCGCATGGTGCGTGTTCCTCCTTGGGTCGCCCGGATGCTGGCGACACGGACGGACGTGGCAACCCACGGGCCCTTCCGGTGGTGCAGAAGATTCGCGCGGTTGCGCCGGGAGAGCTCCCCCGGTCCGCTGCCCCGGGTGGGGGAGATCTCGCCGGCCGGTGCGTGGATTCCCGGCAGGAACGGCCGCGACGGCGCGAATGGGCACGGGCGCCGGGGGTGGCCCGAGCGTCCCGCTCCGGGGACGGTCGGGGGGTGGAAGGGCTCCGATCGGCGGCGAAGTCGGCGGCGGCCCGGGATCTCCCGATGCCGACCGCACGTAAGATCGGATCGATGTCCGACACCCAACCGGTGACGGTGGGAGAGCGGGCGCGGCGGACGCGGGCCGGAGCCAGGGCGCTCGATCGACCGTCGGGGAAGCGCCGAGCCCCGCGCGATCGGGTGCGGGGCATGGAGCACGATGGAGGCGTTCGCGGTCCGGGCGCTGGGCCGGGAGGGCCACCGAGCGAACGCGACGGGGGACGGTCCGATGATGCTGACCCTGGTCGGCAAGCGGCGCGAGGCGCCGGATGTGACGTCGTTCCTGTTCCGGAGCGAGGGGCCGCTGAGCTGGCGGGCGGGGCAGTTCCTCCGCTACCGGCTCCCCCACGCGGACCCGGACGGGCGCGGGACCGCCCGGTTCTTCACCATCGCCTCGGCCCCCCACGAGGGGCACGTGATGCTGACGACGCGCTTCGACCCCGCGCGCGGCAGCAGCTTCAAGCGGGCCCTCGGCGCGCTTCCGGTCGGCGCGCCGGTCGAGGTGGGCAAGCCCGCCGGGGACTTCGTCCTCGCCGACCCGGAGGCCCGGCACGTCCTGATCGCCGGGGGGATCGGCATCACGCCGTTCCGGGCGATGCTCGTCGATCTCGACCACCGCGAGCTTCCGCTGACCGCGACGGTGCTCTACGCCCACCGGGGAGCCGAGGCCGTGTACGGTGACGAGCTCGCGGCGCTGCATGGCCGGCATCCGCGGCTGACGGTTCAGGACATCGTGTCCCCCGAGCGGATCACCGCGGACGTGCTGCGGGCGGCGGTCGCGGAGTTCGAGGCTCCCACCGTCTACGTGTCGGGCCCGGAGCCGTTCGTGCGCGCGATCGAGAGCGTCCTCTCGGCGCTCGGGGTGCCGGAGGCCCGGGTCAAGCGCGACTACTTCCCCGGCTACGACTGGCGTGAACCGTGACGGCGCCGGGCGCGACGGGCCGTGCCGTGTCGCGCGGCGGGCCCTCGCTCCCCGGGCCGCCCGCCCAGTGACCGGCGGCGACATCGGCCCACCGTCCACCGGCCGGCGTGGACCCCCGGAAGCCGACCGACCGGCGGGTCACCGCCCACCGGCCCCCCACCGGCGGCCAAGCCGGCCATCGGGGCCACCGAGCGGCGGGCCGAGCGGTCCCGGTGCTACTCTGATCCGTAGGAGAGTGTCGGCCCGTACCGTGCGCTCAGGGAGGTGCTGAACGTGTGCTACAACTGCGGCTGCCAGATGCCCGACAACGACATGGGCGACCCGAAGAACATCACCAGCAAGACGTTCAAGGAGGCGGCACAGGCCGCTGGCCAGTCGGAAGACGAGGCCAAGCGGAACACCCTCGAGCTCCTTCAGAAGACGCTGGCTCGCGCGAAGTAAGCCCATCCCGGCGACGGCCCGGTCGGGCGGCGGCCGTCCTGGCGGCCCGGGCTGACTGGGCGGCCCGGGCCTGCGCCGAGGGCGCTGCTCCTCGAGATCCCGTCGGCGCGCCGACGGGATCAGCCGTCCGTCGCCCGAGACGGCGCGCGGAGGCGCTCGGCCGAGCCCACGGGGCTCCCGGCGCCGGGAGGAGCGGACAGCGCGGGGCTCTGACCCGCTTGGCCGTTCCCCCGATCGCGTTCGCCCGGCGTGGGCGACGCCGACCGGGCGCCGGGCCCCGCCGCGGCGGCGGACGGGCCCGATCGCGGGCGTCAGGCAGGCTTGATGTTCTGGTTCACCCGGAAGACGTTGTCCGGGTCGACCGCCTTCTTGATCGCGGCCAGCCGCGGGTAGTTGTCGCGGTAGGCCGCCTTCACGTTGTCCAGGCCCTCGTCCATCATCATGTTGATGTAGCCGCCGCCCGCGGAGAACGGGTGCAGCGCCGACCAGTACTCGCGCGCCCACTCGATGAGCCGCGGGTTGTTCGCCGGATCGGGATCGACTCCCACGATCACCTCCGAGAAGCTGGCGTCGCGGAAGCTCCACGCGGTGTCGCCCTTGCCGACCCGGTGGGCCGCCCCGTCGATCGGGTAGAGGTGCATGGTCGAGTGCGGCGAGGGCAGGCGCTCGGCGTGCTTCATGTGCAGCTCGATCGCCTGGTCGGACAGCTCGCGGAAGAAGTCGGCCTTCCAGTACCACTGGAGTCCCGGCGGGTAGAGGCCGTCGAACATGCTCTGGAGGGCCGGGAACGGGATCGGGCCGGCGAAGTCCATCGCCGGCGGCGAGAACGCGCGGATCGGCCGGAAGACCTGGTCGGCCTTGCTCAGGTCTCCGGTGTAGCACCACACGATCACGCACATCTTCTCCAGCTGGTGCTCGGCCGGGAACATCGGCACCGGCGGCACGGTGACGAACCCGAACCAGCCGTTCAGGTCCTCGGGAGCCTTCAGGATGAAGTCCCGCCAGAAGCGGAGAACCTCCGGCCCCTTCCGGAGCGGCCAGAAGATCGGGCCGCCGTAGACGGTGCTGACCGGGTTGCCGCGGAACAGGAACGAGGTCACCACGCCGAAGTTGCCGCCGCCGCCGCGCACGGCCCAGAAGAGGTCCCCGTGCTCGCGCGAGCTCGCCGTGACGAGGCGGCCGTCGGCCAGGACCAGGTCGACCTCGAGCAGGTTGTCGATCGTGAGCCCGTACCGGCGCGCCAGGTATCCGATGCCGCCGCCCAGCGTGAGCCCGCCGACGCCGGTGGTCGAGATGAACCCGCTCGGCACCGCGAGGCCGAACGGGTGCGTCGCGTGATCGACGTCTCCCCACACGGCTCCTCCGGCGACCCGCACGGTCCGGCTCGCCGGATCGACGCGGACGCCCCGCATGGGTGAGAGGTCCAGCACCAGGCCGCCGTCGCACGTCCCGAGGCCCGGGCCGTTGTGGGCGCCGCCGCGCACCGCCAGGACGAGCCCCTGATCGCGAGCGAAGCGGACGCCCGCGATCACGTCGGCGGCGTCGTGGCACCGGGCGATCAGCGCGGGCCGGCGGTCGATCATGCCGTTGTAGACCTTGCGCGCCGTGTCGTAGCCGGTATCGGCGGGCGTGATCAGCTCGCCGCGGAGCTTCCCCCGGAGTTCCTGGATCGTCGTGTCCTTCATCGTCCCCTCCCGTCACGCCCCGACCCGGGTCGGTCAGGGCGGCTGCTGAACGCGGTGGCGACACGGCGCGGTGGCCTCGATCGTCTCGCCACCCCTCGCGCCAGCGTCATGGCGCCATCGTAGCGGGGGTCCGCGGGCAGGGGAATGCCCGGGCGTCCGCGGTTCTTAGCCGGCCGTTCGGCCCTGGCGCGGGCGTCGCCCGCGCCAGGGCCGGCGCGCGCGCCCGGTCCGCGCGCGGCGCGCGATCGCGTATCATGGGCAGTGCTGACCGGGCGGGCCGGGGAGCTCGCGCCGGAGCAGCCCGGCGCCGGCGGCCACCCGAGCAAAGGAGACGCCCAGCATGAGCGGCAAGACGACGGACACGACGGCCCTCGAGGCCATGGACAAGGCGCGCGTCCTGCACCCGGCGACCTCGATCGCCGACCATCTCCGCACTGGGCCCCGGATCATGTCCGAGGGCGCCGGCGTCTGGCTCACGGACCTGGAGGGCAAGCGCTACCTGGACGCGGTGGCGGGGCTCTGGTGCGTCAACGTGGGGTACGGGCGCGCGGAGATCGGGGACGCGATGGCCGCCCAGGCCCGGCGGCTCGGCTACTACCACACGTTCTCGTCGATGTCGAACGAGCCGCAGATCCGGCTCGCCGACCGGCTGCTCGGCCTGGTGCCGGCCGGGATGAGCAAGGTCTTCTTCGGGAACTCCGGGTCGGACGCCAACGACACCCAGGTCAAGCTGGTCTGGTACTACAACAACCTGCGCGGCCGGCCGCGGAAGAAGAAGATCATCGCCCGGCTCCAGGGCTACCACGGCAGCACGGTCGCCTCGGCGAGCCTGACCGGGCTCCCGATGTTCCACCGGGCGTTCGACCTGCCGATCGGGAACATCCTGCACGCCGCGACGCCGTACCCGTACCGGTCGGGGGCGCCCGGACAATCCGAGGAGGCCCACGCCGCGCAGCTCGCGGCCGAGCTCGACCAGCTGATCGAGCGCGAGGGGCCGGACACCGTCGCGGCGTTCATCGCGGAGCCGGTCATGGGGGCAGGCGGGGTGCTGGTCCCGCCGCGAACCTACTTCGAGCGCGTCCAGGCCGTGCTGCGGAAGCACGACGTGCTGATGATCGCCGACGAGGTCATCTGCGGGTTCGGGCGGCTGGGCCGGATGTTCGGCTGCGACGTCTACGGGATCCAGCCCGACCTCATGACGGTCGCGAAGGGGCTGACCAGCGGGTACTTCCCGCTCTCGGCGGTGATCCTCTCCGAGCAGGTCTGGTCGGTGCTCCAGGCCGGCTCGCCGGAGATCGGGGCCTTCGCCCACGGGTTCACCTACAGCGGGCACCCCGTCGGCGCGGCGGCCGCGATGGCGAACCTGGACATCCTGCTGGGGGAGGACCTGGTCGGCAACGCCGCCCGGACCGGGGCCTATCTCCAGGCCGCGCTCCGGGAGCGGATCGGCGCGCACCCGCTGGTGGGGGAGGTGCGCGGGCTCGGGCTCATCGCCGGGGTCGAGCTGGTCGCCGACCGCCAGACGCGGCAGCCGTTCGATGCCGCGCTCAAGGTCGCCCAGCGGGTGTCCGCCCACTGCCTCGAGCACGGGCTCATCGTGCGGGCCCTGCCGGTCGGTCACGTGGTCGCGCTCTCGCCCCCGCTCTGCATCACGCGGCCCGAGATCGATCGCGTGGTCGAGGGGCTCGAGCGCGCGGTGCGCGCGGTGGCCGACGACCTCGCCACCCAGGGGGCGTGGAAGGCGGCCTGACGGATCCCGCGCCGGGCGCGCCCGCCCGGGCGCCCGGCGCGCCCTCCGTCCACACCGGTCCCGGGCGGGCCCGGCCCGCGCCGCCCCGGGGCCGTTCTCTCGGGCGATCGCCGGTCGCACCGGGCTCGGTCCGCGGCCGCCGGCCGGGCGCGCGGGCCGCGAAGGGCCGGTGTCCCGCCGCGCGGCGCGACGCGGGTGACGTGGACGACCACCGTGCGCGCGGGCAGGGGCCTCCGCCGTCGCCGCGTCACTCAGCGCACTCTCCGGTGACGTCGACGGCCACGGTCCGCGCGGCTCGACGGGGCCCCTGCCGCGCTGCGCCGCGCGGTCTCCCGTGACGTCGACGGCCGCCGTCCGCGCGGCCGGTGGCGTCGTCCTCCGGGCGGCGGCGGACGGCCGCTCCGAGGTGCTGCTCGTGCACCGGCCCTCCCACCGCGACTGGACGCTGCCGAAGGGCAAGCTCGAGACCGGCGAGCCTGACGAGGCGGGGGCGCTCCGCGAGGTCCGGGAGGAGACCGGCTTCGTCTGCTGGCCGGGCCCGGAGATCGGCGCGACGCGCTACCGCGACCGCCACGGCCGCCCGAAGCGGGTCCGCTACTGGGCGATGACCGTGCGGGCCGGCGCCTTCCACCCGAACGACGAGGTGGACGCGATCCGCTGGGTGCCCGTCGCGGAGAGCGCGCGCGAGCTCTCGTATCCGGGCGACCGGATGGTGGTGGGCGCGCTGTCGCCGGCGCTCCGCCCGCTGGTGTTCCTCGTCCGCCACGGGCGCGCGGAGGCCCCGGCGCCCGGCGACGACCGCGGGCGGCCTCTGGATTCGCGGGGCCGCTGGCAGGCCGCGCGGCTGGCGGCCGCGGTGGCCGGCTACCCGGTGGCGCGGCTCCTGGCCAGCCCCGCCGATCGCTGCGTCCAGACGCTCGAGCCGCTCGCGGCGCGGCTCGGAGCCTCGATCGAGCGGCACCCGGTCCTGGACGAGGGCGCGCGGGCCCCGGCGGTGCGGGCGTGGCTCCTCCGGCTGGGCGAGGGGCCGCTCGTCTGCTGCACGCACGGCGACGTCGTCGCGGCGCTGGTCGGCGGCGACGGGCCGGTCGAGCCCGGCGCGGTGTGGCTGCTCGCCCGGGAGGGCGAGCGGCTGCGGCCGGTCGGGCGGTGGGGGCCGGTGGACGCGGAAGCCGCCTGACCGGCGCCGGATCCCGGAGCCCCGGCCTCACCGGGGCCGACGAGCGAGCCTGTGCTCAGACCCCCAGCTCGGCGGCGAGGACGCGCTCGTAGACCTGGACCCGGTGCTCCCACGTGTGGTGGGCCAGGATGTACGCCTGCGCCGCCCGCCGGTCCCACCGGCGGCGCGCTGCCGCCTCGATCATCTCCGCCATGACGTCGTCGTCGCCGCAGGGCGCGACGAGCCCCGCGCCCGACTCCGTGACGAGGTGGTTGTTCGGGACGGGCGCCTCCGTCACCGCCGGGAGGCCCGCCCGCAGGTAGTAGTACAGCTTGCTGGCGTCGTCGATCTGCACCGCCCCCCGGGCGAGCACGATCCCCACGTCCGCGAAGTGGAGGTAGTCCCACACCGCCTCGTGGGCGATCGGCCCCACCACGGTCACCGCGTCGGGGTCGAGGCGATCCGTGCGGCCGGGCCCCACGAAGTGGAGGCGCACCCCGCGCCGGAGCAGCCGCGCCCCGAGCGCGTTCAGCCGAGCCTGCCAGTGGAGGTTGAGCTCTCGCTGGTGGCGCGTGTAGAGGTTGCCGACGTACACCGCGCGCCGGGGCGGCGCCGCCGGGAACGGATCCCGGCCGAGCGGCGGGATGACGCGGTCGACGCCGGTCGGGACGAGCAGGACGGGCGGGTCGAGGCCGAACTGCGCCTGCCAGAGCCGCCGGGCGGCATCCGTGACCAGCGTCACGTACCGCGCGCGGGTCCGGACGGCCTGGTGCACCTCCCAGATCGCGCGCCGCTCCTCTCCGAAGAAGTACACGCCGGGCGTGTCGTCGGTCGGGCCGACGACGGCGCCGACGCGACCGATGATGAACGGGTGCCGGTCCCCGCCGGTCTCGGCGAGCGTCCGGAACCCCGTCGGATACAGCGTCTTCACGACGTGGTACCGCGACCAGTCGACCGTGTCCGGCGAGACCTGGCGCAGGGTCGGCCGCGGCGCGCCGAGCGGGGCGGGCGCATCGACGATCATGTCCACCGAGAACCCGAGGTCGGCGAGCCCCTCCGAGATCCGGAGCCATCGCAGCCGGTCCATCGCGTGGATCTGGGACCGGTCGAGCGGCGTCCGGAGGTACACGGTCGCGATCCGGACGTCCGCGCGGGTCACGCTCGGCCGCCCGCCATGGCCAGGATTCGGGCCGTCAGCGAGGCGTCCTCGTAGGCCTCCGGCCCGAGCGCGCACTCCAGGGCGGGGACGGTCGCCGCGAGCTCCCGGCAGCGAGCCTCGGCGCGCGCCGGCAGTGCCGAGGGGAGGACCGTGTCGGGGGAGGGGTCCCACGGCCATTCGGGGCCGCCCGCGCCCGGTGGCGCGTCGCGGAACGGGCCCAGCTGCCCGGCGGCGATGGCGGCGGCCGCATCGGCCGCGGGGAGGCGTCGCAGCACCGCCGGTCCCGGATGCCCGTCGATCCGCGGGAACACGATCGCGGCGAGCCGGCCGCCGGGCGTCGCCTGCACCGCCAGCACGGCGCAGAGCTGCGCCGGGCTCAGCGTCCACGGAAGCCGTGGGCGCTCGGGGCCGTGGCGTTCCGGCCGCCGACGTCCCTCGCGCAGGGTGAGGCGGTGACGGAACCGGGCTGCCTCGAGCCGCGTCGGCAGCCCCGGAAACCAGGCCGCCGAGTCGTCGAGGAGCTTGACGATCGTCGGGAGGCCGCGGACGGTCGGCGGCGGCTCGCCGCCGGGGATCACGACGCGGTCGTTCGCCACGAACCGCACGCCGGGGGTGCGGAGGAGGTGGACCAGGAGCGTGGTCTTCCCGGCGCCCTTCGGCCCTGCGATCGCGACCACCCGCTCGCCGACCGCGGCGGCCGCCGCGTGGAGGACGAGCGCCCCCTCCCGCCAGGCGTGCGCCATCGCGAGCTCACGCACGACCCGCATCAGCAGGTCCCGGACGGCCAGGCTCTCGCCCGAGGCGAGGAGCTCGATGTTCCCCCCGGGACCGAGGGTGCAGAAGCCGCCCCGATCACGGTCGAACACGACCCGGTCCGGGCCGGGCGCCGTCCAGCGCGGCAGGCGCAGGATGCCGCTGTCCAGCCAGAAGCACGCGACGGTCTCGCCGTCCGCGACCGGTCCCCGGCGGAGCGCGTCCGCGTACGCCGCCGGGTCGGTGACGAGGCGCACGGTCCAGGCGGGGCAACCGTCGCGGGCCGCCTCGAACGACGGCGCGAGGAAGTCGCGAAGCCACTCGAGATGCCCGGCGTCCTCGCTCTCGACGCGGACGACGAGGCCCCCGTAGCGGAGATCGAGCCGGGCGCCCGCTCCGGTGTCGACGAGCCCCACGCTGGCCACGAAGACGCGCGCCCTCAGCGGCGGGCGGCCCGCGCGGCGGCCGGGGTCTCGGCGGGAGAGGGCCCGGCGGGGCGGGTCCCGGCGGGAGAGGCCTCCTCGGGGGCGGCGAGCAGCGCCCGCAGCCGGGCCAGCGGCTCATCCGCCGCGGCGCCGGCCCGGAGCCGGAAGACCGCGGACTCGACCAGCACCGTCACCGCCCAGTGGACGAAGTGCCGGCCGAAGGCGTGCACGCCGCGGAAGCGCCGGTAGCCCTCGCAGTACGCCTGCCACTCCGCGGCGGTCATCGGCCAGCGATACCACGTCCGCGCGAGGTCGTGGTCCACGGGCGCGACCCGCAGCCCCTCGGTGTCGACGACCCGGATGCGCCCCTCGGCGACCACCAGGTTGTCGGCGCACAGGTCGCCGTGCGCGAGACCGAGCTCGGCGGCGGCCGGCCGCCCCTCGCCCACCGCCGCCCGGGCCGCGGCCGCCGTCGCCGGATCGAGCCCGCCGGCGGCGACCAGGACCTCGATCTCGCGCCGGCGCCGCGCCGGCCCGTCCTCCCAGCGCGCGAGCGCGGCCGCGTGCTCGTCCGCCGGGGCGGCCGTACGGTGGAGGGCCCCGTGGAGCGCCCCCGCCTGCCGGCAGAGCTCGGGTCCCGCGCCCGGCGACTCCGCCACGGGGACGCCGTCCACCCACTCCGAGAGCAGGGCGACGCCCCGCCGGCCCAGGAGGCGCGGGAAGTGTCGCGGGTCGAGCAGCGGCCAGAGCCGCTCGACGCGCGCCGCGCATGCCTCGTCGTCGACCCGCCGCCCCTTCAGCACGCGACCATCCGCCAGCTCGAGCCGGAAGGCGGCCCGGATCCGCAGGGGCGAGGCGAGCGTCCCGACCGAGGTCGCCCGGAGGAGCCGGCCGCCGTGCGCCTCGACCAGCGCCCACAGGTCGGGACCGAGCTGCGCTGCGAGCGCTCCCTCGTGCGGCGTCGCACGGGGCCCGGCCGGCCACCGCGCCGCGCCGCCCTGCCCGGCGACGGGGAGGGGGCGGTCGGCCCCGGGCGAGGCGTGGGCACGGTCGCGCACCACCTCGGCCAGGACCCGGACGTATTCGGCCAGGATGCGCGGGGTCGCGTGGGCCTGGACCGCCGCGCGCGCCGCGCGGCCGATCGCCGCCCGGAGCGCCGGATCGCCGGCGGCCCGGAGCGTCTTCGCGGCGAGGTCGTCGACGTCGCCGCAGCGGGCCAGCAGGCCGGTGACGCCGTCCGCCACGACCTCGCGGGCCGCGGGGATGTCGGTCGCGACCAGCACGCGGCCGACCGCCTGGGTCTCCAGATAGACGAGGGAGAGCCCCTCCCGCTCCGAGGGCATGAGCACGACGTCCGCGAGGCGAAGATGGCCGGCGACGTCGCGGTGGTCGATCCAGCCGACGAACCGCATGCGGGCGGCGATGCCGAGCCCGCGCGCGCGGGCCTCCATCGGCTCCCGGTACGGCCCGTCGCCGACGACGAGGTAGACCAGTCGCGGGTCGACCGCGAGCGCCCGGCCCGCCGACTCGACGACGTCCAGGGGCCGCTTGAGGGGACCCAGGTTCGAGAGGTGGGCCACCACGACGTCGTCCGGTCGGATCCCGAGGCGTCGCGCGAGCTCCGGAGGGCGGCCGC
>Ga0070741_10019409_pt1 | contig 10856 bp, 14 predicted proteins | sample Coa_R1_4_FD_66440 | JGI IMG/M metagenome (GOLD analysis project Ga0070741, IMG submission 66440) | Surface soil microbial communities from Centralia Pennsylvania, which are recovering from an underground coalmine fire - Coalmine... | ecosystem: Environmental > Terrestrial > Soil > Unclassified ...
CTGCAGCCAGGGCGGCAGACGCGGGGAGCTCGATCAACGATCCCCGGTAACGGGGATCTGCAGCGGGTCCTCGCCCGTCAACCGACGGTACGCAGCGGGGATCTGTCTGCGCCGCGGCACTCCGAGCTTCTGCCGAAGGGCGTCGGAGTGCGCCTTGGCCGTCCGCGCGGAGATCTCGAGGCGCTGAGCGACCTCCTCGTTGGAGCAGCCGGCGGCGATGAGGGCGACGACCTCGCGCTGCCGTGACGTGATCCCCGGCGGCGCGACCATGAGCGTTGCGTACATGGGGCGGCACGCTAGCCCGGTCGCCGCGCGGCGACCATTGACCGAAGGGTGTATTCGCCGTGATTACGCCGCGACGGCGGAGCCACGGACGAAGCTGGCGTCGTGTCCGCGCGCGTTCGCCTCGCGCAGCTCCTCCTCGTCCAGCGCACCGATCCGCAGCAGCAGGTCGAGCTCGTCGCGGAGGTGCGTGCGCATCATCTCCGGGCCGTCTGTGGCGATCGTGAACGGCACTCCGGCGGCGACGAACGCACGGAAGGTGCTGCGCAACGCGCCCTCGTCCGGTAGGGCCTTCGTCAGCAGGTTCGAGGTCGGGCAGATCTCGAGGACGATCCCGCGATCGCGTAGCTCGGCCATGAGCGCAGGCTCGCGCGCCGCCAGGATCCCGTGGCCGATGCGATCCGGGCGCAGGGCTTCGACCACCTCGGCGATCTCCTCGATCCCGTGCTCGCCGCCTTCCTCGCCGACATGGATCGTCACGCCGAGCCCGGCGGCGCGCGCCTCCTCGACGAGCGGCGCGAGCGCCGAGTAGCGATACCGGTCACCGCCTGGTCTGGGCCCCGCGATGTCGATCCCGACGATCCCGCGCGGAGCGTAGCGGATCGCCTTCTCGACGATGACCGCGTTCTGCCGCTCGGTGAAGGTGCGGTCCATCATCAGGATCAGCCCGGCGCGCACCTGGGCGTACTCGAGGCTCGCGCGGTCCAGCCCGCGAATCGCGGCCATGATGATGTGGTCGAGGTCGCGCTCGCCGCCGCGGTTGCGCTTCATCGGGTTGAAGCGCAGCTCGAACGTGGTGATCCGCTGCGAGCGGTAGGCGCCGCCGATCGCAGCATGCACCGAGCGCTCGACCGCGATCGGGCTGGACTGGATCAGCTCCGTCCAGTGGTAGATCGCGTCCAGCGCGTCGAGGTCGGCGACGCCGCGCGGGTCGGACACGGTGACGAGACGGTCGAACTCCCAGAAGTCCTTGACCGGCAGCGCGATCCCCTGCTCGTGCGCGAGCGTCCAGAGCACTTCCGAGGCGACCGACCCGCCGAGGTGGGTGTGCAGCTCGGCGAGCCCATCCTCGAACATGGATCGAGCATAACGGCCCACCGTCTAGGGTCCCCTGCGCATGAAGGTCGGCATCGTCGTCCCGTTCTCGTGGTCCTTCTGGGGAGCGGTGCTCGAGCATGCCGAGCTGCAGGCGGAGGCGCTGAGGGCGCGCGGGATCGACGTCCGGATCATCATCGGGAACGACCCGCCGGGGACGTTCACGCGCGCGCTGCACCCACGGCACGGCCGCCACGGCGAGCCGCCGCCGCACGTGATCGCCGTCGGTCGGACGGTGATCGTCCCGGCGAACGGCTCGCTCCCGAACATCGTTCTCAGCCCGACCGTCCCGTTCAAGCTGAAGAGGGTCTTCGCGCGCGAGCGGTTCGACGTGCTCCACCTGCACGAGCCGATGACTCCTGCGATCTGCGTCTCGGCGCTCGCCGTGGCGAAGTGCGCCCTGGTCGCCACCTGGCATGCGGCGGGCGGCCTCGGCTGGATGCGGATCGGGTTGCCGTCCTGGGGCTTCCTGCTCGACCGGATCGACCACTACATCGCGGTCTCGGAGCAGGCGAGGGCTTCCGCGCAGCGCTGGGTGCCGTACGACTTCGAGGTGATCCCCAACGGCGTCCTGATCCCACCGGAGGCGGAGCCCGCGAACCGCGAAGACACCGTGGTCTTCATCGGGCGGCACGATCCGCGCAAGGGGATGCCGGTGCTGCTCCGCGCCTGGCCGACGGTCCACCGGCGCACCGGGGCGCGCCTGCGCCTCGTCGGCGCGGACCCGCTCGCCGTACAGCTGCTGCTCACGCGCCACCGCGTGCCGAGCGACGGAATCGACGTGCTCGGGTTCCTCCCGCAGGAGGAGCTGACGCGCGAGCTCCTGCGGGCGAAGGCGCTGGCGGCTCCGTCGACCGGGATGGAGAGCTTCGGGATGGTGCTGACCCGCGCCTTCGCGTGCGCGGTGCCTGTCGTCGCATCCGACATTCCTGGGTACAGGGCGGTGATGACCGACGACACAGGGGTCCTGTTCCCCGCCGGCGACGCGGATGCGCTCGCCGAGGCTCTGTCGAACCTGCTCGAGGACGAGCCGCGCCGGCGCCGGCTCGGCGAGCACGCGCGGCGGATCGCGGTCGAGCGTTACTCCTGGGGGAAGATCGCGGAGCGGCTCGAGCAGATCTACGCCGGAGTCGCGGCATGAGAGACGAAGCCGGGCACAAGGCCGACAGCGAAGCGGTCGAGGTCGATGCCAGGCGAGACTCCGACGCTGACGCCAAAGGCGTCAAGCTGCTGCTGCGCTTCGCCCGGTCGCCCTGGGCGCGCGCGGCGCTCGCGCTCGTCTTCCTCTGCGGCGTCGGCGCGCTGCTCTGGTGGCACGGGCCGCATTGGGGCTCGTTCGCGGACGCCTTCGCCGAGGTGCGCTGGGAGTGGGTCGCCGCCGCCGTCGGCTTCAACCTGCTTTCGGTCGTCGCCAGGGCAGCGGCGTGGGAGACCGTCATCCGCGCAGCGATGCCGCCGCCGCATCCCGGCTTCCGGCTCGTGTTCTCCGCCTTCTCTGTCGGTCTGCTCGCGAACGCGGTGCTCCCCGGCCGTGTCGGCGAGCTCGCGCGCGTCGCGGTCCTGACCCGAAAGCTGGACGGCCGTCGCCGCGGGCTCTGGCCCACGCTCGTCGGTACCGTTTTCGCTCACCGGGTGTTCGACCTCGTGCCGGTGTTGATCATCGCGGTGTGGGTGCTCCTCACGGCGAAGATCCCCGACTGGGCGTTCACGAGCCTCTCGATCCTGATGGCGGTTGGGTTCGCGCTACTGCTCTTTGCCTTCGCGACCGCGCGCCAGCACGGCCACACGCGGCTCGAGGGGCTGGGAACGCTCAAGCGGGTGATCACGATGGCGCGGTTCGGTCTTGGTGTGATGCGGCGGCCCGTGCCGGCGGGGCTCGCGATCCTCGGCCAGTGCACCGGCTGGACGTGCCAGATCTTCGCCGTCTGGACGGCGATGAAGGCCTTCCACATCTACGAAGGGCTGCCTGCGGCCGGGCTCGTGCTGCTGCTGATGAACGTGGCGACGATGATCCCGCTGTGGCCGGGGAACGTCGGGCTCCTCCAGGTGGCGGTTGCGACTCCGCTGAGCGTCTCCTACGGGGTCGCCTACGCGCGCGGAATCGCGTACGGCTTCGGCCTCCAGGCGATCGAAGCCTCGGTCGGCGTCGGGATCGGGCTGGTGTTCCTCGCCCGCGAAGGGCTGTCGTTCGCGCTGCTCCGAGAGATGCCTGGCGCTGCGACCGCGGAGATCCCGGGAAGGGCATCGGAGGAGGAGCTCGCCGGCCATGAGCCTGCGCGCGCTCGCGTGCCCGGCTAGCCTCAAGAACGTTCTCGCCGCGTCGGCTGCAGCAGCCGCGCTCGCGCGCGGCCTGGGGCGGGTCGGCGTGCGTGCCGACCCACTGCCGATCGCCGACGGCGGCGAGGGGACGGCCGACGTGCTGTGCTCGGAGTTCGAACCGGTCGCGGTCGAGGACGCCTTCGGTCGGCCGCGGGTCGCTCGGACCGGCTTGCTCGCGGATGGGACGCGGGTGTTCGAGGCGGCCGAGGCGATCCCGCTCGACCCCGCGCGCCTGGACGTGATCGCCGCGTCCTCTCGAGGGTTGGGGCTGTGGATGAAGCGTTACAGGGACTGTCCCTCGGTCGTGGCCGTTGGCGGCACGGCGACGATGGACGCAGGCGTCGGCTTGCTGGAGGTGCTCGACGAGCTGCCCGGGCCGACGCGTGTCCTTTGCGACGTGACGACGACGCTGTACGACGCGCCGCGTCTGTTCGGGCCGCAGAAGGGGGCGACGCCGGAGCAGGTCCCCGAGCTCGAGGCGCGCTTTCGCGCGATCGAAGAGCTCGCGCCGTACGCAGAACTCCCGGGGTCGGGCGCTGCGGGCGGGCTCGGCGCGGCGCTCGCCTCGCTCGGCGCGGAGCTCGTCCGCGGCGCCGACACCGTGCTCGACCTGCTCGGGTTCGACCCGCGACCCTATGACCTCGTCGTCACCGGCGAGGGGACGGTCGACGAGACGACGTGGGAGGGGAAGGCACCCGCGGCGGTCGCGGAGCGGACGGCCGCAGCGGGCATCCGCTGCGTCGTCTTCGGCGGACGTGTCCGAGGGACAGTCCCTGTAACGCTTCGTCCACAGGTCGAAACGGCGCCGCTCAGCGGCGACCCGGCCTGCGCCGAGCAGGACCTCGAGGAGCTGGGGGAGAGGCTAGGCCTCCTGGCTCGTGGAGCGTAGGCGCTTCGCCATCCGCTGGAGCAGCTCCCACGCGATCTCGGCGTTCTCCTCGACGAGCGGGCGGAACTCCCAGGAGGTGAGGCCGTAGGCCGTGACCGGCGTCTCTGCCGTCACAGTCGCGGTGCGGGGGCCGTCGTCGATCAGGGCGATCTCGCCGAAGTAGTCGCCTGCGCCGCCGGTGCCGACGTCGGCGCCGCCGACGCTGTAGCGCACCGTGCCCTCGCCGATGACGAAGAACCCGACGCCGCTCTTGCCCTCCGCGGCGATCACCTCGCCGGCGCCGAACCTGCTCTCCCGGAACGACTTCGCCAGCCGGTTGAGTTCGCGGTCGGACATCTCCCCGAACAGGTCGACCCGGCGCAGCAGCTCCAGCGGAACCGTCATCGCCGGCCGAGCTTACCCCGCTGGACGCGTCGCGTCGACCCGCTTCGCCAGCTCCTCGATCTTCCCCTCGGCGGCGTCGAGCTGCGCAGCGCAGAATCGGTAGAGCTCCTCGCCGCGCTCCCAGAGCACGAGCGCTTCGTCGAGCGAGGCGTCGCCGCGCTCGAGCCGTTCGACGATCTGCCCGAGCTCCTTCTCTGCCTCTTCGTACGTCACTCGACCCGAGCTCCGAACGATCCGTCGGCGATCTCGACCGCGATCGCGTCGCCGGTCGCGACCGCCGCCGCCGAGCGCACGAGCTCGTCTCCACGACGGACGATCGCATACCCGCGCTCGAGCGTCGCACGCGGCGAGAGGGCGCGGAGCCTGCCGCCGGCCTGCGCGAGCGTTGCCCGGCGCCGCTCGAGGAGCAGCGCCGGAGCGCGGCGGAGGCGCTCGTGCCGCTGGGCAAGGCGCTGTCCGTGGCGCTCGAGCGTGCCGCGTGCACCGCGCGCGAGCCCTGCCCGCGACCGGGACAGCCCCGCGAGCAGCTCCTCGAGATCGGGAACGACGAGCCGGCCGGCCCCGGTCGGCGTCGATGCGCGCCGATCGGCCGCGAGATCGCACAGCGGCGTGTCCTGCTCGTGCCCGACCGCCGTGACGACCGGGACCGCGCAGCCGGCGACCGCGCGCACCAGCCGCTCGTCGCTGAACGGGAGGAGGTCCTCGAAGCTCCCGCCGCCGCGTGCGAGGACGACGACGTCGACTTCGGGGGCGCCAGAGACGGCCTCGAGCGCGGCGACCATCTCGGCGGCGGCGCGCGGCCCTTGCACGTAGGTCTCCGCCACGAGCACGCGCGCAGCGGGGAACCGCGACTCGATCGCGGTCAGCACGTCGCGCTTCGCCGCCGCGTCGTTGCCGGTGACAAGGCCGATCCTGCGCGGCAGCCTCGGCAGCGGACGCTTCCGCTCCTCCGCGAACAGGCCCTCCGCCGCCAGCTGCGTCTTCAGCCGCTCGAGCGCGGCAAGGTGCTCGCCGATGCCGAATCGCTCGACCGACAGGGCGCGCAGCCGCAGCTCGCCCTTCTGCTCCCACAGCTCCGGCCGGCCGTAGACGTGTACGCGCTCGCCGCTGCGAAGGTCGAGCCGCAGGGCGTCGAACTGACCGCGCGGCATCGCCGCCGAGAGGCACGCGCCGCCGTCAGGATCCTTGAGCGTGAAGAAGACGGTCTGCCAGGCGGCTTGGCGTCGCAGCTCCGTCACCTCGCCCTCGACCCAGATCGTCGGCAGGCGCTGCAGCCAGCTCGCGACCCCGCGGTTGAAGCCGGCGACGGTGAAGACCTTGCGGTCGCCGTAGACGAGCGGCTCTACCTTCATGACCCAATCGTAAGATGAGGGCGATGGGAGCCGGGCGTGTCGAGGCCATTTTCATCGCGGCTCAAAGAGGCGAGCACCCGTACGCGGTCGACTCCGCCAACGCGGTCGCCGGCAAGGGGCTCGAGGGGAACCGCTACTTCGACACCGGCCGGCCGGAGCAGGAGCTGACGCTGATCGAGGCCGAGCAGCTCGAGCGCGTCGCGTCCGAGGACGGCTTGCAGATCGAGGCTGCCGCGACCGGGCGCAACATCGTTACGCGCGGAATCGACCTGAACACGCTCGTCGGCAGGCGCTTCCGCATCGGCGCGCTCGAGTGTCGGGGGATCCACCTCTGCGAGCCATGCCGGACGATGGAGTCGCGGACGACGCCGGGCGCGATCAAGGCGCTCGTCCATCGCGCCGGTCTGAATGCGGAGATCCTCGTCGGGGGCGAGGTGCGTCCCGGGGACGACGTCGAGCCGCTCTAGCTCTAGAGGAGGATGCGCGCGGCCGTCTCATGGCCGCAACCGAACTCGACCAGCTCGACCGCGCGGTGCAGGTCGGCCTCGCTGTCCGCCAGCTTTTCCGCGAGCGGAAGCGGATAGCCCGCCTCGATCAGCACGTGCAGGCGCCAGCTCTGGACCTTTGCGCGCTCGGTCTGCTCCTCGGCGATCTGCGTCATCTGGGTCACGGGCCTTCCGTTCGCCTTCTCCTAGACGATCCCTTGTCCCGAAAGTTGGGCTTTGTCAATCCTGGCCGCGGCCGCCGGCGACGTGCGCCAGACCCTCCAGGCGCGCGCGCAACCGCGCCTCGACGTCGGCCATCCGCCGCTCGAGCGTCGTGATGAACTCGTCCTGGCGCTGCTCGAGGCCGGAGATGACGTTCTGGAGCCGGCGCTCCATCTGGCCGCCGCCCGACTGGCCGATCTCGGCGAGCCGTTCGCCGAGCACCCGCTCCGCCTGGCGGGTGAAGGCCTCGATCGCCCGGTCGAGCTCCCGCGAGAGGCGGCGCGCCGCTTCTTCGCGCGTCGTCCTGATCGCCTCGTTGAACTCGAGCGCCGCCTCCTCGGTCAGCCGGCTCGCCTCGCGCGCGACCGAGCGCTCGACCTGCTCGACGAGCCGCCGCTCGACGTCGCCGAACGTCTCCGTCACCTTGCGGACGCTTTCGCCGAGCTCGCGGTCGATCTGTTCGGTCAGGCTCCGCTCGCGGTTTCGCAAGCGGTCGGCGACCTCGTGCAACGCGCGCCGGCGCTCGGCGGCGTGCGTCTCGAGCTCGTTCGTCGTCTCCTCGATCACATCCTTGATCTGGCGTTCCTGCTCGGCGCGGAGCCTCGTGATCGCGGAGCGATTCTCCTCTGCGTCTGCGAGCAGCCTTTCGGTCTCGCGCGCGAAGCGAGTCTCCGCGTCGGAAATCAGCTGCCGCTGACGCTGCTCGAGGCGCGCGAGCTGGCTGGCGAGACCCTCGCGCAGCCGCTCGAGGTCCTGGGTCCAGGTCCCCAGCTTCGCCTCGAACTCCTTCTGCGCCGCGATCAGCCGGCCGGACAGCTCCGAGAGGATGCTCTGCTCGGCGCGGACGATCTCGTCGCGTCGTTCCTGCGTCAGCTTCCGCTGCTCCTCGGCGAGCTGAGCTGCGGCTTCTGCTCGCTGCAGGGAGATCGTTCGCTGGAGCTCCTCCTCGCGTGCCGCGAGCTCGGCGTCGACGATCGCGCGCAACCGCGCCTTCGCCCCGGCCAGAAGCTCGTCTTCGGTCTCGCGTCTTCGCCGCACGGCCGTTCAATCGTAGGCCAGACTCTTCGCGGGGTGACGCTTCAGGCGGATCTGGAGTCGATCGCGGTCGCCGCTGCCGCGCTCGTCGGCCCGGGAGAGGCGCTCGCCGGCGTGATCCCGACGGAGCCGGAGGAGGGCCGGCGCGTCTACCTCTGTGCCTTCGAGGGCGCCGATCGCTCCTGGATCGCGCTCGACTCCGACGGCGTGGTCGTGCAGGATCGCCGGCTGGTTCGGCGCGCCGTCTCGATCGCCGCGCTCTGCGAGCTCGCGGAGGAGGCCGCCGGCGGCGGGAAGCTCGACGAGCTGCGCGCCACGCTGGTCTCGCTGCGGCTGACCGAGCACCCGGAAGGAATCGAGGAGGCGGAGGAGGCGGCGCTCGAGCTCGAGCGGACGATCGGCGCCCCGCCGCGGGTCGCGACGCCCGCATTCCTCGATGCGGTCGGCGCGGCGACCCGGCGGCTCGAGCAGGCGCTGAGCGACGACCCGTCCTCGCCGTTCGTCGAGGCGATGAAGCAGGGGCCGGCCGTCGCCGCCGAGCTCGAGCGCGAAGTCCTAAGCGGCTACAAGGTGGAGCTCAGCTAGCCTGGCGGCCATGGAAGGCGGCGGCTTCTCGTTCCCGTTCGGGGGCGATCCGGAGGAGCTGATGCGCGGGCTCCGCGAGTTCGCGGAGCAGCAGGCGGAGTCGGTCGCGGAGGCGCAGCGCGAGCAGTTCGCGACGCTGACGCTGAACACGGCGGTCGAGCTGACCGCCGCGGCGCTCTCGCGCGTGGAGGCGACCGGCGGTGTCGACGAGCAGGCCATGGCGCTGCGCGACGCGATGCGGATCCTCTTCCCCGAGGCGGTCGCGCTGGTCAGCGCAGCCCGCCAGGGCTTCATGCGCGAATAGACCCGCTTAATTCGCGAACAGGCCACAGCGAGAGGGACAGGATTAATCCTGTCCCGACCCTCGGCTACTTCGTGCGCGCGAAGCGGTGGACGGCGGCGAGCAGCTCCTCCGTCTTCGTCGCGGCCGCCTCCTCGTCGCCTGACGCGAGCGCGCCCGCGACGCAGTGGCGGACGTGGTCGTCGAGGATCCGGAAGGCGACAGCTTCGAGCGCCGTCGACACGGCCGCGATCTGCGTCAGCACGTCGATGCAGTAGCGATCCTCCTCGAGCATCCGCTCGATCCCGCGCACCTGGCCCTCGATCCGGTGCAGCCGCTTGACGAGCGCGTCCTTCTCCTGCGCGTACCCGAAGCTCATCTGCGGATGCTCCTGAAGCGCCGCAGCCGCAGGCTGTTGGTGACGACGAACAGGCTCGAGGCCGCCATCGCGGCGGCGGCGACCATCGGGTTGAGCAACCCGGCGACCGCGAGCGGGACGGCGGCGACGTTGTAGGCGAAGGCCCAGAAGAGGTTGCCCCTGATCGTCGCCAGCGTGCGCCTCGCGAGCCGGATCGCGTCGACGGCGGCGCGGAGGTCGCCGGACACGACGGTCAGGTCGGACGCCTCGATCGCCACGTCCGTCCCGGTTCCGAGCGCGAGCCCGAGATCAGCCTGGGCGAGCGCGGGCGCGTCGTTGATCCCGTCGCCGACCATCGCGACGACCTCGCCCTCGTCCTGCAGCCGTCGGATCTCCGCGACCTTGTCCTCGGGCGAGACCTCGGCGACGACGCGGTCGATCCCGACCTCGGCGGCGACGCGCCGCGCGGTCTCCGCGGCGTCGCCGCTGAGCAGCACGGGCGTCAGCCCGAGCCGCTCGAGGGCGGCGACCGCGTCGGCGCTCGTCGACTTCAGGGTGTCCTCGACCTGCAGCCGGCCGGCAGTCGCCCCGTCGACGAGGATCGTCCCGCGGTCGATCTCGACACGCCGTCCCTCGACAGTGCCGACGGCGCCGCGGCCCGGAACGTTGCGGAAGCCCGAGACGGGTGGCAGCTCGCCGAACCTGGCGCGCGCGGCCTCCGCGACGGCGCGCGCGACCGGGTGCTCGCTTGCGTCCCCGAGCGCGCCGGCGAGCCGCAGCACCTCGGGCGCCAGGCCGTTCTCGACGAGGCGCATCCGCCCTTCGGTGACGGTGCCGGTCTTGTCGAGGACGATCGTGGAGATCCGGCGGGTCTGCTCGAGGATCTCCGGCCCTTTGATCAGCACCCCGAGCTGCGCTCCGCGCCCCGTTCCGACCAGCAGCGCCGTTGGCGTCGCGAGGCCGAGCGCGCAGGGGCACGCGATGATCAGCACCGCCACCGCGGCGGTGAAGGCCGTCGAGGCCGAGCTGCCGAAGGCGAGCCAGCCGCCGAGCGTGGCCAGCGAGATCACGATCACGGTCGGGACGAAGACAGCCGAGACGCGGTCGGCGAGCCGCTGCACGGGCGCCTTGCCAGACTGCGCGGCTTCGACGAGTCGGGCGATCTGCGCGAGCACGGTGTCCGCGCCGACCCTCGTCGCGCGGACGACGAGTCGTCCGTAGGTGTTGACGGTTGCGCCCGCCACCTCCGCGCCGGCCGCGACCGCGACCGGCACCGACTCGCCGGTCAGGAACGACTGGTCGACCGCGGACTCCCCTTCCTGGACAATGCCGTCGGTGGCGATCTTCTCGCCGGGCCGGACGACGAAGTGGTCGCCGGGTCGCAGCTCTGCGATCGGCACGACGACCTCGCCTCCGGCGCGGAGCACGCGGGCGTCCTTCCCGCCCAGCTCGAGGAGCTGCTCGATCGCTCGGCTCGACCGCCGCTTGGCGCGTGTCTCCAGGTAGCGGCCGAGGAGGATCAGCGTCGTGATCACCGCTGCCGCCTCGAAGTAGGTGTCGGCGTCGAGGC
>Ga0070741_10019410_pt1 | contig 10854 bp, 11 predicted proteins | sample Coa_R1_4_FD_66440 | JGI IMG/M metagenome (GOLD analysis project Ga0070741, IMG submission 66440) | Surface soil microbial communities from Centralia Pennsylvania, which are recovering from an underground coalmine fire - Coalmine... | ecosystem: Environmental > Terrestrial > Soil > Unclassified ...
TGGATTACAACCGTGACCGCTGTCGTAAGGAGTTTCAGTGATGAGAGCCTCAAGCACCGCCATCAGGATGACCCCGCCGAATGGATCGGCCCATGAATTGGACAGCCGGTCTTTTCGAGAGCTGGAAGCGCCGAGAAAGCCGTTGCCGCCCCAGCCAGTGAGCGTATCGCACCCTGGCAACGGGTACGGCGCCCAATCTCTGCGCATGTACACGGAAGAGCAGGTTGCAGACATGCTGCAAGTCTCGCTCTCCCAGTTGCGTAAATGGCGCATGAAAAAGAACGGAGGCGAACAGAAGGGACCACCCTTCCGGAAAATCGGGCGCCTCGTACGTTATCCGGAAAGCGCTCTTCTCGCCTATATCAACAGCGAGTGAGACGCTTTCGCGCCCGATTGCCTTCCGGCCCGCACGTCGATCCTTGCAGCCTCGATCTCGTCCCGCCCGGCAGGAATCACCGCCGCAGGTATTCCTCAGCCGATTACCACCAGGGACGGCGTGCCCAGACAAAATGTGAACGGTGCTAAGAATCCAGGCCCAATCCGACGTTCAGTTCTGACGCAATCTGCGACATTTGTAGGGAGGGGATCGACCCGCTGACCGCTGTCAGCCCACGGTTTGGCTTGCGTTCACGTATCGTGAAAACCGTAATTGTGTGAACGTCAGGTTCGCCAGGAGTCGTTGGCGAAGCCACCCGCGAAAGGCCCCCTGTATTGCCATCTAGACTCTAGCTTGCAATTGTGATAATTGCAAACTATAATGTAGTTGGTAATTGGTTAGTTGGTAATTGGGAGGTTCCACAGATGGACGCGGTTCAACTTAAGCTGAAGCAGGCCAGCGCCGTGCTCGGCGTCGCGCCGAAGGAGTTGCAGAATCTGGTGCAGCTTGGAGTCGTGCGCCCGCGCCGGCGCGACGACGTGTTCTGGTTTGATACCAACCTGCTGGTCCAGGCGAAGATCGCCCTCTACGTCAAGGCTTCCTTGCGGCCGTCCATTGAGTATCTGGCGCAGATGACAAAGCAAGTCGCGCGGGTCAATCTCGTTACGACGAGCTGGGACGTACTGCGGCTGGCTTCCAGCCCTGGGAAGGGCAAGCCACCGGTTGAAATCAAAGTGCCGCTCCGCGAATTGAAGATGGAAGTCGAAGAGAGTCTCCCGCTGGCCGAGGCGTACGGAGACCTGCCGCGCGGGCGCAAACGCCGCGGGTGGAAGGAAGAGATAATGAGAACTCTGCGGCAGGCCGGGCAAGACATTGGCGAAGTGTCCGAACAGGAGATCACGAGCCGAGTGCGGGCTTACCGGAGCCAAGCGAAGAAACCGCCGGAGATAAGACTTGTCGCGCAAGGCCAGAAGAGCGCCTAGAGGCGTGGTGGACACATCGGTTGTGATCGCCGGGGCCGCTGCTTTCCGTGGCGCTCCACTGCACCCGCAAACGGAAAGCGGCAAGTTACTGCTGCGCTGGATTGAGGAAGGTCATTTTCAGTGGTTGTACACAGATGAGATCCTCGACGAGTACAAGGAAATCCTGAAAAGGTTCAACGTCCGGCCTGGGGTGATCGGTCGCTTCATCAACCTAATTCGGGAGGAAGGCGTTCCAGTTCGTGTCCGGAAAAGCAGCAGCGTTTCGCCCGATCCCGGAGACGACCCGTTTTGCGCCTGTGCCGAAGGGGGCAATGCATCGTTTCTCGTCACGCTAAACCCACGCGATTTTCCGCAGCCACGGCTTGCCGCGAAGGTCATCCGCCCCGGCGAGGAACTGCCTCCGTTGAGAACGAAACGATCCGCGAGGCGCTAATCCCCAAGCTGCCTTGTGGGGAAGCCAATTTTGCCGTCTACCGCTGACGGTCAGGATGCGGAAAAGAGATACAAGCTCAGATTGTAAGTAGCATGCATGAGAGCGGGCGCCGTCGTTGAGTGTGAAGCCATGCGCATCCAGCCGTACACGATTCCTGTCGCGGTAAACGACACCCAGTGCACCAGGTTTGTTGGGCCGTGAAAAAGCGCGAACAGAACAGCGGTGATGATTAAGGCAGGGAGCGTCCCGATGGTCTGGGCGAGGACCGGCAACAAGTATCCGCGGAAGAGCGATTCCTCAAGCAGTGGTCCGAGAACGAGACCGAGGACTAGCAGTTCGCCAAGTGGAATGGGCGGTGTGATCTGGTTGCGGAGCAGAAGGTAAAGTGTAATCCCGGCCGCAAACGACGGTCCCACGATGAGAGCGGTGACAATGTAGGCCATTTGAGGGACGACCCAACCTAAAGGTTTGAGCACCGGTTGCCGGTAGCGGAACCTGAGGAGGAAATAGAGTCCAGCGCCTAAGAACACGATCACAGCCGACTGTAGCCCGACGCTTGGACCGACGATCGTGGAGCGCGAGAGGAAATGAAGACGCACGAGCAGACGAAGGACTAGGCTCAGCGAAACGATGAGGAGAAAAAAGCGCCGATGTCCTCGTAGCCCCAAAACGGCTGCGGCTCAAGGCGCGCATTCTTGAGCGCTAACCAGTGGTTTTTCGCTTCTTCGCGGATTTTCATTCTTCAAAGGGCATAGAGGTTCTGAAATTCTGGAACCACATGGAACGGAGTAGTGGGAGGCTTTACCGTGTCGCCTGCCTCGTCGATGTGGCCCAAGTCGGCATTGCCAAGAAACCGCGCACCCTCACGAACGTGGACGGTCCGACTGGGATCGAAGCCCATTAGTCGCGCACAGGTAGCGTCGGCGGCAACCGGATCATCGGCGAGCACAATGCTGCCCAGAGGTCGCGGAGTGCCGTTGAGCGGGCCGTTGCCTTCCATAGCCATGATGCCGTCCGCGATCACAAAGTGAATCGGGACGGTTGCGCACAGATCGAGAATGCTTTCCTGAATCCCTTTCCAGTGCAGGATGTTCTTCGGCCATCCGTAGCGCGAACCCGGCACAATCCCAAACATGTTCTTCATGGCGAGCGTAACGCCAGACCAGTGATGGGTCTTGATCTTCGGCATCGACACCAGAAAGTCCGCCTCCAGCACTGTCCGAGGGAGCCAAAGCTCTTTCATCCCGGTGTAGCTGGCTCGAAGCGGTGTACGAATCAATTCGTCGCGGTTGAGATCGACAAATCGGATTTTCTCCTCGCGGAGTGATTCCTGATAGCCACTCTGGGAGAGCACCAACTGAGTATCACGTTGATGTCCGGGGCCCTCGGCGACCACGACAGACTTAGCTCCCAGGCGACGGAATGCCTCCGCTGCAGCCACCACCAACATCGGGTGCGTGTTGATGGCATTCCCCGGGAGGTAATCGACCAAATTGGGCTTGAGTACCACCGTCTTGCCGCGCACATTCATCGGGAAAAGCCGCAATCCCTCTTCGACAATCCGGCCAAGCTGTTGGTCGTATTGCTCCGCGCGCAAGACCGCGACTCGCGATCGCTTAGGGCGCCGATCAAAGTGGTATTTCGGCAGGAAAAAAGGGGTGGAAACGGAAGCGCCAGCGGCCACGGCTGCGCTCCCAATCAGGAAGTCTCGACGGGTAAGGCTCACAGACTTACTCCAAGGTTGGCTAATGCATGCTCGTGATCGAGCGCGAGGCAAACAAGCGCAAGTGTGCTGGTGTCCTCGATGTAGAAGAGATCGGGAAGAGCAAGCAGCGCATTGCGCAACGAAGTAATTGGACGGCGGTGTGCGGCTAGGGAAAGAATCGCCCACGCAAGACTCCAGGGCGCTGCGACGGCCGGAGAGGTACGTTCCAGATAATCGACCGAGGTTTTTACAACCGGGTCTTGTGGCCGATCACGGAATGCCAAAAGGGCGATCGCCGTGTCGTCGGGGTGGGGTGCAACCGCGCTTCCGTAGACCAGGCCGTTTCCCGCATTCCATCCACCACCCGGGCAGGCGCGATCCATAAGCATCTCGACTCCGCGATCCACCCGCGATGGGGCCAACTCGAAGCCGCCACAAGAACAAGGGAGTTGGTTTAAGGCGAGAATCGCAAAGGCGGTGGGTACAACCCAGCTGACCGTATCGGGAAACCACGGCCAGCCGAACTTATCAGGGTCGAATCGAACGTGGCGATCAGCGGTGCGGAACTTCCATTTCCAGAACCAATTGCCCTCTTTGCCGGCGTTACTCAAAAGCCAATGAAGGGCTTTCAGCCGGGCGGGTATGGCCGGGACGATGTCGCGAAGAGCGATGGTCACTAGCGACGTTACCCAGGATCCGTCAAGGTCATCTCCCACGAACACCGGCCAGCTTCCGTTTGGATTCTGCGCGCGCAGCAGAAAGCCTTTAGCACGGTCGTGGACGTCCGTGGCATGAGACCCGAGCGCAAGCAGCGAATAGCACGTCGGCTCCAGTGCAGGCTGGGCAGAGGACACAAGCGCGGACCAACCTCCGCACGGAAGCTGTCTACGAATGAGTTCTTCGAACAAATCGCTGACACCCACAAGTTAGATCCTCACCACGGGCACTTGTAGAGTGAATCGTCTTTATTGTCAAAACGCTGCGGTAACAGGGGATTTAGTGAATCGGAAGCTCAGGCAATTTCGATGGCGGAGTGCCCCCAACGCCAGCGGTCAGTGAAAGTGCGATTGGTCAGAAACAAAGTTTGGCAATGGCCGCGGAACATGGCAGCCGATAGCTCACCTGACATCTTGCGATTGATAGAAAACATCTAGGCGTTCCCCACCCAGCGAATCACTGGGGCTCGGATGACCAGCCATGTTGCTATCGGTGAAAAAGTCGTTGGCGCCGCATGGGTACTGCGTTGTGGGAGTACGTAACGACCGGCTTTCGGGACTTAATCCAGTCGAAGTGTGATCGGTGAAATTAAAGATGGCCTCGTCGAGCAATTCGCCGCCTCTGTGCTTCAGTGCCTGATCGACTGCGAGATTATTGCCGCGAAACGAGGCAATGGTCAGTCAAGCTGCGATTGGTAGAAGAAAACTGAGTCGCTCGTCTCAGATGCCGGTCTGGTCAGCAAAAGCGCGATTGGTAAGAAATCTCGGTGTGCTGCATTTTTTGACCTGAACATGCGCGCGGCACGAAGTGACTAACCCCAAACAGAGTCAACGCCATGCCCGGCGTGATTACAGGAACTTCTCGCTTCCAAATCGGGCGCTCCCACCGACAGCAAGCAAAGTAGACGCCCGCTTCTGCGCAAAACGCACACTGTGAAAAATGCAAAAGAACGGTTTCCGGTGTAGGGTTCATGCCCGGAAGGTATCCGACGTGTTCTCGTCTGCAGGTGAACTCGCCGAGAGGCTGCGTGTGGCGCACTACATCATCGATCCGGTGACCCTGGAGGTGGTGTACCTGGCAGCACGCATGCACAAACCACTGTTGGTCGAAGGTCCGCCCGGGTGCGGAAAGACCGAGTTGGCCTACGCGGTAGCAGCGGCGGCGAACACGGCTGTGGAACGGCTTCAGTGCTACGTGGGAATTACGGAAGAAAAGGTCATCGGCCGATTCGACGAGGCGCTCCAAAAGCTCTTTCTGGAAACCCAAGCCGACCACCTCCACCAAGAGTGGAATGAAATCCGCAACCGCCTGCACACCCTGGATTTCTTTGCCGAAGGTCCACTGTTGCGTGCGTTGCGTTATGAACATCGGCCTTGCGTGCTTCTGGTCGACGAACTCGACAAGGTCGATCACAACATCGAAGCCCTGCTCCTGGAGATTTTGAGTGCATGGCAGATTACAGTGCCCAAGCTGGGCACGATTCAGGCGACGACCATCCCATTTGTCGTTCTGAGCTCGAATGAAGAACGGCGGTTGGGCGACCCGCTCCGGCGACGCTGCTTTTACCTGCGTTTTGAGTACCCGACGGTCGAACGGGAACGAGAGATTCTGGCGATTCGCAGCACGAGTGACAGCGTGCGCCTGCGCGGACAGCTCGCCGGACTGGCGCATGCGCTTCGCGGATGGAACATGGAGAAGCCACCTTCCATCGCGGAGATGTTGGATTTGGCGCAAGCGCTGGAAATCCTTGGAGTGGAGGAGATTTCTCATGAGCAGCGGGACTTGCTGCTGCCGCTGCTGGCGAAGACTGAGGCTGACCGCAAGCGTTTGATGCTGCGGGCCGGATTTGAGGGACTGGTCGCCGACTCCAAGCGTTATCGCGACGAACTTATGGCCGCAGAGGAACAGCAGGCTAACGCTGATCTGGAGGCTTTTGCTTGAGCTGGGCGAAGATGTGCCTGCTCGTTCTGCTCGTGGGAACAGCGGGGGCACAAACGGCAAATATGCACCAAGTGCGCGACCTCTCCGCCCGTTGGGCGGAGTATTACGCAGCCGTATACCGGGTGCCAATCGAGTTGGTGGAGGCGATCATCGACGAAGAATCCGGGTGGAATCCCTCCGCAATTTCAAACAAGGGAGCAGCCGGGATCATGCAGTTAATGCCGGGAACAGCAGTGCGGTTCGGGGTCCACAACCGCTTTCGCGTGGACGAGAACATCCATGGCGGTGTGGCGTACCTGGCCTGGCTGAAGCAGAGATTCAACGGCGACCTTCGCCTGATGACCGCAGCGTACTACGTAGGCGAATATCCGATCTCCCTGCGCGGACTCGATTTCTCCTCCCGCGATGTACAGGGTTACGTTCAACGTGTATCCCGACGTTACCGTGCAAGACGGATAGCGCGCGGGGATTTGGCAAGGCAGAGGCAGAAGTTGAGGTGATGAATGAGAAATGCTCGAGTCTTTGGCTGGCTGTCGCTATTGATCCTGACGGCGGCAGCCAGTGCACAGCTAACGATAATCGCTCCGCAGGTTCGCTCCAAACCAACTGCGGACCACAAGATCACAACGATTGAGCTCACGGCCCATTTTGTAACCACGATCCGGGTGCCGGAACCGGTGAATTCGGTCGTGGTTGGCGATCCGGCGCTTTTCCAAGTGGAGCACTCTGAACACGAGCCGGAGCTAGTGTTCGTCAAGGCTCTAACCACGGAAGATGCTGAAAGTAATCTGCTGATTTCCACCGCGAAAGGGCGCCAGATCAGCTTTCTGCTGGTCAGCCACGGGCGCAGTGCCAGCCCCGCTAAGGTGGATTTCTTGCTGCGGTACCAGACCGCCGAGGGCTTTCTGATTGAACCGGACGCCGTCCCCTTCGCACTGGTTGCGCAGACTACCACCTTGTCGAAGACGCAGCCTCCCACCGCTGGTCTGATCACAAGCACTGCACAACCGGGCGGGGCATCGGTGCCAACCGCGTTCAACGAGACACCAACGCAGGAAGCTCCAAGTCAGCCCAAATCCGATTCACTCGACAGCTTGCTGGAACGCCAGAAGCAGGCACCGTTGCCGATGCTTTACGGGGAGCGGATGGAAGGCGATGAGGTCAAAGGCGACCGCTTACGGACCGGCATAAGCGAGGTGCTCGACGGCGGCCAGCAAGTGATCGTTCTGTTCTCGGTCGTCAACACCAGCAAGCACGCGATCCTGCTGATGCCACCGCAGATTCAGCTAGGCGGCAAGGAGAAGTCGGGGAAACTGATCAAACACGAGCATTGGTCTACGGCAGAGCAGTTAGCGGTCAACGACTTTCGCCTGAGCCGTCGCCGGATTGGACCAGGAGAGCGCGCCGACGGCGTAGTGCTGTTCGAGCGCCCTCCTTACAAGCGATCAACCGAGACGTTATTCCTGCAAATGGCGGAGTCCGGCGCTGTAGATAAGCCGGCGTTGGCACCGATTGGTTTTGGAGTTAGCACCCTGAGGGAGGCAGCAAACCATGCTCAATGAGGAAGCCAAGAACAATTTGGACTCGGCGCAAGCAACCGGCGCCGCGTCGGAGACGCTGAACGAAGAGCCCGAGCGAGAGGAGACTGGCAAAGGAAACTGGCGCGAGGTCTTTCGCACTGCATTCGAGCGAGCGCGGCGGCAGCAGAAACCAGTGGCGGGACGCCAGGAGCTTGGCCGCGACAAGAGCAAAGCCCTCTTCTTGTTGGTGGGAGCAGGCGTTGCTTTGCTTTTGCTGTTCTTCGGCATCTTTTCCAGCCCCAAAAAGCGCATTCCGCTTCCCGGAGAAACCCCGCGTGGCCAAGCTAGCCTGGGCCGCAAGGTAACTCCCGGACAGGAAAACATCGATCCGAGCAAGGCGGTGACTCCCATGCTGAGTGCGGATATTCGCTCCAACGACCCCGCGCTAGCCGGCCGAGTCACGCCGGAGGACGTCGGCCGCACCTCACGAACTGGCACCGCAACCTCTCCAGCGCTTACGAAACCATCCGCCGCGAAGACCGGCTACCCGCAGGATTATGCGCTGGGCAAGGTGGATTTCTCTGACCCTTTGGTTGGACAAGGCAATACCATTCTTCCTCCACCACCGGCTCCGGCTTCGGAGCCGCCATCGGGCAGAGATCAGAGTGCCGATCTGAAGAAGCCTTCCCTGGTTTTTGTTCGCGCACTCGACGCCAAACCGGCGATCAAGCCAGGTACGCGTGACGATGAAGAGGAGACCCTGGCACTGCCGGCGGGTACGCGCTTGGTAGCGCGTCTCCAGGCTCCGGTGAGTTCAGCCGTTGCCGCGCCGGTCGTGGCGGTGGTGGAATACAACTACGAGCGTAACGGGCAGATTGTGCTGCCAGCCGGGGCGAAAGTGTTCGGCCGGTTGGCGCAGGTGAACCCTTCGGGTTACGTCGGCATTCAGTTCAACCGGGTGGAAATGCCTGACGGCACACCTGACAAAATCGAAGCTTCGGCCATGGATCTGAGCTTTGGCCCACTCAAGGGCTATGTATCCGGCAAGAAGACGGGCACGAAATTTCTGGTGCGTTCTCTGACAGGACTAGGTACGGTGGCGTCGTATCTTGTAGGAGGGCACGGTTCGAGTTCCGCTGGGTTGATTTCGACCGACGCCCTTATGCGCGAGCGCTTAGCCGACAACATCGCTACTGCCGGCCAGGAACAACTCAACGGTCTGGCATTCAACCAGAATCTGGTTGTGACGGTTCCGGGTAACACTCGTTTCTACATCGTCGTCCAGAAGCCGACTTCGGGTCATGTCGCGACAAACTCTGGAATGCGGAGCGCCTCGAGTAATACGGCAGGGTTTACCGGCGGCGTACCTACGCTTGAAGAGCTTCGCCAGTTGATTCAGTTGAGGCGTGAAATCAACGAGCTCTATGCCCAGGGCAACAGCCAGTCAGTCACGCAGCCCCAATCTCAGCAGTGAAAGGCGTGTCGAAGTGCAACCCGTGTGGGCGCCGCTAGAGCGGCGATTAGGAAAGACCAGGTGCGTGGGATTCATGTTCATGGGTCGTGTAAACGGGATCAATCGTTACAAACATGGGATCACGCGCACCTATTTGAATCTGGATGACGAGGGCAATTGTTACTTGCCAGGAGGGCGAGGGACTTATGTTGCGGCAGATTGGCGCACCGAGTTGGGCAAACTGGAAGCCTGTCTGGCAGCTCTCGGGTCGACCCTGACGACCCCGTACGATGCGGATTTCATCACGCAGAAGCGTAACGCGTTGCAGAGACAAGGGATTTCGCTTCTAACGATTACCGTTGGCCCGCATGAAACGAACGTTCACTGAGGCACAGCCGCACCCGTTTTCGCTGCCTCCCGGTAGCTCTTGGACCGCCTAACAGTCCGTGGTGCAAGTGTGATTCGTATCAGGGCCCGCATTTATGCGTGCCGCAAGTGTCGCAAAATCAATGCGCCTTTCAGTCGCTTGCTGGATTTCCGACTTTCACCACGGGCTGCTAAGCCATTCCAGCATCTACTCTAGTGTCCTGTGCTGAACCCCTAAAATCGGGTAAAGTTGGGACCTGAAAGGGTGGCGCGCAGGACGCAATTGAACTCCGGTCCAGCCTTCGTGCCAATCGATTGGTGATTGAGTGGCGCAACCGCCTCAAGAATGGTTCCTCAACACGCCGGTGCTCTGGCTTGCGGCGGTCGTGTTGATCGCCTTTTTGCGAGGCCCCCTGCGAAATGCGCCAGGGATCCTGAAGAAGCCTTTAAGATTCGTCGTGACCAGCCTGATCGCATTTGGGATGGTGATCTTGTTGATGTGGGAACCCATCCGTTCACAAGCCAGGCTGAATACAACAACGAACCTGCTGTGGCTGTTATTGCTTGAGTTGAGCATTGTCGGCTGGGTGGTTTCATTCTTCTGGATCATGTTGTCGCGACGAAAGCGCAAACCGATGATGGCGGTTGCAGCCCCGCCGGCGCTGAGACCAGCACCACAATCGGTGACATCAGTTCGCAATGTGCCATCCGAGAGGTTTGCGGACGTCGGCGGAATGGAAGATGCGAAGGAGCAAATCCGCCATGTTGTGCAGGGCCATCTGAAATCGGGAAAATACGAGCATTACGGCGTGCTGCGAAACGGGATTCTGCTGTACGGGCCGCGTGGAACCGGCAAGACCTTCTTGGCCAGAGCCACCGCGGGCGAATTCGGATTGAACTTCGAATACGTTTCTGCTCCCAAATTGCTCAACCGCTGGATTGGAGCAACCGCCGAAAATATCCAGAGCGTGTTTGCGCAGGCGGCAACCCGAAAACCGGTTCTGTTTTTCATCGATGAGATTGATTCGCTCGGGGCTGGACGGCAGGACGCAATCAGTGATCCCGGTGGCGCCGGCCGGGAGTTCAACAACATCACCATGGGCCTGATGAGCGCCATTGACCACTACCGCGCGATCCGCGGATTTGTCCTGATGGCGGCGACAAACCGCTTGGAAGGTCTCGATGAGGCATTGATCCGGGAAGGCAGATTTGACGTTAAGCTCCGCATCGATCTTCCCGACGAAGCCGCCCGCATCAAGATTCTGGAAGCGCAGCTGAGCAAGATGCCCTGGAGCCGATTTGACTTGCAGGAGTTTGCGCGCCGGATGCCGGGAGCGAGCGCGGCCAAGCTGCGCGCCGT
>Ga0070741_10019411_pt1 | contig 10853 bp, 10 predicted proteins | sample Coa_R1_4_FD_66440 | JGI IMG/M metagenome (GOLD analysis project Ga0070741, IMG submission 66440) | Surface soil microbial communities from Centralia Pennsylvania, which are recovering from an underground coalmine fire - Coalmine... | ecosystem: Environmental > Terrestrial > Soil > Unclassified ...
ACGGCGTCAGCCGCCGCGGTGGCGGTCGGGCTCGGTCAGCGCCTGGTGGAGCACCGCGCCCTCGGCGTTGAGCGGCATCGGGGCACCGATGAGGTAGGCAAGCGTCGGTGCGACGTCGACGTGACGGACCTGGCGCGGCAGACGACCCACGGGCTTGACGCCGGCGCCGGCGAGGACGAGCGTCGAGTGCTGCCCGCCGATCCCGAGCCTGGCGGACGGGAGCTGCTTGCCGTGGGCGCCGTCGTACTCGGGCCGCAGGGCGTAGACGACGTCGCCGACCAGGTCGCCCCACAGGTTCAGCATCTCGGCGTCGGCGCGCGTGACGGCCAGCGCGAACGCCCGCTCGCCGGTCGACGGGTGGCGGTAGTCGAGCAGCGCGTCGATCACCTCGCGGACCGTCTTCTCGTAGTCGGCAGGCGGCACGATCCCGTCCGGCTCGCGGCCTTGCAGGTTCACGAACACGTGCACCAGACCGATCGCGGCGGCGCGGGTCCTCGACCAGTCGACCGCGCGCGAGCCCGGCTGGCGGACGGTCAGGCCGGCCTGCACCAGCACCTCCTCGACGTCCACCGGCGCGTGGCCGGTCGGCGTGCCGCCGTGGTCGGAGACGACCGCGACGACCGTGTGCTCGTCGGCTAGCTCGGCGACGCGCCCGATCAGGCGGTCCATCGAGGCGAACGTGCGCTCGACGCCGCGTCGGCACCGCGCGACGACGTCGGGCGGCGCGCCGCTCGTCGCGTCGGCGTGCTGCAAGAAGGAATGGCTCGTGTAGTCCGAGGCGTGCGTCTCGACCGCCAGGAGCTGCCACTCGCGCGTGGCCGCGAGGTATTGGGCGACCTTGGCGAGCTGTTCGTGGTGGTATTCGAGGCACTCGAAGTACGTGTCGTCGTCGATCACGCCGATCGCGTCGCGCATCGGGTTCTGCAGGAACGGCCCGGTTGTCGCGGTCAGCTCCTCGGCGAGGCCCGGCGGCACGGCCCAATCGCCGCCGGTCGGCCAGATCTGGGGGACGAAGAGCTCGAAGGCGTCGTCGGTCAGGGCGATCAGCTTGAAGCGGAGGTGTCCCTCGACCGGCTGGCCGTCGACGACGAACGTGTCGCGGCGCCAATCGCTCCACTCGCCCGGCGCCAGGTCGGCGATCAGCTCGCCGCGGCTGTCGAGCACCCGGCAGCGGCCGTCCCTCAGCAGCGCGCGGTAGCGCTTCGGCTCGCCGTGCCGGCCGCGCAGCATCCGCCGCTGCCCGCGGGCGAGGGGCTGGAGCACGAGCTCGGCCTCGCGGCCGCCGTCCGGCGCCGGCCGCAGCTCGACCGGGTCGGCCTCGGCCATGCCGACCGTCTGGCTCGGGTCGAGTGTCTCCGGGTCGCGATGGCTCTCGAGCGGGCGCGGCGCCCACTTGCCGCCGACGAACAGGTGGTAGCCGGCGATCTGGTGGTGGTTCGACACGCCCGGGCCGGTGCCCTCGACCTGGACCGACGTCGTGACGGTTGGCGGCCAGGACATCTCCTGCTTGACCAGGATCGCCCTGCCGCCGCCGCGCTCGACGGCGTTCCAGAGGTACTCCGATTTGGAGAGCCGCGTGTCGATGCCCCAGATCGTCTCCGCCAGCGGCCGGCCGCGGGCGCGGATGTTGAAGTCCATCACCTCGTGCGTGCCCGGCCATGAGCCGGTCCAGACGGCCGTCCACCCGGGCGGCGTGAGCGTCGGGAAGACGCCGACTACCTCACGCCAGGCACCCCGGGCCATGAGCCGGCCGAGGTTGGGCATGTGCCCCTCGTCCACCATCCGGCGGACCAGCTCCATGCTCGCGCCGTCCATGCCGACGACGATCGCGCGCTTGGCGAGACTTGCCATGACGTCCTCCAATCCCCCGTGTTCGGCGAGAGCGGCGCTGGGTGTCTACCACAACCGTCGACGCGGCTGTGCACGGGGTGGCTGACGCGCGGGGGTGGTGCCGCCAGCTTCCGCACCACCCTGCCCGTGCCGGGTCGATCCGCCGCGGTCGTCGGCCAGGCGGCGGCGACGGGCGCCAGGGTCTCCACTTCTCTTACGCGGCGTCACGCCAGGCGCGGCCGTAGCCGGTCGAGCCGCGGTAGTTCACGAGCACGACGGCCATCGCCCGCCCACCTCACGCCCCCTTCCGGCGCTGGCGGACCAGCGCCTCGGCGAGCCGGTCGGCCCAGAGGTGCTCGGCGCCGTCCGCTGGCGCGCACCTGGGGCGCGCGGGTTCCTGCCGCCGGCAGCTGCGCGCGACGACACGCGCGCCTGGTGTATCCACCGATCTACCAGGCAAGGGCGTTCCTGGTCGCCGGCAGCTCCCCGCGACGACACGCGCCGCTAGGTGGGTGGCTCTGGGGGTGGCGGGCCGGGCTGGGCGGCGACGGCGGTGAAGCGGACGGCTTTCGCCTCCATGCCGTCGATGGTGGCCGAGAGGACGTAGTTGCCCGGTCCGCGCAGGACGACGCTGGCGCCTGGGACGGCGAGGAGCACGCGCTGGGTTTCGCCGTTCAGCCCGGGCGGGCGGCCGGTCACGAAGCTCGCCTCGACGCGGAAGTCGAGCGGCTGGCCGTCCGCGTCGTGCATCGTGAGGACGACGCTGTGCTGCCGGTTGGTGGCGTTCCAGGGCACGAGCACGCCGAGCGCGAAGGAGATCGTGAGCGGCTGGTTGAAGTCGGCGACGCCGATCCGCTCCCACGCCGCACCCATCGCGTAGAGCTTGCCGTTGACCACCTCCGCCCGGTCGGCGAGGAGGAGGAAGTCGACGGAAAGGTGCGCGAATTCGTTTAGCAAGGGTGGCCCTCACCCCCTGGCCCCGCCTCCCGCCAAGGCGGGAGGGGAAGAGTGTTTTCCGGGGGCGGCGCCCCCGGGACCCCGAGGGGGCGCCGCCCTCCACCCGCCATCGGCACCGCTCCCGGATCCCGGCAAGGCTTCGCCGCGCTCTGCCAGGGCTCCGCCCGGACCCCGGGGGGCGCTGTCCCGCACCGGCTGGGGGTTCTCACCTTTGGACCCTGATCCGCTCGTCTACCTCGGCCCAGATGCCTTCCGGCAGGGGCATCGTCGCCATGCGCACGTTCTCCTCGACCTCCCGGGGCGTGCGGGGGCCGATCAAGACGCAGCCGACCTTCGGGTTGCGCAGCACCCACTGAACGGCGACGGCCTGGATAGGGACGCCGCGGTCGCGCGCCCAGGCCCACCAGCCGTGGGCGGCGCGCGCGTCGGGGCGCTCGCGGGTGTGCGGGTTCTCGAGCGGGTCGGGCCCGGCGAGCTGGCCGGCCAGCACCACCTGCGCCATCAGCACGCCGACGCCGGCCTCGTACGCCTCGTCCACCAGCCGCGCGGCGCTCTGCCGCACGAGGTTGTAGTCGGCGAACGTCAGGATCACGTCGAAGCGCCCGCTCCGGATCGCCTGCCGGTGGTGCTCGTGCGGGCGGCAGCCGAGGCCGATCGCGCGCAGCTTACCCTCGTCGCGCAGCCGCTCGAGCGTCTCGAGCGCGCCCCCTGGCGCGAAGACCGGCTCCATCGACGGCGGGTCGTGGACGAGCACCAGGTCGACGCGGTCGAGCCCGAGCAGCTTGAGGCTGTTCTCGACCGACCAGCGTGTCGCCTCGCCCGAGTAGTCGTACGGCCGGCTCGGGTGGGTGCCGGTCTTGGTCGAGATGAAGGTGCCGGGCGGCGGGCCGCCCAGCTCGCGCAGCGCGATCCCGAAGCGCCGCTCGCTCTCCTTGTAGAGTGGCGAGGTGTCGAGGTAGTTGATGCCGACCTCGATCGCACGCTTCACGGTCGCGACGGCGGTCGCGTCGTCGGTCGGCTGGTCGGCGTGGTACGAGCCGATCGCGACGCCGCCGCAGCCGATCTCGGTGACGTCCATGTGGGTCCGGCCCAGGCGGCGGCGCGGGAGCGAGAGCACATGTGGATGATACCGTTGGTGGGTCTCCGACCCGCGGTGCGCTCCATCGGAACGCACCGCACCTTGCCAGGGGCGATCGTGCGCGAGCGTGTTGGGTTGCTCACCCCGTTGGACGGCGAGCTCTGGGCGCTGCGGCTGGTCGGGAGCGAGCTGACCGCGCTGCAGGCCGACTGGGCGCGGGTGGCCGGCCCTGCGCCCGGCCACGACTTCCGCCGGGAGCTAGCGCGGGCGCGCGAGGTGGTCGAGCGCGCCCGCCGCGACGTCGACGCTCGCCGCGCGCCGCCGGCCGATTGGGTCGACCGCGCCAGGGGGCACCTCCGGGCCGCGCGCCGGCTGCTCGTCCGGCGCGAGCTCGCCTACTACGCGCCCTGGTGGCCCGCCGACCGACGCTACCTGGGCTGAGGGTTGCCCGTCGCCGGCGCGCCGGCGGCGACGACCACCGGCCGGCGGCCGTTCAGAGGGCGTTCCCGGCGAAGACCACCAACAGCAGCGCCAGCCCGGCCAGCACCGCCACGAACCCGCCGGCCGCGCGCAGCACCAGTATGTCGAGCTTGCGCCCCCTCGGCCCGCGCTTGCCCGGCCCGCCGTGGATCTTGTCCGCCAGCCACCCGGCCATCACGAACTGCACGCCGCCCACCACGAAGAACAGCGCCAGCAGGACCACGAGCACCAGCACAGGCGCAATACTAGTATGAGCCGGGGAGGAGCACGGACGATGGTCACCGTTGGCGTCGAGGAGCTGAAGGCGCGGCTGCCCGAGTACCTGCGACGGGTGAGAGCCGGCGAGCAAGTGGTGGTGACCGAGGATGGACGCCCGGTCGCGCGCCTCGAGCGAATCGAGCCGACGGCCGAAACCGAAGAAGAGCGCATGGAGCGGCTCTACGCGGCGGGCATCATTCGTCGCGGGTCGCGCAAGGGCTTGCCGCCGGACTTCTTCGACGACATGCCCGAGGATCCGAACGACCTCGTGCTGAAGGCGCTCATCGAGGAGCGAGAAGAGGGCTGGTGAGGTTCTGGGATGCGTCAGCGATCGTACCGCTGCTTCTCCGTGAATCGCACACGGGCGAGGCAATCCGCTTCCACCGCACCGATCCAGGGATCGTGGTCTGGTGGGGCACGCGCGTCGAGTGCCGCTCGGCCATCGAGCGGCGCGTCCGCGAAGGTTCCCTGGCGCTCCCACAGGCGACGCGCGCCCGGATGCGGTTCGTCCGCCTCTTCGAGGACGTCGACGAGATCGCCCCATCCACTGTCGACCGGAATGATGCCGAGCGACTACTCGCGCGGTATGCACTCCGCGCCGCGGATGCTCTGCAGCTCGCGGCCGCGTTTGCGTGGGCGGGCAATACCCCGGCCGGGCGCCAACTCGTATGCTTCGATGCCCGGCTGCGTGCTGCCGCTCACGCCGAGGGCTTCAGCTTGCTGCCCACGGGCCTTTAGCGGAGCTTCCCCCTCCCGAGCACCGGCCAGACCTGCTCGACGACGCCGTCGCGGGTGGCGTACATCTCGTCGTGCAGGAAGGTCGTGAAGTCCGAGTAGCCGACGATCCACTCGACCTTGTCGCCGACCTTCAGCTCGGTGTTCGGCTCCTCGAGCTCGATGCGGCCGTGCTCGGCGGACAGGCCCACCCGGGCGACCTTGCCGACGCCCAGCGGCCGCGGCATCGCCTGCTTCGAGCTCATCGTCTTCTCGCCCGCATCGGTGATGATGCGCGTCGGCGTCGGCCGGCTGGTGACGGTCGAGACGACCGTCATCGCGAACTCGTGCCCCGGCAGGCCGTAGTGCTCCGAGTAGTGGACGTCGTTGAAGATGCCGCCGCCGGCCTGGATCTCGGTCACGCCCGGGATCGTCGCCGTGACCCAGTAGGTGCCGGTACCGCCGCAGGAGACGATGTCGGCCGGCAGCCCGGCCGCCCGCGCCATCTTCGCCGTCTCGACCAACCCGCCGACCGACTCCTCGATGACGGCACGCTTCTTCGCCGGCTCCAGGATCGTCGTCGCGTGCGCCTCCCACGCCATCACGCCCGCGTACTGCAACCCCGGGAGGTCGGCCAGGCGCTTCGAGAACTCGACGGCCGGCTCGCGCAGCGCCACGCCAGCCCGGTTGAGGCCGTTGTTGCACTCGACCAGCACGCGCACCCGCACGCCCTTGGCGCGGGCCGCCGCGTCGATTTCCCTGGCGTTCTCGATCGAGTCGACGCAGACCATCACGTCGGCGTGGCGGCGCAGGTTGACCAGCCGCGTCACCTTCTCCGACCCGACGATCTGGTTGGCGATCAAGATGTCCTTGATCCCCGCGCCGGCCATCACCTCCGCCTCGCCGAGCTTGGCGCAGGTCACGCCGAAGGCGCCGGCAGCGATCTCCATCCAGGCCACCGCCGGGACCTTCTGCCCCTTGGTGTGCGGCCGCCAGCCGACCTTGTTCTGCTTGACGATGATGTCGGCCATCTTGCGGATGTTGCACTCGAGCGCGTTCAGCTCGACGCAGAGGGCGGGCGTGTCCAGCTCCCACTTGGGGCGTCCGACGGCGGTGCTCATGCGGGTTCTCCTTGGCGCTTGGTGGGCATTCTACCCGCCGAGGGCGGTGAGGTCGCGCCGCAGCACGGCGGCCATGAAGCCGCGCGCGGTGTCGAGCGCGCTGGGCTCGGCCCGGCTCCAGCGCGCCATCCCGTTGAGCAGCGGCAGCGCCTCGTGCATCCCGGGGAAGAGGCGGCGGTCGTTCTCTTTGATCGCCGAGAGCTCGCGCGCCCAGCCGACCAGGTCCACGACCTGGCGCGCGCGCTGGGCACCCTCGTCGGGGTCGTCCGGGTCCACCCCTAGCTCGTCGCCCGCGTCCGCCGCGTACCGCGCCGCCGCGGCCCGCACTTCGGACCGGTCGAGGTCGGCCGCGCTCGCCACCCTGGCGACCGCGGCGTCGATCAGCCCGGGCAGCTCGGCCTGGTCCACGCCGGGTGGCCGCGGCCCGGCCGCGACTGCCCACTCGGGCGGGTCGACGCCGTAGAGCCGGGCGATCTCCGCCAGCGCCTGGTCCACGGGGTGGCCGTCGGCGTCCACGAGGCCGAAGTAGTCGTCGACGGCCTCGGGGCCGGCGGTCGTCCAGGTGTAGGGCGCTGACCCGAGCACGCGCGGGCGGCTCGCGGCGATGAGCTCGTGCAGGTGGGCGAAGCCCTGGGCGCGCACGGCCCGCCCCACGCCCGCCGGCGCGTACTCGCTGACGAGCAGCGGCGCGTCGAGCTGCGTGTCCTCGACCCAGTTGGCGAGCGCGTCGCCAACCCGCTCGGTGTAGAAGTTGACCCCGTAGACGAACCCGTCCGGCGCGCGGACGACCGGCCGCGGTGCGGCCGCCGCCTCGTCCGGCGCGGCCGCCGCGTCCGGGTCGGCGTCGGGGTCCGGCGTCCAGGTCGGCGTCGGCTCGATCGAGAAGCCCTGCTGGCGTGCGAACGCCTCGGCCAGGTACGGCGCGAAGACGTCCTCGGCTTCGCGCAGCACGACCGGACGGGTGGGGTCGAGCGCGTGCACCTGGTCGAAGAGCTGGACGTAGAAGTCGGCGAACGCGCGCCGCTCGTCGTCGCCCATCTCGATCGTGACCTCGTTCCCGATGCCCCACATCAGGACGGCCGGCTGGTCGCGGAAGCGGCGCACCCAATCGGCGACGTCGCGGCTGACCTGCGCGCGCAGCTCCGGATCGGCGTAGTCCCAATCCGGCTTGAGGTCGAACGGCATGACCACGCCGATGCCGTTCTCCTGGGCGGCGGCGAGGAGCTCCTCGTCGAACACGCCGGGATCCCAGCCGAGCACCATGTTCACGCCGACCTGCGCCATCAGCCGCAGGTCGCGGTGCAGCCGCTGCGCCCGCACGTCCGGCGGCACGTCGGCGGTCGCGTACGTCGGGTTGTAGCCCATCCCGCGCAGCGGGCCAAGCGCGCGGACCGCGGCGAGTGGGTCGACCGGGCCCGCGGGCGTCGCCAGGACCACGATCACGACCGGCGTTGGGCTGGCGGCGATGGCGGCGCCGGGCGGCGCCGTGGGCACCACGGGCGCGGTGGGGGCGGCCAACCGCCGCGGGACGCGGGTCGAGCTCAGCGCGGTCGGCACCCGCCCGACGCCGGCTGTCTTGACCGGCCGCCCGGCCGATGGTGGGCGCAAGTACGCGCTGCCGCCGACGATGGCGACGACGACGAGCGCGGCGGCGGCCCCCAGCAGCAGCGGCCGCCGGCTCGGCCGCCTGGGCGGGGGCGCGCTCCGGCGTGGCGGTGGCCCGCCGGCCGTCCACCCTGCCGCACCGGGGCGCGAGCGCCGCCGGCGGAGGCGCAGCCAACCGACCAGCGCGCCGACCGCCAGCGCGCCGAGCGCCCAGCCCAGCCACGCCTTCGCGTTTCCCATACCGAACCGATCGATTGTGTGCCATGCCGCCGCGGCCGCGTGCGATCGTCGTCCGACGACGGGCCGTCAGGGCTCGGCCGCCGTGCGCGCGGGCACTCGAGCGTCTGCATCAGCACCCCGTGGTCGTTCGAGCACGCGCGGGCCAGGCTCCGCGTTCCGTGCGAGCTGTGGGCCAGCACGACGCGCCCTCCATCTGGGGATGCCGCGCTCGCCCGCGTCGGCGACGCCGGCGCCATGGCGCGCCTGCCTGGCGGGCGGACGGCGCCGGGCGCCCGGCGGTCGATGCGGTTCCCAGCTCAACCCAAGCTCAACAAGGGTCGGACGGCAGCACAACCGCCGGCCTCGACCTCGCCCGGCTTCGCCGCGTAAGGTCGTATGACGCTGCGTGGAGGTCAGTCGGTTGGATCGGTCTGGACGGGACCATCTACGCCCTGGGCACCGACCAGGGCGATCCCGTGGTGGCGCTCCGTCGTCTGGGCTCGATCGACAGCTCGCCGACGGTCGACGGCCGCGGCGCGCTCTCCTCGGGCTGCACGGCCGGGCACGTCTCGGGGATCACGCCGCCGCGGACGGAAAACAGCCCTTCCACGACGACCGTGGTGCGCGGGTCTGGACCGCGCCGACGATCCGGCCCGACGGCGCCGTGATCGTCGACGACCCGACCGGACGTGTGCAGGTGCGTGGGCAGCGGTAGGACCGCGGCGGTAGATCGGCCGTGACGGCGCCCCGTCCCAAGGTCCTGCTGCTCGCCGAGGACGCGCAGCGGCGCAGCGCCCTCGCGCGGGCGCTCGGGGATGACGGGCTCGAGGTGGTCGCCGACGCCGCGTTCTCGCCGGCCGCGCTGTTGTGGGCGCAGGACAGCAAGCCGGACCTGATCGTCCTCGCCGAGCCGGCCGACGCGGTGGGCGGCGACCTGCACAAGCAGTTCGTGGCGACCCTCCAGTGGCTGGCACCGGACCGCAAGCGGTGGCCGGTCTTCGTCCTGTTAGGCCGCGCCGACGAAGCGGCGGCGCGCGATGCGCTGCGCGCCGGGGCGAGCGCGGTGGTGTGGCCCGATGCGGCGGACGCGCGGCCTGGCGCGTCCCTGCTGGCGGCCTGGGATGCGTTCCGATCGTCCGCTCGAGACGCCCAGGACGGCACCTCCGGCAAGCAGTTCATACCGCCGACCGCACCAATCGGCGCCCCGCTGGGGGGCACCATGAGGTCAAGTCCGCCCGGCGAGCGCCCGGCCGCGGCCACCCGCCACGAGGCCGCCGAGGCGCCTGCCGCGGCGCCGGTCGAGCCGGTCGTCGCACCCCCGGCGTCGGTCGAGCCGGTCGCCGCGGCCCTGGGCCTGGTCGAGCCAGTTGTCGGGGAGGCCCCTCGGGAGGCGCGCGGCGACCGCGCTGAGGCGGCAGGAACAGCGGCGGCGTGGGTCGCCTCGCCACGCGCGAGGCTGGTGGTTGCCGCCACGGCCGCGGTGGCGTTGGTGGTCGCGATCGGCGCCTTCGCGCTGCGCCAACCGACCACGGTTCGGCCGAGGTTGCCGACGCTGCGGCTGGGCGCCGCGCTCGTCGAGGGGGCGGGCGATCGGGTGGTCCCCGCCGCGCGGGCGGTAGAGACTGCCGCACCCGCCGCTGAGCTCGCGTTGGCCACGCGGGAGCGCGAGGAGCCGTCGCCGACCGCGCAGCCCCCGCCGACGGCCGAACCGTCGCCCGCCGAGCGGCCAACCACTCAGCCGTCGCCCACGCCCGCGACGGTTTCCGCGACGGCGACGCCGCTCGCGACCGCGAGCCCATCGGCGCAGCCGACGAGCTCGCCCACGCCACCGCCCTCCGCCACGGCGGTCGAGACACCCGTCGTGGTGCTCGACGAGCGCTTCGCGGACAACCGCCTCGGTTGGCCGAACGATGCGCGGGGCACCGCGTGGCTGACCAGGGGTGCCTACCATTTCGCCGTTCGTCAGCCCGGTCGTTTCGTCGCCGTGGGCGTCAAGGTCGGTCAGGCGCTCTCCGACGTCATCGTGACGGGGGTGTTCCGCAAGGTCGGCGGCCCGTCGGGCGGCGGGTACGGTGTGATCGTGCGGGATCAGAGCCCCAGCCCCGGCGACGGCGTTGAACAGACCGGCCGCTATTACGTGCTCGAGGCAGGAGACAAAGGGGAGGTCGGGATCTGGCGGCGCGACGAGGACCATTGGGTCGACCTGCTGCCCTGGACGCAGTCCAGCGCCGTCCACCCAGGCGGCGAGAGGAACGAGCTGACCGTTCGCGCGGTGGGCAGGCAGATCGCGTTGTCGGTCAACGGGACCGACGTGGCCAGCGTCGAAGACGCTGCGCTGGACGGGGGCGGCGTCGGCGTGTTCGTGGGCGGCGATGCGAACGAGGTTGTGCTGGAGCGGCTGACGGTACAGCGGTTCGGCTGAGCCAGGTAACAAACGTAACCATTCCGCCGGCTATCCTCGACCGACAGCCAACCAGGCGCTAGTACCAACGGTGCATGGAAGCGCCTGGTGCCGAGCTCTGGACGCGGGTGACTGGGCTGCCCAGCGAGGTGGCCGTTCTCCGGTCGGGCAAAGGGCCCGCGTTCTCGAT
>Ga0070741_10019412_pt1 | contig 10852 bp, 5 predicted proteins | sample Coa_R1_4_FD_66440 | JGI IMG/M metagenome (GOLD analysis project Ga0070741, IMG submission 66440) | Surface soil microbial communities from Centralia Pennsylvania, which are recovering from an underground coalmine fire - Coalmine... | ecosystem: Environmental > Terrestrial > Soil > Unclassified ...
GCAGCACCATGTGGGCGGCTATCTGAAGATCGCACCCGAGGCGATCGCGGAGGGCCCGCTTTCCAAGATGATGAAGCCCGGTGTGGGCGCGTATTACCGCTTCAGAGAGCTGTTCGACCGCTACTCGCGTGAGGCCGGCAAAGAGCAGTACCTCATTCCGTATTTCATCGCCGCGCATCCCGGCACGAGCGACGAGGACATGCTGGAGCTGGCTCTGTGGCTGAAGAAAAACGGCTATCGTGCGGACCAGGTGCAGGCCTTTCTGCCCTCGCCGATGGCAACGGCCACCGCGATGTATCATTCGGGAAGGAATCCGCTGCGGCGGATCACGCATGACGGCGAGCAGGTCCGCGTTCCCAAGGGCTTGCGAATACGACGCCTCCACAAGGCCTTCCTTCGTTATCACGATGCCGCCAACTGGCCGCTGCTGCGTGAGGCTTTGCGGCGGATGGGTCGCGCAGATCTGATCGGCAGCGGACGACACCAACTCGTCCCCGCCTTCCAGCCCCGCAACGCCGGTGCTGAACCGGCAGGCCGGCGAGGCGGCAGCTCGGGCCGGGCGAGTCGCCCTTTCCGCACGCAACACACGGGACTGCCGAGAAATCCGCGCGGTGCTCGATGAACAGCCGCGCGGCACGCCGGTGGATCGGTGGTGCGCTCGCCCTCGCAGGGCCGATCGCCTATGGCGCAACGGGCGCGCCAGCGACCGAACCGCAAAGGGGCGCACCGCTGGCAACCGTGCTCGAGGTCAATGGCGCGATCGGTCCTGCGACTTCCCGATTCGTCGTGCACGGAATCGAGACGGCTCAACATGAGGGCAACCGGCTCGTCGTACTCCAGATCGACACTCCCGGCGGCCTGGACACCTCGATGCGCGACATCATCCGAGCGATCCTGGCGTCCCCCATCCCTGTCGTCGGCTACGTTGCTCCGCCGGGAGCCCGCGCCGCCAGCGCAGGGACTTACATCCTGTATGCCTGCCACATCGCTGCAATGGCCCCGGCGACCAACCTCGGCGCCGCTACGCCGGTCTCCATAGGAGGCGAATCCGCTGCGCCTCCCGAGCCCGAACGCAAGCCCGACTCCACCGATCATGACAAGGAGGCGAGCTCCGGAAAAAAGCCGTCCGAAGGCGCAGCGCCCAAGAGCGAACCCCCCGCGAATCAGTCCGCTGAGCCGGTTCCTGGCTCGGCGATGGAGCGCAAGGTCGTGAATGATGCCGTGGCATACATCCGCGGACTCGCGGAGCTGCGCGGCCGGAATGCAGACTGGGCCGAGCAGGCCGTGCGCGGTGCTGCCAGTCTGTCCGCCACGGCCGCCGTGCAGCAGAAGGTGGTCGACCTCATGGCACGCGACGTGCCCGATCTGCTCAATCAGCTCGACGGACGCGAGATCCGGGTCGGCAACCAGCTCCTTAAGCTGCAGACCCGCGCTCTGGCGGTAACCTACGTCAAGCCGGACTGGCGAATCCGGCTGCTGGCCGTGATCACCCATCCGACCATTGCCTACGGACTGCTGCTGATCGGCATCTACGGTCTGCTGTTCGAAGGGTACAATCCGGGCGCCGTGTTCCCGGGTGTCGTCGGCGCGATCTCGCTTCTGATCGCGCTGTTCGCATTCCAGCTTCTGTCGGTGAACATCGCAGGGCTGGCGCTCGTGGCGGTCGGGGTGGGCATGATCATCGCGGAGTTCTTCTTCCCGGCATTCGGCTCACTCGGGCTGGGGGGCCTCGTGGCGTTCGTCGTCGGCTCGCTCATCCTGTTCGACACGGACACGCCCGGCATGAACATCGGCTTGCCGCTCATCGCGGGTGTCGCCACCGTGGGCGGCCTCGTGATCATTGCGACAGCCTGGCTTGCCGCGCGCTCGCTGCGGCGGCCTGTCGTGACCGGCACGCAGGCCATGGTCGGCGAGCTTGCCGAGGTGTTCGAGGACTTCGCCGGCAGGGGGCGGGTGCGCTACGGGGGCGAGATCTGGAACGCACGCAGCCCCGCCGAGACAGTGCGATCGGGACAGACGGTCCGGATCGTGAGGGTCGAGGGTTTGACGTTGTGGGTCGAGCCTCTCTGACAGGAGAGGTCGGGACTTCGGAGCGGAGATTGCCATGCCCTACGGAATCGTAGTCATCGTACTCATCCTGCTGCTGATCTTCAGCACCTTCCGGGTGCTGAACGAATACGAGCGGGGTGTCATGTTCACGCTCGGCCGCTTCACCGGTGTGAAGGGCCCGGGTGTCGTGTTGGTATTCCCAATCCTCCAGCACATGCGCAAGGTGGATCTGCGCGTCATCGTGCTGAACGTGCCGAAGCAGGATGTCATCACCCGGGACAACGTATCGGTCAAGGTCAACGCGGTGGTGTACTTTCGCGTGGTAGACCCGGGCAAAGCCATCATCCAGGTCGCCAATCCGTTCGAGGCCACCAGTCAGGTGGCGCAGACCACGCTCCGCTCGGTCCTCGGTCAGCATGAGATGGACGATCTGCTGGCGCAGCGCGACAAGCTGAATGCAGACGTGCAGAGAATACTCGATCAGAACACGGAGGCCTGGGGCATCAAAGTGTCCAATGTCGAGATCAAGGATGTTGATCTCGATGAAACCATGGTCCGCGCCATGGCCAAGCAGGCGGAAGCCGAGCGCACGCGTCGCGCGAAGATCATTCACGCGGAGGGCGAGAGTCAGGCCGCCCAGACCCTGGTGCAGGCGGCGCAGTCCCTGGCGCGCCAGCCGAGCGCGATGCAGCTACGGTATTTGCAGACACTCGCGGACATCTCGCACGAGAGGACGCAGATCATCGTATTTCCGCTGCCTCTCGATCTCATCAAGCCTTTGCTGGATCCAAGGACCTGATGCCGATCGAGCCGCGAGCTCTGCACGGGCGCTGGCCGCTCGTCGCGGCCGGCTTCCTGCTCGCCGCCGCCACCGCCCTGGGGGCGATGGGCGCGCACGCGCTGAAATCCCAGCTCTCGCCCGAGAGACTCGCCATCTATGACACTGCAGTGCGCTACCACTTTCTGCATGCGCTCGGTCTTCTGGCAATCGGAATCCTGCTGCGAACGCTCGACTCGGACCTGCTGCGCTGGTCGGCAATCGCGATCGTCGCCGGCATCGTGCTGTTTTCCGGCAGTCTCTATCTTCTGACCTTCGGGCTCGATCCGGGATCGGCGCGCATCGTCGGACTGGCCACTCCGCTCGGCGGGCTGCTCCTCATCGCGGGGTGGGTTGTGTTTGCCGTGGCAATGCTGCGGCTGTAAGTCACGGAAGGGCCGAACATGTACAGACGATTCGCGGGGTCTGCTCCCCTCCTGTTGGCTCTGGCCGCGTGCACGCATTCGCCGCCCGCGCCGACGGCATCGACGACGGAAAGCACCTCTGCAGCCGGTGCTCAGACGGCTGAACCGACCCCTCGCCATGCGCAAATCGGTGACTGGGGCCTCGATCTCACCGCGCGCGATCCGTCAGTAAAGCCGGGCGATGACTTTTATCGCTACGCGGAAGGCCATTGGCTGGACACCACGCAGATACCGGCGGACCGCACGGTATGGAATGCATTCTCACAGCTTGCCGACAAGGCGCAGCACGATCTGCGTTCGATAGCCGAGTCCCTCCCGGCGGATGCGCCGGAGGGCAGCACGCAACGCAAGGTGGGAGATTATTATCGGGCCTATCTGAACACTGATGCGATCGAGCGAGCCGGTCTTGGACCGGCGCAGCCTGCTTTGAGCGCGATTGCTGCGGCGCGCACCTACGAGGACCTGGCTAGGCTCATGGGTCGGCGCGACCTGTCCCTGCGGGCGCCGCTGCGGCTGCTGATCACGATCGATCAGAAGAATCCGGATCGTTATATCGCGGCCATCAGCCAAAGCGGACTGGGTCTGCCCGATCGCGACTATTACCTCAAGAACGAGGCGGTATTCACCGATTTGCGCGCGAAGTACTCGGCCCACATCGCGCGCATGCTCGAGCTCGCCGGCGCAAAGACCGCGCCAACCGACGCCAGCTCCATCCTGGACATCGAGACGCGCATCGCCCGACTCCACTGGCCCGCGGCCAAGCGCCGCGAGCGCGACCTGACCTATAACCTGCGCACCCGCGCCCAGCTCGAGCAGCTCGCGCGCGGCATTCCATGGCGGGCGCTGCTTGCGTCGCAGGGGCTCGACTCGCGTCAAGCGTTCATCGTTCGCGAACTGGACGCCGTGCAGGGTCTTGCAAAACTGTTCCGGCAAATTCCGGTCAAGCGCTGGCGAGCCTACTTCCAGTACCACTATCTCGCCGAGGTTGCCGATGTCCTGCCAAAGGCATTCGATGAGGAATATTTCGCCTTCTACGGGCATGCGCTCAGCGGTCAGCCTCAGCAGCAGGAGCGCTGGAAGCGTGCTGTGGACGGCCTCGACGCGGACCTCGGCGAGGCGGTTGGACAGCTCTATGTACAGCGGTATTTCCCGCCTGCCGCGAAGGAGCAGATGCTGGCACTCGTCGAGAATCTGCGCGCTGCCTACGCCGTACGCATCGAGCATCTGAGCTGGATGAGCCCGGCTACCAAGAAAGTGGCACTCGAGAAGCTCGCTGCCTTCCATCCGAAGATCGGCTATCCGGATCACTGGCGGGACTACTCGGCGCTGGAGATCCGCGCCGGCGATGCCTTCGGCAACCGGACGCGGGCACGCCTCTTCGATTGGCAGCGCGAGCTGAAAAGGATCGATCAACCCACGGATCGGGGCGAGTGGGGCATGACACCTCAGACGGTCAATGCTTATTACAACCCGACCTTCAACGAAGTCGTCTTCCCGGCCGCCATTCTGCAACCGCCCTTCTTCGATCCCGACGCCGACGCCGCGGTCAACTACGGGGGTGCCGGCGCCTCGATCGGGCACGAGATGGGCCATGGTTTCGACGATCAGGGGTCGAAGTCGGACGCGCGCGGCGTGCTGCGCACGTGGTGGCAACCCGAGGACGAAAAGGCCTTTCACACGTTGGTCGAGCGGCTGGCCTCCCAGTACGACGCGTATGAGCCTTTGCCAGGACTGCACGTGAACGGTCATCTGACGCTGGGCGAGAACATCGGTGACCTCGGAGGGCTGAGCGTCGCGCTCGAGGCCTACCACATTTCCCTGCAGGGCAGGCCGTCCCGCGCGCTCGATGGGCTGGCCGGCGATCAGCGCTTCTTCCTCTCGTGGGCCCAGGTCTGGCGCTCGCTGTATCGTCACGAGCAGCTGCGCAAGCTAGTGATGAGCAACCCGCACAGCCCGTCGAAGTTCCGTGTAAACGGACCGATGCGCAACATCGACGCCTGGTATGCAGCATTCGACGTGCAACCGGGCGAGAAGCTGTACCTCGCGCCCGAGGATCGTGTGCACATCTGGTAGGGATCGGTGAGATCCGGATTCCCCATCGATGAAGCATTGCCTGCGCTCAGCCGCGCGCTGGCGACACATTGCTCGGTCGTGCTGCAGGCGCCCCCTGGCGCCGGTAAAAGCACCGTCGTGCCGCTTGCGCTGCTCGAGCAGCCCTGGATGCTCGGTAAACGCATCATCATGCTCGAGCCGCGGCGCCTGGCTGCCCGAGCGGTCGCGCAGAGGATGTCGTGGACGCTGCGCGAGGATATCGGCAGGACGGTTGGTTACCGGATGAGGATGGACACGCGTGTCTCGAGCCAGACGCGCATCGAGGTGGTCACGGAGGGCGTGCTGAGCCGACTGCTCCATGCGGATCCGGCACTGGAGGGAGTGGGCGCGGTCCTGTTTGACGAATTTCACGAGCGCAGCCTGCAAGCCGATCTTGGACTGGCCCTCGTGCTGGATGCCCGCAGCCACCTCTCTCCGGAGCTCAAGGTACTGGTGATGTCCGCCACGCTGGATGGCGCCGCGGTAGCGCAGATGCTCGACGATGCACCGATCATCACCGCGGCGGGCAAACTATTTCCCGTCACCACGCGGTACGTGGGGCGCAGCGCACCGGTGCTGCCGGCCGCTGCAGGTCCCGGTACGCGCGACGACCCAGCGCAGCTGATCGCATCGACCGTCATGCGAGCGTTGCGCGAGGAGACGGGAGACTTGCTGGTATTTCTGCCCGGCGCGCGTGAGATTCGCCGCGTGCAGGGCCTGCTGGAGGCTGCGCATGCCGGTCCGGATGTGCGCGTGCTGCCGCTGTTTGGTGAGCTGTCCGCGGACGAGCAGGAGACCGCGCTGGCACCGGCAGGACCCGGCATGCGCAAAGTCGTGCTCGCCACCAACATCGCGGAAACCAGCCTGACGATCCCAGGCGTGCGGGTGGTCATCGATTCGGGGCTGGTCCGCCGCTCGCTGTTCGATCCGGTCACCGGCATGAGCAGACTCGAGACACAACGGATTTCGCGTGCCTCGGCGGATCAGCGCCAGGGTCGGGCCGGACGGCTCGGGCCAGGCGTCTGCTATCGGATCTGGAGCGAGCCCGCGCAACGAAGTCTCGCTCCCTTCACTGCGCCCGAGATCGTGGACGCCGATCTCGTCCCCCTTGCACTCGAGCTCGCACACTGGGGAGCAAGCAATCCGGCTGAGTTGTGCTGGCTGGATGAGCCGCCCGGCGCAATGCTCGCGAGCGCCCGGGTGCTGCTCGAGACTCTGGGCGCACTCGATGCTGCCGGGCGCATCACGGCGCATGGACGTCGGATGGCGCAGGTGGCTGTGCACCCTCGGCTCGCCCACATGCTGCTCCGTGCGCTGGACCTTCAGGCGCTGCCACTCGCGGCCGACCTCGCGGCGCTGCTTTCCGCACGGGATCTGTTGAGCGGCGCGGACGGGGCCCGAGATGCCGACATACGGACTCGGCTTGACCTGTTCCGGGGGGCGGAGCCTGCGAGAGGGGCGGGTTGGGGGGCGTGGCGGCGTGCTCATCAGGCGGCCGGCACTTTGCGCCGCCAGGTGTTGGCGGTGTGCGATCGCCGAGGGGAGGACGCGGGGTCGTCGCGGGCGGCGCGCGGTCCCGCCGATCCCGACCCGGGAGTATTACTGGCCTTTGCATACCCCGATCGCATCGGCCGGCGACGGCCCGGTGCGGAGAATCGGTACACGCTTGCTAATGGCCGTGGCGCACATTTTGCCGAGGCGCAGAGTCTCGCCCGGCAGGAGCTCATCGTCGCGCTCGACCTGGATGATCGCGAGCGCGATGCCCGGATTCTGCTTGCCGCACCTGTGCAACGGGCGGACATCGAAACTCACCTGGCCGACCGGCTCGAGCGGGGACAGTCGGTCGAATGGAATCCTCGCGAGGAGGCTGTGCTCGCCCGCCGCTACGTGCGCCTGGGCGCCATCGTGCTGGAGGACAGCCCATTGCCGGAGGTTCCGCGTGCTGCGGCCCGCGAAGCCATGCTGGAAGGCATCCGCCAGCTCGGCATCGGTGCGCTACCCTGGACGGCCGAAGCGCGCAACCTGCAGGCAAGGATCGGGTTCGTACAGCGCAACCGCAATCCTGCGGAGTCCTGGCCAGTGGTTAGCGACGCTCGGCTTGCAGAATCCCTGCAGGACTGGCTCTCTGCCTGGCTCGATGCCATCACACGCCGCGAGCAACTCTCGCGTCTGTCGATGACGGACATACTGCGCGGGCTCTTGTCGTGGGAGCAGAAGCGTCAGCTCGAGGAGCTTGCGCCTTCACATCTGTCCGTGCCGAGCGGATCGCGCATCCCGATTGACTATGTCGACGACAACGCTCCGGCGGTATCGGTGCGACTGCAGGAGGTTTTTGGGCTGCAGTCCACACCTCACATCTGCGAGGGCCGTGTGCCGATCACTTTCAAGCTGCTCTCTCCCGCGCGGCGGCCGGTGCAGGTCACTCGTGACCTCGCGAGCTTCTGGCGTGGAGCCTACGCGCAGGTGCGCAAGGATCTGCGCGGCCGCTACCCGCGCCACTATTGGCCCGAGAATCCTCTCGAGGCCGAGCCGACGCGCGGGGTACTCCGGCGACGGACCTGAGTGCGCTGGCCGCTTCGAGCGAGTTGCTCGATGGCGGCGCGCAGGGATCCTTCGCGCTCGCTGTATTCGCGCCAGGGTCGGCCGCGCTCGAGAAGAGCGGGTGCGGTGCGGATCGTGAAGCGCATCGGATCGAGACCGGAGCGCACCTGCTGCCAGTTGAGCGGCATGGATACCGGCGCACCGGGCCGTGCGCGCGGTGAAAGGGGGGCGACTGCGGTCGACAGGCGGTCATTGCGCAGATAATCCAGGAAGATGCGGCCGTGGCGCTCGCTGCGCGCCATGTTCAGCAGGTAGCGATCGGGCGCCTGCTCGGCCATCTTGCTGCAGATCTCACGCGCGAAGGCTTTCGCCAGCGGCCAGGTGAGCTCGCTGCCGCGGGCCGCTCTGAGGGGCGTGACGACATGCAACCCTTTGCCGCCGGTGGTCTTGCAAAAGCTTTCAAGGCCGACCGCTGAGAGCCTTTGACGCAGCTCGAGCGCGCCTTCGATGACCGCCTCGAATTCGACATCCGGTGCGGGGTCCAGATCGAAGACGAGCCGTCCGGGGATTTCGGGTTTGCCCGGAATGCACCCTCCGGGATGCAACTCCAGACCGGCGGTCTGGGCGACGGCTATGAGGCCTTCGACCCGGTTGATCTGGACATAAGGCTTGCTGTCGCCGGGCACTCGGAGCAGGTCGACCAGATTCGACATGCCAGGCATGGCGTGTCGCTGGAAGAAGCGTTGGCCTGCGATGCCGTCGGGGGCGCGAATGATGGAGCAGGGGCGCCCGCTCAAGTGCGGCAGCATCCACTCGCCGACCGAGGCCAGGTAACGGGCCAGATCGAGCTTGGTGACCGGATCGCCGTCACCGCCATCCGGCCAGAGCGCCTTGTCGGGTTTGGAGATCGTCACGCCGAGCACGTTGTCTGTGGCCGAGCCTGCAGACCCTGAGGCGGATCCGGCGGATCGGATCGCGCCAGCCTGCGCGGGGCTGGAGGGTTTGCTGCGCTTGCTTGCAGAGCCCTGCGCGGATTTTCCAGATCTCCGGTGCCCTGAGGTGTTGGTGCGGGAGGCCGGCCGGGTACGAGTATCACTGGGCATGCTTTGCGGCTCATCGAGTGGCAGCAGCGTCGGCTTCTCAGCACGAACCTCCCTGGCGGGCTTATCCTCGCGCAGGCCTTTGAAGGCGGCCTGGCGCACGTTGCCGCCTTCCGTCCAGCCGGCGAACTCGATCTCCGCGACCAGCTCGGGCTTTACCCAGTTGATCTTTCTGCCGCCCGGCACCGGCACCTTGCCGTGAAACGGACTGTCGGCGGTGGCGACGGCTTTGAGCCTTTTCATCAGAGGAGCGAGCTTCTCGCGGCCGAAGCCGGTTCCAACTCGGCCCACCGGCACGAGCTGTCCATCGCGATAGACTCCGACGATCAGCGAGCGCAGCGCCCCTGCGTCCGATGACCATCCTCCGATCACGACTTCATGACCCGCCCGACACTTGGATTTGACCCAGCTCCCGCTGCGATCGGAGTGATACGGCGCATCTAGCCTCTTGGACACGACGCCCTCGAGCTCCATGCGGCACGCCGAGCGCAGAACTGCATCACCACCGGTCTCGAAATGCTCCAGATAGCGGATGTGGGTCTGCAGCGCCTTTGGCTGGGATTCCAGCAGCGTGCGCAGCGCCTGCTTGCGCGCGGCGAGTGGCTGATCCCGCAGGTCCTCCCCCTCGAGATAGAGCAGATCGAAGGCGAAGAATACCAGCTTGTCGCCTTCGCCCTGCGCGAGTGCCGCCTGTAGCGCGGCAAAATCGGGGATGCCTCTTTCATTGACGGCGACGATCTCGCCATCGATCAGACAGTCGGGGAGAGTCTGCGCAGCGCTCGGCACCGCGCCAAACTTGCGAGTCCAGTCCAGACCCTTGCGAGTCTTCAGCGTCGCCCGCGCCTGCTGTACACGCAGCTGCAAGCGGTAGCCGTCGAGCTTGATCTCGTGCCCCCAGCCCTCGCCCCCCGGAGGTCGATCGACCAGCTTGCACAGCTGTGGCGGTACGAACTGGGGCAGAGCGCCTTTGCGCGCACGGGTTGAGGATCGTGCGCTCTTGCGAGCCGGCGCGGCCGCTTTCGTTTTGGGAGCCGGGTCGGCCTCCCTGTTGGAATGCCATACAGAGGCGGCCCCTGTGCGGTGGCCCGGTTTGTCAGCCAGCATGAAGGGCCTCGGTGCGCGGCCTTTGCCGGCTTCGATCGCGGCCATGGGCCGGCCGGAGGCCACGGAGCGGTCTTCCGCGAGGATTGCATCGTGATCCGCGGGCCGGGCGTACTCATCACGATGCTTGATCAATAGCCAGTTGGTTCGCTTGCCGCTCCCATAGCGGTCGTTTTTCATGCGCACCAGCACCCAGCTGCCCTGGAGGCGCTCACCGTCCAGGGTGAACTTCAGGTTGCCGGCTCGGATCGCCTCGGCAGCTGACTGCCCCCCCTCGGGGCTCCAGTATCCGCGGTCCCAAAGCTGCACCGTGCCGCCGCCGTACTCTCCTTTGGGAATGGTGCCCTCGAAGTCGCCATATTCGAGGGGATGGTCTTCCACCTCCACCGCCAGGCGTTTCTCGGCAGGATCCACAGAGGGACCGCGCGTCACGGCCCAGGACTTGAACACTCCGTCAAGCTCGAGTCTCAGATCGTAGTGCAGCCGTCTGGCCGCGTGCTTCTGAATGACATAGCGAAGCCTGCGCGCGCGAGAGACACCTGCAGCGTCCCCGCTCGGTTCGGCCGTGCGGCTGAAATTGCGCTTCGAGCGGTACTTGGAGAGTTTGCGGCTGGCCATGACGATCCCGGAGTGCGCGTTGCGGGGCGACGAGGCGCAAGAGTCGCGCCTGCCGTTCCCGTCATGGCTCTGACGCTCGTGCGCCCGCGCCCTTACTTCTTGATCAGGCC
>Ga0070741_10019413_pt1 | contig 10852 bp, 11 predicted proteins | sample Coa_R1_4_FD_66440 | JGI IMG/M metagenome (GOLD analysis project Ga0070741, IMG submission 66440) | Surface soil microbial communities from Centralia Pennsylvania, which are recovering from an underground coalmine fire - Coalmine... | ecosystem: Environmental > Terrestrial > Soil > Unclassified ...
TCGTCGGCGAGGACGATCGCCGGGCGACCGACGAGTGCGCGGGCAATCGCGACCCGCTGCCGCTCCCCGCCGGAGAGCTTGGTGGGCTTGAAGGTTGCGCGTTCGGAGAGGCCGACCCGTTCGAGCGTCTCGTCGGCCCGTCTGTATCGCTCGGCGGCGGGAATGCCGGCGTAGAGCAGCCCGTCGGTGACGTTCTCGCGCACGGTTGCGTGCTCGGCGAGGAAGAACTGCTGGAAGACGAATCCGATCGCCCGGGCCCGCAGCTGCGACAGCTCGCGGTCGTCGAGGCCCGCCGCGTCGACCCCACCGATCCGAACGGCGCCGCTGCTGGGTTGCTCGAGCGTCCCGATGACGTGCAGGAGCGTGGACTTGCCCGAGCCGGAGGGCCCGACGATCGCCACCAGCTCGCCCTGCCGGACGGAGAAGGACACCCCGCGGAGGGCGTGCACCGGCGGCTCCTCGCCGTAGACCTTGGTCACCCCATCCAGCTCCAGAACTGATTCGCTACTCATGACGAGGGCACCGTCACTCGATCGCCTTCACGGAGATCGCCCTCGACGACCTGGACTCGTCCGCCTGCGGTGTCGAACAGGCCCAGCTTCACAGCGACCAGCTCGCGCCGCCCGTCGGTGCGGACCACCTCGACCGCGAACCCGCCGCCGGAGCGCCCGACGATCGCGGTGACCGGGACGCTCAAGGCGTTCTCCACTCCCTTGGTCTTGATGTTCACCTGCACCGGGGCCCGGTCGAGCCCGCGTGCCTTTGCCGGGTCGTCTAGACCGATGTAGGCCGGGATGAACGCGCCGCCGGGGGCGCCGTTCTGACCCTCGGTGACCTGGGCGACTCTCCCGAGCCGGTCGACCTCTCCGGCCACCGACGTGTTGCCGGGCAGCGTGATCTGTGCGCGGTCGCCCGTCCTCACGTCGCCCTGCTGCGACGGATCGAGGGCAAGCTGCACTTCGAGCGTGTCCGATGTGGCGGACAGGACCTGTGCACCCGGCTGGGCGGCTCCACCGAGCTGGCCGGTAACCGTGGCGATCCGCACCGCCTCGGGCAGGAATATCACCTGACCGAGCTTCAGCGACCCGGTCCGGTCGTCACCCAGCTTGGACTGGAGCTTCTCGAGCGCGGACGCCGTCTCGGAGCTGAAGTGGCGGAGGGACGGGCCGAGCCGCGCTCGAGTCGCGTACCCGAGACGCACCAGGTTGGCGTTGAGCTCGGCGACGTCGAGCCCGCTGTCGCCCTCCGACAGCGACCGGTACGCCGGCGTCGAGCCGCACAGCAGCAGCACCGGCCTGTCGTCCAGCCGATAGAGCACGCCGCCGCAATCGACCTCGTCGCCGGCGTTGGGCAACTTGGTGTACGTCCCTCCGGCCCGGTTGATCACGGCGTACGGCGAGTCGTCCGATCGTGCCCGATAGGTCAGGGTCCCGTACTGGGAGACCATGTCCGAGAGCCTCCCCCTCTCCACCGTCGCGGTGCTCACCGGCGGCTCCTGTGCCCTGGCGGTCGCTTGTTTTTCACCGGAGAGGGCGACCACACCGCCGGTGGCGGCCGCGGCAACTAGGACGACCGCTCCGGCCGTCGCCCAGATCTTCCGCCTCATCCCCCCGGCCCCCCCGATGCATCTCCCAACGTACCTTTCAGAACATCACCGCACTTTTGCGTCGCGGCGTTGAGAATGGCCATACCACCCGGCCTGTTGGCGGATGGGATGATCGTCGTGTCGATGATGGGCTGACCCTGGACGGGGTCCGGAAAGTCCTTCACGCCGTGCGCGCGGATGCACCGGGCGAACTTGCGGGCCGCCGACAATTCCGCGGGGCTCAGGTGCGCGCTAAAAGAGCCCGGTGGCCGCAGCTCCTTACACGCACGAAGGGCGCTGGTCCACACCTCGGGGCTCACACTGATCCCGAAGGAGGGAAACTCGCCCGACGCCTTCGGGTCCGGGAAATCGGGGTAGCCGTTCTCCCGCATGCACTCGGCGAACTTCACCGCCTTCTCACGGGGAGTGGCGGTGCTGTTGTGACCGGCGGCAGTGCTGGTGCCGCCGCCGCTGCTACCGGTGCCGCCACAGCCCGCGCCGATCACGGCGACCATGGCGACCACGGCAAGGAGGGCCGACGGCCGGAGTGTGTTCCTCATGGATTCTCCCCTCGTGAGCTGGTTGCGGCGACACCGGGTCCCTGCCGAGCGCGCCTTCGGGGCAGAGTTCCTGGCGCCGGGGTCGGTGGCGGTGAATCCGGCACAGCCCGGCGGCCGGTGATGCGGTCGACCATGGCGGCGGCGGCCGCGAACGCTGTCGCGAGGCCGGGCTGGCCCAGGACGACCCCGGTGATCGTCGTCCGCCTGCCGTCGATCCAGCGGATCGCCCGAAAGGCGAAGCAGCCGCCGGCCGCGGCGGTCGAGCCGGTCTTGACGCCGACGAACCCGTCGTACCCGAGCAACCTGTTGGTGGTGTGCACGGTGCCGGCGACCGGCAGCATCGCGCTCGGCGTGGCGACGATGCTCGCGAACACCGGCAGGCGCATCGCCCGATCGACGAGGCGCACCTGGTCGGCGGCGGTCGACACGGTTGCGTCGTCGTAGCCGCTCGGGTCGGTGTAGCGGGTGTGGGTCATGCCGAGGGACCGTGCCGTGGCATTCATCCGGGCAACGAACCGGTCCGCCGAGCCGGTGTCCCAGCGCGCCAGAACCGCGGCGATGTTGTTCGCCGACGGCAGCAACAGCGCCTGCAGCGCCTGCCGTTCGGTCAACCGCTCTCCGGCGACGACGGACACGACCGACTCCTGCTGTCCGAGCCGACGGTCGGTGTCGGCGACATCAGCGTCGGTGAGCGTGATCGTCGGGCCGTCCTGGCCGAGCCGTAGCGGATGGTCACGGAGCACGAGATAGGCCGTCATCACCTTCGCGACGCTGGCGATCGGAGCCGCATGCTGATTCGGGCCCGCCTTCACCTGGGACTGTCCTATCTGGACGGCAGCCTGGCCATACGGCGGCCACACCGAACTCGGCAGTGCCTTGCTGCGCTCGTTGCGAGAAACCTCGACGGCTGATGTGGCCGTCGGGGACGAGGACCCCCCCAGCTGGAAGCCGAGGACTCCGGCGATCGCGACGACGACGACCAGCAGGCCGACGACACGGATCCAGCGGATCCGAATCCTGCGGGTCGTCCGCCGTCCGTACTTGCGATCGGCCACGCCCTCCAGCGTGGACGGCGTGATGTTGCCGGCACGTATCCGATTTTCGATATGCCGGCGATATGCGGCGGCTCTAACATCGGAGCATGCGGGTGCTGCTCGTCGAGGACGAGCCCTACATGGCGGACGCCATCCGCGACGGCCTACGCCTGGAAGCGATCGCGGCAGACATCGCGGGTGACGGCGATACCGCCCTGAAGCTGCTGAGCTTCAACGCCTACGACATCGCCGTCCTCGACCGGGACATTCCCGGACCGACTGGCGACGAGATCGCCGAACGCATCGTCGCCTCCGGCAGCGGCATGCCGATCCTGATGCTCACCGCCGCCGACCGGCTCGACGACAAGGCGACGGGGTTCGAGCTGGGCGCCGACGACTACCTGACGAAGCCGTTCGAGCTCCGAGAGCTCGTGCTTCGCCTCAGAGCGCTCGACCGCAGGCGGGCCCACAGCAGGCCGCCGGTGCGAGAGATCGCGGGCCTGCGGCTGGACCCGTTCCGACGAGAGGTCTACCGCGACGGCCGCTACGTCGCGCTGACCAGGAAGCAGTTCGCGGTGCTCGAAGTCCTCGTCGCCGCCGACGGCGGCGTCGTCAGCGCCGAAGAGCTGCTGGCGCGAGCATGGGACGAGAACGCGGACCCGTTCACCAACGCCGTGCGCATCACCGTCTCGGGACTGCGCAAGCGGCTCGGCGAGCCCTGGATCATCGCTACCGTGGCGGGCGTCGGCTACCAGATCGACAAGGGCGGAGACCGTGGATAGAGCCCCCGGGCTGAGCGTTCGCCTCAAGCTCACGTTGAGCTACGCCGGCTTCCTGATGCTGGCCGGCGCCGTGCTGCTCGTCGTCGGGTACTTCTCGCTCTCGCGTGGCGTGCACCCCGGTGTGATCTTCATGGTGCGCAGCCACGCCGACCTCCTGCATTCCTTTGCTCCGACCGCGGCGATCGTGATGGCGTTCCTGCTGGTCTTCGGTCTCGTGGGCGGGTGGGTTCTCGCCGGCCGCATGCTCGCCCCGCTGACTCGCATCACGGACGCCACACGCGTGGCCGCGACCGGGTCGCTGTCCCACCGAATTCGGCTGCCGGGCCGCAGCGACGAGTTCCACGAGCTCGCCGACGCCTTCGACGCCATGCTCGGGCGGCTCGAGGCACACGTCGCCGAACAGCAGAGATTCGCTGCCAATGCCTCTCACGAGTTGCGGACCCCGCTGGCGATCACCCAGACGCTCCTCGAAGTCGCCCGCAACGATCCGAACCGCGCCAACGGCGAGCTCATCGACCGCCTCCACGCCGTCAACGCCAGAGCGATCGACCTCACCGAAGCATTGCTCCTGCTCAGCCGCGCCGACCAACGGTCGTTCACCCGGGAACACGTCGACCTGTCCCTCGTCGCGGAGGAAGCGACCGAAACGCTCCTCCCCCTCGCGGAAGCACGCGGCCTCACGATCGAGACCTCGGGAGACATGAGCCCGACGATCGGCTCGCCCGCGCTCCTGCGGCAGTTGAGCACGAACCTGGTGCACAACGCGATCGTCCACAACCTGCCGGAAGAGGGCACCGTGTGGGTGACGACCAGCGTTCAGCCCACGAGCGTCGTGCTCACGGTCGAGAACACCGGCGAGAAGCTCGCCCCGCGGTTGGTCGCCACGCTCGGCGAGCCGTTCCAGCGCGGCACCAAGCGCGTACGCACCGACCACGCAGGTGTCGGCCTCGGCCTGGCAATCGCCAAGAGCATCACCAAGGCGCACGACGGAACGCTGACCCTCACCCCCCGCCCCGCCGGTGGGCTCCGCGCCACGGTGCAGCTACCGGCCGCGCCGTAACCCGCCGGCGAGCACGACGAGCCAGGACTTGGACGCTCCGATTCGAGCTCTTTGTCACCGCTTGACGGATGCTTCTTGATCGCAGATTGGCGAAAGGCGACGCTCTGCACTCTGCGCTGGCGAGCAAGCATCGACGAGCTCTTCGAGGGCCGACGGGCCCCGGTCCGCAGCCACTTCGAGATCGCTGCCTTCGGAGTCAACGGGTGGCGAGGCGAGCAGCCCGGCGACCTCGTGATCGACGACCACGACGAAGAGGTCGAAGCCCATGAGGAGCTCTATCTGGTGATGCGCGGCCGTGCGCTGTTCACGCTCGACGGCGACGAGGTCGACGCTCCAGCGGGCACCGTCGTCTTCGCCAGACCGCAGGCAAGGCGGACCGCGGTCGCCGTCGACCCGGACACGATCGTGCTCGCAATCGGGGGCGAGCCGGGTCGCGCCTTCTCTCCTTCGGCATGGGAGGACTGGGGTGCGCTCGGCATCCCAGAGCTGGTCGAGCAGGCACGCTGGCGCGAGGCCGCCGACCGCTATGCGGAGGCGCTCGTCCGTCATCCGGACCACCCCGGGGTCCTTTTCAACCTCGCCTGCCTCGAGAGCCAGGCTGGTCGCCGCGAGGACGCGATCGCGCATCTCCGGCGTGCGATCGAGCTGTACCCGCGCAACGCGGAGTTTGCGAAGACCGACCCTGACTTCGACCCGATCCGGGACGACGAGCGATTCCCAGCCCGAACGGGCGGCGGCGCAGCGGTGTAGTAGCGAAACGAATCCCCTCGCCGCGCACATAGAGGATCGGATGACTGACGCGGAGCTGATCAGGGCGGCCCGGAACGACCCGGACGCCTTCGCCGAGCTCTACTGGCGCCACGTCGGTGCGGTGAACGGCTACTTCAGGAAACGAGCGCCAGAGGCGGGTGGCGAGCTGACTGCCGAGACGTTTGCCCAGGCGGCGCTCTCCCTCCACCGCTTCCGCGATGAGGCGGGTGGCACGGCTCTGCCCTGGCTGTACGGAATCGCCCGAAACCTGCTCCGCCGCTACTTCCTCAGCGAACGCATCCAGTCAGACGCGCGGCGGCGACTGGGCATGCCGATTCGCTCGTACGAGCTCGACGTCGACGCTGCCAACGACCGCGTCGACGCCGAGCGATATGCGCCCGCTCTCGCCGCCGCACTCGAGTCGCTGCCAACCGCGCAGCGACGCGCGCTCGAGCTTCGGGTGATCGGCGATCTTCCGTACCGCGAGGTTGCAGGCTCGCTCGGATGCTCCGAAGTCGCCGCCCGTATTCGAGTCACGCGGGCCCTCGGCACCCTCTCTCGTGCTCTGAAAGGAGCTTCGCTATGACCGACCTCATCGCCCTCGAACAGGATCTCCGGAAGGCCGTCGCACAGCGCATCGAGCGCGGTCAGCGCCGCCGGCGGCTCCTCTCGGCGACCGCCGTCGTTGCTGCGGTCTCCACGGGCCTCTGCACGGTCGCACTGGCAAGTGGCATCGCGGGCGACCTCGGGCTCGACCCGACGAAGTGGGAGATCCTCGGCGGAGGTGCCGTCGACGACGGGCGTGGCGCATACGTGCACGCGCAGAGCAAGGAGGACGGAAGCAATTCGACCTTCATGGTCGAGCACGACGCCGGGCTGTCGGCATACCGGGCGTTCCTCCTCCACGAGCGGACGCTTGCCGCTGCACAGGAGACCTCGCCGGTGCCCGTCAAGCCCGAGCAAGGCGAGCTGTGCAGTCCGGCTGAGCTGACCCGCGCCGAGTCGGTTGCCCTTGCGACACTGCGCTCGAACTTCGCGCCGGGCGTAAACGCCGACGCGACCAAGTCGGTAGTCGACGCCGCAGTCGCGGCATCGTTCGTCGGCGCTCCATGCAAGGGGCTCGAGTACGCCGCCGAGCAGGCGCGGCTTGTGTACGCAGGCGTGATGCCGTCGTCCCGCCTGATGCCGGGCGCCGAGTAGCCGACCCGGTTCAGCCGCGCCCGGCTGACGATGGCGCCGAGCACGATCTCCCGGTGCGGAGATCTCGTGATGTAGCGCCTACTGGGTGATGCGGATCACCTGGTGCAGGCGCGGCGACACCGCCCATGCGCTGCCAAAACCGAAAGCGACGTTCGGGACGTCCCCGCCGACATGAATCGTTTGCACGACTCGCATCGACCGCTCGTCGATGCGGAGGACCCGATCGTCGTGGGCTTGCGGCGGACCGCCCCAGATCGTCGCCGCCCCTGACCACAGCGAGCCGCCGCCGATTGCGGGGTAGATCGCGCCGACCGGCAGCCGCGTGATTCGCCGGATTCTCGCGGTCGCCGGATCTGCTTCGAGTAGTCGTGCCCCGTGCGAGTCGGCGACGAAGACCGCGTGCTCGGTGGCGACGATGCCGTGAGGACCGAAGGCAAGCCGCGTGCGCGCGAGCACCTTTCCGGACTTCGGGTCGAGCTTGACCAGGGCACCAGTGTGATCCGCGACCCAGAACGCGCCTGCGCCAAAAGCGACGCTCTGCGGGCTGCCGAGCCGGATCGGCCGGCCGACGACGCGATCGGTCGACGGATCCAAGCGCGTGACCGTCGAGCCGCCGGCGTAGCGCTCGTCGTCGTTCCCTGTCCACAGATAGCCGCCGCCGTACGCGAGCACGGAGCCGAAGTAGACCGGATGGGCAGTGACGCGAGCGACGATCCGACCGGTTCGGGCATCGATCTTGATCAGCGACCCGTCGAACTGCGTGACCCAGACGAAGCCGCCGCCGACGGTGATGCTCCACGGCTCGGCCGGGACCGGAATCGGCCGACCGACGACGTGATTGGAACGCGGGTCGATCCGGATCACCGAGCAGGGCAACGCGTTCGAGCAGCCATGCGGACTGAAGGATCTGCTGACGACCCAGAGCAGCCCGCTCCCGGCGGCAGCGCTGAACGGACGTCCCGGCACGTGGATCCTGGCGGCAATCTGCGCGTCGGCACTTCGCTTCTCCTCACCCGAGCAGCTCGTCAGGAGGAAGACGAGGATCGTCGCGGCGAGCAGTGCAGGGACACTGCGCATCGTGCACCCAGCTACACCTCGCGCTCGAGGCGCGTTCCCGGCGCTGACCCACGCGCGATTCGCGTCTCGAATCGTCGCGTAAGCAGCACTGATTGCACGACAGGCGGTCTCGGGCGAGAGTGCAGATGGTCCCGAGGCGCCGCGGTGGAGGGGAAGGCGTCGCTCGTGCGACCCACGACCGGACGTACGGCACGCGACACCTCGGGAGCCGCGGAGGTTAGACGACGAAGAGGGCGCCGGGAAATTCGAATCAGGGGTGAAGAAATCACCGGGCCTGATCGTCGCTTGGGAACGCGCCGTCTCCTCGGGCGTTCGGCTGGAGACGGCGAAACGAACCGGCGGCAGATCGCGATAAGAGGACGTAATGAACGAGGGGCGGCCGACAGCACGTGCTGAGCGCTGGGCGGGGCTCGAGCTCCGCCACCTAGTCGCGCTGCTCGCCGTCGCCGAGCGCGAGTCGTTTCACGGTGCCGGGGCCGCGCTCGGTTACACGCAATCGGCCGTCAGCCAGCAGATCGCGGCGCTCGAGCGGATCGTCGGGAAGAAGATCTTCGACCGTCCGAAAGGAACCCGACCGCTCGGGCTCACTCAAGCGGGCCGGGTGATCGCACGGCACGCGCGAACGGTCCTCGCCGAGATCGCGGCCGCTCAGGCAGACATCGCGGCGATCGACGCCGGTCATCGTGGCTCTCTACGGATCGGAACGACCGCCGCGGCAGGGGCACACCTCGTCCCGAGGATCATCCAGGCCCTTTCGAGCTCACATCCGGAGGTCGAGATCGAGCTGGAGGAAGCAACACGAGACGACGGATTGCTGCATGCGCTCGAACGCGCCGAGCTCGATGCCTGCCTGAGCGACCTACCGCTACCCCACGGACCTTTCCAGCACATCGAGGTGTTTCGCGAGCCCTACATGCTCGTCGTCCAGGCGCAGTCGCCGCTTGCCAACCGTCGAAAACCGCCCGCGCTCGACGAGGTCGGCGCGCTGCCGCTGCTCTGCGCCGCGACCTCTCGGAGCTCCGAGAACGCGATCGCCGTCCTGCGCGCGGCCAACCCGCGGTTGCGCGTCGCGTTTCGGTCCGATCTCGCCGACACGCTTCGCGCGCTCGTCGGAGCAGGCCGCGGGGTCGCGCTCGTCCCCCGCTCGGCGGCGATCGTCAGCGACCAGGGCACGGCCGCGATCGATCTGGCGGACGGGCTGCCCCCCTACCGAGTCGGGCTCGTCTGGAACATGGCCGTCGCTCTGACTCCGATCCTGGCAGAGCTGATCGACCTGGCCGGAAGCGCGGCGACGGAACGGCGCGCGCACTCGGCAAGCCGGTGACGGCAGCGCAAGGACCGCCGGACGCGGCGGCATTTCCGCGGCGCACGCTCCTGCTCCGCGGCGCTGCGATCGGAGCCGGAGCGACCGTCGTCGGCGCGCTCGCCGGCTGCGGGGGCGAATCGGCTCCGAAGCCGGCCGGCCTCCCTCGTCACGGAGACGGTTGGGACACGATTCGCGAGCAGTTCGCGCTCGACCCGGAAGTGGCGAACTTCTCGATGTTCCTCGTCGCCTCTCCGCCGACCCGGGTGCAGAAGGCGATCACGAACATCCGCCACGGCCTCGACCGCAACGCGGTCGACTACCTCAACCGCCACCAGTACGACAAGGAGCTTGCGCTCGCCCGGAACGCTGCCCGCTACCTCGACTCGAAGCCCGAGCAGATCGCGTTCACCGACAGCACGACCATGGGCCTGGGGCTGCTCTACGGATCGATTCGGCTTCGACCGGAACAGGAGTTCCTCACGACGGAACACGATTTCTACTCCACGCACGAAGCGATCCGGCTGCGCGCCCGCCGGGAGGGCACGCGCGCGCGCGCGATCCGCCTCTACCAGCGGGTCGACAGGACGAGCACCGACGAGATCGTCGAGTCGATCCGCCGCGGGCTACGGCCGAACACGCGTGTGCTCGCGCTGACCTGGGTCCATTCCGGGACTGGGCTCAAGCTGCCACTGGCGGAGATCGCCGAGATGCTGCGCGGCGTCAACGGAAAGCGCGACGACGACGACCGCGTCCTGCTCTGCGTCGACGGAGTGCACGGCTTCGGCGCCGAAGCCGAGACGCCGGCGAAGCTCGGCTGCGACTTCTTCTCGGCGGGCTGCCACAAGTGGCTGTTCGGGCCGCGCGGGACCGGCGTCCTCTGGTCGCGCGATCCGCGACCGACGCTCGTCGGCGGCGCCATCCCGAGCTTCGGCCCCGAGCCGTTCCTCGCCTGGCTACGGCGAGGGTCTCGGCTCGGGCTCGGCGGCGTCGACGTTCCCTTTTCGACGCTGATGAGCCCCGGCGGCTTGCACACGCTCGAGCACCGCTACGCGCTCGCGGACGCATTCGACTCCCACTTGCTGCTCGGGAGGCAACGGATCGCGAACCGCACCGGCGAGCTCGCGCGGCGTCTGAAGGAGGCGCTGGCGGCGATCCCGGGGGTGACGGTGCACACGCCGATGAGCCGCCACCTGTCTGCGGGGCTCGTCTGCTTCAGCGTTGCGGGGGCCCACCCGCTCGACGTCGTCGGCCGGTTGGCGGAGCGCAAGTTCCAGCTCACACCGACCCCGTACCACACGCGGTACGTCAGGGCGGCACCGACGATCGTCAACGCCGAGAGCGAGATCGATCGGCTCGCGGCGGCCGTGCAGACGATCGCCCTCACACCCACCGTGCGTGCGCCGTTTCGCCGCCACATCGGTCCGTGACCCGGGCCCGCACGAGCCTGCGGCGCGTGGTCGCGCCGGCAGCGTTTGCGATCCGGCGGCTGCGCAAGCGC
>Ga0070741_10019415_pt1 | contig 10851 bp, 8 predicted proteins | sample Coa_R1_4_FD_66440 | JGI IMG/M metagenome (GOLD analysis project Ga0070741, IMG submission 66440) | Surface soil microbial communities from Centralia Pennsylvania, which are recovering from an underground coalmine fire - Coalmine... | ecosystem: Environmental > Terrestrial > Soil > Unclassified ...
CCGGCTCTTCCCGGAGGTCCTTCCGGCGCTGGCCGCCGCGCTCAACGGCTCGCGCTCGCTCGCGCTCGGCTGAGGCGATGCCACCGCTCCACTTCGTCTTCGGCCTGCACCTCCACCAGCCGGTCGGCAACTTCGATCACGTCTTCCAGCAGCACCTGGACGACGTGTACCGCCCGCTGGTGGAGCGCCTGGAGCAGGCCGGCTTCCTCCCGGTCGTGCTGCACCTCTCCGGCCCGCTGCTCGAGTGGCTGGAGCAGCACGCGCCGGCCTATCTCGACCGGCTGGGCCGGCTCGCGGCGGACGGGCGGCTCGAGCTCCTCCTCGCCGGCTTCTACGAGCCGGTGCTCGCCTCGCTCCCGCGAGAGGACCGGATCGAGCAGATCGGCTGGCTGCGGGAGGCGCTCCGCCGCCGGCTCGGGGTGGACGCCCGCGGGCTCTGGCTGACCGAGCGGGTGTGGGAGCCGGAGCTGGCCGCCGACCTGGCCGAGGCGGGCGTGCGGTACGCGCTGGTGGACGACCGGCACTTCCTGGTGAGCGGGTTCACCGGCGACCGGCTCCACGCTCCGTACTGGACGGAATCGGGCGGGAAGCGCGTGGCGCTGTTCCCGATCGACGAGCGGCTCCGCTACCTGATCCCGTTCCGGCCGCCCGAGGAGACGGCGGCCTACCTCCGGGAGCTCGCGGGCGCGGGCCACCGGCTGGCGGTGCTGGCCGACGACGGCGAGAAGTTCGGCGGCTGGCCCGGCACCCGGGAGTGGGTGTACGAGCGGGGCTGGCTCGACCGCTTCACGGGCACGATCCGCGGGCTGGCCGACGAGGGGGTGATCCGCCTCAGCACCTTCGCCGAGGCGCTCGAGGCGGTGCCGAGCGGCGGGATCGCCTACCTCCCGACCGCCTCCTATCGGGAGATGGAGAAGTGGTCGCTCCCCACCGAGGCCGCCCTCCGGCTGGAGCGGCTGGAGCGCGACCTCGGCGAGTCCCGCCTGGCGGGCCCCGACGGCGCGCTGGTGCGGGGCGGCCACTGGCGGAACTTCTTCGTCAAGTACCCCGAGTCGAACCGCATGCACAAGGCGATGCTCGCGCTTTCGTCCCTGTGCCGGCGCCGGGGGGACCCGCCCGAGGCCCGCCGCGCGATCGGGCGGGCCCAGTGCAACGACGCCTACTGGCACGGGGTCTTCGGCGGGTTGTACCTGCCCCACCTGCGCGAGGCGGTCTGGGGCAACCTGGCGGCGGCGGAGGCGATCCTCCGGCGGGGCACCGGGCTCGCCTACGAGGTCACCGACCTCGACGGCGACGGCCACCCCGAGGTCTGGGTCTACTCCGACCGCTTCTCGGCGGTCGTGAGCCCGCGGCGCGGCGCGGCGATCGAGCAGTACCTGATCTTCGCGACCCGGACCAACTACGCCGACGTGCTCACCCGCCGGCTGGAGTCCTATCACGTCACCGCGCTCGAGGGGAGGGACCTCGGCCGGCCCGGCGGGGACGGCGCCCCGAGCATCCACGATCTGGAGGAGGCGCTCCGGCTGGAGGCGCGCCCGCCGGTGGACGCCGAGGACCGCGCGATGCTGGTGGACCGCATCCTGCCGCCCGGGCTCGCGCTCGAGGCCTACGCCGGGGGCGACTACACCCCGGTTCGCTCCTGGGCGCGGGCGGAGGCCGCCTTCGAGGTGACCCGCTCCGCCGGGGCCATCGAGGTGCGCTGCACCCTGCCGGTGAGCTGGAGCGGCGCGGGGCCCCTCACCAAGACGCTTCGGTTCGGGGCGGACGGAGGGCTCCGGGTCGCCTACGCGTGGGATCCCCGCATGGCGCTGGACGAGGACCTCTTCGCGCCCGAGCTCTCTCTCTTCCGCCCGCTCGCCCTTCGCCCCGAACCGCCCGCGGAGGTCTGGACCTTCGCGGTCGAGACGATCGCCAAGTCGGAGCGCGGGCTCGACCGCACCCGCCAGGGGGAGTCGGTCACGCTCCGCTGGCCGGTGCGCCTGGGCGCGGCCCGACTCGAGCTGGGCCCGGGAGGCTGCTAGCCCGGAGGCTCAGGCCCCCTGCCGGAGCGCCGGCCGGCCCGGATGCACCTTCCCCTCGCTCCGGGCCTTGATGTACTGGTAGATGGCGTCGAGCTTCGCGTCGTCGATGATGCCGGTCCAGTTGGGCATCCCCTTCGCCGCTCGGCTCCCGTGCACCACCCGGTCGAACTCCGCCTTGTCCACCTTCCCGCTCCGGAAGCTGTCGATCAGGTGGGGCGCGATGGTCGTGCCGGTCACGTCCTCGCCGTGGCAGCGGGCGCAGTTCAGGTTGAAGTACTTCCACCCATCGTACACCACCTGGGAGACGGTGTCCCGGGGCGGCTGGTGGTACGCGTCGCGGAGGGGCGGCGGCGCGGCGGTGCGCCCCGTATCGGTATCGGTGCGGGCCCGCGCCGAGTCCGCGGTCGCCGCCTCCTTGCTCACCGGCGGCCGCTTCTCGCGGGTCGGGTTCGCCCGCGGGGCCCGCTGGATCTCCGCCCGCCGCCGCTCGGCCGCGCTGTCCCGCGCCGCCGCGCTGTCCTGGGCGCGGGCTGCCATCCGCTCCCGCTGCGCCGAGTCGGCGGCCGCGCTGTCGGACCCCCGGGCCTCAGCGCCCTCCGCTCCGGACGCCGGCGCGCCGGCGCTGTCGCCCGGCGGCGTCGCGTTCCGGCCGGCCTGATTCCCCCCGCGCTCGCCGCACCCGAGCAGCAGCAGAAGGGCCGCGCCCAGCACGCCGCCCGCGCGGGTGAGATTCCGGATCCCCATGGCACCACTCCCTCGAGATTGTCGCCACAAACATCGCGCGCGGCGGCGCGCGCGAACGTGACGATCGTCCCCGGCCCTCCGTGAGCGCCGACCCGCGGGATGTCCCGGGTCCGGCGAACCGCTATCTTTAGCCGCCATGACGCCGCCGATGGTTACCCGCACGGTCACGGTGGGGCTGGTCCAGATGCGTTGTACGGTGGACTCCGCCGAGAATCTCCGCAAGGCGGTCGCGGGCATCCGCGACGCCGCGGTGCGCGGGGCGGAGGTCGTCTGCCTCCCCGAGCTGTTCCGCAGCTTCTACTTCTGCCAGACGGAAGACCACCGGAACTTCGCGCTGGCCGAGCCCGTCCCGGGCCCTACCACCGAGAGCCTCGGCCGGGTCGCGGCGGAGCTCGGCGTGGTGATCATCGCCCCGCTCTTCGAGCGGCGGGCCGAGGGGCTCTACCACAATACGGCCGCGGTGCTGGACGCCGACGGGCGGTACCTGGGCAAGTACCGGAAGATGCACGTCCCGGACGACCCCCAGTACTACGAGAAGTTCTACTTCACCCCGGGAGACCTGGGCTTCCGGAGCTGGGAGACCCGCTACGGGCGGCTCGGGGTGCTGATCTGCTGGGACCAGTGGTACCCCGAGGCGGCGCGGCTCACCGCTCTCGCCGGAGCGCAGATCCTGTTCTACCCCACGGCCATCGGATGGCTTCCCGGCGAGAAGGCCGAGCACGGGGCCCAGCAGCAGTCCGCCTGGGAGACCATCCAGCGGAGCCACGCCATCGCCAACGGCGTGTACGTCTGCGCCGTGAACCGGACCGGCTACGAGGGGGAGCCGGGCGGCCGGGGGCTCGAGTTCTGGGGCGGGAGCTTCGTCGCGGACCCGGGCGGGCGGGTGCTGGTGAAGGGCGGCGAGGGCGAGGAGGTGCTGATCGCCGCCTGCGACCTGGCCACGGTGGACGCGAGCCGCACCCACTGGCCCTTCCTGCGCGATCGCCGCATCGACGCCTATCAGGACCTCACCAGGCGCTACCTCGACTGAGCCGGTGACCCCGGCGTCGCTCGGCTACCGGATGCCGGCCGAATGGGAGCGGCATCGGGGCACCTGGCTGAGCTGGCCTCACAAGGAGGCCTCCTGGCCGGGCAAGTTCGAGCGCATCCCGCCCATCTTCGCCCGCATGGTGCGGGAGCTGGCGGACCGGGAGGAGGTGCACGTGAACGTGGCCGGCCCCGAAGCGGAAGCCGCGGTCCGACGCCTGCTCGCCGACGAGGGAGCCGGGACCGGCAACGTGTTCTTCCACTACATCCCCACCAACGACGCCTGGTGCCGCGATCACGGGCCCATCTTCGTCGAGCGCGAGACCGCCGGCGGGATCGAGCAGGCGATCGTGGACTGGAGCTTCAACGCCTGGGGCGGGAAGTACCCGCCCTACGATCTGGACGACGCCGTCCCCGTCCGGATCGGCGAGGAGCTCGGCCTCCGGGTGTTCTCCCCCGGGATGGTGCTGGAGGGCGGCGCGGTGGACGTGAACGGGCGGGGGACCCTGCTCACCACGGAGGCCTGCCTGCTCCACCCCAACCGGAACCCCGGGCTCTCCCGCGGGGAGATCGAGGAGCGGCTCCGGGCCTACCTCGGGGTCCGGCACATCCTCTGGCTGGGTGACGGCATCGCGGGCGACGACACCGACGGCCACGTGGACGACCTCGCGCGCTTCGTGGACCCGGAGACCGTCGTGGCCGTGGTGGAGGAGGACCCGAGGGACGAAAACTACGAGCCGCTTCAGGAGAACCTGAAGCGGCTCCGATCGATGCGGGACCAGGACGGCCGCCCGCTGCGGGTCGAGACCCTGCCCATGCCGCGGCCGATCCGCCACGAGGGCCAGCGCCTCCCGGCGAGCTACGCCAACTTCTACATCGCGAACGGCGTGATCCTGCTGCCGGGCTACGACCCGCCCCGGGACGAGGTCGCGCGCGACACCCTGCAACGGCTCTTCCCGACCCGGCGGGTGGTCGTCATCGACTGCACCGACCTGGTGTGGGGCCTGGGCGCGTTCCACTGCGTCACCCAGCAGTGGCCCGACCCCGGGCGGGTCACGCCTTCTGCCAGCTCCCCGTGAGCGCCGCCCGGCGCATCCCGCAGGGATCGATGCCCACCCCCGCCACCTGGAGGTTCTCGCCGTCCTTGCTCAGGACGTACTTGGCCTCGCCGGTCGCGCACTTGGCCGTGGACGTGTCCGCGGCGAAGATCAGCGTGTCGCCCTTGAACGTGGCCTTCGCCTTCATCGTCGGGTTTTCCGCCCAGCGCCGCTCGGGGAGCTTCAACTCGACCGTCCCGTTCGAGGCGAGCTGCATCTGCACCTCGCCCTCGCCGTAGAGGTCGCGCTTGTAGCTGCCGGCATACTTGCCCGCGCTCCCGCCGGCGCAGCCGCTCAAGACGAGGAGCGCTGCGGCGCCGAGCGACGAGGCGAGGACGGTGGCACGACGGGACCCAACCCTCATCAGGATACCCTCCACTCGGTGATCAGGGAGACTCCGGCAAGCCTCGCCCGGGGCGAGGTCTCCCCAAGATGTGTAGGCCCTGCGGGACGCGCCAGTAGGGCGCCCCGCCGTCACTTACCGGCGGCGCGGCGATCCGGTGCCGCCCCCGTGCGGGGCGGCTCCTCGAACCGCCCGCGGCTCGGCCGCCAGGCCCCCGCCACGCAGGTCGCGGCCACCACCCCGTTGTCCGCCGCGAAGGCGAGGGCCTCCGCCAGTGCCTCGTCGCCGGCGCCCGCCAGGGCGGGATGACCGAGGTCCAGCGCCGCGAAATCGGCCCAGAGCCCGGGCTCGATCCGACCCGCCTCGACCCCGAGCGCCCACGCCCCGCCCTCGGTCGCGGCCCGGAGGAGCGCCGGGCCCACCCGCCCGTCCTCCCCGGCCAGGACGCCCCGCCGTCCGGTCCGGAGCCGCTGGCCGTACTCCAGCCAGCGCATCTCCTCGAGCATGCCGATCCGGGCGTTCGAGTCGGTGCCGAGGCAGAGCCGGACCCCGGCACCCCGGAGGGAGGCGAGCGGGCCCAGGTCCGGGATGCCGTCGCCCAGGTTGGCCTCGGTGAGCGGGCAGAGGCACGCGCCGCCGCCCCCGGCCAGGAACGCGGCCAGGTCGTCCGGCCGGGTATGGGTGCAGTGGACCGCGGTGAACCGGCACCCTTCCCCTTCGCGCCCCGCACCATCGGGGTGGGCGGCGTCGCCCCCGCCGATCCCCAGCCGCTCGATCAGGAACCGCATCGGGCGGAGTCCGTAGGCCGCCACGCACTCCTCGACCTCGCGCGGCTGCTCCTCCACGTGCATGTGGAAGACCAGGCCGCGGCGCCGGGCCTCCCGGTACAGGGCTGCGATCGCTTCGGGATCGGCCGCCCGGACACTGTGCACGGCGGCGCCCAGGGTCTGCGTCGCCGGATCGCACCGGGCCCGAAGGCGATCCACCTGGGCCCAGTACTCCGCCGGCGACCGGGTCTCGAAGCGCTGCTGGGCTCCGGCGAGCTCGCGACCGGCGCCCCCCTGAGCGTAGTAGGCCTCGAGCAGCACCAGCCGGATGCCCGCCTGGCGGGCGGCCGCGAGCACGAGATCGTCGTACGCGTAATCGTGAGCGGCCCGGGAGTGGTGCAGGTAGTGGAACTCGCCGACCGTGGTGATGCCGGCGTCGCGCATCTCCTCGAAGGCGCCCACCGAGAGCCGGAGGAACGCCTCCGGGTCGAGGGTCTCCGCCAGGCGGTACATCCCGTCCCGCCAGGTCCAGAAGGTGGCCTCGCCGGCCGGACCCGGCCGAGCGCCGGCCGCGGTCGGGGGGACGAACCGCTCGACCCTCGCGCGGAGCCCCCGCTGAAAGGCGTGCGAGTGCGCGTTCACGAACCCGGGGACGAGGGCCTGGCCCGCCAGGCGGCGGGTCACCGGCCGGCCCAGGCGCCCCACCGCCTCGATCCGACCGCCCGCCCCGACGACCACCTGGATGCCGGCCTCGAAGCCCATCCCGGTCCAGGTCCGGTCGGCCTCGACCACCTGGGGTTTCGCCGGGGCGGTCACGGCGCGGTCGCGGCGCAGGCGTCCCGCACCAGCTCCTCCAGCAGCTCGCCCGCGCGGACGAACTCGGCCACCGGGAGGGACTCGTTGGGGCGGTGGGCCTCCGCGATCGCGCCGGGGCCGAAGACCACGCACTCGAGGCCGAGGCGCTGGAGCCACCCGGCGTCGGTGGCGAACGAGACCCCGATCGATTCCCGCTGGCCCATGCGGCGGCAGAGGGCCTCGTGGAGGCCGGCGTCGGGGTCGAGCAGGAGCGGGGGGCTGTCGCCGACCAGCTCGAGCTCGAATCCGTTCCGGCCCACCGCCCGGGCCACCGCGCCTCGCACCCGCTCCACCATCTCGGGGGTGCCCATCCCGGGCAGCAGCCGCACGCCGATCTCCACCACGCACTGCTCGGGGACGACGTTGATCGCGACCCCGCCGCTCACCCGGGCCACGTTGAGCGTGGCGTGGGGCACCTCGCCGAAGTACCGGCCCGTGGCCGAGCGCTCGCGCTCCAGCGTGTGCCGGAGGTCGGCGAGCGCCACGATCGCGGCCCCCGCCTGCTCGATCGCGTTCCGGCCGAGGTGGGGGTAGGCGCTGTGGGCCGGCGCGCCCTCCAGCCGGAGCCGGAGCTTGAGGTGTCCCTTGTGCATCCGCACCACCCGGAGCGAGGTCGGCTCGCCCACGATGCCGGCCCGGGGGAGCGCCTCCGGGTCGGGCCAGGTCTCCGCCAGGCGCCTGGCGCCGAGCGTGCCCAGCTCCTCGTCGTAGGTGAAGATCAGGACCAGCTGGCGGCGGAGGCGCGCCGGATCGACCGCGGCGAAGCGGTTGAGCGCGAGTGCGAGGAACCCCTTCATGTCGCAGGTGCCCCGTCCCACGTACCGGTCGGCCGCGCGGGTGAGGGTGAACGGATCGCTCCGCCATCCCGGCTCTCCCGCCGGCACCGTGTCCAGGTGGCCCGAGAGCACCAGGCCCCGCCGGCTCCGGTCGTCCGGCCCGGCGGCGATCACCAGGTTCGCGTTCTCCCCCTCGGGCGCGGGATTGCGGGTGATGCGCACCCCCGGGCGATCCACGTACTCGCAGACGAACCCGGCGATCTCCGCCGTGCTCCGGCCGGTGGACGAGTCGAAGGCCACCAGGCGGCGGAGCAGCTCCTCATCGGTCAGGCGGGCGGGCACGGTCTCCTCCCGCGGCTAGGCCGCGCGCCAGCGGGTCACCCCGCCGACCACGGTCTCGACGCAGGCGTTCGGCCGGAAATGGTAGAGCCAGTGGGCCACGTCGGGCGCGTCCACGATCGCGAAGTCCGCCGCCTTCCCGGGCTCGAGCGAGCCGACCTGCCCTTCCAGACCCACGGCTCGCGCCGCCACGATGGTGGCGCCCTTGAGCGCCTCGGCCGGCGTCATGCGCTGGGCCACGCAGGCGAGCGTGAGCGCCAGGGGCAGATGATAGCTGGGCGCGGTCCCGGGGTTGAAGTCGCTCGCCACCGCGACCCGCACCCCGGCCGCGATGAGCCGCCTGGCCGGCATCGGGGGCTGGCCCAGGTACAGGCTCGCGAGCGGCAGGCTCACGGCGACCACCCCCGCCTCGCGCAGGGCCCGAATCCCCGCCTCCGAGATCCGCTCCAGGTGGTCGGCGGACAGCGCGCCGGCCTGGGCGGCGAGCTCCGCGCCGCCGCCCGCGCTCAACTGGTCGGCGTGGACCTTGGGCGCGAGGCCGGCCCGGCGGGCCGCCTGGAGGATCCGGCGCGCTTCCTCCACCGTGAAGGCCGACTCCTCCACGAAGACGTCGCAGCAGCGGGCGAGCCCTTCCGCGGCGACCGCGGGGATCACCTGGTTCACCAGGAGCTCGACGTAGGCGGCGCGGCGGTCGCGGTACTCGGGCGGCACCACGTGGGCGCCGAGGAAGGTGGGCACGATCCGCTGCGGCCCGAGCTCCGCCAGCCGGCGGTACACCCGGAGCAGCTTGCGCTCAGAGTCCGGGTCGAGCCCGTAGCCGCTCTTGCACTCCACGGTGGTCACGCCGAGCGCGAGCATCTGCTCGAGGAACCCGGCGCAGCGCCGGAGCAGCTCGTCCTCCGGCGCCGCCCGGGTGGCCCGCACCGTGGCCGCGATCCCGCCACCCCTCGCCGCGATGTCGAGGTAGCTCTCGCCCCGGAGCCGGCGCTCGAACTCGTCGGCCCGCCACCCGGCGAACGCGAGGTGGGTATGACAGTCCACCAGCCCGGGGATCACCAGCCGACCGCCCGCGTCGCGCTCCTCCTCGCCCCGGAACCGCTCCGGCAGCCCGGCCTCGGGGCCGGCCCAGACGATCTTCCCGTCGGCCCACGCGAGCGCCGCGCGGGGAACGGCGTGCAGCTCGTCCTGCTCGCCCTCGGCCCGGCAGGTGGCCAGGAGACCGATGTTGCGAAGGAGAGGCATGGAGAAAGAAGCGTGAGCGGTGAGCGGTGAGCGGGTTGATTGACGGGCCCTGACGCATGGGGCCCGCTCACGCCTCACCGCTCACCGCTCACGCCTTATCCAATCATGGGCAGGTCGATCCCGCGCTCCCGCGCCGTGCGGATCGCGAGCTCGTAGCCCGCGTCGGCGTGGCGCATGACGCCGGTGCCGGGATCGGCCGTGAGCACCCGCTCCAGCCGGCGGTCCGCCGCCTCGGACCCCTCCGCCACCACCACCATCCCCGCGTGAATCGAGTAGCCGATGCCCACCCCGCCGCCGTGGTGGATCGAGACCCAGCTCGCGCCGCACGCCACGTTGAGCAGCGCGTTGAGCAGCGGCCAGTCCGCGATCGCGTCGGACCCGTCGCGCATCCCCTCGGTCTCGCGGTTGGGCGAGGCCACCGAGCCCGCGTCCAGGTGGTCCCGGCCGATCACGATGGGCGCCCGGAGCTCGCCCCGCCGCACCATCCAGTTGAAGCGGAGCCCCATCGCCGCCCGCTCGCCGTACTCCAGCCAGCAGATCCGCGCCGGGAGCCCCTGGAACCGGACCTTCTCCCCGGCCTGGCGGATCCAGCGGGCCAGCCCCTCCTTCTCGGGGAAGGTCTCCAGCACCGCCCGATCCGTCGCGGCGATGTCCGCCGGATCGCCCGAGAGCGCCACCCAGCGGAAGGGCCCCGCCCCCCGACAGAAGAGCGGCCGGATGAAGGCGGCCACGAATCCGGGGATCTCGAACGCCTGCCGGAGCCCCCGCCGGTCCGCCACCTGACCCCGCAGGTTGTTGCCGTAGTCGAACACCACCGCGCCCCGGCGCCGGAGCTCGAGCATCGCCTCGACGTGCGCCACCATGGAGTCGAGCACCCGGGCCTCGTAGCCCGCCGGATCCCGCTCGCGGAGCCGCGCCGCCTCCTCCAGCGAGACCCCAGCGGGGATGTAGCCCACCCGGAGGTCGTGGGCCGAGGTCTGATCGGTGACCACGTCCGGCACGATCCCCCGGCGGACCAGCTCCGGCATCACTTCGGCCACGTTGCCCAGGAGCCCGACCGAGAGCGCGCGGCGGCGCTCCCGGGCCTCGAGCACCAGCCCGAGCGCCTCGTCGAGGTCCGTGCTCATCCGGTCGCAGTACCCGGTGTCCACCCGGCGGCGGATCCGCTCCGGATCCACCTCCACCCCGAGGAACGCCGCGCCGTTCATCGTCGCCGCGAGAGGCTGCGCGCCGCCCATGCCGCCGAGCCCCGCGGTCACCACCAGCCGGCCGGCGAGCGATCCCCCGAAGTGCTGCCGGGCGCATTCCGCGAAGGTCTCGTAGGTGCCCTGGAGGATCCCCTGGGTCCCGATGTAGATCCACGACCCCGCCGTCATCTGGCCGTACATCGTGAGGCCGATCGCCTCGAGCCGGCGGAACTCCTCCCAGGTGGCCCACCGGGGCACCAGGTGCGCGTTGGCGATGAGCACCCGCGGCGCCTCCTCGTGGGTGCGGAAGACGCCCACCGGCTTCCCGCTCTGCACCAGGAGGGTCTCGTCGTTCTCGAGCCGCCGGAGCGTCTCGACGATCCGCTCGTAGCACTCCCAGTTCCGCGCCGCCTTCCCGCTCCCGCCGTAGACGACGAGCTCCTCCGGCCGCTCG
>Ga0070741_10019416_pt1 | contig 10851 bp, 10 predicted proteins | sample Coa_R1_4_FD_66440 | JGI IMG/M metagenome (GOLD analysis project Ga0070741, IMG submission 66440) | Surface soil microbial communities from Centralia Pennsylvania, which are recovering from an underground coalmine fire - Coalmine... | ecosystem: Environmental > Terrestrial > Soil > Unclassified ...
GCCCAGTGCGTGGTGGCGCGGCGGCCGTCGAGCAGGCCGGCGGCCGCGAGCAGGAACGAGCCGGTGCAGACGGAGGCGACGCGCCGGCAGCGCGCGTGGGCGAGCGACAGCAGCCGCATGAGCTGCGGGTCCCGCCCGGCGAGCCGGCGCCCGCTGCCGCCGGGCACGATCAGCGTGTCGATCTCCTCGAGCGCGCGTGGCAGCGGCCCGTCGGGCGCCAGCCGCAGCCCGCTCTCAGAGCGCACCGGCGCCGCAGCCCGGGAGATGGTCCGCACGCGGTAGCCGCCGGCGGCGCCCTGCGCTCGCAGCGCGGCGTCGGCGCCGGCGAAGACCTCGAGCGGCCCGGTGACGTCGAGGCTCTGGACGCCCTCGTAGAGAAGGATCGCGATCGTACGCTTGGCCGGTCCCATGCGCCGATCTTCCTCGATCGCCGCTCTGTCCGCAAGGACACTTACCCCACCTTTTCTGCCACTCTCGTCGCTCCCTCGCCGACGGCGAGCGCCCCCGCGGTGCGCCGCGGATTACGATGCCTTCGTGGACGAGCTGGAGAGGGGCAAGCAGGGGCCGGGCGAGGATGCGGATTCGCTGGCCTCCACCCCCGGGCGCGTGGCGAGCATCGTCGGCGCCGCCGAAGCCGCGGCGCAGGAGCTGCGCGCGCAGGCCGAGTCGCGGGCGCGCGAGCGGATCGCGGAAGCCGACCGCGCCGCCGAGAACCGCGTCCGCGCCGCTGAGGAGGAGGCGCGCGAGATCCTGGCGGGCGCGCGTGCGGAGGCGGAGGCGGCGCGAAGCGAGGCCGCGACCGCGGCCGCCAAGCTCGCTGCGGACGAAGCGCGCGCTCGCGAAGAGGCCTCGCAGACGCTCGCCGATGCGAATGCACAGGCCTCGCGCGTGCTCGACGACGCCCGCGCCACCGCTGAGCGCCTGCGCTCGGAGGGCAGCGAGGAGGCTGCGCTCGCGCGTGCCGAGGCCGCGGCCGACTCCGAACGCCTGCGCGCCGAGGCCGAGCGCGCCTCCGGCGAGCTGCTCGAGAACGCGCGCGCCGAGTCCGCGCGCGTGGCCGAGGAGACACGCGCGCACACCGAGCGGCTGCTGGCGGCGCGCCGCGAGGAGCTGATCCGGCTCGACGAGCAGGCCAAGGAGCAGGCGCGTGCCGGCCGCACGCACGCGCGCGAAGAAGCGCGCCAGATCGTCGGCGACGCCCACGCGGTCTCGGGCGAAGTGCTCGCGGAGGGCACCGAGATCTCCCGCAACCTGCGCGAGCTCGCGGTGTCGCTTCGCAACAACGCCGAGCGGCTGCTGCGCGACGTACGCCTGACGCACGGCGCCATGACCGCGCGCCTCGACCAGGTCGCCCCCTCCGAGCGCGCCGCGCTCGAACGCGAGGCGGGCGAGCCGAGCGGGCACGAGCGCCGCCGGCGCGGCGGCGAGCCCGGCGATGAGCTGGACGTGCCGGAGTTCATCCCGCGCCACTGAGCGTGCGCCCCGGCCCCGGCGGCGCGCACGATACGATTGTCTCCTCCCGGGGCTATAGCTCAGCTGGGAGAGCGCCTCGCTGGCAGCGAGGAGGTCGCCGGTTCGAGCCCGGCTAGCTCCATTTGCACACGCGGCGGCGGCCGGATCGACCGCCGCCCCGCATCTGCCGCTCAGCCGGTGGGCGCCTGCTCGGAGACCTGCTGCTGAACCTGCCCAGCTGCATCGCGGGCTGACTCGCCCAGCTCCTCCGCATGACCGCGGGCGCTCTCCTGAACCTGCTCGCGGACCTCCTTCATCGCGTGCTGCGTGGCCTGCTGGGCGCTCGCCGCGGTCTCCTGCGCGATCTGCCTGCCGTGCTCGAGCGCCTCCTCCCCGGTCTCACGAGCTTGCTGCTTGACCTGGTCGGCGAGCGGTCCGACCCGCTCGTCCTCCAACTTCGTCCGCGGCATCGCCATCCCGGCGAGGAAGCCGACCGCGAGCCCGCCGATGGCGAGCCCGAGCGGGTTTTCCTGGACGATCCCGGCGGCGCGCTGCGCGCCCTCCTTGACTTCGTCGCTGCCCGGCATGCGCTCGGCGACATCCGAGCCCGCCCCGCCGACCCGCGAGCGCAGCGTCTCTACTTTGCTGCCGATCGCGTCTTTGGCACGCGCCGGCACGTCGGCTTTGTAGCCGAGGGCGTCGACGGTCTCGCCCATGTGCTCGCGCGTGTGCTCTATCTGCTCCCTGATGACAGCTGGGTCTTGGCCCATTCCACATCCTCCTTCACGGTTTCCACGGTCTGTTCAGGCACCGGCGGTGCGGCGTCGGCGACCCGGTTCTTCCCTATCAGTGCGAGCGCTCCGGCGATCGCGGCGTAGACGACGGTCACGATCAGCGCGGCCAGCCACGTTTCCATGGCGGTCGACAGCGCCGCGATCAGGCAGGCGGTCAGGCTGCCGAGAGCCAGCAGGCCCACGACGCCGCCACCGCCCAGCAGGCCCGCGCCGACGCCCGCGCGCTTGCCCTTCTCGGTCATCTCCGCCTGCGCGAGCCGCAGCTCTTGGCGGACCAGCGTCGAGAGGTCTTCCGAGAGCTGCTTGAAGAGGTCACCCATCGGCTGCTCCCGAAGCGAGCTCTCCCGAGGATCGATGGCCATCGTCACACCGCCGCTCCGCTCGGGGCGCCGGGCACCGGGCGCTCTGCGAAGCGCGGTGCCGACGGTCGAGCTGCGGGCGGGGCGGACGGCGCCGCCTCCGGGGCGCCGTCGGCACGTGCGCCGGCCGGTGCGGGGACTCCCGCGGCCCGATCGACGCCCGCACCGCCCGAACCGCTCGCCGCGCGTGCCCTGTAGCGCTCCCGGCTGGAAGCCTTCAGGAACCTCGAAGCTGCGAAGCCCGCGGCGACGCCGGCCGCCGCGAGCGCCCACGGCTGGCGCCGGCCGAGATCTTCTGCGTCGTGCAGGAGCGCGTCGGCGTCGCGGTCCTGCAGATAGCTGCGCGCACGCTCGGCGTATGACGCCAGCCGGTCCGCGGCCTGGGCAGGGCCGTCCTTCCCCTGCTCGCGCAGGCTGCCCGCGACCGACCGCAGGTCCTCCGCTTGCGAGCCGGCGTGCTCGGCGAGCGCGGCGGTCCGCTGCGAGACCTGGTCGCGGACACGCTGCTGCAGCTGCCCGCTCACCTCTTGCGCCTTCTCTTTGGCCTGGCCGGCGACCTCGGCCGCCTTCTCCTGCGCCTGATCGGGCAGGTCTGTCGCCGTCCCCGCGGTTCCGCCCGCGGGGTCGTTGAACTGGCTCATCCGTCGTCCTTCCTTTTCCGAGATCAAGATCCCCGCCCGGGGGCCCCTGCGGCGCCCGCAGCGAGTGCGAAGCGCGTGGCCTACCGGTGGGTTAGGAGGTTGCTGCCCGTTGACGCGCGATGCAATCGCGCCCGGTGCTCGACGGTGTGAGTTCAGACCTGCGCGTCGCTTCGCGGTCTACACAGCGCTCGCTGCTACGCGGCCTGCTCGGGGAACTGGTCGCGCGCCTCTCCGGGGATCGCGCCGGCCGGCTCCGCGGCGCTCAGAGAGCGAACGCTCGCGATCGCCTCGGCCGGGCCGAGGAACGGTGCGAGCGCGATGTACGTGAGCTGCGGCAGCCGCCGTGGCAGCTCCAGCGTGCGGCGCTCGGCGACCTCGTGCTGGACGATCTCGAAGATGCCGCCGGCGATCGTCTGCGGCACGATCCTGGGCGGCCCCGGCACCTCCGGCCGGGCGCGGTAGCCCTCCTCGAGGAAGAGCGTGAACGAGCGCGTGATTTCCTCGCCGCGCTGCGCTGCCATCGCGCCCGCCGCGTAGCACTCGACCAGGCGCAGGTGCGACATCACGGGATTGGCCGCGATCGCGGCGAGGAGCGTGCGCAGCGCGCGCCACACACGCTCCGGCCACTGCTCCGCGGAGAAATAGGCGCGCGTCAGCGCGTCGAGGATCTGCTGGCCCGGAGCTTCCTGTGCCGCGAGGAACGCTTCCTCCTTGTCCGAGAAATGCCTGTAGAACGCCTCTTTGGCCACGCCCGCCTCGGCCACGATCTCCGCGACCGTCGTGCTCGCGTAGCCCTTCTCCATCGTGACCTGAGCGGTCGCTTGGAGGATGCGCGCGCGCTGGTTTCGGAGCACGGCGCCGGGCGGCAGGCCGTGACGACCTCGTGGCAGACGCGCGAGTTGCGGGGGCGCGGGCGGCTCGGACGCGGCAACGGAGGGCCCGAGCAGGGCACCCGGCCCGACACTCCACCGTCCCGCCGCAGCCGGCACCGCGTAGCAGGCCATCGAGGCGAGCAGGTCTTCGCCGAGCGACGGCAGGCGGTCCTCGTTGTGCGTGCGAAGGTGGCGCGCGACCACATGGCGCACGCCGCCGATGAGCGCCCGCGCCGGGATGTCGAGCGTCACGCCCTGCTCCGGGGCGCTGTCGAGCAGCGTTTCGGCGTTGCCCTCCATCCCATCCAGGAGCCCGCGCACCGCGGCCCGCACGCTGGGTCCGCCGGCGAGCGCCTCGACGAACATCACGCGCCCCGCGTCAGGGTCCTGCTGCAGACCGCGCAGCAGCTCGCTGAACGCAGGCGCGACGGCGCCCGCCCATTCGCCCTCGGGGAGGGAGCCCATCGAGGCGAGCGTCCGACGGGAGAGGTCGTGGTAGGCCGCCAGCAGGCACTCCTCGCGATCTGAGAACTGGTCGTAGAAGGTGGCGCTCGACACGCCCGCGTGGGCGCTGATCTGCGCGATGCTGAGGTTCTGGTAGCCCTGCTGGCCCGCGAGCTCGACGACCGCGTCGATCAGGCGCTCGCGCTGGCTCGGGCGTGCGACCGCGAGCGTGCGGCGGACGGTGCGCTCGCGCCTGAGAGCCCCTCTCTTGCCTCCTTGCGTCGCCATCGCGCCTGTGAAGATACCGCACAAACTGACGACCGTGAACGTTCCTTTTAGACGTCCGTTCGGTTTTCCGCCCCACCTGCTGCACCGCTGCGGCACCGGCCGTCAAGCCGTTCTGAGGCCGGTAACCCCAGTGTTCTAGGGACAAACCGCCTGTCACGACCCGAACGATGTGTCACCGGGGTTGACACGAATGAGCAGGTGTGCTTAGCTATCGCCGTCGTTCAAGTTCGAAGCACGCCGGTTTCAAAATTTATGTTTGAAGGCCGGTTGAGCGGGTAATTGCAGGGCAATGGTTTGTAGGCTCGCCGGGGAGAAGCGGGAGCCGGGGGTGGATCGAAACCTCGGGGGGAACCGCACCGGAAGCAGCGGACCAGATCGGAAGGCCGAAACGGGACGGAGTCTGTGCGAGCGTCGCGACACACCCCTCCTCCGTGGCGCTCGCAGAGGCTCTGCCTCGTTCTCGGCTAGACGGGCCCGCATCGCGCAGCACCTGTGAGGGACTGACCGGAGAACGAGGGGGGCCGACGGCCCCATTTCACAAAGGAGACACTTCAGAAATGAGACCGCCCACCCATCGCCTTTGGACCGCGCTGCTGGCCTGCGCGGCCATCGCGTGCCTCGCGCTCGCCGGCGCGTCGTCCGCCGGCGCCGAACTGAACAAAGGCAAAATCAACAAGGAAGACTTCCTGCGGTTCATCAACTGCCCGATCACCGAAGGCAAAGTCTGCACCTACGGGGAAACGCTGAAAGGCGAATTCAAGATGGGCACGGCGGGCAAAAGCGTGCCGATCACCAACCCGACGGTGCTCCAGGGCGGCTTTGAATCCGAGGGCTTCGGCGTCTACCCGCTGATCCCGCCGCGCTTCGGCGTACCGACCCTCTCGAAGACCCCGCAGCCGGTTCCCGGCGGTCTCACGGGGCTCAGCGAAGAAGTCGGCGGCCCGGTGTACGCCACGGCCGAACTCGCCGGCACCCCGATGCTGCGTCCGACTGCGCTCGGCTTCGGCGAACACAAGGCGATCGAACTGCCGATCAAGGTCCACCTCGAAAACGAACAGCTCGGTCCGAACTGCTACATCGGCTCGGACGCCGAACCGGTCGTGATCGCGCTGTGGGACGGCAAGACCGAACCGCCCGAAGGCGTCGAACCGATGGAAGGCGCGATCGGCACGGTCAAGGCTCTCGACAAGAACAAGATCGCCGAGTTCGAAGGCAACAAGCTCGTCGGCAACACCTTCGAAGCGCCGGCCGCGAAAAACTGCGGCACCAACGCGCTGACCGAACCCGTGATCACGGCGCTTGTCAACACGGCCGAGGGCCTGCCCTCGCCTCCCGGCAAAAACGTCGCGGTGCTCGAAGGCAACCTCTACACCGCCTTCTCGAGCGACGTCGCCAAGTACGACAAAAAAGCTCTGAAAGCGATCGAACACCCGAAAACCGAAAAAATAGGCCAATGAAGCACTCAGGCCTCTAGGGGACTGAGACCTTTTCCCACGAGCGGCGGGCCATCTGGTCCGCCGCTCGCAGTTTCAGAGCCGGTCCTCCTCGTGGCCCGGTGTGTGCGCAATCATCCTCCGGTGACGCAACTCCTCGTCAAGCTGTTCCTCGCGCCGTCTTTCGTCGTCGGCGCCTCCGTGACCGCCCGGCAGTACGGACCGCGAGTGGGAGGCCTGGTCGGCGGCCTGCCCGTTGTGGCGGGGCCGATCCTGCTTGCCTACGCGCTCGCCCACGGTGACGGCTTCGCCGCGGACGCCGCCACCGGCACCCTGCTCGGCCTGGTCTCCCTGATCGCGTTCGGAGTCGTCTACGGGCGGCTCGCCGGGAGGCTCTCCTGGGGCGCGACCATGCTGGCCGGCTGGCTTGCGTTCGCGGTCGCCACCCTGATCTTCAGCGCGTTCACCATCCCCGCGGGCGTGGGCCTGGTGCTCGCGTTCGCTGCGATCGCGGCCGGCCTCGCGCTGCTGCCGCGAGCCCCGGCGGTGCCGCCCCCCGGCAACCCCCCGCCCACCTGGGACCTGCCGCTGCGCGCCGCCTGCGCGCTGGCGCTGGTGCTCACCCTCACGGCCATCGCGGGCTGGCTGGGGCCACAGCTGAGCGGTCTCCTCGCGCCCTTTCCGATCATCGCGACGGTGCTCGCGATCTTCACCCACGCTCAGCGCGGCGCGGGCGAGACGCTGCACCTGCTGCGGGGCCTGATCGCCGCGTATGGGGCGTTCGCGCTGTTCTGCTTCACCCTCGCCGTCTCGCTGCGTTCGCTCGGCCTCGCGGCGGCCTTCCTGCTGGCGACGGCCGTCGCGCTGCTGGCGCAGGCGCTCGTGTTCGCGCTCACGCACCGGCCGGGCGGCGCGCTGGCCGAGCAACAGCTCGCCGAGCCCGAGCTCGGCGGCACGAGCTGATCAGGCGTCCTGCGGCGCCTGGCGGCGGATGCGCTCGCGCGCCTCGGCGTAGCGCAACGCCTCGTAGCTGATCATCGCCACCAGCAGCGCCGTCACCGCCCCCAGCATCGCCAGCGCGCTCAGCGCGTTGTGCAGCGAGAGCAGCCCCAGCACGGCGATCGCCACGACCAGGCGGCGATAGCCGTACGTGCCACGCATCCGGTAGCGGAACGCGAACTGGGCGAGCAGGAACAGCGCCGCGCCGCCGGTCAGGCAGAACGCCGTCACGAGCACGAGGTGGGCGCCCACGTCGCCCACCGTCTGCCCCACGCCGACGGCCAGCAGCGCGATCCCGGCGACCATCGGGAAGTGCAGGTAGGAGTAGGAGTCACGGGCGAGGCGGTTCTGCCTCGCCCGCGGCTCGGCCCCGTCCAGCACTTCGCGCCCGACGATCGCGGTGACGTCGAAGTACGCCCACCACAGGCACGCGGCGGTCACGAGTCCCAGCACGGCCGCGGTGACGATGCCGGCGTCGATGCGCTCGTGCGCGCCCACTCCGATCGAGACGATCGACTCCCCGAGGGCGATGATCACGACCGCCCCGTGGCGCTCGGCGAAATGGCCGGGGACCAGACGCCAGCCCGAGGTCTCGATCACGAGCGGGCCTCCGACGTCGAGCACGAGTGCCAGCCCCCAGATCCCGAGCTGCAGCCCGTCACTCGCGAAGGAGGCGGCGATCAGCAGGCCCGAGCCGATCGCGGTGCTGACGGCCAGCCCGACCACCGAGTGGCGCAGCTCCGGATCCTCCCGGCTGGCGAGCACGAACAGCATGATGTGAGCGATCCGCACGACCGCGTACGCCAGGGCGAAAGTCAATGCGTCGTCGCCGAAGGCACCGGGCACCGAGAGCGCGACCACCAGGAAGGCCGCCATCGCGAGGAACATCGCCAGCCGCACGAGGCCTTCCTCCGGGTCCACGACGCTCGTCAGCCAGGCGTAGCCGACCCACGACCACCAAAGAACCCCCAGGACCAGAACCCCCTGCAGCAGGCCTTCCCAACCTCCGTGGGCGCTGATGAGCGTCGTGCACTGGGTCAGCGCCAGCACGAACACGAGGTCGAAGAACAGCTCGAGCGGAGTCACGCGCTCGTCCTCGCGCATCACGGGCGCCAAGCGCGGGCGCACGCGCGAGCCCGAGTCGTCCTCCCCTGGCTCGGGCCGTTGCCCGGCGGTGCCCGAGAAGCTCATGAGCGCCCCCGGAACCGCCGGCCGAGGGCGGGGGCGAGCGGTCGCCCGCTCTCCCCGCGCCCCGCTGAGCCGATCAGTGCAGCGACATGTTCGGCTCGCCCGCCGCGTTCAGACCGGTCGCCGAGATCGTGCACGTACCACCCTTCGGCGTGCCCCCGTTGTAGGCCTGCGTCAGGCAGTTGCGCAGCGCCAGCTGGCCCCAGTAGTTCGGGTGGATGTCTTCCTGGATTTCGTAGGGCCCGAAGATCGTCGAGGCCGTGCGGACCTCGTTGACCCACTCGGTTTTGTCGACAGCTCCCGCCGTTTTCCAGGATTTCAGCCCCTCTTCCTCGAGCAGCCCGACGCCTTTCTCGCACAGGCGCCTGCCGTTGAAGGCGGAGGACAGCTCCAGCGTGCGGACGTTGCTCATGCCCAGCGCGTTCGCGGCGCCGAGGACCGTGTTGTCGATCGCCGGCAGCATTTTTTCGTTCGCGTAGTTCGCGTCTGTGTTCCAGAATCCGCACCCGCCCGTCGTCTGCCTCGAATACCCGCTCTGGGTGTAGCGGAAGCCGGAGCCGAGCGGGATCGGCGACGGGTAGTCCTGGACCAGCATCGTGTACTGCGAGGCGCTGTAGCCGGCGTTGGCCATCGCCTGGGCGACGTTCCTCAGGCCGGTTTCCACTTCGCCTTTGACTTTGGACTGGTAGCTCGCGGTGAAGTTGTTCGTCACCGAGCTTTCTTTGCTGCAGTAGAAGTCGTAGAAGAACGTGGACTCCAGGAAGTCTTCGACGCAGTCCTGGACGACCGAGGCGAAGTTGAAGTTGTTGCCGCCGATCGAGACCGCCACGAGCTTCACGTTGTGTGTTTTCGCGAAGTTCTGCAGCATCAGGGCCTGGCCTTCTTTGCCGGCGGAGTTGTAGAAGTCGAGTCCCGGCTTCCACTTTTCGCCTTCGCTGAAGCTGTAGGTCTTCGCGCCCGAGCAGGCGAGGTTCTCGCCGCTCACGCCGCCGCCGATGTAGACCTCGGCGGACTTCGAGCGGTGGCAGTGGGCGATCAGTTCGCCGGTGCCTGCGGCGTTGTCGTCGTAGGCGGTCGAGCCGAGCGCATCGACCCAGGACGAGCTTTCGTTCGTGCTGCCCGCCCAGCGGCCGGCCTCGCCCGAGATGTAGGAGTCGCCCACGGTGGCGGTCCAGGGCGAGCCTGTCCCGGGCCCGTCGGCGCGCGCGGGCGATGCCAGCACGGCGGCGGCGAGCGCCGTCGCGGCGGCCGCCAGCAGGACGGCGCACACGAACAGCGGCGCGCGGCGAAGTGCGCTCGGTTGATGCATCGAGTCCCCTCCTCTTGTGAGTGCGCGCCGCCCCCTTGCGACGCTGTCCGGCCGACCCTAACCGCAGCCGCGGCGGCAGGTCAACCGCTGCCGGCAGCGCGTGCGGGCGCCTCGCCCCAGAGGTGCTCGAGGCGGTAGAACTCCCGCGCCTGCGGGGTGAAGATGTGCACGACGACGTCCAGGTAGTCGAGCAGGATCCAGCCCCCGTCGGGAGTCCCCTCGACGCGCCGCGGCGAGAGGTCGTGCTCGCTCCGCAGCCCCTCGAGGATGCCGTCCTGGATCGCCTTCGCCTGGCGCGGGGTGTTGCCGGTGCAGACCAGGAACCAGTCGGTGTAGCCGACCACGCCGCGCAGATCGAGCTCGACGACGTCGTGCGCCTTCTTGTCTGCGACCAGCCGCGCGATCTCGGCGATCAGCTGCTCGGAGTCCATCACCGCGCCGCCCCCGCCCGCGCGCCATAGAGGCCGTGGCGCTCGATGTAGGCGCGCACCTCGGGGGCCAGCAGGCCATCCGTCGGCGCCCCGGCCGCGAGCCGCTCGCGCGCGAGCGTCGAGGACGCTTCGATGGGCTCCATCTCGAGAAACACGACGCGCGGATCGGCGCCGGCGATCTGTCCCAGCACGTCGAGCACAGATGCGCCGTCGCTACCCGGCCGCCGCGCGACAGCCAGCCGCGCCAGCTCCAGCACCCTTTCGGGATCGCGCCAGCCCGGGAGCGTAAGCGCGGTGTCGGCTCCCATGACGAACGTCAGCTCGGCCTCGGGATGGCTCGCATGGATCTCCTGCAAGGTATCGGCTGTGTAGGACGGGCCGGCGCGGCGCACCTCCGCGCCGCACGCCTCGATGCCCTCCTCGCCCGCAACCGCCAGGCGGCACATCTCCAGGCGCTGCTCGGGACCGGGATCCTCTTCGGCCGGCTTGTGGGGCGGGGTGTGCAGCGGCATCAGCCAGACACGCTCGAGGCTGAGCTCCTCCCTCGCCCGTCGGGCGAGCTCCAGGTGGCCGGCGTGCGGCGGGTTGAAGCTGCCGCCGAGGATCCCGATCGAGGCCACTCTCCGGTCAAGCGCGGACGT
>Ga0070741_10019417_pt1 | contig 10849 bp, 10 predicted proteins | sample Coa_R1_4_FD_66440 | JGI IMG/M metagenome (GOLD analysis project Ga0070741, IMG submission 66440) | Surface soil microbial communities from Centralia Pennsylvania, which are recovering from an underground coalmine fire - Coalmine... | ecosystem: Environmental > Terrestrial > Soil > Unclassified ...
ATCATGCACCTGCACCGTCTGATCATAGCTGGCCGAGGCGATGAAATTGCCAGTGGGCGACCAGGCTAGCGCGGAGATACTGCCACCATGCATGATCGCAGCAATGAGCGCCTTTCCCGTGAAGGGTGAGAGCGTTTTTCCCTGTATATAGTTGGAAGCCTTCCTGGGAGCCGAGGGAGGGGGCGGGGTCGTTGATGCACGAGATGTGTTGTTCGATCCGTTGAGGGGTTTGACATGCTCGTGAGCCTGGAGGTGTTGCAGTTCTTGCTTGACCTCTGCGGCGCTGCCCGGTCGGTTATGTGCGTTCATGTCAAGCATGTGCGTGAGCAGGTCTTGTAAAGCGGCAGGGGCCGTGTCAGCAGGCAAGGGCGGGAAGAAAAAGGGTGTTACGCTGGGATCTTCGCCTGTGAGCGCCTGGTGCAGAATCGCGCCCAGACTGTAGATATCCGCGCTGGGACCCGTCTGAGCCTTGCCGTATTGTTCGGGTGCGGCATAACCAGGAGAGCCAAAAGCAATCGTGTCCCTGGCCTGGCCTGGCTTGAAGTGGCGTGCGATGCCAAAATCGATCAAGTAAAGCTGCCCGGCGGGTGTGCGCATAATATTCGAGGGCTTGAGGTCACGGAAAATGATCGGTGGCTGGCGCGTATGCAGGTAGTCGAGCACGGTGCAGAGCTGTATGCCAATTTCAAGCGCTTCTTTCAGAGGTAGCTTGCCTCCAGGGACTTTTGCCAGGTAGTCTTCCAGCGTCTCGCCCTCGATGAAGTCCATCACCAGGTACCAGCGGCCCAGTTCAGCAAAATGATCGTAGATGCGCGGTAGGTGGGGATGCATCAAATTAGCCAGCATCAGTGCTTCGCGGTTAAACGCCCTGGTGGCGTCCCCGGACTCCTGCTGATCCATGCCGCGCTGACTCATCTCTTTTATTGCCACAAGCCGGTTGCCCAGTGCAGTATCCTCGGCAATATACACCGCCCCCATGCCACCCTGCCCCAATTGATTCAGCGTCCGATAGCGCTTCTTCAAAAATGTGCTATCTGTCATGGAAGCAGCCTGCAATGATTGTCCGCAAGCGAAACAGAGCGTTGCATCGCTGTCATTGGCAGCTCCACATGTGGGACAGAAAAGCGAAGAAGAATGCACCATGAATCCCTTCCCTAATAGTAACTGCTGATTAAATAGCCTGCCATATATGCACGGTCTTATCATCGCTGCCTGAAGCAATGCGCGTACCATCGGGCGACCAGGCCAGCGTATTGACGTTATCCGTATGATTGCGGTAGGTAAAGCCATTGCCACCATTGTGCGCATCCCAGATCTGTACCGTCGTTCCTCCCTTGCCTGCCGAGGCGATGCGTTTGCCATCGGGCGACCAGGCTACACTGGTCACCCACTCACCAGAATAAGCATGCCCATGATAAGTAAAGATCAAGTTACCCGTAGCAGCTTCCCAGACCTTCACAGTACCATCTTTGCTGCCCGATGCCACATAGGTACCACCAGGCGACCAGGTAAGCGCGACGATATCCATCGCATGCGGGCGGTGGCTACAGATAACCCTGCGCGTCAGCACATGCCAGACCTGGACGAAGCCATTTCCGCCCCCTAAGACGATACGCGTACCATCCGGCGACCAGGCCAGAGCGTAGATCTGACGCTTATTGGTATACCAGGCGAGGGTCTCCCAGAATGTACGGCGGTCCCCCAGATACGTAAAAACGCGATCACCCGTTGTGGGTTCCCAGATCTGTACAGTCGAGTCGTCGCTGCCCGAAGCGATATATGCTCCATCGGGCGACCAGGTGAGCGCATTGACCATACGCCGATGACCGGTATAAATAAACATCTGCCCGGCAGTCTGCGCGTCCCAGACCTGCACGGTTGTATCGCTCCCCGCACCACACGAGGCTATCAGCGTGCTATCGGGCGACCAGACCACATCCTTGACCGCATGTTGATAGCCTGAGTGGCCAAAGAATGTCGTCTCCTCGCTACCCATAGCCGGTTCCCAGACGTGCACACGCGTATCCTCACTGCCCGAAGCAATGCGTGTGCCATCCGGTGACCAGGCAACCGTAGTAATGCTCTGACTATGCCCTTGATAAATGCCGTAGATATAACCAGTTTTCTCAATCTTACTGGTTATAGACGACGGAGTCAAGACGGGATTGCTGGGTGACACAAGAACATGATCTGTCGGCGTAAGTTGATAGGAGAGGGGCGCTGTGTGATGGCGAGCGATTTCGCTGATCCGCTGCAGTCTGCGTCTGACCTCAGTGACGCTTGAAAGACGCTTGCGAGCATTGATCTCGACCATGTGCAGGAGCAGCACCTCCAGTTCCAGCAGCGTCGAGTAGCCATACAGGTGCAGCGGATCGAAAGTAAAAGGTGTGATTGAAGGATCAACGCCCGTCAACATCTGGTGCAGGATCGCGCCCAGGCTATAGATATCCGCGCTGGAGGAGGTCTGAGCCTTACCATATTGTTCTGGTGCAGCATAGCCAGGCGAGCCAAACGCGATAGTATCCTTAAGCTGACCGGGCTTAAAGTGACGCGCAATGCCAAAATCGATCAGATAGAGCTGCCCATCGGTGGTACGCATCACGTTGGAGGGCTTGAGGTCACGAAAAATGATCGGTGGCTGGCGTGTATGCAGGTAATCGAGCACGGTACACAACTGCATGCCAATCGCCAGCACCTCTTTCAGGGGAAGTCTGCCGTCAGGAGCTTTTGCCAGATAATCTTCCAGCGTCTCGCCCTCAATGAAGTCCATCACCAGATACCAGTGCTTCTCTTCAGAGAAATGGTCATAGATGCGCGGCAGGTTAGGATGCATCAGCCCCGCAAGCATCTGTGCCTCCTGCTTGAAAGCCTCAATGGCCGAGAGCGGTTCCTGTTCATGCATGCCGTTGCCATTTTGGCTCGCTTCTTTGACCGCCACGAGACGATTATTGAAGCCGGTATCTGCTGCTTTGTAGACCGCACCAAAGCCGCCCTGTCCAATCTGTCCGATCAGCAGATAGCGTTGTTTTAACAAGCGCTGAGGTGCCGCCTGCTCACTGACAGGAGGAGCGGTCAAGGATTGTCCGCAGGCAAAACATGCTGCTGCCTGTAAATTATTCGCTGCGCCACAAGTAGCACAGAAAAGCGTGGAGGAAGACACCTTTTATCCTGATACATAAGCATACATAATGCTGTTTATTTCCATCGTGTACAGTAGTACAACTATACATGAGTTGTCAAGACCGATAAGAATAACCAGAGTTTTAATGCTATTTTTCAGAACAACGGCTCAAATATCCACCCGCGTAGCGACACGCCCTGGCGGCTACGTCGCGATCTAGCGAATTGGAGCAGTCGGTCACCTTCCCCCTGACGCTACGCAGGTACCGCTTGTCAAAACACAAACGCTCTGCTTGACATCTTATTCCTGGCATGTTACTATTCATTCATACTTAGTAAGTAATAGAATATATTGCGAAATTGAATAGTTGTAATTAAGGTCTAATCGCCCTCAAGGGACGGCGCTACGCGGTCTATCCGCGCTGGCGCGATTAGACCTCGGCAATTATGAATAGCTTTCTGGGAGAAAAGATATGCGCAAGGAATTACCCGACCTCGGGCGTTTCTCCGACCCTTCATTGCTGATCCTCTCCAGCCTGGCGAACGGCCCCAAGCATGGATACGCGATGATGGAGGATATTCTTCAGTTCAGCGGCACACAATTGGAGCCTGGAACCCTGTATGGAGCAATTGCACGCCTGGAGCGACGTGGCTGGATTGAGCCGTTGCCTGCCGAAGATCGGCGTCACCCCTATCGCATCACTGCCGCAGGGGTCACCGCCTTACGCGAACAACTCGCCACCATGCACCGTGTCGTCACTACGGGATTGCAGCGGCTCCCCACGACATAAAGGTCCATTTAAGGAGGTCAGCATGTCTACCAACAAAATCGCTCCGCGACGCCTCTCGCAGCACGCATGGCTCATCCTCGCCAATCTGGAGGATGGTCCGCAGGATGTGCTCATGCTCAGAGAGACGATCCTGCGCAACGACGACATCGAACTATTCCCGAGCACCCTGTGTACAGCATTGGACCACCTGGAAAGATATAACTGCATCCAGGCCCTCCCATCAGGAGGACCACATTGCCCTTATCGTTTGACCCATTATGGAGAGAAGTTGCTCCAGCGACAACGCACCAACATGCGCAAGCATTACGAGCGCATTGGCCTGGCTGCGCGCCCCGGAATGTTCAAGGAGAGAACGATGAAACCTATTCCCTGGCTACTCCGCCTGTACCCGCGTGCATGGCGTGATCGCTACGAAACCGAAATGTTGATGTTGTTGGAGCAACACCACATCTCGCTCGCAACCATAGCTGATCTGCTGCTAGGTGCATTGGATGCCCGCCTGGATCCCTATTACCGAACGGAAAGCCCTCTCTTTGCGTTAAAAGGTCGCCACAGCCTCGCCATCATCTTCATTAGCGCGCTTGCTGCCTTCACCTATGCCTCGTACTTCTGGCTCGTAGGACATCTAATACAGGTTGGGTGGAGCATCATAGACGATGGCACCGTAGCTGTTGGTTATGCACAGGCAGCTATATTCGTGACTCTTATAGTCAGTTGTCTGCCCATCTTCTTCAGCGTTATAAAAAAAGACATTGCAGCACGCCGCAAAACCAGCCTGATCATCCGGGCGAGCTGCATGGCCTTTCCCTTTTTTCTCGTCAAGACATTTTTTCCGTTTTCCAGACCAGAACTTTACTTGCACGATTTGAAATTTCTGTTTGTATGGCTTATTTGGTTTTTAGGATTAGAAATTATAATGGGATGCCTATATACTACGGTCATACAGATAGGGAAAGCCTTTGCTGCTGGCCGCAAGAAACTCGTGTTCCTTGTTCTGTGTATCTCCTTGCTCATGCCCCTCAGCCTCTTTTTATATGATATGTCTAGAGGAATAGGGTGGATGGCAGGTACAAACTTCGATCTCATGACACTGACGCTTTACCTGCTTCCTTTCGCCTGTCTTGGTACATTGTTACTCACTGTAGCCAATAGTGAGATGAGCAAACGAACCTTCTCCAGGGCACTCATTCCCGCTGCCCTCTTGCTACTGACAATGATGATCGTGCTGATTGCTTCTATCACATGGATTTTAACCTCTCTGATACCAGAATACTGGTTCCTCTTTAACCCAATACTAGGAGATTTCAGAGCTCCCTGGAACAACTCTATATTCATGTGCACTGTCGTCATGGCTCTTGCGTTAGGGGCTGCGCTCGTGGCATTACTGCGCGGCCTGGTCACGCTTACCACACCTCGTCAAAGATCTGAGGAAGCACGTCTGGTCCAAATGCAACGACAATTGTAGTTGTCCTGCAATTGCCCTGAAACCCGCTTGCTGCAAACACGCAAATCATTTTTATGAACAAATTTTCGCGCGAAAAATTTGTTCATAAAAATGATTTGCATGTTTGTCAACCTCTACCAGAAAAAAGTACTGGTCTGTAATAGAAATTTGCTCTTACTACGTACATGGTATATAAGGTAGTGTATAATGGCACTGGAAATCCTGGCGTTTTTTTGACGCTTTCTTTTTGTATGTGTGTTAGAGGTGTCTACTTATATTGTGCTCTTTTTGAATAATGTTTCCTTGCATTCACATAGGATTCCGCTCCGAGCACCTGAGCGAAGCTAGATGCGATAGCAGCGTTGGTGCTCGGAATAAGGAGCTCACGGAGCCTGCCAGAGAGTGGCATGTGTGAATGCATGTGTGTATAAGGGGTTGACGCTTTATGGCGAAGAAGATATTAGTAATGGATGACGATCCGACAATTGCTGACCTACTGACCGAGGCACTGGCAGATGAAGGCTACGAAACGCATATGACAACACAAAGTTTGCGTTTCTACGATGCGGTGAAAGAACATGCACCCGATCTCGTGCTGCTCGATCTGATGATGCCCTACCTGGATGGGCGCGACGAACTTAAGCTGATGGCGATGGGCGTAGATCACCAGATACCGGTGATTGTTGTGACTGCCGATCTGGGAGCTGGGAAAGATGAGAAAGAGTTCCGCGAAGCTGGCGTTGTCCACATCGTGTACAAGCCCTTCGATCTGGATAAGCTTGTGGAGCTGGTCAGAGAAACTATAGGGGACCCGGGGAGAAGAAATGCATGAGCGATGCCGCTGATGATGCATCAAACAGGGAGGCGGCTGTGCCCCCCTTGGGGGTTGTCAACCCCCAGACTCCCAGGCGGCTGGCCCTCGACGCGATGGGAGGAGATAAAGCACCCGCTGAAATCGTGCTGGGTGCCATAGAGGCCGCGCGCGAATATGGCGTAGGCATCTATCTGGTTGGACGCGAAGAGGCGATCCGTGCCGAACTTGCAAAACATGATACGACCGGGCTGGATCTGCCCATCGTCCATACCGATGAAGTGATCGAGATGGATGAGCACCCGGCCAATGCCGTACGCCGCAAAAAGAATGCCTCGATGATCCTGTCCTTGCAACTGGTGCGCGACGGTAAGGCGATTGGTGCGGTCTCGGCTGGCAATAGCGGAGCTATGATGGCCGCCTCTCTTTTCGCGCTGAAACGCCTCCCCGGCGTTGATCGCCCAGCCCTCGGTGGCATCTTTCCCACAAAAACAGGAACCTGCCTTGTGATCGATATGGGTGCCAACACAGACTGCAAGCCCGAGTACCTGCAGCAGTTTGCCCTGATGGGATCAATCTACATGGAGCGCATCTTCGGTATTCAGTCACCGCGTGTCGGTTTGCTGGCCAACGGCGAGGAGGAAAGCAAGGGCAATACGCAAGTCATCGAAGCTCACCAGCTTTTAAAGACCAATGCCACAACCCTTGCCCTGAACTTTATTGGCAATATCGAGGGGCGCGATATCCCGGCTGGTGCAGCCGATGTGATCGTCTGTGATGGCTTTGTAGGCAACGTCGTGCTCAAGCTCAGCGAAGGCATCGGCGAGTTGATTATGTCGATTCTACGCGAGCAATTAACCAGCACGCTGCTCAACAAACTGGCCGCTGCCATTCTCTATCCCGGATTACGCAAAGTCTTCAAACGTATGGACTACGCCGAATACGGTGGAGTTCCACTGTTGGGCGTCAACGGAGCAGCCATCGTAGCGCATGGCCGCTCAAACGCCAGAGCAATCAAGAACGCATTACGCGTGGCGCGCCAGACAGCCGATACGGGAGTCGCTGCAGCCATCACCGAGGGACTGGCAAAGCTAGACACCCGCGAAGAGAAGGCGCAAGAAGCACGATAGTAAGTATTATAAAAAATAACAACTTCTTTCAAAAACTGCTTTCAGCAGTTTTTGAAAGAAGTTGTTATTTTTTATAATACTACGTCATTTTTTTCTGGCGTTTGGCGGCACCGCCAAGTTTCCCGATACGGCTATAGAAATCAGCGTCCTGACTCTCCTTCGTTGCATTGCCACCCTTCTTTCCCATTTCTGAGAAGTGGTTCGAGCCATACTTGCTCACATTTGCCTGACCACCCTTTTGGGCAATCGAACGGTAATATTCACTGCCGCGTCTCTGCTTGAGCGTAATACCTCCTTTTTTGCCGATACGCTGGTAATAGTCGTCGCCATACTTCTCTCGGACTGTACTGCTCATTTGATGACTCAAATCCGATGTTGACAGATGCACGGGATTCTTTTCCTCTTCAGACAACATACCTGACAACCCCTTTCCCCGGTCTAATTCCCAGGCTAAAAAAACGTAGCGACTTGACGTTTAGCGCAAATACATCCTCCGTTTCTTGATCAGAAATTTCTTGGTTGAAAAGAGCATCTACAAAAGATACTCGTACGATACAAGAAACTGCTTTTTTATTATACTGAATATTTTCTTCTTTTGTCAATGAGGCTACCAATCGAGTAGCGTTATACACTAATCTACCTATGCTAAATATGGACAAAAAGCCGTAGAGTGGATATACTAAAAAATAGGTATCTGTTTTCAAGGTGTCTCAAAGGAGTGCTTTGTGCATGGGTGACACGAGGGAGAAGTCGCACGCCAGGTTGCACGCACCGCGACAATTTTCAGAGGTGTGCTGGGAGACCATCAGAAAATTTTTTGCTCGCTCAGGAAGTGATGCTGACTATTTTACGCTTGCGGGGAGAGGATTTCATATACACTCACCAGTTCCTGTGCCAACCCGGGATGCCAATCTGGGTCAAAAGAACAGGCAAGCATTCCAATCGCAAGAGTCCTGGTGGACGCTCTTTACCGCCTGGGTTCGGTATCACTACATTCAAACCCGTTGGGACATTGAACGCGCACTAGCCCGGCTTCTCCGCCGCCACTGGATAGGATAGAGCACAACGCGCGCCGCAGGCACTCCCTTGCAGCCACATGGGCGAGAGCCAGTCGCCCGAGCGGAGCATGAGAGCAGCGCCGTGCCCCCTTTGGAGGTCTGTGGCTGAATAAAGAGACACGCGTTGTCTAATCTACTTTATCATAGAAGGTATCGCCCGTGCGCCGAATGTGCGGTCGCTGGATGTTTTGCAACTCTTCGGGCAGATAGCCGGGATATTTACGCAGCATACGCAGGCGTTCGCGCCGCTCTTTGGCCTCTTTAAACTCGATAGACAGGCGTCGGTAGAGTTCCTCCCACTCATCAAGCACCTTCACTCGATCATGCCCTGCAATGATCCTGAGGCTCTCCTCTCGCATGCGCGCACGCATTTCATCATCGCTCAGCACCAGATCGATATAGTACGCTAATTCAGAACTATTGCCAGGCTGGAACACAAAGCCATTTTCTTCGTGATGGGCCAGTTCGGGGAGCGCTGTGGCATTGGCGGCAATCACGGGCAACCCGCAGGCCATCGCTTCCATTGTAGCAAGGCTCTGAAGGTCGGCTTCAGAAGGAATAACGAACAAATCAACCGAACGGCGCAGGAGCATGAGATCGGCATCGGGCACGAAGCCCAGGAAGCTTACCCTATCACCAATATTCAGACGCTCCACCTGAGCACGCAGATCAGCTTCAGCTGGCCCGGTACTCGTGAGAGCAATATGAGCGTCGGACCGCAGTTTCGGCACGGCATCGAGCAGCACGTCGATGCGTTTCTCGTGGCTCAAACGGTTGACATGCAGTACCAGGGGACGGTCTTCGGGCAGATGATAGCGCCGCAGAATCTCAGGGTCGCGTTCGCCCGGCGAGAACTTCTTGAGATTGATGCCATTAGAGATGACCTTCGCGGGCGTGTGCAATCCATGCTTATACAAAATATTCAGCGCGGTCTGCGTCGGCGCGGTAACATACTCGCAGCGATTGCAAAAATGTACCAGATACGAATAAGTAATATTGCTGATGTACTTGCCGATCACCGGATCTGTGAGCAGCGTACTCATATTGTCGGGCATATAATGATTGGTGAAAATCACCGGCTTACGCAGTCCCCCCGCCAGCAACTGAGCGATATTCCCCAGAACAATAGCCGAGTGGATATGGATAATATCGGGATCACTTCTCTTGATCAGATTGCGCATCGGTATGATAGGCAGAAACGAGATATGCTGACCGCGATAGGCGGGCCACTCAAAAGAAGAGAAGCGATAAACCCGCACTTTATGCTCAAAGCGGCGCACCTCACGCGAGGCAAAACTTGGCGCAACAACCCAGACCTGGTGCCCGCGATCCACAAAATCAACGGCCAGGCCGTGTGTTGCATTTGGTACACCCCCCAGCATCGGAGGATACTGATCCGTTACAATCATTATGCGCATATTTGCTGCCCGTTTCTTTACATAGAACAAAATATCCCAGGTGCCGGGCCGATAAATCGGCCCGGCGCACCCCCTCAGAGGCGCAACACCTCTTACTCGCTGGCAGGAGTTTCCGTGGCTGGGGCCTCGGCAGCCTCTTCAGCCGCCTCTTCGGCTCGTTCGGCCCTCGTGGCTGCTATCTTAGCAATACCTTCATCGGGGTCGGTGATCAGAGTATAGTTTGCCGGTAGTTTGACATCGCGAGCGTAAAGCGCGTCGTCAATATGGGCCAGAGATGAGATATCGACCTCCAGGAACTCGACGATATCCGACGCGGCACATTCTACCTGTAAGGCTTCCAATAGATGGAGTAGCACCCCGCTCTCCATCTTCACACCGGGAGCCTCTCCAACAAAATGTAAAGGAACAGAGCCTGTAACGCGCTCGGTCAGGCTCACACGACCAAAATCGATATGCAAGATTTTGCCCGTGCGTGGATCACGCTGTACCTTGCGAATGAGTGCCGTTTGCGGGGTGCCGCTACCTGGCAGACGGAGTGCAACGATGTTCCTGCTGCCATGTTCGCGGCGCAGGCGATCAAAAGCAAGCTCTTCGATCTGTATTGCCTGGGGCTCCTCCTTGTGCCCGTAGATATTCGCAGGGATGATACCCTCTTTGCGCAAACGCTTTGTCGCCTTACCCATCACTGTACGAGGGGCAACTACAAGTTCTCGCTGTTCAGCCATAACAACCTTCTCTTTTCTAGCGTAGGCCGATTATCGTCCACTACTTTCTTCTATTACGGAAGAAAGCCAATAACGCGTCAGTCTCCATTGTATTGAGTACGTCGGCGGCGCGTAGCCAACCTTTGCGTGCAACCCCTATACCATAGCGCATATTGTCTATTCCTGCAAGCGTATGGGCATCCGGGTTAACAGGGATCTTGATACCTTTGTCGCGAGCCTTGCGCACAAAATGCCAGTCCAGATCGAGGCGCGAAGGGTCGGAATTGATCTCGATACAGACCCCATGTTCTGCCGCCGCTGCAATGACTGCCTCTAGATCCAGTGTATACCCTTCCCTACCCAGCAGGATACG
>Ga0070741_10019418_pt1 | contig 10849 bp, 16 predicted proteins | sample Coa_R1_4_FD_66440 | JGI IMG/M metagenome (GOLD analysis project Ga0070741, IMG submission 66440) | Surface soil microbial communities from Centralia Pennsylvania, which are recovering from an underground coalmine fire - Coalmine... | ecosystem: Environmental > Terrestrial > Soil > Unclassified ...
ACCCCCACGTCCACATCGTCGTCAAAGCCGAAAGCGAGGACGGCCGCCGGCTGCACATCGACAAGGACATGCTGCGCCACTGGCGGGAGGATTTCGCACGCCTGATGCGCGAGCAAGGAATCGCTGCAAACGCCACTCCGCGCGTCATTCGCGGCCGCAATAGGCGGAATATGCCCGACCCGATCTACAGGGCAAAGCGGCGCGGCGCGTCCACTGTCGTGCGCCAGCGCGTCACCGAAATTGCTACCCAGCTCGCGAGCACTGGGGCCTTCTCCGACCCAGCACGCGCCCGGTTACTCGAAACACGTAAGACCGTTCTCAACGCCTGGCTCAACATTGCCGACGCTCTCGACACCCAAGGCGACCCCATTCTGGCGGGCGATGTGCGTCATTTCGCATATCACCTGCCACGTGTGCTAACGGACAGGGAGCACGTCGCGGCGGCGCTCGTCGCCCACTTCCAGCAACGGCGCACGAGGGAAACAACGCCAAACGACACGCGGGACAAGACGAGGGAGTTCACACGGTGACTCAAGCGTCCACAAACGTACGCGGCCAGACAATTGAACAGATGAACGACCAAGGCTCCGACAAACACCACGACATGGAAAGGTGCAATTTTCCCGACTACCTGCTCTCGCGTATCGAATGTCGTATATAATCATCATTAGATTCAACACCCAATCGAAGCCACGCGATGAAACCCATCGGCTTTCGCGTAACTCAACGTTCCATTGGTTCCCAGAGATTAATGACGTGAGCCGCAACCCATTTCTCGACCTTGGAGTCCTGCTCGAAGAAGCGGCTTCGCTGCATATCCGCAGTCGGCTCGCCGCAGTGCTGGAACGGCACATCGAGCGAAAAGGTTGGAGCCGATCCGAGGCCTCCCGGTTGCTAAGGGTGCCCCAGCAAACTATCAGCAAGATCGTCAGTGGCAATATCGACAGGCTCTCGATCGAGTTACTTATCAAGCTGCTGAACCGCGTCAGCCTATCTGTAGGGATATCGGTCTCTCGCGCGTTATCAGCCCGCGATACCGGGCGACGATTGATGACAAAGCTGACTGAAAGGCAACTAGTCGCGCGGGATTCGAAACGCGACCTCAGTGCCGAGTTGCTGCAGGCAGTGCGCGACATGAAGGCAGGCCGAGGCAAGGTCGTCTTCACCAGATCGAGCAAACAGAAGACACCAAAGAGACGGGTGCCCACCCGGCCATCGAATCGAAGGCATCGATAAATGATCGGCAAACGCCCAAGGGGTCGTCGGCGGAAGGATAACCAGGCCAAGACGATAAGCCTGCGAATCCCATTGGATGTTGTGGAGTCCCTGAAACGGATTGCGCCAATGCGTGGCTTCGATACGTACAGAACATTACTGGCGAGCTACATCAGCGCAGGACTGAGGCGCGATGAATGCGAATTCACGCGACTGACGGTGAGCGGGCTGACTGAAGCACTTCTGCGCCGGGGGGTCTCGGTGGCACTGATCCAAGAGGCGCTGGCAGAGGTCCACTCTAACACGATCCCCGACGATCGTTTGGTTCACCCTCCTCGGTAGCCGAATAGGCCATGTGCCCGCCGACAAGTCGAAATCGTCGTCGCTCCTCTGGGCATCCAGGCGACCCCCACGTCGGGAGCAGCCTAGATGACTTCCTCAAGGAGGACGGCACCCTCGAAGAACTTCAGGCACAGGCGACTAAGGAAGTAGTCGCCTGGCAGCTCGAACAAGCTATTAAGAAGAAGCGCGTATCAAAAGCCAGCCTTGCCAAGACGCCCCACACCAGCCGGACGCAGGCTGATCACTCCGCGCTGCTGGGCGACATCCGGGAACTGATCGAGGCGTCGCGCCAGCGCGCCTCCTTGGCGGTCAATGCCGAACTGACGCTGCTGTTCTGGCGGATCGGCCACCGCATCCATACGGACGTATTGGCTGGGCAGCGGGCCGGGTATGGCGAGGAAATCCTGCCGACCCTGGCCGCGCAGCTGGCCCTCGACTATGGACGCGGGTTCGGGGAAAAGAACCTGCGCCGGATGGTCAAATTCGCGACCATGTTCCCAGACGAACCAATTGTCGCGACAGTGTCGCGACAATTGAGCTGGTCGCATCTCGTCCTGCTGCTAGCGCTGAAAGACCCGCTCGAGCGGGACTACTACGTGCAGATGGCCAGCGCCGAACGCTGGAGCGTGCGAACACTGCGCGAGCGCATCGATTCAATGCTGTACGAGCGCACGGCGCTGTCCAAGAAGCCGGGCGAGACGATCGCGCAGGAGCTGGCGACGATGCGCGATGCGCAGCGCATGTCGCCCGACCTGGTCATGCGCGACCCGTACATCCTCGACTTCCTGGGCCTGCAAGACACTTGGCAGGAAGGCGACTTGGAGGCAGCGATCAACCGCGAAATGGAGTCCTTTCTGCTGGAGTTGGGCGTGGGCTTCTCCTTCGTCGCCCGGCAGAAGCGCATTCAGATCGACGACGAGGATTTCCACCTCGACCTTCTGTTCTACAACCGCAAGCTGCGGCGCCTGGTGGCGGTGGAATTGAAGGTCGGCGAATTCAAGGCGGCCTACAAAGGCCAGATGGAGCTGTATCTGCGCTGGCTCGACAAACACGAACGGGAGCCGGAAGAAGCCTCACCGCTGGGTATCATCCTCTGCACCGGCAAGAAGTCCGAGCAGATCGAGCTGCTGGAGTTGGACAAGTCGGGCATCCACGTCGCCGAGTACCTGACCACTTTGCCGCCGCGAGCGGTGCTGGTGGAGCGGTTGTATCAGGCCACGCAGCGGGCGCAGTTGCAGATCGCGCGACGTAGCACGGACACCAGCGAATGACTCATCCTGGCGAACAGTTAGCTCGCCCAAAGTTGACTAGACTGCCGCGGCCGATCCGCGTGACAGGATATTCTGAGGAAGGACGACTCCGGCGGTGAACTGCACAATGACAAAGTCCTCGAAGGAACAGGTGTGAGCGAGACCAAAGCTATCCGGATCGCGTCCGTCAAATCCGCCGGCGATTACACGCTGCGCATATGTTGGGTGAATAGCAAGACGCTCGCCGTTAATTTGCAAGAGCCGATACACAAGCTCAAAGGAATGCGCGCCCTTCGGGATAGGGCGACTTTTACGCAAGTCAGCAAGGGAGAAGGAGGCCACAGTGTCGTGTGGCCCGGAGGTATCGACATGGGCGCTGATCGTTTATGGGAAATGACGCTGGAGCAGAATGGTCGTATGGATACGGTGGGGGTTCTTGCTTCGCCAACAACTAACTCGCTCTCGTCCGAGAACGTAGGAACGTAGAGCCACATCCCAACAACTGATACTCATCGTTGGGATGGGTTTGGGGCGCTCCGGATCAGTTGCCGTTGACTGGCCCTGCAGAGGGCTTGGAAGAAAGCCCATCTGCAAGGACCTACCACGCCGTGCTGATACTTGCAGGCGAACTCGCTTCGCAGGCGGCCGCCTACTAGGGGACGATCTGTGCGCTACCTGTGTATATGCTGACCACAAGATATTGTGGTAGCCGGCCGCTCGGGCCGGTAGCGACCAAATGCTGAAAATTTTATTAGTTTCCGAGCCATAAACTGCATAACTATTTGATTTTAAAAATAAACAAAGACATTACAGAATCTGCCCAGAAAGCTTGACGTGGGCCGGGGCACCTGATTAACCTTCATTCGCCGCACAAGATCTTGTGCCGACCCCATTCCACCAGCAGCGGAGGTAACAAAGAAGTAGGAGGTGATAAATCGTGTCGAAAGATTCCAAGACCACGCCACGTGGTCGTGACTCTCGCTCCGGGCAGTTCATCCCGGTATCGGAAGCACGACGGCGACCAGCGACCACCGAAGTCGAGCGGGTTCCGAAACCCGGTTACGGCATCACGGATCGCAGTAAGCGCAAATAAAGGAATTCCCTCGGCCGTTTCCGACCGAGGGGAGTGCAGATAAGGACCGGTTACGTGGCAGAGCCTGGTCGAATGCAGCTGTTTTGCAAGCAGCCAGAGTCAAAGAGCTTTAACGTGTAGCAGCGTGGGGCTCGAAACGACTCTCATCGGGGGTTCAAATCCCTCCGTAACCTCAACTTGGGCGAGGTCTGATGGCCTCGCCCTTTCTTTTTCTACCGCAAAGAGGGACGCGCAATGCGGGATGAAGTTCACGGTCGTGAACAGCGCGCGTATCATGTCAGGACTCTCCCGCCAGCCCATAGTCCCGCCCAAGGGTGAAGCTTGAGCACATGCGAAGTTAAGCATGCTAAGCCCAGCTTCCGCAAGCTACATAATGTAGTCTTTGAGGGTAGCAAGGGGCATACCCTACTAAAGGTGGTGTCTCCCCGGCACGTGCAGTGTGCCGTACACCCTCCTCCACTGGATTTGATGACAGCCGCCAAGCCGCATGCCGTCCCACCATCCGCCGCGACCGGGGAAGTGTGTCCACTGCCTGAAGGACAATCTGCAACGAACGTGGGATCACGTTTTCCCCAAAGCATGGTATCCGGACAGCACGCCTCCCAACCTCGAAAAATGGCAGATTCCAGCATGTCTCAGGTGCAATCAGTGGTACGGAAAGCTCGAAGATGATCTGCTTTTGCGGCTGGGGTTGTGCGTCAATCCGAGGATGGCAGAGGCAGCGGGCATCGCAGAGAAGACACTCCGAGCTCTCAACCCTTCCCTCGCCAAGAACGCGAAGGATGCATCACACCGCCACAAACGGCGCCTGAGATTTCAAGCCCAGCTCAAGCCTGTCGCCGACCTTCCTAGCAAAGCGGTCTTACCCTCGTTTCCCGCCAGCTTGAGCAGCCGCCAGCGAGACCAAGGTACGCAGTTCCCATCCCCCGGTCTAGCCTCAAAGCCCTCGCTCACGGGGCGTGTTCTATCTCGACGATCAACAGTTTGTAGAGCCCCCATACGCAATCAGCTTTTACCTCTTGGAGGAGGCACCGAAAAACCATGTGCATGAGTTCTTGGACCGATACGGTGTGGTCTATGCCAGGGAGCCTGGGATCATCGTCAAGCGAGCCGTCGCCGACGATGACCGGAGGTCCGCAGTTCTCGGAATTGAGATTTGGCGGCAATTCATGTTGTTTACAGCCATTACTCCGGAGAATCGCTAGTCCAAGACATCCGGCGCGGCCCGCGCATTCGCATCCTGCACACCGGCAGTTAGAGAGTGCTATCACCATGGGCCCGGACCGCTTTTTTTGCATCCTCCGCAGCAGCTTTCTTAGCGAGGCGCTCCTGGAACTCTTCGTATCGATCCGCAAGGTCGTAAATGTATTCGACAATTGCGTACACAAAGGTTTGTAAGTCCTCAGCTTGTTCGCGGGGAATGATCGTGTCTACGGGATGCGCGCCGACATTCCGGAATGCGCGGAGTTGCTGACTCCAGTCAAATAGCCGCCTATCAATCACGCCTTGATCACGAAGTTTCTTCAAACCCTCTGCCAAGCTCATGTAAGACCTTCGCGACGTAGCTTCTCCCGAAACTTCAGTGAGCGACGAGTCCGTGCGTTTCGCACTGTCGAGAACGTCGTTGCACAGAGCTTCTAGCGCCCGTCCAAACATCACACACGCTGCGATGTTGGCATTGGCTTGAAGGCAACGATCAGCCTCCACCAGAGAGTCGGTTACCACCCGAGGTATGCGATAACTGGAAAACACCTTCGATGGCTTCGGGAAGACGCGGACAACATCTGTCCAACGATCCACTTCAGCGTCGTAGCCTTCGAAATCCACTTGCGTCGCGCGACCTACCAAGATTGATCCGCAATTTGGACAGTTACCTATTAACACTCGCTCGCCCCACGGCTCAAGCGACCCCTCCTCGGTGCCAAACCGCTCCACCCGTCCAGCTTCGGTCGCAGCTACTTTCGCTCGACATTCATTGCAGTCAATCACAAAGGTCTTTGGAGGATTGGTTTCCATGATAATTCTGCCAAATGTTTCACGCGTATGCTTTCAGGTCGCCCCGGACCAAACCGCCTTGCCGACCGAGAACACCACTACACATTGTGACCGCCCTAATAAATGAGCATCCAACTCTGGCCCGGGCTCTATCCCTCATTATCCGAAAACTTTTCGACGACGTCTTCGAGTTTTGCCAACCAAGCAGACAGATCCCGCGCATCAGGAGGCAAAAGCTTGTAGTTATGAGCCGCTTCATTGCGGACATCATAATCCTTGTCCAATGCCGCCCTAGTCCGAGGGTTATCGTGAAAGATTACGTCGAGCCTGCGGCGCACCGACACGCTCTTTAGATTTTCATGCAAATACGACCACGCATGCTTATCAACCGTCCGACCCCGAGACTTGGTTTTTATCAGATCGCCTGCCTCCGCACGAACCAGATATTCGAACTGACTCCAGCCCAACAGATAAAACGCAACATCTAGACTTTCCCTGAAACGCTGCAGCTCCTGCGTAGAGCTCCTCCGTTTCCGGATCTCCTGATCAAGTAACTTGACCAGTTCTTCATAGGCCCGCTTTGTTTCCTGGATTCGACTCATTGCCTTACTAGCAGCTCTAACAACACGGGCTTATCGAAGAGCATTGCCTGGCGTTTAGCACCACCAAGAGAGACGCGCCACTCGAACTGTTCGTTCTTCTTGACTCCAAAGAGGGCATATGTCGAGACCTGCGTGATCACATCGATTCTGCCCCACATACCGATTAACCATAAGCCTCGCGGCACGAAGCTGGCAACGACCTGATCCCCCCGTATAACATCAAGCACGTCTAACTCGCGATCAGGCACCGCGAACTCCTGCATCAGTTCTTCCGACATGGTGACCTTTCGAGTCCTCTCAAAGCGCAAGCCGTCCTGGCCAGCAAGCCAACTCTCGACATCTGTATACAGACGGTCTATTCGTTCCAGCCAGTCATCAACTTCCGCTACAACGTCTTTGCGCTCAAATACCCCCTCAGCAGTTCTTTCCCACACGTTCAGAGGAACCAACTCATCGAAGTGGAGCTCAGCACCAGAGAACCGCATTACTGTGAGCTTCAGCCGTTCAATGTTGAGATACCAGACCTCATGCGCTCGATCTTCTGACCTGGCACGCTGAAGCCACTCAAGCTCAAGATCAATGTCTCGTTGCTTCGGATCCCGCTCTTTCACCTTGAGCTCGATAACTACTCGGTTTCCAGATGAATCAATGAACTCGATATCGGGATCGCCGTCCTTGGGGCTTGCTGGGCTAACACGCGTCATTCCAGCTATTTGCATCGTCTCACAAATTCGAGCCTCCGCGGCTGCCCTCTCGTCTGCGACTCGAGGCAGAATCTCCGAATTTTTTGGTTCAAAAAGGACGCGGGTGGGCAATCCCATATTCGGGCCGAAGACTACGAATCGATTTCCGACACTAACAAGCACCTGGCGGCGCGAAGGATCAAGGGCGGGCGTACTGCTCATGAAATTATATCTACCACTTCTTGCGGGTCGTGCTACCTATCTGCAACCAGATTCCACAGTCAGTGCGAGCGGTGGTCGGATAGAGCATTGTTAGACCGATCTCGCCCTGAGCCCATCGAGGTAATCCGCCCACCGTTGCATCATTTCTCTCCGCTCTGCTAGCCGTTGAGCCCTGTTATATGCAGCCCTAACTTTATTCCGTTCGGAGTGAGCCAATTGCAGCTCGATCACGTCAGGCGGAAAGCCCTGTTCGTTTAGCAGCGTGCTCGCCATGCTCCGGAAGCCGTGTCCCGTCTGCTCGTCGCCACTATATCCCAGTCGTCGCAGCGCGGCGTTTATCGTGTTCTCGGACATCGGTCGATCAAGGCTGAGGAGTGATGGAAAGACCAACCGGAGGGTCCCTGTAAGCACCTGAAGTTCGCGAAGAATGGTCACCGCCTGTACAGAGAGCGGCACTATGTGCAGCTCACCCATCTTCATCCGCGAACCCGGAATGCGCCACTCCGCATTCTCCAGGTCGAACTCCGACCATTCGGCACCCCACAGCTCGCCCGGCCGCACGAACACCAGAGGCGCCAGTTTCAACGCCAGTGCCGTCATCGGCTGCCCGTCATAGCCATCGATCGCACGCACAAGTTGCCCGACGCGGACGGGATCGGTCACCGACGCGAAATTCCGCGACTTCACCGGCGCCAGCGCATCCTTCAAATCGGCGGCAACGTCATGCGCAGCCCGCCCCGTGGCCACGGCGAACCGAAGCACCCGTCCCGCCAGCGCACGAACCCGGTGAGCCGTCTCATGCTTCCCCCGTGCCTCAATCCGCCGAAGCGCCGCCAGCAGCTCCTGCGCGGTGATCGCATTCACCGGACGCTTCCAATGGGAAACTCTTCAGCCGGGTCGCCAGGATCTGCATCGTCTCCGGCGCCAGCGCCTTCCTCTGCAGCTCCAACCACTCGGCTGCGATCACCTCGAATGTATCGAGCCGCGCCGCCCGCGCCTCCCGCCGCTTGGCCATCAGATCGATGTCGTCGGCCGCCAGGGTTCGCGCCTCATCCCTACTTTCGCGCGCCCTCTTGAGGGATACATCGGGTATGCGCCCAGCGCGAGCAGTTTTTCTACCGCTCCGATCCGGTAGCGAAATCGCCAGAGCCGGCCGCCGGTAGGAGTGACCAACATGTCCAGCCCGCGATCATCCCAGACGTTATAGGATTTCTCTTTGGGGCTTGGACGCACGAATCTTCAGCTCACTGATCTGCGGCATCGGGGTATCTGAACACCACGAAAATCAGAGACATCCCTTGCGTGTCCCTCCGGCAGTGCTACCCGTCAAAGACCAGCCCACGTCAGACGCATGCAGACTTCTCGGGATTTCCAGCGTCTTTTCGCATCGATGTTGGATCGGTGAGGACACCGAACCGAAAGGAAACTGGAGGCTAGGGTCGGAATCGAACCGGCGTAGACGGCTTTGCAGGCCGCTGCATGACCACTCTGCCACCTAGCCTCGCGAGGATGACGGGACCGTCATCGAGGGTCGCGAAATCGAAAAGCCCCGGCGTGCGGGGCTTTCGGGTCAAAATCGTGCTTACTGGGTTGGAGCGGGAAACGAGACTCGAACTCGCGACCCCGACCTTGGCAAGGTCGTGCTCTACCAACTGAGCTATTCCCGCGTCGCTAGCAAGCAGGGCGGGAATTGTAGGTCGAAGGGCCGCGAAGTCAAGGCAAATCGATACGGCGGCAGGCCTTAAAAGTCGTGTCCGGCCGCCTACTTAGCGGAAATCGCACGGGAAAAACGGTAGCAGCTTCGGTCCGTGCGCGTCCCGCTCGGCCTGGGCCTTCCAAGGCCCCTAAAGGTCACGGGCGCCCGGCCCCCTTACCGCTTGAGCTCAGGCCAAGCCGCCCGCAGATACGCCACCATGGAAACCAAAGTCGCCGCCGCGGCGAGCTCGGTGAAAATCACGCCGAGCCAGTAGATCGGCAGCCCGAGCAGATCGTGCCGGAACAGCATCATGGACAACCCGACGATCTGCAGAATGGTTTTGTACTTGCCGAGCTGGGAGACGGCGACCTTGCGCCGTTGGCCGATCTCGGCCATCCATTCACGCAAGGCCGAGATGGTGATCTCGCGGCCGATGATGACGGCTGCGGTGAGGACGATGAGAGGACGCGCGTCCTTGCTCACCAGCAGCACCAAAACCACCGCAACGATGAGCTTATCGGCTACGGGGTCGAGAAAGGCGCCGAGGCGGGAGGTCTGGCCGAGTCGTCGCGCGAGGTAACCGTCGAGTGAGTCGGTGATGCCCGCCGCCGCAAACAGCAGACCGGCCGCGGGATCCGCCCAGGACACCGGCAGATAGAACAGCAGGACAATGAGCGGAATCGCGGCAATGCGAATCCACGTCAGGGTGTTCGGGACATTCCACAACATCAGGCAGGCAGCGATCAGGAACCGGGGTGCAGGTGATCATAAAGGCTTCGCGCGAGCGATGCCCCGATTCCGGGAACCTGCTCGAAGTCGGCGACGCCTGCGCGCATCACACCCTGCAGTCCGCCGAAGTGCTTGAGCAGCTCGCGCCGCTTGGCCGGGCCCAGGCCGGGGATGACCTCCAGGACGGACTCGTTGTAGCGGCGCGCGCGTTTGCGGCGATGGCCAGTGATGGCGAAACGATGCGCCTCATCGCGGATTCGCTGCACGAGACGCGAGGCCGGCGAATGGGCTTCCGGAATCCGAGGGGCCGCCGCGCCATAGACGAACAAGCGCTCCTGCCCGGGCTTGCGATCAGGCCCCTTTGCCACGCCCACCAGCATGAGGTCCGCGAAGCCAAGGCCCGTCAGCACCTCGTGCACCTGCCCGATCTGACCCAGACCCCCGTCGATGAGCAAGAGGTCGGGCGCCGGGACTTCGCCCGAACGGATACGGGTGTAGCGCCGCTCCAGTGCCTGCTTCAGAGCGCCATAGTCGTCGCCAGGAGTGACACCGGTGATGTTGAACCGGCGATACTCCTTCTTCAGGGCTCCTTCGGGCCCGAACACGACACAGGAGGCCACCGTGCCCTCACCCCCCGTGTGGCTGATATCGAAGCACTCGATACGCGCGGGCGGCTCCGGCAGCTCGAGCTCCTCGGCCAACGCCGCGAGCATCTCATCCATGCCCTGCTTCTGCGCGAGACGCATGCGAAGCGCTTGCGTCGCGTTCTCGACGGTCAGCTCAACCCATCGAACTCCGAGTCCGCGGACCGGGCAACGAACCTCGACTCCATGGTTCGCTCGCGTGCCCAGGGCTTGTCCCAACGATTCGGCATCCTCCAGCTTGCGGCTGACGAACACCTCGGGCGGCGGATCCTGATTCGCGTAGTATTGCATGACAAAAGATGACAGAGCTTCTTCCGGCTCAGCCAGCGCCGCGCGCGGAAAGTAACTCGTCGTGCCGAGATTGCGCCCGCCACGGAC
>Ga0070741_10019419_pt1 | contig 10848 bp, 5 predicted proteins | sample Coa_R1_4_FD_66440 | JGI IMG/M metagenome (GOLD analysis project Ga0070741, IMG submission 66440) | Surface soil microbial communities from Centralia Pennsylvania, which are recovering from an underground coalmine fire - Coalmine... | ecosystem: Environmental > Terrestrial > Soil > Unclassified ...
CAAGTTATGCCGAACGATCGCGTGACACAGCCACGGAATCGCGTGAGCGGCAGCGCGCCGGGCGCATCCTTGCCGCCGACGATCAGCCGCACATACTGGAGGCGCTGGAACTCCTGTTGCGTCCCGCCGGGTTCGAGGTGGACACAGCGAAGTCGCCGGCTGCGGTCCGAGATTCGCTGGCCAGCGAGTTCTACGACGCTGTGCTCATCGACCTGAATTACACGCGCGACACCACCTCCGGCCAGGAAGGTCTGGACCTGCTCTCGGAGATCGTCGCGCAGGACAGCAGCCTCCCGGTTATCGTAATGACCGCCTGGGGCAACGTGGGACTCGCAGTGGAGGCCATGCGACGTGGGGCGCGCGATTTCATTCAGAAGCCCTGGGAGAACGAGCGCCTGCTGGCCATTTTGCGCACCCAGGTGGAGTTGCACCGCGCCCTGCAGCGCACACAGCAGCTTGAGGCCGAAGCGCGCCTACACCGCGCCGAAGGACGTCCCGAGTTCATCGCCAGCGCCCCGTCGATGCAGCCGGTCTTGCAGACCATCGCGCGCATCGGTCCCTCCGACGCCAACGTTCTGGTCACCGGCGAGCACGGCACCGGCAAAGAAGTCGTCGCGCAGACGCTGCACGCGCTTTCTCCACGCGCCTCCATGCCGCTGGTCGCCGTCAACACCGGAGCGCTGCCGGAGGGAACCTTCGAGAGCGAGCTCTTCGGCCATGTCAAAGGCGCCTTCACCGACGCGCGCATGGACCGCATCGGCCGCTTCGAACTGGCCGACAATGGCACCATTTTTCTCGACGAGATCGGCAATGTGCCCATCCGCCAGCAGGCGAAGCTGCTGCGCGTACTGGAGACTGGTGAAATCGAACGCGTGGGCTCTTCGCGTACCAAGCGCATCGACGTTCGTGTGATCTCGGCCACCAACATCAACGTGCAAGAGGCGATCGCTGCCGGCCAATTCCGCGAGGACCTGCTCTTCCGGCTCAATACCGTCGAGATCCACGTTCCTGCGCTGCGCGAGCGCCGTGAAGACATCCCCGCGCTTGCCGCACACTTCCTGAAGCGCTACGCTGTCCGATATCGGTCGCCGGTGACCGGCTTTGCTGCTCCTGCGCTGCAAGCCATGATGCAGTACGGCTGGCCGGGCAATGTGCGCGAGCTGGAGCACACCCTGGAGCGCGCCGTGCTCATGTCGCATAGCGAGGAGATCCAGGTTTCCGACCTCGGGCTTAGCGTCCAGCAGCGCCCGCAGGGACTGAACCTGGAGGAGCTCAGCATCGAAGAAGTCGAAGGCATTCTGGTGCGTAAGGCGCTGCAGCGCTTCCACGGCAACGTGAGCCAGGCGGCGGAGGCGCTGGGCCTGAGCCGCGGCGCGCTGTACCGCCGGATGGAACGTTATGGCATCTAGCTCGGGCGGCGAGCCCCGAACGGCGCTCCGATCGGGTGCACCGCCTGCGCTCGAGGACGACTCCGGGCTGATCCGGCTGCATCCGGAAGCGCGGGGCGACGAACGACACCCGCATCTCACCAAACACGCACCCGAGTCCGGCCGCCGTCGCCTGAAGATCCTCTACGAAAAACGCATTGCCCTGTTCGCGATTCTGGCCTCGCTGCCGGGCATGGTTTTCGGCACGACCCTTATCTGGACCCACTCCTGGACGCAAGACGTCAAAGTCTCGTTGACCATTCTGGAGTTCTTTCTCTGGCTGGTGCTTACGCTGGCGCTGCTCGACCAGATCGTAAGACCGTTGCAGACCCTGACCAACGTTGTAGGCGCGTTGCGCGAGGAAGACTATTCTTTTCGCGCTCGTGGCGCCGCTCCAAACGATGCCATGGGAGAGTTGGCTCTGGAGATCAACGCGCTGGCCGACATCCTTACCGAGCAGCGCCTGCAGACGATTGAGGCTACCGCGCTGCTGCGCCGCGTGGTCGAGGAGATCGACGCGCCGCTGTTCGCCTTCGATCCCGAGCATGTCCTGCGACTGGTGAACGCCGCCGGCGAACGTTTGCTGCAACAGCCCGCCGCCCGCCTGCTGGGCAAGACTGCCGGCGAGCTGGAGCTGAACGCCTGCTTCGAAGCGGCCAATGAGACGCTGGTCGCGCTGCCCTACTCGGCGCCCAATGCGCGCTGGATGCTGCGCAAGAGCTCCTTCCGGCAGAGCGGCGTGCCCCACTCGCTGATCGTGCTATCCGATGTGAGCCGCGCCCTGCGCGAAGAGGAACGCAGCGCCTGGCAGAAGCTGATCCGCGTGCTCGGCCACGAACTCAACAACTCGCTGGCGCCCATCATCTCGATTGCCGGCAGCCTCTCGTCACGCCTGCCGCTCCCCGAGCTGCCGGAAGTGCAAAACGCGGACTTCCAGCGTGGGTTGGGCATCATCGAATCGCGCACCGCATCGCTGCATCGATTCCTGCAGTCCTACCGCAGGCTGGCGCAGATGCCTTCGCCATCACTGAAGCCGGTTGCCGCACAGCCGCTCATGGAGCGCGTGGCCGCGCTCGAGACTCGCCTGCCGGTCGCCATATCGCCCGGCCCCGACATCGTCCTGATGATCGATCCCGATCTCATCGAGCAGATGCTGATCAACCTCGTCCGCAACGCCGTCGATGCCGCACTCGAGCAGTCGCAATCGCACGGTGGCCAGCCCAGCGTCACCATCCGCTGGGAGCAGGGCCACGAGCGAGTCATGCTTATCGTCGAAGACAACGGGATCGGACTGCTCAATCCCAGCAATGCGTTTGTGCCGTTCTATACCACCAAGCCGGGGGGCTCGGGCATTGGCCTGGTGCTTTCGCAACAGATCGCGGAAGCGCACGGCGGCGCGATCGAGTTGACCAATCGTCCGGATGCGCGAGGATGCAGGGTGCGGGTGAGCCTGCCGTACCGGCAGGGGTAAGCTGGATTCGTCAGCAATCAGAGGCCATGAAGAATTCAGGAATCCTTGCTGTTGTGCTGTTTGCTCCGATGCTGATTCTCGGCCAGAGCAGGTTTGCAAATTTCCCTTCTGCCAACCGCAGCACGTCTCCCGACGGTCGTTTCACTCTCACCAATTCAGGCTGCGTACAAGATTGCAAGAAGGCGGATCGGACGCTCTGGTTGACGAACAACATCAATGGCGTCAAGAAGGGGCTCTTGACCATCGAACGGAACGCTCGAATTGGATGGGCTCCGTCCGGGAACACATTCTTTCTCAATGACGATTCAGGCAGCAATGTCGCCGAGGGGTATCTGTACTTCCCAGCCGAGGGCCGCCGCGAGAACATCGGCGACATGATTTACCAGAAGTTTCCGGGTGACCGCCGTTTTGCACGCAATAGTCACCATTATGTAAATGCGTTGTACTGGATCGATACGCACACCGTACTCGTGAAGCGTTCTGGCCATGTCGATGAGGCCGGTGGACCTGAGTTCACTGTTTGTTACCGTGTAACTACATCGGGCGAAGTGTCGCGCTTATCCGAGTCTGATAAAGAGGGAAACCCCTGCAGTGTAGAGTGACTATTCGAACAGGTTTTCCTTGACCAGCTTTTGCCCGGCCAGGCCGCAATAGCCTCCCCAAACGGCCATGGCGGCGATCAGCGCGAGCACGAAGATCGGCGCTCCTACATAAAATGCAGAAAAATCGGTGGTGATGGGAACGCTGCTCAGCAGGTCGGCGGTGAAGATTCCTACCGCCAGCGCGACAAAGCCAAAGCGCAGCACGACAAATGCTGCGATGCCGTAGACGGCGATCCATGTCGGCACGGTCAGAAGAAAATGGTGCTCGCCATAGGACTTGACGAGTGTCCAGAAGGCAACAAACGCCAGCGCCGCCAGCCACGGCTTGCGCAGCACAACTCGAAACACAAACATCAGGAAAAAGAATACTAGGGTAATTTGCACCGACAAGGCAGCGTGCGCGAAGCAGGCGCCTATGATTTGCCGCGGGCCCAGAAGAAACTCGGGGGAAGGCAGGTCGGGTTCAGCGTGAATATGCTGCAAGGCCAGGCGAGCTGTCTCGATGATCAGTACCCAACTGATCCCCAGGATCACCCCAAACAGGACGTCGCGGCCTACCAGCGGATCGCGCACTCGTCCCGACATCAGGCGCGACCACGAAATGATGGCGTGCGGCCAGTGCCGGCGAACGTATGGCTCGATGGCAACATAAACAATGTAGAAGACGGCGGAGATAAAGATGGCGCCGCTACTGGCCAGAATGAAAAGTCCGAACGAACCCAGGCTGGGAATGAAATGCGCAGTAAACAGCCACAGCAGCATCTCCAGCGCGAAGATCAGCAGTCCCAGCCGGATCGCTCCCCTCGAATCGCTCCTTTGCTGAACGTAATTGTGGCGGGCCAGCCAGATAGCGCCTGCCAGAAGAATCAGCACAAAAAACACCAGCAGCACCGGCGATGCCTTGGCCCACCGGCCTTGGGATTTTTCGGCGACCATGCGGTCGGGTTCGGTCCAGTCGCCGATAAGCTCGAAGAACACCGGCTTGCCGTGCCAGCTGGCCGCCTCGACCCGCAGAGGCATCGAGCTTCCCGGCCAAATGCCGGTCCAGGCGGCGCGCGCGTCGGATGCCCCCAGCGAATTCCACATCGGCGTGGCTGGCTGGAATTTCGCCATATCGAGGCCGGCAAGCGCGAACAGTTGTTTCCAGTCGTACGGCTGCGGCGACAGATTTGTGCTGTCCTTTTCTTGCTGCGGCGGAATCGCCGTGAACCGCACCAGCCTGCCTTGCGGATCGAGTGAAACCGCGGTCATCCCTGACAATGTGGGAGGAGGATCATCGAGGCTTATGAGTCCCGGCGTCAACAGGTTGCTCTTGTACTCAGTCGCCAGCAGATAGTCAGGACTCTCACGGCGCCAGAAGATGATCAGCGCGGGGCGGCTTCGGTAGACGCGGTCCCAATTCGGGTGCTCGCCGCCGGCATGGTCGAGATATTCGAGGTAGTCGTCCCGGTAAGACAGACCGTTGGCCGCATCGGCCGGCGCTGAGCTATAGCCAAGCTGCCGGACGACGTCGCGGGCGCGTTGTTGCAGCACCTCAGTCGAATAGGGGAGGTCCATGGCGGCCGTGGCACTCGTCTTCGACCCCATGATGAAAAAAGCAATCAGTCCTGCCAGCGCGGCGGCCACGGCAAACAATGCGGTGCGCACTGGCATGCCCGCGGTCTCACCGGCGGCGGCTACCAATTGCGGCGACGGAGTTTCACCCGCCGCCAGTGCGGCTGCCAAGGGATCGCCTCCCGGCAGCGCCGCCGAAACCATCAGCGCCGACGCGGGCCGTTCTTCCGGCTCCTCTGCCAGGCAACGCAGGATGGCGCGCTCCACCGTTGGATCCATGTCGCGCACCAGCGTCGACGGCCGATGCGGCGTGCTGGTGCGCCGCACCCGCATGATCTCGTCGCGCGTGTAGCCCATGAAGGCGGGTTTGCCGGTGAATAGCTCGTACAGCACAAGGCCGAGCGAGTAAATATCGCTGCGCTCAGTAACTTCTTTGCCCGAGAGTTGCTCCGGCGCCATGTACGCAGGGGTGCCACTGCGCACGTCTTCGATTTCGTGGGCCACTCCGGCAAGGCCGAAATCCATAATGAGGATCTCTCCACGCCCGTCGAGCATGATGTTGGAAGGCTTCAGGTCCCGGTGCAGCACGCCCTTATCGTGCGCGGCGGCGAGGCCGGCGCAAATCTTACGCGCGATCTCCAGCGCCTTGTCCGGCGGCAGGCGACCGATGCGGCGCAACAACGACGACAAATCTTCGCCGTCGATGTACTCCATCGAGAGGAATACTTGATTGTCCGATTGCCCGATGTCGTAAACCCGGCACACGTTGGGATGCGAGATGCGGCGGGCAATGCGCACTTCATTGCGGAAGCGCTCCAGAGTTTGCTCGTCGCTGACGGCCTCGGGGAGGAACTTGAGCGCGACGGCCTGGCCCAGGCTGAGGTCGTCGGCGCGATAGACTTCGCCCATGCCGCCGCGCCCCAGCAGCGAGATGACGCGATAGCGGCCGGCTACCAGCATGCCGGGGACGAAGCGTCCCTCCTGCGGCGAGGAGCTGCTGGAGATGGGGCGATGGTGGGGCGACGCGGGCGGCGGAGGCGGCGCAGCGTACGCGGTTTCGGCCAGCGTAGGCGAGTCGGTTTCCCCCGATACCGTCGGAATGCGGCTGCCGCATTGCGCGCAGAACGGCTTCGCCTCCTCGACTTGGGAACCGCATCGATTACAACGCTGCATTGAGTGGACTCACCGTGGGAGTTTCAGCGGCGCGGCGCCGCCTTCGAATGTACGGCTATATTACAGCGAATGGATGGGTGGCCGTCTGTTCACGTTGCGGCTCTCCAGGCCGATGCGCTTCGAAATCGTGGCTAGTTCGGCTGCCCCAGCCGCCACCGCCCGGTGTCTCCACGCGAATCCGATCGCCACGCTCGAGCTGTACGCTGCCTTTGCCCGGCATGATCTCGGTCCGGCCGTCGCGACGCAATACCTGCGTGTTAGCCGGCTCGCCCGCATCTCCGCCGCTTAGACCATAGGGGCGGGTCTTGCGGCGGTCGGCGAGCAACGTGACGGTAGCGTCGGCGAGCAGTTCGATCTCACGTACGATACCGTCGCCGCCGCCATGCAATCCTGCGCCACCACTGCCCGGGCGCAGCCCGTAGCGGGTCACGCGAAACGGATAGCTATGTTCCAGCGCTTCGGCAGGCGTGTTCAGCGAGTTCGTCATGTGCGTGTGCACGCCGGAGACGCCGTCGCGTTCGGGGCCGGCGCCAGAGCCGCCGGCGATCGTTTCGTAGTAGGCGAAAGCTACGGGGGATCCGCTGCGCTCGTCCATGCCGCCGATGGTCAGGTTATTCATAGTGCCCGACGACGCTGCCGGAATCGACTGCGGCAATGCCTGCGCCAGAGCGCGCAATAAGACATCGACGATTCGCTGCGAGGTTTCCACGTTGCCTCCGGCAACTGCCGCCGGAGGCCGCGCATTCACTACCGTTCCCGGCGGAGCGATCAGCCGCACAGGACGCATCAGCCCGGCCGTGGCCGGTGTTTCGTCTCCCAAAAGACAGCGGAATACGTAAAAACAGGCGGAGGCGCAGATCGCCTCGACAGCATTGATGCTACCCTTCACTTGCGGGGAGCTGCCCGTGAAATCGACGATTACAGGCCGGGAACGCTCGCGCGGGAAGGTCACGCGCACCGCCAGCCGCACCGGTGCGTCGCGGATGCCGTCATCGTCGAGGAAATCTTCGGCGCTATAGCTGCCTGCGGGCACCTGCGCCAGGAAGGCGCGCATGATGCGCTCCGAGTAGCCGATCAGCGCGTGGCCGGCCGTGACGACGCGCGCCAGCCCGTATCGCTTACACAACTGCTGCAGTCGCGCAATGCCGGTGTGGCAGGCCGCCAGCTGCGCCCGCAAGTCACCCTCGCGCTCGGCGGGCGTGCGAACGTTCTCCAGCAGCAACGCGAGGACGTCGCGATCGATCTCGCCGCAACGCACCACTTTCACCGGCGGCAGGCGCAGGCCTTCCTGATAGATCTCCGTACATGGGCCCATCGAGCCGGCATAGGCCCCGCCGACATCGGCGTGGTGAGCGCGCGCCGCCACAAAAAAATCCGGTAGCTCACGGCTTCGCTTCTTTGAACTGTGTGCGCCAGCTCCGCCCGTCTTTTGCCCTGACTTGCGCCTGCTCCTGTTTCCCACAAACACCGGGGCAATCACGGTGATGTCCGGCAGATGGGTGCCGCCGCGGAAGGGATCGTTCAACATAGCGGCATCGCCTTCGCGCAAAGGCAGCGTCGCGATCGCGGCGCTCACCGACATCGGCATCGAGCCGAGATGCACCGGCATGTGATCGCCCATAGCCAGCACCTGCCCGGCGGCATCGAAGAGCGCGCAGGAATAATCGCGGCGCTCTTTGATGTTGGCGGAAAATGCGGTGCGACGCAGCGCGGCGCCCATCTCTTCGGCGATCGAATGGAAGAGATGCCGGAAGACTTCGAGCTCGATGGCGTCACCTGGCATGCGTGGGAGTGTATCGCGGTGGAGCGTAATTGCACCAATAACGATGCAGCGCGAGTATCAGCAGGGAACACAAAGCCAAGTTTTCCGCAAGAGCACTGCGCAGATTTTTATTGACATTCCCGGAAAGTAACCGCAATATCTTGCGTAGCTGTAGTAAGCAGCCGATATGTTGAGGTATCGGGCCAAGAGTTTTCAAGGGAGAAGTTCCAATTCTCAAAGGAGGAGATCCAATGCCTACGAAGAAAAAGGCCGCAAAGAAGGCCAGCAAGAAGAAGAAGTAAAGCCTGCGAGGCCTTCCAGCCTCGCGTAATTTTTGTTGCAGCAACAAAGCGGCCTCCGCGGGAATTCTCGCGGAGGCCGTAAGTGTTTCTGCGGGCTTTCTACGGATGCCCTTCGAGACGCTGGTCGCAGGTGCCGTTGATGGGCTGCGCCGGCAACTGCGGCGGCTGCAACAAGTGCGGCGCCGAGAAATCGAAGAAGCCATTCTGCGGGTCCGACATATCGGCCGCATTGGCATCACGCTGCGTCAGCGCCGGCACGTTGAACCGGGTTTCGATCAGCTTCAGCATCGCCGTGTAATCAGCCTGCTGGTGTACCACGGTTTGGGGCTTCGACCAGGGGGATATCACGATCACCGGTACGCGGAAGCCGGAGACGTTGAACAGGCCCTGCTGGTCATGCGTTCCCAGGTCCTGCGGCGGCAAGTCGTCCGGAGGCGTCAGCAGGATCGGCCCCACGTGGTCGTACAATCCTCCGCCTTCATCGTAGGTGAGGATGAAGACGGAATCGGGCCACGCGGCGCTGCCCAGCAACGCGTTGATGATGCCGGAAACATCCTGCGCTCCCCGTTGTATGTTGTTGTCGGGATGCTCATCCAGGCCGGTAGAACTGGCCCGCTCGATGAACACCACTTGCGGTAGCTCCTGGTCGGCGTTCGGGCTGGCCAGAATGTTGTAGTACTCCTGAATGTTGCGCACGTTGCCCTGGATCTGGGGATCGTTCCAGTCGGCCCAGTTCGCCAGGAAGACGCTATTGTCCTGGTAGTAATAGCGCCAGGTGACATGTGCGTCGGTCAGCGCGCGGAAGATCGTCGGCTGCTGCCAGGCGGGATCGTTGCGTCCCGGCGGGAAAGCGTGGCCGTGCGAAGTGGCCGCGAACAAATACATGCGATTGGGCACGGTATTGGCCGGGTTAGGCGAATACCAGGCGTCGTCGGTAGTGAACTGGGCTCCCAGTTCGTAGTAGTACGGCAGGTCGCTTTGATCGTAGTAGCCCAGCGGCCGCGAGTGCGTGGGATCGTATTGGTCCCCGCTGCCTCCCGACAAGGTCGTATCCAGGAAGCGGTCCATCTTGTACATGGAGTTCTGGGTCAGGTGCAACCAGTCGTTGCCTTCCAGGTCCATGTCGTAATGCGTCTCGTCCCACGAGGGCGAAAGGTTCTCGATGCACTCGGTGCGCGCGTGGAACGGGCCGAAACACTGGCCTTGCGGATTGCAGATCTGGTAGTTCGAGGGCAACGTGTGCAGATCGTTCACATCGCTCAATTGCGCGCCGGGAATGTGGTCGACATTGACGCGATAGTTTGCGAATACCCCGAAGTAATTGTCGAAGGAGCGGTTCTCCTGCAGCATGAAGATGATGTGGTTGATGTTGGAAAGCCCGCCCGTGCTCACGGTCACGGTGGCCGTCGCCATCACCGGCGGCGCGCCGGGATAGATTGAGGTCGCCGTGGCTGTGTAGGTGGTCGTCTGCGTGGGATTCACGCAGCAGTAAGTGCCTTGATTGACCGGCATCGGCGGCGCAACCTGGCCAACGCCGTGGTCGATGCTGACCGTCGACGCGTTCGTCGTCGTCCAGGAGAGCATCACCGGAGTATTGCCGCCCGGCGGCACCGTCTGCGGATTCGCGGTAAACGTCAGAGTCGTGGGCGCTTCGACAGTCACGGTCACATTCGGCGAAAATGCCTGCCCACCCGCGGGGCCGTTGATGGACACCTGAAACGTTGTCGTGCTGGCCAGCGGGCCGGTTTGATACGTACCCGAGCACATGTTGCCGCTGCAGCTGGTCGAAAGCTGTACCGGGCTGCCGCCACTGACGGTCAATGTCCACGCGGTGCTGCCATTATTCGGGCCGCTGTAGCTGAGCTGCACCGACTGGCCTGCCTGAACCGTAGTGGGCGAGGCGGCCAGCGTGACGGGCACGATGGTCAGCGTCGCCGTAGACGGAGCCGAGTTAGTGGACCCCGAGCTGGCCACAGCCTGGAAGCTTGTCGTCTGGGTCATCCCCTGTGTGTTGTAGGAATAGTTCGCGTCGTTTACCGGGAGCGTCTGGTCTTCCTGGTTAATCGGCGGGGTCACTGTGAAACTGGTGGCGTTGGTCGTGGCCCACGAGAAGTTCACGAATTCGCCAGGCGCGGCCAAGGTCGGCGAAACCGCGAAACTCGAAATGGCCGGAGCGGTAGAGCCGCCGCTGCCGCCACTTCCGCCGCTGCCGCCACTCCCTCCACTTCCACCGCTACTACCTCCGCTTCCTCCGGTGTTATTGCTGGTTCCACCGCCGCACCCGGCGGCGATCAAGACTGTTAACAGACCTACTAGCGCTGCAGCGTTACGTAAACGGAACATATCTGGGTCCTACCTTGGGTTTGCGCGACCCGACGAAGCTCGCTGTTTGAATTCCCGACGCCGGTGTTCGCCTTTGCGTGGCTCGCAGGACGAAACCAAAAAGTATGATTCAGCCGCTCACATCCGAGTTGTTCCAGCTGTAAGCTGCAGAGGTGAGTTCCTGATTTCGGCAAAACAGGCCAAATTTACGGTATGTTGGAGGGCAGCTTGAGTT
>Ga0070741_10019420_pt1 | contig 10848 bp, 13 predicted proteins | sample Coa_R1_4_FD_66440 | JGI IMG/M metagenome (GOLD analysis project Ga0070741, IMG submission 66440) | Surface soil microbial communities from Centralia Pennsylvania, which are recovering from an underground coalmine fire - Coalmine... | ecosystem: Environmental > Terrestrial > Soil > Unclassified ...
GTCGTCGTCGTCGCGACGCGCATCCACGTCTACGACAAGATCGTGTCGAACATCCAGGAGACGCGCGCGCGCGGCGCGCACGTGATCGCTGTCGCGACCGACGGAAACGAGGACATCCAACATCACGCGGACGACGTGATCTACGTGCCGAAGTCGCCCGCGTTCATCCAGGCGGCGCTCGCGATCCTGCCGCTGCAGCTGCTCGCCTACCGCATCGCGCGCCTGCGCGGGCTGAACGTCGACCAGCCGCGCAACCTCGCGAAGACCGTCACGGTCGAGTAACCGCTAGTCGAAGAGATCGCGACGCTGCCGCTTCTTCTCGCCGCGGCGGCGCTTCTGCTCGAGCCGACGCTCGACGGTGGCCGGCGAGGGTTTCGTCGCCACGCGCTTGCGCGGAACGTAGAGCGCCTCGCGCAAGGCAGCGACGAGCCGCTCGACCGCGAGCTCGCGGTTCCGCAGCTGACTGCGCTCGTCCTGGGCGATCGCGCGCAGCACCGGCCCGGCCTTGGCGGTCACACGGCGTTTCTGCGTCTCCGAGAGCGCCGACGAGGCGGCGACGTCGAAGACGGCCTCGACCCGCGTCTCCGACTTCTGTGCGTGCTGGCCGCCTGGACCGCTCGAACGCGAGGTCCGCAGCTCGATCTCGCTGCGCGGGACGACGACGCTCCTCGTCACGCGAATAGACTCGGCGTCGGTCATGGCGGGGATTCTGATCGACGTCGACGGTGTGCTGCACGTCTCTGGCGAGTCGCTTCCGGGTGCGCCGGAGGCGATCGCAGCCCTGCGTCGCAACGGTCATCGCCTGCGATTCGTCACGAACACGACCACGCGCGCCCGCGCGCAGCTCGCCGAGGTTCTCCGCTCGCACGGGATCGAGGTCGAAGACGACGAGGTGCAGACGACGGCAGACGCCGCCGTTCGAGCGCTGCGCGGGAAGCGCGTGCTCGCACTCACGATGCAGGCAATCGTCGCCGACCTCATCGAGCTCGAGCTCGTCGGCGAGGGCGCAGAGGCGGTTCTCCTCGGCGGCGCCGACGAGACGCCGGAGACGAACCTCGTCTTCTCGTACATGAACCTCGCGCGCGCGTTCGCCGAGCTCGAGCTGGGGGCGTCGCTCTACTGCTTGCACCGGAACCGCTGGTGGCAGACGAAGCGCGGACCGCTTCTCGACGCCGGCGCCTTCGTCGCGGGGCTCGAATACGCTGCTCAGGTGGAAGCCGTCACCCTCGGGAAGCCCAGTGCTGCGTACTTCACCACCGCGTGCGAGGCGCTCGACTCCGATCCCGAGCTCACGTGGATGGTCGGCGACGACATCGAGGCAGACATCGCGGGGGCGCAGGGGATCGGCATGCGCACCGTGCTCGTGCGCACGGGCAAGTTCCGCCCGGACGAGGTCGAGGCCGGCCGCACGCGGCCGGACGGCATCGTCTCCTCGATCGCGAGCCTGCCCGAGTGGCTGGAAGAGCATCTGTGATCCGCGTCGGCACGGATCTGATCGAGATCGCGCGCATCCGCCGCTCGCTCGAGCGCTATGCGAGCTTCCGCGACCGCTGCTTCACCGAAGCGGAGCAGACGTACTGCGACTCGCGCCCGAATCCCGCCGAGAGCTATGCCGGCCGCTTCGCGGGCAAGGAGGCCGTCGGCAAGGCGCTCGGCTTCGGCGTCGCGCGAGCGTTCGCGTGGAAGGAGATCGAGATCGTCGGCAGGCCGAAGCCGGCCGTGCGACTCAGCGGCCGGCTTGCGGCGGTCGCGGCGCACCACGGCGTGCGCGAGATCGACCTGTCGATGACGCACTCGCGCGAGCTCGCGCAGGCGGTCGCCGTCGCCACAGATGCCTGAGTTCGAGCCGCTCTACACCGCCGACGAGATGCGAAGCGCCGAGCGGGGGCACGACGTCCGCGACCTGATGGAGCGTGCGGGTTGGGCTGCGGCGCAAGTCGGCCTGCAGGTCTTCCCCCGCGCCGAGCGGTGGACGATCGTCTGCGGCGGGGGCGCAAACGGCGGGGACGGGCGCATCGCGGCGCGCCACCTCGAGGAGGCAGGGAAAGCGGTGACGATCGTCGACGCGAAAGCCGGCAGCCCGGATCTCGGCGAGCCGCAGGCGATCGTCGACGCGCTCTTCGGGACCGGCTTCACCGGTGAGCCCCGGGCCGAGGCGGCGGCGCTGATCGAGCGCATCAATGCCGCGCCGGCGCCGGTGCTCGCGATCGACGTGCCGTCGGGCGTCGACGCCTCGACGGGCGAGGTCCCGGGTGTCGCCGTGAAAGCGCGCGAGACCGTGACCTTCCACGGCCGAAAGCTCGGTGCGGTCGTCGCCCCGGGGCGTTTCCATGCAGGCACGGTGCACGTCGTCGACATCGGCCTCGAGCCTGCGGAGACGGGCGCGCGGCTCGCGACGCCCGCGCTCCTGCAGAGCGTGCGCCGCCGCCGCGAGGGCGACAACAAGTACACGGCAGGCCACGTGCTCGTCGTCGGCGGCTCGCGCGGGCTCACGGGCGCGCCGTCCCTGACGGCGCTCGCTGCGCTTCGGGCCGACGCGGGCTATGTCACGGTGGCGGCGCCCGAGTCCACGCTGCACGTCTTCGAGGAGCGCCTGCTCGAGGCGGTCAAGCGGCCGCTCCCCGACGAAGCGGGGCTCGTCGCCGAAGGCAGCGCCTCGATCGTCCGCGAGCTGGCCGCGAAGGCCTCCGCCGTCGCCCTCGGGCCCGGTCTCGGCCGCGGGCCGGGACCGAAGGAGCTCGTGCGCGAGCTCCTCGAGACGCTCGAGCTGCCGGTCGTCGTCGATGCCGATGCCCTGTTCGAGCTCGAGCCCGCGCGCTGGGGCGGGCCGCGCGTCCTCACGCCCCACGAGGGCGAGCTCGCACGTCTGCTCGGCCGCGAAGCGCGCGACGTCGCAGCGCACCGCTTGTCGTCCGTGCGCGAAGCCGCGGAGCGGTTCGACTGCGTCGTCGTCCTGAAGGGCCCCGACACGCTCGTCGCCGCGCCCGGGCGCGAGCTGCTCGTCTCGGGGCTCGGGCTGCCCTCGCTCGCAACCGCCGGCACCGGCGACGTGCTCACCGGGATCATCGCGGCGTTTCTCGCGAAGGGCATGGAGCCGCAGCTTGCCGCGGTCGCGGGCGCGGCTGCGCAGCAGCGTGCCTCGGTCGAGGCGAGGCAGCGGGCAGGGCTGATCGCGAGCGATCTCGTCGACGCTCTGCCGCGCGCGCTTCGCTGATGCACCGCTCGGAGCTGACGATCGATCTCGCTGCGCTGCGGAGCAACGTCCGCACGCTGCTGCGGACGCTCGCAGGCGCGGAGCTCTGGGCGGTCGTCAAGGCGAACGCGTACGGCCACGGCGCGTCCGACGTCGCCGGCGCGGCGCTCGGTGAGGGCGCGACCGCGCTCTGCGTCGCGACCGTCGCCGAGGCGCTCGATTTGCGCCGGGAGTTCCCGTCGGCGCGCATCGTCGTCATGGGCCCGACGACGAGCAACCGCGAGGTCGCGCACGCGCGCGAGGCGAATCTCGAGCTCGTCGTCTCCTCGAACGAGATTCCGGACGGCGTGCGCGTGCATCTCAAGCTCGACACCGGGATGGGGCGCTGGGGGCTCTCCGAGCTGACCGGGTCGCCGCCGTTCGAGGTCGTCGGCCTGATGAGTCATCTCGCGACCGCCGATACCGATGCCGCGTACGCCGAATGGCAGATCGAGCGCTTCCGCGCAGCGACGTCGAGCTTCTCGCACCTGACGCGTCACATCGCGAACAGCGCCGGGGCACTCCGGTATCCCGCGGCGCGCTTCGACGCGGCGCGCTGCGGGATCGCCCTGTACGGCCTCTCGCCGTTCGGCACGGATCCCGCCGACGACGGGCTGACGCCGGTGCTGTCGTGGACGTCGTACGTCGCCCAGACACGCCTCCTGCGGCCGGGCGAGAGCACGGGCTACGGGCGGCGGTTCGTCGCGGAACGCGACACGTGGATCGGCATCGTCCCGGTCGGCTACGCCGACGGCTTCCGCCGCGACATGACGGGGACGGAGGTCCGGGTCGGCGGCGAGCTGCGGCGCGTCGTCGGCACCGTCTCCATGGACGCGCTCGCCGTCGAGCTCGAGCGCGACGTGCCGGTCGGGACTCCGGTCGTCCTCATCGGGCACGGAGTGCTCGCGGAGTCGCACGCCCGCGTCGCCGACACGATCACCTACGAGCTGACCTGCGGGATCGCGAGCGATCCGACGCGCGCACGCCGCACGGTCGTCGATGGCTGAGAACCGCTTCGCCCGAACCGCTGCGCGCTTCGCCGCGCATCAGGACGCGCACGCAGCCGAGCTGAGCGAGCGCGTGCAGCACTTCGTCCTCCCGCGCGGCGACGAACGCGCGATCGACGTGGGTTGCGGCGCCGGCGCGCTTGCCCTCGCGCTCGCACCCCATGTCCGCGAGGTCGTCGGCGTCGACCCGGTGGAGGAGCTGCTCGAGCTCGCGCGCGAGCGCGCCCCTGCGAATGCGACGTTCGTGCGCGGGGACGGGACGGCGCTCGAGTTTCCCGACGGCTCCTTCGATCTTGCCGGGACGATTCGCACGCTCCACCACGTCCACCGGCCGGAGCTCGTGATCGCCGAGCTCGCGCGCGTGACGCGGCCGGGCGGCCGCATTCTCGTGATCGACCAGCTCGCGCCGGTCGATCCCCTCGAGGCGCTCGCGGTCGACCGCTTCGAGCGCGCGCGAGATCCCGGCCACATGCGCCTCCTGCCGGATATCGACCTCCGCCAGCTCTACGAGGCAAACGGCCTCGTGCTCAGCCGCACCGACCGCGTCGAGGAGGTGCGCGACCTGAGGGAGTTCCTCGACCTGGCCGGCTGTACAGGGACGGAGCGGGAGCGGGCCGAGGCGCTCGCACCGCACGGGCACGAGGTCTTCAGAGCCGTCCTCGGGTGGTATCTGCTCGAGCGCCGGTTCGCCTAGCGGGTGCCTCGAAGACCGGATACAACGTGCGGATGCAGCGGCGAGCCCTGAGAGGTCTGGTCGTCCTGGCCGCGCTCGCGGCCGGGCTCGGGCTGCTCTCGGCCGCGTCGGGCGGGACGTTCTCCGGCAACAACGGCAAGCTCGCCTACACCTGCGGCACGAGCATCTGCACGATCAATCCGGACGGCACCGGCGCGACGACGCTCACCTCGCTGCCGGCCAACGCGACCGATCCGTCGTGGTCGGACGACGGCACCCAGATCGCCTTCGTCGAGCCGGTCAACGGCATCTCCGTGGCGAACGCGAACGGCACCGGCGCGGGCGGGATCGGCGCCGAGCCGGGATCGACCGAGCCGTCGTTCTCCGCCGACGGCCTCCGGATCGCGTATGTCGGACCGGCGACGGCGCCCGGCATCCGCTCACGCCTCACGAGCGGCAACGGCCAGGAGGTCAGCTACACGACGAACGCGACGGACGTCGATCCGCAGTACTCGCCCGACGGCTCGGAGATCGCCTTCGCCCGCAACGACGGTGCGACGGGCTATGACATCTGGGTCGTCGATCTGTCCAACAACCAGGCGACGCAGGTGACGGCGACTGCGGGCGACGAGCGGAATCCGACCTGGTCGCCGAGCGGCTTCACGCTGGCGTACTCGTCGTCGACGAACGGACATCTCTTCGCGGTCTCCGCATTCGCGCAGTCCTCGACGGCGCCGACGGATCTCAACGTCGCCGGCACGCAGCCGGCGTACTCGCCGGACGGGACGAAGATCGCCTTCGTCGATGCGGGCCAGCTCAAGTACATGGTCGCGCAGCAGAACGGAGCCGTCACTCCGATCCCGAACACCTCGGGCGCCACGCAGCCCGACTGGCAATCGGTCGCGCCGACGCCGCCGCCCTCCAACAACACGGGGCCGCCGGTCAACACGAGCTACCCGACGATCAACCTCGCCTCCGGCGACTCGCAGCCCGTGGTCGGACACTTTCTGAGCGCGAGCGTCGGCAGCTGGAACGGCGCCTTCCCGATCACGTACACGTACCAGTGGAAGCGCTGCGACGCGTCCGATCCGCTGAACGGGCCGTGCGTCAACATCGCGAACGCGACGTCGAGCTTCTACACGCCGACGAATGCGGATGCCGGCAGCCGGTTGCGCGTGCAGGTCACCGCGACGAACAACCAGGGCAGCGCCTCTCAGAACTCCGAGTCGAGCGCGCCTGTGATCGCGCTGCCCCCCAAGGTGACGACGACGCCACAGATCTCGAGCGACTCACCCGTGGTCGACACGCCGCTGACGCTCTCCACCGGAGTGTGGTCCGGCTCGACGCCGATCGCGTTCACGTATTCCTGGCGCCGCTGCAACCCGGTCGGCGATCTTGCGAGCTGCGTCCAGATCCCGGGCGCGACGACCGCCAGCTACACGCCGACGCTCCAGGACATCGGCTTCTCGCTCCGCGTCTGGATCACCGGCTCGAACCCCGCCGGCACGGATACTGCGATCACGAACCACACCTTCCCGGTGGTCGACAAGCCGCACTTCTCACCGAGTGTCGTCACGGCGCCGGCGGTCGCGGGGACGACGGCCATCGGGCGCCAGCTGACCGCCGACACGGGCAGCTTCAGCGGCGACGCGCCGATCAAGACGTCCTTCGTGTGGCAGCGCTGCGACGCGACGGGTGCCGCCTGCCACACGATCGTCGGCGCGAAGAAGGTCGTGTACTTCCCGACCCAGGCGGACGTGGGCTACACGCTGCGGGTCAACGTCACGGCCGTGAACGCGTACGGCACGATGGTCGTCCAGTCGCCGCCGACCGATGCAATCGCGGCGACGCCGCCGCACGTTCGCGGCCGCCGCATCGTCGGCACGAAGAAGGGCGAGTACCTCGCCGGGGGCGGGCATGACGACGTCATCTTCGGGCTGGGCGGGAACGACACGCTGCTCGGCGGCGCGGGCGACGACCGCATCTACGGCGGCGCCGGCAACGACGTGATCACGGGCGGTGCAGGCGCCGATCAGCTGTTCGGCGGCCCGGGCTCCGACACGATCTACGCGGCGGACGGCGAGCGCGACACGATCGACTGCGGCCCGGGCAGGGACCGCGTCGTCGCCGACAGCTTCGACAAGGTCGTCAACTGCGAAGTCGTCGACAGGGCGTCTTCGACGCCGTCTACTTGACCGACTGAGCGAACTCGAGGTCGAGGTGCTGGAACGCCTCGCGCAAGCTCGCCCGCTCGGATGCGAGTGAGGTGAAGGCGTCGAGGAGCCGCCGTTCGCCCTCGGGAGTCAGGCTGACGTGCGCCACCCGTGCATCCGTCTCCGACTGCTCGCGCTGCAGGAGCCCTGCGTCCTCGGCACGGCTGACGAGCTCCGTCACGGTCGATTGCGCGAGCTGCATCCGGTCGGCCAGCTCGGTCACGGTCGACCGGCCGCTCCCGTCGGGCGCACCGCGCACCATCAGAAGCAGCAGGTAGCGCTGCGGCGTCAGGCCGGACTGACGCGCGATCCGCTCCGTCCGGCGGAGAAAGCGCCGTAGCGATGCGCGGAATTCCGCGACCGCCACGACATCCGAGGTCGTAATAGCCGCCACTACTTTCGAATTGTAGGACGCTTTGCGGACCGCGCCAACGCCCGCGCCATCGCGTTCGGAATCAGCGCCTGAAGTGCTCCCGCGACTGCGTAATAGCGCGGAACCGTGGTTTCGCCGCGGCCGCGCTCGAGCGAGTCGACGACGTGCGCGGCGATCTGCTCCGGGCCGATCACGAAGCGCTGCGCCCGTCGCGGCAGCCACGCCTGCGGGAAGCCCTCCGTCTCGACGAAGCCCGGCTTCACGGTGTGCACGCGGATGCCGCGGCCGCGGAGCTGTGCGGCGGTCGCGCGGGAGAACGCGAGCTGCGCATGCTTCGACGCGGCGTACGGCCCGGATGCCGGCAGGGCGACGGTCCCGGCGACCGACACGATGTTGACGACGTCGGAGGGCGCGGCGGCTTCGAGACCGGGGAGAAACGCGCGCAGGCACCAGATGCTGCCGAAGTAGTTCGTGCGCATCGCGGACGCGGGGTCGCCCTCGAGGAAGCTCGACCGGGCGGGGATCCCGGCGTTGTTCACGAGGACCGCGATCTGCGGGTGGCGCTCGAGGATGCGGGAGGCGGCCTCGTTCACCGCCGCCTGGTCGGAGACGTCGCAGAGTTCGTACTCCCCGTCGATCTCCGCAGCGACCTCGCGCAGGCGATCCTCGCGCCGCGCGAGCAGCACGCAGTGGTATTCCTTGCGGGCGAGCGCTCGCGCGATCTCGGCGCCGATCCCCGATGAGGCGCCGGTGATGACGGCACAACGCAAGACCGCGAGCGTACCGTAGGATCGCGCAGATGGCGGGGCAGTTCGACGGAAAGCGCGCGCTCGTCCTCGGCGTGGCGAACAAGCGCTCGATCGCGTGGGCGATCGCACAGGTGCTCGCAGACGGCGGCGCGAAGCTGGCGTTCACCTATCAGGGCGAGCGCATCGAGAAGAGCGTGCGCGATCTCGCGGCGACGGTCGACACCGCTCTCGTCACCGAGTGCGACGTGCGCTCCGACGACGACGTCGCGCGTGTCTTCGCCGAGGTCGGCGAGGCCTTCGGCGGCGAGCTCGACATCCTCGTGCATTCGGTTGCGTTCGCGGCGGCGGAGGATCTCGAAGGCCGGTTCACCGACACGCCGCGCGATCGCTTCTGGCTCGCGCTCGACGTCAGCGCGTACTCACTCGTCGCCTGCGCGCGGGCCGCCGAGCCGCTGATGGAGCGGGCGGGCGGCGGCTCGATCGTGACGATGACGTATCTCGGCGGGGAGCGTGCCGTGCCGCACTACAACGTCATGGGCGTCGCGAAGGCGACGCTCGACGCGTCGATGCGCTATCTCGCGTGGGATCTCGGCCGGAAGAACATCCGTGTCAACGCGATCTCGGCAGGGCCGGTGCGCACGCTCGCCGCGCGCTCGATCGCGGGCTTCCCGACGATGGAGGCGATCGTCGAGGAGCGCGCGCCGCTCCATCGCCACGTCGAGGCAGACGACGTCGGCGCAGCCGCCGGCTACCTCCTCAGCGACGCCGCCCGCAACGTCACGGGCACCGTCCTCTACGTCGACTCCGGCTACCACGCGATGGGTATGTGATTCCGGGCCTGAAGGCCCGGAATCACATGGGGCCCCGCAGGGGCCAGGCCCCCGAAGTTCGCCGCGACCGACCTGGCGGGCGCGGCCCAGCGCCGATCGGCCCTCGGCCCGCGAGCGAGGAAAGCGAGAGCGGCGGCCGGCCGAAAGGCCGCGCCCGCCGCGAAGCGGTGCGAGCGGGCAGGCGCCGCGAAGCGGCGCCAGGCTAGCTCAGCTAAACGGCTTCGTGACCATGTCGGCGATCACGAGCAGCAGGACGCCGACGTCGAAGCGTGCAATCAGCAGGATGCGTCGGATCGTCGCCCGCGTCTCCGGTGCCGCGGGGCCGAGCTCGGTGAGACACCGGTCGACCTTCTTCGCGAGCGGCGACAGGACAGCGACGCCGGTCACGAACGTGAGGGCGTAGCCGACGAGACCGGCGATCACCCAGAACTTGCCCCAGCCCCAGTCGGTGTTCAGCATCATCGCGATGCCCATCAGGAGCACGATGCCGCCGGCCGGCGCGAAGAAGCGCTCGCCGGCAAACGCAGCCTGGCGTGCAAGAGTCGCCATCTCGCTCGGATCGGTGGAGCGCTCGGCGCGCAGGCCGAGGACGGTGAGCAGGAGCCCGCCGCCGACCCAGAAGACGGCAAGGCTGACGTGGACGACGCGAAACACCGCATACCAGTGGCCGTACCACGCGGAGTTGAAGGCGAAGAGCGCGGCGACGACGACGACGGTGAGGCCGACCGCCGCAGTGATTTGGCCGGACCGGCTGCGCGCGACCGGTGCGGAAGCTGACGTGGATTCCATGGCTGATTTCTAGGCCATTGCCCGGACGGCGGCAAGGATCTCGTCGAAGTCCGGGAGCGCGGACGACTCGTAGCGCCAGGCCCCCCGCACGATGCCGTCGGCGTCGATCAGGAACGCGGAGCGCTCGGAGACGTCGCGGAGGCCGCGGAAGTCGAACGCGACGCCGAAGCCCTTCGTCGCCTCGGCATTCCAGTCGGAGAGGAGCGGGAAGTTGAGGTCGAGCGCCTGCGTCCACGCGACGTGCGTGTACGGCGAGTCGCGCGAGATCGCGTACGGCTGGGCGCCGGCAGCGCGGAGCTCCTCGCTCCTGTCACGCAGGAGCTCCATCTCGTTCGTTCAGGTCGACGACCAGTCGAAGAGGTAGAAGAGGAGGAGGATCGGGTGGTCGCGGGTGATCTCCGCGAGCGTCGCGTTCTCCTGCGGTGTCGTCCAGACGCGGGCGTCCGGGATCCGGTCGCCGACCGCGAGCATCGTCAGGCGCCCAGCTCGGTGAGCTCCGCGATCTCGCGCACGACCTCGACGATATCGCGGTTCGCGTTGAAGACCCGGAGCTGCCTGTCGGCGCCGTTGCCGCGGCGCAGGATGTCCTCGATGCCGCCGAGCTCCTCGACCGAGCCGAGCTCTTCGGCGTGCGGCCGCACGAGCTTGAGCGTGCGCCGGATCAGCTGCGCGACCGGCACGCGGTTCCGCCGACCGGTGAGGAGATCCATCACGGGCGCTTCGATGCCGTAGCGCGCGGCCAGCCACTTGTTCTCCGTCGTGAGGATGCGGTGGTACGACGGGATCTCCTCGCCCGCGTCGTAGCGCTCGGAGTAGTACTTGACGAGCGCCTGGCAGAGCGCGGTGATCGCGATCACGTCCTCCAGCTGCGTGACCGCGTCGCAGATGCGGATCTCGATCGTGCCGAGGCGCGGGTGCAGGCGGATGTCCCACCAGATGTGCGTGTAGTCGGCGATGCAGCCCGTGCGCTCGAGCTGGCCGA
>Ga0070741_10019421_pt1 | contig 10848 bp, 12 predicted proteins | sample Coa_R1_4_FD_66440 | JGI IMG/M metagenome (GOLD analysis project Ga0070741, IMG submission 66440) | Surface soil microbial communities from Centralia Pennsylvania, which are recovering from an underground coalmine fire - Coalmine... | ecosystem: Environmental > Terrestrial > Soil > Unclassified ...
GCGGTCGTGTGGCTCGGTGGGTGCTCCGACGTCCCGACGGACGCAATCGGGGCGCACGAGCTGCTGCACGCACTCGGCGCGTTGCCCGCCGGCGCGCCGAACGCGTGCACGGCGAAGGACAATCCGCTCGGCGCCTACGCTGACCCGGGGCACCCGTGCGACTCGCCGACGGATGTTCTCTATCCCGTCACGACGGGGGCGCCGCTTTCGTCACTCGTGCTCGACTATGACCACGACGACTACTACGCGCACTCGGGCAGCTGGATCGACATCCAGGACTCGCCCTGGCTGCACCTGCTCGACGCGCCTCAGTTCCCGATCGCCGTCGCGATCGACGGCGCGGGAACGGTGGAGAGCGACCAACCCGGTCTCGACTGCACCTCGACCTGCACGACGCAGTGGGACCAGGGCGCGCAAGTCACGCTTTCGGCCCTCGCAACACGGACGACGCACTTCGTAAGCTGGCACGGAGCCTGCACCGGCGGTACACCGACGTGCTCCGTCACTGCCGACGCCGCGCAGCCTGTGAGCGCCGTCTTCGGGCCGGCGCGGATCTCGGTGACGGTCTCGACGACCGGTCAGGGGCACGTGTTGTGCGCACCGGCGTGCTCGAGCAGGTTCGTCGCCGGAACGTCGCTGACCCTCCGTGCGGTGTCGGCGAAGGGCTGGCGCTTTGTTCGCTGGTCGGGAGCGTGCAAGGGAACCCGGCCGACGTGCATCCCGACGACGAACTACGCGTTTGCGGCGCACGCGAGCTTCGCCAAGCTGAGGGCGAAGCCGAAGAAGAAGAAGCCTACGGAGCGCTGAGCCAGTCGCGTAGCTCGGTGTGCCGTGGCGCGACGCGGCCCGCCAGCTCGCCGCGCAGCTCGCCGACGGTGCCCGTCCGCTCCGCGACCACGTCGTGACGGTGGATCGTCTCGAGGTTCACCTGCTGCGCGAAGAGGAAGTCCTGGTCGGCGAGATCCGGATGCTGGTCGAGCGTCTCCTTGAGCGCGAAGCGAACCGAGTCCTCGACGAAGCGCGGTTGCAGATGCGCATGCTCGACGACGAAGAGCTCGTCCGGCCGTTTCAGGAGCTCGTAGATCGGCGAGCTCATCGACCGCTCGACGATCCCGACGAGATGCTCGGCATTGACGGCGGCGTCGGTGCCGACGAGCAGCGTGCCCTTGCCGCGCTGATTGTGGGTCGCGAGCGGGACGAGGTCGAGGATGCGCTCAACGTCCACGTCTGCGAAACCGGCTTCGACGAGGCACTCGGCCGCAGACCCGCGCACGAGGCCCTGCGCGCACGGGCAGGCATTGATGCCCCACGCCTCGACGCCGACGACGCGCCGCACGCGCTCCCGCGACGCGGCGGCGATCCCGATCAGGCGCGCGATCTCCTGCGTCGGCAGGTCGGTGACCGGCGTGCGGCGCTCGAGCGGGTACTGCGCCTCGATCCGGACCTCGGCGCGCAGCGCGCGCTGCCGTTCGACGATGTGGCGCGCGATGTGCTCGGCGAGCGTCTCGACGAGGAATGCCTCACCGATCACCACCTGGTCGATCGCCTGTCCGAAGAGCTCCGGAAAGCGCGACATGTGCACGCCCTTCTGCGCAGGGTCGAGGTCGACCGTGCAGGCGATCTCCGCGGCGAATGTCTTCTCGTGCCCTTCGTGACGGATGCGGATCGCCTTTTGAACCCCGGTGACACCGGCGCGCGTCAACCCGAGCTGAACCTCGGGCAGCGAAGCCTGCAGGTCGACGGTCGCGTCCCTCCGGGTGTCCGTCATCGGGTACAACCGTAGCGCGCTCATGGATGATGAGACCTTTCCGCTCGTCGTGTCGCTCGCGTGCCACGACCTGCGCACGCCGCTCGCCACCATCTTCGGGTTCGCGCGGACGCTCAACCGGATGGAGGAGCAGGACGAGCGGACGGCCCGCTTTCTGGGAATGATCGAGGACGCGTCCGATCAGATGACGGGCCTGCTCGACGGCCTCGGCACGATCGCACGGATCCAGGCCGACCGCTGGGAGCCGGCGCTGCGCGAGGTCGACATCGCCGAGCTCGTGGCCACCGAGGATGCTCGCGTGCGTGTCGAGGGCAGCGGCGAGGCGATCGAGACGGAGGCCGATGCGGTCGGGAAAGCGCTCCAGTCGCTTGCACTCGCGGCGCTGCGGCACGGGCCGGTGGACTCCGTCACGTGGACGGTGCATGGCCGCGAGCTCGAGCTGCGACCCGTCACGGACGCCGCCGCGCCGGTCCTGACCGGCGGCGAGGTGCGCGACCTCGGCTCGCTGGTCGCACGCGCGGTGATCGAACGGCTCGGCGGCTCGCTCGTCTGCGTCGGCGACGCACTGCACGTAAGCCTCTAAGCGCCGGAGGTCGTCGGAGCGCCGCCCGTCTGCTGGAGCTCCGCGGTCGTCGGCGGCGAGCCGGCCGGATGCCGCCGTCGGCGCACCTCGACCAACACCGCGATCAGCACGGCTGCGATCGACAGGCCGACGGTGTAGCCGAACAGGCTGTGCACGGTGTACCCGGCTTCGTGCTCCCACTGGCCGCGGTTGATGAGGCTCGACGGGCTCGAGTCGGGGAAGTTGTCCTCGCCGAACGGGTATCGCGCCGTGTGATGCGTCTCCCAGCGGCTGAGCCTGATCGTGAGCGCGAACGCGTCGACCACAGCGGCGACACACACGACGTACAGGCCGCCGCGCCTCAGGTGCGACGCTGCGACTCCCACGAGCACGAGCAGGAGCGGCGCGATGAACGTCAGCAGCCAGATCTTCGCTTCGTTCGACGGCGTTGGGTCGTGGTAGCGCGTGATCAGATGCGTGCCGTCGCGCCACTGGAACACCTTCGGCCGTTCGATCGCGAGCGACACGGCCATGAGCGATGCGAAGAAGACCGGCAGCGCAAGGAAGCCGGCAAGTGCGAGTGGCGCCTTCGCCGACGGGACCAGCCAGCGCCTCAGCCGCCTGCTCACAGCCGCCCCGCATCGATGATGCGCGCGAGGAACTCGCGCGTCCGCGGCTCGCGCGGTGACGTGAAGATCTGCTCAGGCGTTCCCTCTTCGCAGATCAGGCCCGCATCGAGGAAGCAGACCTTGTCCGCCACCTCCCTGGCGAACGACATCTCGTGCGTCGCGATGATCATGGTCATCCCGGTCTCTGCGAGCCCGCGCACGAGCTGCAGCACCTCGGCAACGAGCTGCGGGTCGAGCGCGCTCGTGACCTCGTCGAGGAGCATGAGCCGCGGTGACATCGCGAGAGCCCGGGCGATGGCGACGCGCTGCTGCTGCCCTCCCGACAGCCGGTCGGGGAACTCGTTCGCCTTGTCTTCGAGACCAATGCGCTTGAGCAGCTCGCGCGCCTGTGCCCGCGCCTCGGCGCGAGCCAGCCCCCGCACCTTCGCCGGCGCGAGCGTGACGTTGTCCAGCACCGTCATGTGTGGAAACAGGTTGTAGGCCTGGAAGACGATCCCGATCTTGCGACGGAGCGCGTTCACGTCTACGTGGCCGTTCGTGATCGTCTGGCCGTCGACGACGATCTCGCCCTCGTCAACGCGCTCGAGCAGGTTGAGGCAGCGGAGGAGTGTCGACTTGCCCGACCCTGAAGCGCCGATCAGGCACACCACGTTGTGCTCGCCCACCGACAGGTCGACGTTGCGCAGCACGAGGTTGTCGCCGAACGACTTCGAGACGTTCGTGACGGATACGAACGCGGTCATCCGCTCAGACGCCAGCGCTCTATGTTGAGCTCGGTCGAGCCTACGCTCATGTCGCCTGGGCGCGTTCGCGGCGCTCCCGCACCAGGATCAGGTGATCCGTGAAGCGTGCGAGGGGGATCGTCAGCAGGATGAAGAACACAGCGGCGACGACGTAGGACGTGAAGTTGTAGTTGTTTTGCGAGTACTGCTGAGCCTGCAGTGCGCCTTCCGCGACTCCGATGACCGAGACGAGCGCCGTGTCTTTCTGCAGACCCACGAAGTCGTTCAGAAGCGGCGGGATCACGCGGCGCACTGCCTGTGGAATGACGACGTAGCGCATCGCCTGCCAGTACGAGAGGCCGAGCGATCGCGCAGCCATCCGCTGCGACGGATGCACCGACTCGATTCCGGCGCGGTACACCTCCGTCACGTAGGCGGTGTACACGAGCGTCAGCGCGATGACGCCGTACGTGAAGTTCGACTGCGTGCTGATGACGTGCATGTTCAGGCCCGGCAGCCCGAATCCGACGAGGAACGCGACGAGGATCAAGGGCGTGCCGCGGAAGACGTCGGTATAGATGATTGCCAGGACGCGAAACGGAGCGGCTTCGCGCCCTGGCAATCCGCGGACGACCGCGATCGCGAGTGCCAGGATCAGCACCAGGATCTCGGCCGTCACCATCAGCTTCAGGTTCAGCTGGAAGCCCTGCCACACGTCCGGGAGTGCTACCCGGAACGAGTGCGGCGAGAAGAACTTCTGCAGAACCTGATGCATCTCGGCTTGCTACGCGACTACTTGAGGACCGGGATCTTCGAGAAGTCGATGTTGAACCACTTCTTCTGCAGCTTCGCGATCGTGCCGTTGCTCCAGAGCTTGTTGATCTGCGCGTTCACGAGCGGGAGCAGCTTCGAGCCCTTCTGGAGCACCGCTCCGTACTGCTCGTGCGTGACGATCTGGCCGCCGACTGCGCCGTAGGCGGTCGGATGCGCCTTCTTCTCCGACGCGACGATCGGCGTGTCGAGGACCAGGGCGTCGCACCGGCCCACCTGAACTGCGAGGAACGCCGCCGACGTCGTCTGGTAGATGAGCGGTGTCTTCGTGGGGTGCAGCTTCTGCTGGATCCACGTCAGGCCGGTGGTGTCGGTCTGCGCGCAGGTCTGCATGCCCTTCAGGTCGGCGATCGAGTGCGGTGTCTTCGCCTTCTTGGAGAGGAGCACACCCTGATTCGCGTCGAAGTACGAGCGCGTGAAGCTGACGGTCTTCGCCCGCGCGGCGGTGATCGTCGCCTCCTGGAACGAGATGTCGAACGACTTGTGCCCGGGCGCGAACAGCTTGGCCCACGGCGTGTAGACGAACTTCGGCTTGAGCCCGAGGCCCTTCGCGATGTCGGACGAGAGATCGACCTCATAGCCCTTCGGATTGACGTACGTGCTCCCGTGGACGGTGCCGGCGGCGAAGTTGACCGCCGGATCGCCGAAGGCGATGACCAGTGTCCCGGGCGTCATCGTCGGAGGAGACGACGTCCTCGCCGCGGCAACTGCGGCGAGCGACACCGTCACCGCCGCGACTGCGACGAGAGCGGCAAGGCGCTTCACAGATGTTCCTCCTAAGTGGTGGTGGCAGGGGGGAGAAACCAGTTTAAGCCGCGCTCAACTGCCGGGCCAGCCAATCCTGGAATGCGGCGAGCAGCGGCTCCGCGTCGGCAAGCAGCCGCCCCCGGTCGACCATTCCGGAAGCCATTCCGCGGTGTACCGACTCGACGAGCCTGGTGTCCTCGCGGCCGACCTGATCGTCGAACGCGAAGAAGTCGTCGCGCCAGGCGGCGTCGACGTCCGGGGCGAAGAAGTAGTCGAGGTAGCGCTCGGTGCGGCCCGGGCCGTGTGGCGCGATCGGTCCGACCGAGAGGTTCGGCGGGCCGGGAAAGACATTGAGCCCGGTGTTCGGGTAGAGCAGATGGAACTGCCCCCGCTGGCCGGTTCGCTTGGCCGTCGCGAACTGTGCGGCAAACGTCGGGTGCGCCTCGAGCAGGTACCGGTCGGGGTGGACGTCGACCTCGTCGCTGAAGCTCGGGTGCGCCGTCGGGCAGTGGTAGCACTCGAGGAAGTTCTCGACGACGATCTTCCAGTTCGCGTCCGCGCCGAACTCGACGCGCGAATGGAAGACGAGAGCGTCGACGTCGATGTCGCGGGCGAGAAGGGCCGGCAGGTCGCCGAGGTGCTCGGCGAGCGAGCCGGCGGCCGGGTCCGGGTTCACGAACAGGAACGGGCCCCAGACGCCGACGCTTGCCGGGAGCAGTGACCACTCGGCACAGTCGAAATCAGGCTCGCGTTCCGAGCGGGGCGCCGTCCGCAACGTGCCGTCGAGGTCGTACGTCCACGCGTGGTAGTGGCACTGGATCGTCGCCCGCTTGCCGCTGCCCTCGGTGAGCACCGCGCCGCGGTGCCGGCAGACGTTGACGAACGCGCGCAGCTCGCCGGCCTTGTCGCGCGTGACGAGGATCGGGACGCCGCCGGCATCTGTCGCGAGAAATGAGCCCGGCTCGGCCACCTCGTCGGCGCGGCCGCCGTACTGCCACGACCGCGCGAATATCTCCGCACGCTCGCGGCGGAGCAGTTCCTCGTCGGAGTACCACGCAAACGGAAGCGTCAGCGTCGTGGCCAAGCCTCGATGCTAGCGGGCGTTAAGCTCGGCCTTGTGATCCGCGTGTGCGTCGCCGGCGTGACGGGCTGGACGGGAAGCGCCGTCGCCGAAGCGGTCGAGGCTGCGGACGACCTCGAGCTCGTCGGCGGTGTCGCGCGCTCCGATCCGGCTGCGTACTCCTCGGTTGAGGAGGCGCTCGACGCGATCGACGCCGACGTGCTCGTCGACTACACCCATGCTTCTGCCGTGCGAGGCAACGTGCTTGCGGCGATCGACCGTGGCGTCGGCGTCGTCGTCGGCTCGAGCGGGCTCTCGGCAGCGGACTACGACGAGATCGGCGCCGCGGCGCGCGAACGCACCGTGGGTGTCGTTGCTGCGGGCAACTTCTCGATCACGGCCGCGCTCGTCCTCCGCTTCGCGACGGAGGCCGCGGCACACCTGCACGCGTGGGAGGTGATCGACTACGCGAGCGCGACGAAGCCCGACGCGCCGAGCGGCACCGCGCGTGAGCTCGCCGAACGGCTCGAAAGCATCGGTCGGCCCGCGATCGGCGTGCCGGTCGCAGACGTGCTCGGCTCCCCGGCGGCACGCGGCGCCGACATTGCGGGAACGCAGGTGCACTCGCTCCGTCTGCCGAGCTTCACTGTGTCAACGGAGGTCGTCTTCGCTGCCTCGGGCGAGCGGCTGTCGTTGCGCCACGACGCAGGGGAGAGTGCTGCCCCGTACGTCGCCGGGACGCTGCTCGCAGTGCGTGCCGTGCCCGGCCGTGTCGGCCTGACGCGCGGGCTCGATCAGCTGCTCTAGCTTCGCTCGACGGTCGCCGGCGGAGTGAGCTGGCAACGCGGCAGGTGCTGCTCGGCGAGCCGCACGAGCAATGTGTGGAAGCGCTCGCGGTCGGTCGCGTCGAGCGACGCGAGGAACTCGTTCTCGAGCCGCAGCGACAAGGTGCGCAGGCGCCGGAGGGTCTTGCGTCCCTCCGGGGTCATCTGGACGACGTGCCGCCGGCGGTCGTTCGGGTCGCGCCGGCGCTCGACGAGACCGGCGGCCTCGAGCTCGTCCAGCAACCCGACGAGCTGCCCCTTGTCGTAGCCGAGCGCATCGGCGATCGCGCCTTGTGTCTCTCGCGAGCCCTCGTCGAGCACGGCCAGGATCGCGTGGTGGTACGGATGTAGCCCGAGCTCCTCGTAGCCGGCGAGCGACCCCTCCTTGGCGGCCATGCCGAGCCGCTTCAGCAGAAACAGGGACGAGGAGACGAGCTCGTCCGGAAAGCGTGCTCCCAGCTGCTTCCCCGTGGTGTGCCTCATAGGAAGAAGTGTAGCGCGATCATCGTTAGTTATGTATACTGTTGAGATTCACAACGATCTGGGAGAACAATTAGTGAAGCTTGCCACGAACACCACGCCTCGTCCTTGGAGCGCCCTCGCGCTCATCGTCACTGCTCAGTTCATGGTCATTCTCGACGTCGCCATCGTGAACGTTGCGCTCCCGTCGATCAAGAGTGATCTCGGCTTTACGCAGACGAGCTTGCAATGGGTGATCTCCGCGTACGCCATCTTCTTCGGCGGCACGTTGCTGCTCGGCGGTCGCCTCGCCGACCTGATCGGCCGGCGGCGGCTGTTCGTCGGCGGCCTTCTGGTCTTCGCAGCCAGCTCGCTCCTTTGCGGGCTCGCCTGGTCCGAGGGGTCCTTGATCGCGTTCCGCGCCGTGCAGGGCCTCGGCGGCGCGCTGCTCGCCCCTGCTGCGCTTTCGCTCCTCATGACCACGTTCGCCGAGGGACGTGAGCGCAATCTCGCGCTCGGCATCTACGGCGCAGCCTCAGGAAGCGGCGCCGCCGCGGGCGTCCTGCTCGGCGGCCTGTTGACGAGCTACCTCAGCTGGACCTGGATCTTCTTCGTCAACGTCCCGGTCGGAATCACGGCCGCGCTGCTTGCGCCGATGTTGCTCCGCGAGAGCCGGCCCGATCTCGGGCACCGCCACTTCGACGTGGCGGGCGCCGCGACCGTGACCGCCGGGCTCATGCTGCTCGTCTATGCGCTGACGCGCGCGACGAGCGACGGCTGGGGCTCGCCCGCTGCGTTGGCGCTCCTCGGCGGCGCGATCGCCTTGCTCGCCGCGTTCGTAGCCGTCGAGCTTCGCTCGCCCTGGCCGCTCCTGCCGATGCGCATCTTCCGCTCGCGCACGCTCGCAGCCGCGAACGTGACGATGGCGATCATCGGAGCCGTTGCGTTCTCGGAGTTCTTCCTGCTGACGCTGTACGTGCAGCAGGTGCTCCACTACAGCGCCGTGCAGAGCGGCGTCGCGTTCAGCGGGTTCGCGCTGACGGTCGTCGTCGTCTCGAACATCGCGCAGGTCGTCGTCGGCCGGATCGGCGTCCGCGCGACGCTGATGCTCGGGCTCGTCGTGTCGGCCGTCTCGGTCGGGCTGCTGACGCGCCTGCCGGTGCACGGTCACTACTTCTGGGATCTGTTCCCGGCCTTCGTGCTGGGCGGTGCCGGCATGGGACTGTCGTTCGTGCCGGTGACGATCGCGAGCCTGCAGGGCGTCGACCGGTCGGACGCGGGAATCGCGTCGGGGCTCGTGAACACGAGTCGGCAGATCGGCGGGGCGATCGGCATCGCTGCGCTGAGCGCGGTCGCGGCGACGTCGAGCCGTCATTTCGGCGTCGCCGGCAGCGCAGCGTCGCTCGACCACGGCTTCCAGACCGCGCTCTACGTGCTGACTGCGCTGCTCGTCGTCGGTGCGGCAGTCGCTGCGCTCGTCGTCAAGCCCGCACCGGTGCAGGTCGAGGAAGTCGAGCCGTTCGAGCGCGTCTCGCTCGGCGAGGCAGCGTAGCGACCGATGACTTCGGGCCTCCTCGCTCGTCTGTACGTTTGTCAAAGACGAGCGAGGAGGCTCAGATGTCGAAGTTGAATCTCTCCAAGGTGGGACGCGTCTGCGTCACCGTGGGCGACACCGATCGCGCGGTCGACTTCTACGTCGACAAGCTCGGCTTCCAGAAGGTGGTCGACGTGCCGATGGGCGATGCCGGTCGCTGGGTCGAAGTGCAGCTGCCGAACACCGAGACGACGATCGCGCTCGCGCCGCCGCCCCAGGGGTCGACCGCCGGCGCCAGCCAGACCGGCATCTGTCTCGACACGTCGGACGTCGACGCCGATCATGCGTCGTTGCAGGCCGCGGGTGTCGACGTCGACGCGGAGGTGTCCCGCTACGGCGGCGCGATCCCGCCGATGTTCTGGCTGCGCGATCCGGACGGGAACTCGCTGATCGTCGTCCAGCCGTCGGAGTAACCCCACGGCGTCGCCTACCATCTCCACGGTGGACGACGCGAACGACTTCGACTTGGTTGCGGCGTCGCTGCGCGCGGACGCCGTCGACCTGCGGGCGTTCGTGGAGGCGCTTGCGACCAAGCTCGAGCAGACGTTTCCCGGGCACTGCCGAGTGCGGCGCGCCGGCCTGCTGGGAAAGGGAGCGGTTCGTCAGCTCAGCGTCGAGCTGGGCGACGGCCGGTACGAGCTGACGCACGACGACGGAAGCGTCGTCGCGCGTCACTCGTCCGTCGTGCGCGGCATCACGCTGAAGAGCGAGGAGCTGGCAGTCGACGAATGGGTCGACTCGCTCGCGAAGCAGGTCGTCGCGGAGGCAAAGAGCAGCGAGCGTGGACGCGTGGCGCTGGAGCGATTGTTGAGTGGCTGATCCGACCGCAGAGAAAGAGGTGTCATGAGCTACGACCCACAGTCGACAGAAGGCCTGACCGAGCACGGCCGCGAGCGCCTCGCCGAGCTGCGGACCGGCCACTTGTTTACGAGCGACCTGTCGGTGAACGAGTTCCTGCTCGTCAAGGAAGCGGGCTTCGACCCGCTCGGGCTCGTGATGGGATCGTGCATCTACCACATCGGCTACCAGCAGTCGCGCTGGAACCAAAGCCAGGAGATGGAGGTCTTGTCCCAGGCGATGTACAACGCGCGGGAGCTCGCGATGACGCGCATGGAGGAGGAGGCCGACCAGCTCGGCGCAGACGGCATAGTCGGCGTCCGGCTCGACATCGGCCGCTACGAGTGGGGTCCCGACATGGCGGAGTTCATCGCGATCGGGACTGCGATCAAGCATCGCGAAGGCGCGCTACATCGTGCGCCGAACGGCCGGCCGTTCACGAGCGATCTATCTGGGCAGGACTTCTGGACTCTTCTGCAGAGCGGTCATCGTCCGCTCGGCATGGTGATGGGCTCGTGCGTCTACCACGTCGCCCACCAGTCGATGTGGAAGACGATGAAGAACGTCGGTCAGAACGTCGAGCTCACGAACTTCACGCAGGCGCTCTACGACGCCCGCGAGCTGGCCGTGGAGCGCATGCAGACCGAGGCGAAGCAGGTTCAGGCGGAGGGCATCGTCGGCGTGCAGCTCGTGGAGCGAAGCCACGGGTGGGGCGCGCACGTGATCGAGTTCTTCGCCGTCGGCACGGCGGTCGCACCGATCGACGGGCAGCAGACGATCCCCAGCCCCGGCGTGATGCTCGGCCTCAACGACTA
>Ga0070741_10019422_pt1 | contig 10848 bp, 6 predicted proteins | sample Coa_R1_4_FD_66440 | JGI IMG/M metagenome (GOLD analysis project Ga0070741, IMG submission 66440) | Surface soil microbial communities from Centralia Pennsylvania, which are recovering from an underground coalmine fire - Coalmine... | ecosystem: Environmental > Terrestrial > Soil > Unclassified ...
CCCGCCGTGCATCGCGCTGCACGGCATCACACACACACCCGTTGGGAACCGCTTCGCGCCCGCGCTCGTGAGCGACGGCGACGATTGTGAGATGCGCTCGAGCCGCCGCCGTATCGTGGACAACCCTCAGGCGCGCGCAAAGGCCAGGTTGGTCGCAAGCGTAAACGCGAGTCCACCGCCGTCGGTATGGCGCCGCAGCACCTCCGCGCTCGCGTCGGCCACGCGGCCTGCCGTCGCGATCCGCTCTGGTTCGGGCATCGCCTTACCCGCGGCGCTCATGCCAATCACCGCCATGGCATTCAGGCGCACAAACGTCGCGCCGTCGGCGAAGCGAACGGTTCGTTCGTGCCGTTCGAGCCGTACGTTCGTGAAACCCGCCGCTTCCAGCAGGCTCCGGATGGCGGCTGCGTCACCGAAGCTGTGCCGCACGTCCGCAATGGGACCGACAAACCCCTCGGCCACCCGCTGCAGCTCAAGGAAGAACGGCGATTCGTCAATCGGCCGCCAGGTCGCAAACGCCACCCGGCCACCCGGCGCAAGCGCCCGCCGCACCTCGACCATCGCCTTCGGCTTGTCCGCGAAGAACTGCAGCCCCTGCTGACAGGTCACCACGTCGAACTGTTCGCCAGCGGCCAGCGGCAACGCATCCGCACTGCCCTCACGGAACTCGATGTCCGGCGCGACCGTCCGGGCAAGCGCAATCATCAGCGGGCTCAGGTCCACGCCGACCACGCGCGCCGTGTCGAACCGCTCACGGACCACGCGCCCCACGATGCCGGTGCCGCACGCGAGATCGAGCACGCGGTCGCCGGCTCTGAGGTCCGTGCCGTCCAGCAGGGCCGGCACATAGGGACGGAACAGCGGGCCGACGAGCTCGCGCTCGTACAGTTCGGGAAAGTTCGGTTGCCTTGCGCCAGGCATGGTCATGTGGTCCTCCGGGAGCGGGAGAGGGTGGAAAGAACACGCGCACCGCCGATGAAACCGGCCTACGTTAAAGGACATCGGGCGTCACCGTCCAGATCGTCACCGTTGCGCCCGGTGCATGATCGTGTCACACCGCCAAAGCCCCGTGGTTCGCGCTCCGTTCCCCCATTCCGCGTCTCGCGCCAATGCCGATGTTCCGCCAGCTGCTCCGCCTCGTCCTCGCGACCTTCCCCGTCCTCGCCACGACGCAGGAAAAGCCGTTCGTCACCCAGAAAGACCTTGCCAGATGGGAGACGCTTGGCCCGAGTCGCCTCTCGCCCGACGGGAAGTGGCTCGCGTGGTCCATCACCCGCGGCGACCAGGACGGTACGCTCCACCTCCGCGGCGGCCCGTCCGACGCCCATGTCGTGATCAACTTCGGCCAGTCGCCGGCGTTCTCCGCCGACTCGAAGTGGTTCGCGTATCTCGTCGGCGTCTCCACGAAGGAGCGGGAGCGGCTGACGAAGGAGAAGAAGCCGGTGCGCACGGCGTTCGTGGCGCGCAATCTTGCAACGGGCGATACCATCGCCATCCCCGACGTGAGCGGTTTCGCGATGGCGCCGTCGGGCGGGTTCATTGCGGTCACTCGATACGCCGCCGAGGGCCGCAAGGTGAACGACGTGCTCGTTCTGGACCTCGCACGCGGCACGCGCTTCTCGTTCGCCAACGTCGCGGAGCAGGCCTGGAGCGAGGCGAAGCCGCTGCTCGCCCTTGCCATCACCGCGGACGGGGGCAACAGCGTGCAGGTGTTCGACGGCGCGAACGGCAGCGTACGCGTGCTCGAGTCGTCGCCGTCCCTCTATCGCGCGCTGGCGTGGCGCGAGCGGTCGGACGCACTGGCGGTCATGCGGTCAGTGCCGGACAAGGCGTTCACGGATACGGCGAACGTCGTGCTCGCGTGGGCATCGGTCACCGGGGGCGACTCGCCGCGCGTGCTCGATCCGGCCACCGCGCCGGGTTTTCCGGCGAAGAGGCGGGTGGCCGAGTACCGGAAACCATCGTGGTCCGATGACGGCGCCACCATCTATGTGGGGCTCCAGGAGCGACACGACACCGCGAGCGCCAGCAAGAAGAGCGACGAGAAAGTGAGCGACGTCGAGATCTGGCACGTGAACGATGTGCGCGCGATCCCGCAGCAACGCGCGTCCGAACAGCGTGACCTGCGGGCCACGGTGCTCGCCGCGTGGCACGCCGACGGCCGGGTCGTCCAGCTCGGGGCCGACGCCCTCGAGTCCTCCGACGTGCTCAAGGGCGACCGATACCTCATCGAGACCGACCGCAAGCCGTACGCGTGGGGCCAGAAGTTCGGGCGGCGCGACGAGGACGTGTACGCGGTGGACATCTCGACCGGCGCGCGCCGCAAGGTGATTGAGAAGGCGCGTCATTCGTATGGCGCCGACCCCACCGGGCGCCGCCTCTCACGGTTCGACGGCAAGGACTTTCTGGTGGTGGACGTCGCCACGGGCGCGACCGTCAACGTCACGCAGAAAGTGCGCACGGCCCTCAAGGCCGACTTCGTGGACCGTGATGACGACCATCCGTCCGACGTGCCCGGACCCTGGGACCCGCCTGCGTGGAGCAAGGACGGCAACACCATTTACGTGACCACGGAGTATGACGTGTGGGCGCTCGCGCCCGACGGCTCCGGCGGCGCGCGACTCACCGACGGCGCCAAGGAGGGCATTCGCTACCGTCTCGTCGCGCTCGGCGCGCGGCTCGACCCCTTCGGGTTCGGCGGGAGCGCCGCCGACCGGGCGGTGGACCGGTCGAAGCCCGTGTGGCTCTCGATGTACGGCAAGACAACCAAGAAGAGCGGCTACGCGCTGCTGCGCTCGGACGGTACGGTGCGGCGCGTCGTGTTCGAGGACGCACAGGTGGGATCGCTCGCCAGAGCCGACAGCGCCGACGTGTACTCGTTCGTGCGGCAGTCGTTCACCGACTCGCCCGACGTGTTCGTCGGCGGCCCCGACCTCGCGGCGGCGAGGCAGATGACGGAGACCAACCCGTTCCAGAAGGACTACGCCTGGGGCAAGGCCGAACTGATCAACTTCCGCAGCACGCTCGGGCGCGACCTGCAGGGTATCCTCTATTACCCAGCGAATTACGACGCGAAGAAGAAGTACCCGATGATCGTGTACACGTACGAGCTGCTCTCGCAGGGCCTGCACCGCTACATCGTGCCGCGCGAGAACGACTACTACAACGCGAACGTGTTCACGCAGCACGGCTACTTCGTGCTGATGCCCGACCTGGTGTTTCGCCCCGGGCAGTTCGGGATTGACACGCAGGCGGCCGTCGAGGGCGCCATCCAGTCGGTGCTGGCGCGCGGCCTCGTGGACCCGGCGAACATCGGGCACTGCGGCCACTCGCAGGGCGGGTACGAGGCGTACTTCCTCGCCACGCACAGCAAGTACATCAAGACGGCCGTGGCCGGCGCCGGCATCACCGACATGTGGAGCTTCGCCGGGCAGATGCACTGGAGCTCGGTGCCCGAGTTCGACCACTGGGAGACCGGCCAGTTCCGGATGGCCGTGCCGCCCTGGGAGGATCCGGCGGCAATGAACCGGAACAGCCCCATCCTCAAGGTGCACGAGATGCCGGCCCAGAGCATCCTCATGGAGATCGGCAGCGAGGACCCGACGGTGGACATGCGGCAGGGCGTCGAGTTCTGGAACTACGCGCGGCGCGCGGGCAAGCAGGCCGTGCTGCTGAACTATCCGGGCGAGGGCCACGGACTGTCGAAGCGGGAGAACGCGATTGATTACGAGCGGCGCATTCTCCAGTGGTTCGGCCACTACCTCAAGGGGGAGCCGGCGCCGAAGTGGATCACCGATGGTCAGACATGGCTCGAACGGAAGGCGTTGCTGGACGCCAACAAACCGTAGCGAAATGGCACGTGGCGGCAGGCACGTCCGGACGCGCGAGCCATTCGGCACGCGGCCGTGCGCTTGCGTGGCGGCCCGCCGAGCCGCCGGGCGAGCGCGCGATGTCCGCGCGCCGGCCCAACCTTGCCCGCCGATTAACCCTGGGCGGCAGGGGAATTGACACGCGGGCGCCGCGCGCATACAGATAGAACGCTGTTCCGCACGCGCTTCCGGCGCGCAGGTCCGGCCCCACGGACGCACCCCGCCGTCCTCTCCGGAAACGGTTCGACTCCTGCGTCGCCGGCCCAGATCACAACCGATCGCACGCATGTCCCTTCTCTCGCTGCAGCACGTCAGCAAGCGATTCGACAATGCCGTCGTCGTGGACGACGTGTCGTTCACGATTGACCGCGGGCAGGTGGTGGGGTTCCTCGGCCCCAACGGCGCCGGGAAGTCCACCACGATGCGCATGATCACGCAGTACTTCGAACCCGACGGCGGCACGATTCTGTTCGACGGCGTGGCGCTCGCCGAGGCCTCGCGCGAGGCGAAGCGGCGGATCGGCTTTCTCCCCGAGAACAATCCGCTGTACTTCGACATGCTGGTCAGCGAGTATCTCGACTTTGTCGCGCGGCTGCGCGAGCTTACGGGCGCGGCCCGCACACGGGCCGTGGACGACGCCGTCGCCGCGACACAGACCGAGGCCGTCTACAACCGCCCGATCGGCGAACTCTCCAAGGGGTACAAGCAACGCGTCGGGCTTGCGGCGGCCATCCTGCACAAGCCGGACCTGCTCGTCCTCGACGAGCCGACCGAGGGACTCGACCCCAATCAGCGCGTGGAGATCCGTCGCCTCATCGGCGACCTCGGGCGCGAGCGGACGGTGTTGCTGTCCACGCACGTGCTCGGCGAGGTGCAACACACGTGCTCGCGCCTCCTGATCATCCACCGGGGCCGTCTTGCCGCGGACGGGGCGGTGGACGACCTGATCGCGCGCGCCACGGCCGGCGTCCGCATCAGCGTCGAGGCGGAGGGCGACGGGGTCGCCGACGCGCTGGCGGGCCTGGACGGCGTCCGCGACGTCGCGCGTCGCGAAGCGGCCAACGGCCGCACCCACGTGACGCTGACCACGGATGGCACGCGCGACCTCCGCGCCGAGGTCTTCACGCTGGCGAAGCGCCGCGACTGGGTGCTCTATGAGTTGCACCAGGAGTCGCGCAGTCTGGAGGACCTTTTCCGTCAGCTCACCGCCAGCGACGCCGCCCCGCCGGCCACGCAGGACGCCGCATGAGCAACGCCGTCGTCATCCGGGCGGCCGCGGGCCGCATCGCCACGGTGGCCCGCCGCGAGCTGCGCGGGCTGCTCGATCACCCCACGGGGTACGTGCTCCTCGTGGTCCTGCTCGCCGTCAACGCGTTTCTGTTCTTCCGTCAGGCGTACCTGACGGGCGCGGGATCGCTGCGTCCGATGATGGACCTGCTGCCGTGGCTGTTCCTGTTCTTCGTGCCGGCCGTGTGCATGCGCACGGTGGCGGAAGACCGGCGGAGCGGCGTGCTCGAAGTGGTGCTCACCCAGCCGCTGACGACGGCCGAACTGCTGCTCGGCAAGTTCGCGGGCGCGGTCGGCTTTCTCTGGCTCGCGCTCGCTCTGACGCTCCCGATCGCCTTTGGCCTCGCCCTCGGCACCGACCTGCAGTGGGGTACGCTGCTCGCCCAGTACGTGGGCGCCGCGCTGCTGGCCGCGGGTCTCGCCGGCGTCGGCGTCTGGGCGTCGAGCCTGACGAAAAGCCAGATCACGGCCTTCATCCTGGCCGTGGCCGTGACGTTCGCGCTCGTGCTCGTCGGACTCGACCCGCTGCTCGTCGGCCTGCCCCCCACGCTCGGCACGATCGCGGCCCGCCTCGGCGTGCTGTCGCATTTCGAGAACATCGGGCGCGGCGTGATTGACCTGCGCGACGCGATCTACTTCGTGTCGCTCGCCGCCGTGTTCCTCGCGCTCGCCCAGCTTTCGCTCGCGGGCGCGTCGTTCGCAAAGGGCGGCGAACGCCGCCGCCAGCTCCGGACGGTCACGGTGCTGGTCGTGGCGATCCTCGCCGTCGTGAACCTCCTCGGCGGATACGTCCGCGGACGCCTCGACCTTACGCCGGGCGGCGCGTACACGCTCTCGCCCGGTTCCCGCGGCATCGTCCGTTCGCTGGACGACCTCGTGACGATCAAGGTGTTCGCCTCCGACGAGCTGCCCACGGAAGCGGCGCTCCTCAAACGCGACGTGGACGACCTGCTGAGCGACCTGCGTGCCGCCAGCAACGGCAACCTGCGTGTCGTGCGGCGCAATCCGGCGAGCGATTCCGCGGCGCGGCGCGACGCCGCGTCGCTCGGCATTCAGCCCGTACAGTTCAACGTGATCGGATCGGCCGAGCTGCAGGTCAAGAACGGGTACCTCGGTATTGCCGTGCAGTACGGCGACCGGCACGAGTCCATCCCGTTCGTGGACCGCACCGACGACCTCGAGTACCGCCTCGCCACGGCGATCCGCAACGTGACGCGCACCACGAAGCCGGCTGTCGGCCTCGTCACCGGCCATTCACCCGACGCCACGCCGCTACAGGTCTTGCGGGACGCGCTCGAGCGGACGTACGACGTCCGGGACATTCAGGTGACGGATGCCGCCCTGCCGGACAGCACGATGCGCGTGCTCATCCTGGCCGGCCAGCCGGATTCGGTGCCCGCCGCCTTCGCCGAGCGTGTGCACGCCTGGTTCAAGCGCGGCGGCGGCGCGCTGGTGCTCGACGCCGGCAATGCCCTGTCGCCGCAAATGCCGTTTGCCCAGCCGCGCGAGAGTCGCTGGAACAGCCTCCTCAAGCCGTTCGGCGTGGCCGTACGTCGCGACGTCGTATACGACCTTGCGGCCAACGAGGTGATTCCCGCCGGTACGAACGGTCCGTTCCGGGTGCTCACGCGGTATCCGTTCTTCGTACGCGCCCGCAGCACCGGCAAGTCGCCCGTCAATCGCGATGTGCAGGGCATCACGTTGCCGTGGGCCAGCAGCATTGACACGATGCGCGCCGCCGTCGGAAGCGTGACGCCCCTTGTGGTCACCACCTCGAAAGCTGGCGCGGATACCGGATTCGCCAACATCACGCCGGGCCGCGACTTCCCGACCGACAACCTCCGCGAGTACGTCCTCGGCGTCCAGGTGGCCGGCGCCGACAGCGCCACGCGCGGGCGGGTCGTGGTCGTGGGCAACCTGGAATTCGTCGGCGACCGGTTTGCACGCCAGGCGCCGCAGAACATCGGGTTCGCCCTGAACGCGGTGGACTGGCTCGCGCAGGACCCGTCGCTGATCGCCATTCGCACGGTGAACCGGAACCCGCCCGCACTGCGCTTCACCAGCGTCGCCCTGCGCGAGGGCGTGAAGTACCTGAACGTGATCGGCGTGCCCGCCCTCGTCGCGCTGGCCGGCGTGGTGCGCACCGCGCGCCGCCGCGCACGGACACGTGCGCCCTATCGGCCGCTCGCGCCTGGCGCGGGCGCGCCCGCGGAGGCCGCATGAACGCACCCGGGAACCGCCTGCTGGCCGACCGGACGACGCGTCGTCTCGTGATCGCGCTTGCCGCCGGCGTGGCGCTCTGGGGCGCGTTCGCCGCCGTGCGCGCGCTGCGCGAAGATCGCCTGCGCGGCATTGAGCTTCCGCGCGTGGACACGGCCCGCGTGGATTCGGTGTTCATCCGGTTGCTCACCGACTCGGTGGTCGTCGCGCGTCACGCGCCGGGTTGGCAGGTGAACGACTACCATCGCGTGTATCCGGCTGACAGCGCCGCGGTGGACCTGCTGCTCCGCGCGCTGATGGACACGACGGCCTGGAGCGAGCAGATCTCGGCCAACGCCGCGTCACACAAGGCGCTCGGCGTGGACGAGATCGGCGGCCGGCGCGTGCGGATTGCCGGCCCGGACGGCAAGGCGCTGCTCAGCATGGTGGTCGGCAAGCGAACCAACGACTACAGCGGGCTGTATATCCGCCGCCCCGATGCCGACCCGGCGTACGCGCTGCACTCGTCCGCCCTCGCCGACGCCCTCCTCCGCGACGTCGGCGACTGGCGCAGCAAGCGCCTCGCGCGCGTGACGCCCGATAGCGTGGCGAGCGTGGTGCTCACGCGCGGCCAGCGCACGTCGCGCCTTGAGCGCGCGGGGTCCGGTTGGACGGTCAACGGCGCCGCCGCCGACTCCAGCGCCGTCACCGCGTTGCTCGATGCGTACCGCACGCTCGACGCCAGCGGGTTCGCCACGCCGGCCCAGGCCGACTCGGCGAAGCTCGATCACCCGCGCATCGCCGTGACGCTGCGGTCCAAGGCGGGCACTCCGCTGTTCACGCTCGCGCTCGACAGCACGGCGAGCGCCGTATGGGCGCGAGCCGACACCGCAACCACGGTGTACCGCCTGGATCCGTGGCAGGTGCCGCGTCTGGCGCCCGCCGACAGCGCGCTGCGTCGGAAGGCGAAGCCGTCGAAGTAGTCGTACGGCGGCGCCGCGCGCGGCAGCTCACCGGCGCGCGACGACCAGCAGCGCGTTCCCCACGGGCCGCTCGCCCGCCGGATCCGACGGCGAGTTCACAACTTTGCCGTCCACGACCAGCGTCGTGGATCCGCCGCCGTCGAAGTTCATCGCGTCCCACGCGCCAAGCTTCCTCAGGAAGTCGGCCAGCTCGATGAGCGTCATCCCCACGCTGGACGCCTGGCGGCCGTCCACGGTGACGAGGTAGAGCGTCGCACTGTCGCGACTGAACCCCACGGCGCTCCGCGGATGCCGCGCCTCCGCGTTGCTCGAGAGCGTCCCCTCGCTCCACGCCGCCCGCGCCGCGACGTTCCGGCCGTCCTTGAGGATCCGTGGCCACCCGCCAAGCAGAAGCGCCGGCGAGATGTCTGGCCCCTCGCCCGCACGCGAGGCGGCGCGGAGCACAATGCGCACCGTGTCGCCCGGGGCGAACCTCGCGACGGTGCTGGCGCGCGGCCCATACGCCGCGAGCACCGCGGTCCCCGCCGGGATCGCGTTGCCGCCACGCCGGCGCACCGCGCCGTACTGCACGTACACGACGGTATCGCCGCGCCGCGCCGCGAACCGGAGCGGCGCCTCGGCCAGCGGCCGCGCCGAGTCGCGCGGCGTCTCGCCCATCCGGTCGGTGAACAGTACCGAGGTTTCGGCGCCCGAGCGCGGCAGGAAGTTCACGGCGAGCACCGGGACCGCGTCCGGACCGTGGATGGCCGTGCCGTCGAGCACAAAGCGGTCCATCATTGGCCGCCCGCGCGCGTCCACGGCAAAGTGCGTGCGCACGTTGGCAAAGGCGTCGTACGGCGAGTCGCTGCCGCGCATTCCTTTCCACCACTCGCCGGCAATCACCTGATTGTTCTCGTTCTCGCCCGTCCGGACGTTGAAGAAATCGCCATTGATCGCGGCGAACACACGCGCCGGCTGGCGGGCGGCCATGGCCGAGACCTTCTCGCGCGCGACGAGTGAATCCTTCGCCCGCACGTGGCGAAGCTCGCAGCCGCAGGAGCGGAGGTTGATCGCGGCCACGTCGGCCGTCCACGGACCCGCGGGATCCGCAATGTGCGTCCAAGTCACCCCCGGTGCGACGATCGTCTTCTTCGCCGCGTACGCCGTGGGCGCGGGACGTACCGGCGCGGATGCGTCCGCGGTGCCGGACCCTGGTCCTCCCCCGGCGGGATACAACCAATACGGCCGCGTCATCGCCGCGAACCGTTCCGCCTCCGCGTCCCACTTCGCCAGCAACGCGCCGGTCGTTCCCTGCTCTACCGCCGCCCGCAGGTCGGCCGTGCCCGCGAGCCGCTCGAGCGACGGTCGCCACTCGAACTCCTTTGGGTGGCGCTGGCGGATCACCGCGAGCATCGTCACGCCCACCCGGATCGGCCGGATGCGCTCGCGGTCGGTGACCACGACGTGGATCATCGGCACGGCGCCGGCGCCGCCGTGCTTCTGGCCCTTCTCGATCTCGCGCGTCACGGCTTCGAAGCGCACGCCGCGCAGTTCGAGCGCGTTCAGCTCCGTCGCGATGTCCGGTGCGTCCGTGAGCCACGGCGCGCCGACGAGCTGGAACGGCGCGTCGGTGCCCCGCCCCTCGCTCAGGTTCGTGCCTTCGAAAAAGACCGTCCCCGGATACAGCAGCGCCGCGTCGAGCGACCGGATGTTCGGCGACGGATTGCGCCATGCAAGGCCGGTCTCATCGTACCACATCGCGCGGGTGTAGCCCCGCATCGGCACCACGCGCACGTCGCCGGCGTCCACGAGCTTCGTGCCCACGAGGAACCGCATGAGCTCGCCCGGCGTGAGGCCGTAGCGGAGCGCCACGGGATACTGGCCGACGAACGACGCGAACGGCGGCTCGAGGATATTCCCCTCCACGCGGTCGGCCCGGATGGGATCGGGCCGGTCGAGGACAATGAACGGGACGCGGGCCTTCACGGCCGCGGCGGTGAGCGCCATCGTCCACTCGTACGTGTACACGCGCGCGCCGACGTCCTGGATGTCGTACAGCAGCACGTCCACGTCCTTCAACATCTCGGGCGTGGGCACCCGGGTCGCCCCGTAGAGCGAGTAGATGGGGACGCCGGTCGCCGGATCCACGGTGGACTCCACGCGCTCGCCGGCCTGGGCCTCGCCGCGAATCCCGTGCTCGGGTCCGTACAGGGCCGTGAGGCGGACGCCCGGGGCTTTGAAGAGGAGGTCAATCGAGCTGGTGCCGTCGCGACCGCGGCCGGAGTGGTTGGTGATAAGCCCCACGCGTTTGCCGCGGACGAGGTGGATCGAGTCGGCGAGGAGCACGTCAATGCCGGGGCGGACCTGCGCCCTCGCCGGCGACGCGGCGACCACCAGCACTGCGAGCACTCGGCGCATCACAGCGTGCCGAACGCGCGCTGGATGGCGTCCAGCCGCTGGATGGCCGCGTAGCGGTGCAGGATGTCCTGGAGCACTCTGGCGTCCGCTACAAGCGCTCGCCCCGGGCGATG
>Ga0070741_10019423_pt1 | contig 10848 bp, 8 predicted proteins | sample Coa_R1_4_FD_66440 | JGI IMG/M metagenome (GOLD analysis project Ga0070741, IMG submission 66440) | Surface soil microbial communities from Centralia Pennsylvania, which are recovering from an underground coalmine fire - Coalmine... | ecosystem: Environmental > Terrestrial > Soil > Unclassified ...
GCGTAGTTGCGCAGCGAGGCGAAGCCCTCGCCCCAGAGTTGCTGCTGCGCCTCGCGGACTTTGCCGGCCTGCTTCGCCAGCGTCTCCAGCGTCTGCCGGCCCTCCGCGGCGGCGGCGTTCAGCTCGTCGATCCACTCGCGGCCCACGCGCAGCGCCTCGTTCTGGTTCTCCACCAGCATGCCCACGTAGGCGTTGTAGCGTTCGGGCGAGAACCACGGCGTCGCCGGATTGGTGAACTGCTCGGCGTAACGCCGGCCGTTCTGCTGCTGGCGGTTGAACGCCTCGATGAAGACGCGCGCCACGTTGAGCGAGCGCGTCTGCGCCTTGTAGCCGGCCTCGACCACGGTGTTGAATACGGCGGCGTTCGCCTCGACCAGCGCCTGCGCCGGGCTCTTCTCGGTCTGGGCCTGCTGTGCGGTTGCCATGCTGGATACCCTCCTCGTTCGTACGCCGCGCGTACGGCATGAGCCGGTGGGATGGCCCCGCGACGCGGCTCCGGGCCGGCGCCCCGGTCATCATCTATATGCAATCTACATATAGAGGGCCGGGCTGTCAAGCTGGTGCCGCTCCGTTTCCGCGAACTCCGGGGATCGCGCTGCCGGCACCAGCCTCACACCAGCCGCTCAACCGCCGCCGTAGCTGAGGCGCAGGATCGCGCCGCCCTGGTCGTCGCTCACCAGCAGCGAGCCGTCCGGCAGCACCAGCACCCCCACCGGCCGGAACCACGCCTGGCCACCGTCCCGAAAGCCGGTGGCGAAGTCGTAGACGGCGACGGGCTGACCATTCTCGAAGTGGACGCGCACAAGCTTGTACCCCGTCGGGGCCGAGCGGTCCCACGAGCCGTGCAGCGCCACGAACAGGTCGCTCCGATACGGCTGCGGGAAGGCCGCGCCGCTGTAGAAGGCGAGACCGAGCGGCGCCGAGTGCGCCTGGATCTCCACGCTCGGCGCCAGCGCGCCGGCGCAGAAGGCGGCGTCGCCGAACTTTGGGTCGAGCTGGTGGTCGTCGTAGCAGCGCGGCCAGCCGTAGTTGCCGCCGTCGCTGATGCGCGTCACGTAGTCCGACGGCAGATCGTCCGTGGTCTGCGTCGCCTGCGCGCCGCTGAGGCCCATATCCTGGCCGATGTTGTCGCGGCCGTTCACCGTCGCCCAGAGGTCGCCGGTGCCGGGTTGCCAGGTGAAGCCCACGGCGTTGCGCAGCCCCGCGGCGTAGGTTCGCCCGTCGCTGCCGTCCGGCTGGTACACGCTGATCGCGGCGCGCAGCGGATTCTGCTCGATGCAGACGTTGCACGACGAGCCGACCGCGACGTACAGGAGGCCATCCGGGCCGAAACCGACGGTGCGGGTGGCGTGGCCGCCGGTCGGCAGGTTCGGCACGACCACCTGCCTCTGGCTCGCGTCGACGGCGCCGTTCGCATAGGGGTAACGCACGATCTCGTTCGTCTCGCCGACGTAGAGGTAACCGCCGAAGAAGGCGAGGCTGCTGGGCGCGTTCAGCCCGTCGAGCGCCATCTGCGCGCTGGCGAAGCTGCCGCTGCCGTCGTCCGCCAGCTCAACCACCTGGCCGCGCACCATCAGCGCCACGAACACCCGGTTATCCGGGCTGAGCGCCATGAAGCGCGGTCCGCCGCCGGGCAGTGCGTAGACGCTCGCCGTGAAGCCGGCCGGCAGGTTCAGCATCTGCCCGGCGGGAACGCTACCGATCAGTGGCTGCGGCACCTGCACGGGCGTCGCCACGAGCGGCGCGTCGGAGGGCGGCAGGTCGGGCTGCGTCGCCACGACCAGCGGCGGGTCGGACGGCTGCTGCGGCGGCGAGGGGTTCTGCCCCGCCTGCCGCGCCCCGAGCGGCTGACCGTGGGTCGGCGTGGGCGTGCTCGCCTCGCGCACGCTGCCGTGCGAGCTGCAGGCGGCGAGCAGCAGCGTCGACAGCAACAGCGCGAAGGCGGGGCGAAGACGAGCGAGCGCTCGGTGCATCAACCTGCTCTCCGGCAGTCCGGAACGGGACGGCCTGATCCTCCTGCCGCCAGCATAGCGGCGCGCGTGTCCATCGGAGGTGCGCCGCGCCTCACCGTCCGCAATCTGCAAGACGGCGGTGCCGGCTTTGACACAGGCGCGGCGTTGTGCTGTCTTTGGTGCGTTGTGAAACGCCAGCGATCACGCTCGCCGGGGGTGGGGAATGGACCAGGCGCCGAACCGGGACCAGGCATGGCAGCTACTCTGCGAGTACACGAAAACGGACCAGTTGCGCCGCCACGGTCTCTCCGTCGAGGCGGTGATGCGCGCCGCGGCCATCAAGCACGGCGAAGATCCGGACCGCTGGGGGATCGTCGGCCTGCTGCACGACTTCGACTACGAGAAGTTCCCCGATCAGCATCCGACCGCCGGCAAAGCGATCCTCGAGGAGCGCGGCTACCCCGAGGAGATCGTGCGGGCGATCCAGTGCCACGCCGACTTTTTGGGGCTTGAGCGGCGCACGCCGATGGAGAAGATGATCTTCGCCGTGGACGAGCTGACCGGCTTCATCATCGCCTGTACGCTGGTGAAGCCGACGAAGAGCCTCTCCGAGATCGAGCCGAAGAGCGTGCGCAAGAAGCTGAAGGACAAGGCGTTCGCCCGCGCCGTGCTGCGCGAGGATATCTACAAGGGGGCCGAGGAGCTGGGCGTCGATCTGGACGAGCAGATCATGTTCGTCGCCGAGGCGCTGAAGCCCGTCGCCACCGAGATCGGCCTGAACCCGTAGCGGCTACCGGCGTCGCGGGCTGCAAGCTCAATCTCGATCCGGTAGAGCGGGAGCGAAAGCGACGATGACGGCGAGGCAAGGCGATCAGACCCCAGCGGCGCTCCCCAAACGCGCGGTCGTCGTCCTGCTGGACAGCCTCAACCGGCACATGCTCGGCGCCTACGGCGGCGCGGAGTTCGCCACGCCGAACCTCGACCGCTTCGCCCGGCGGGCGCTGACCTTCACCAAGCACTACACCGGTTCGCTGCCCTGCATCCCCGCACGGCACGATCTGCTCTGCGGCGCGCTCGACTTCCTCTGGAAGCCGTGGGGCTCGATCGAGGTCTGGGAGCACGCGATCACCGCGTACCTGCGGGAGGCCGGCATCGTCAGCCTGCTCGTCTCCGACCACCCGCACCTGTTCGAGGTCGGCGGCGAGAACTACCACACCGATTTCTCGGCCTGGGAGTACGAGCGGGGGCACGAGTCCGACCCGTGGAAGACACGGCCCGATCCGTCATGGCTCGGCGCGCCCATGTTCGGGCGCACGTTCATGCCCTACGACAACTCGCGCGGCTACTTCCGCGACGAGGACGACTTTCCCGGTCCGCGCACGATGCGCTGCGCCGCTCGCTGGCTGGAGGAGCACGCGCCGCACCACGATCGCTTCTTCCTGTTTGTGGACGAGTTCGACCCGCACGAGCCGTTCGATACGCCCGAGCCGTACGCCCGCCGCTACGACGAGGGCTGGCAGGGGCCGCACCTGATCTGGCCGCCGTACGCCGTCGGGGCGGTCGAGAAGGGGATCCTCAGCGAGCGGCAGGCGCGGCAGGTCCGCGCCCAGTACGGCGCCAAGCTGACGCTGATCGACGCCTGGTTCGGCCGTGTGCTGGACGCGATCGATCGGCGGAAGCTCTGGGAGGACACGGCGGTCTTCGTGCTCACGGACCACGGCCACTACCTGGGCGAGAAGGACATCTGGGGTAAGCCGCGCTCGCCGCTGTACGAGCCGCTGGGGCACATCCCGTTGCTTGTCGCCTGGCCCGGCGTCGCGCCGCGTGAGGTTTCGGCCCTGACGACGACGGCCGATATCTTCGCCACCCTGTGCGAGCTGTTCGGCGTCGTGCCGGAGCAGCGTACGCACGGCGTCTCGCTGCTGCCGCTGATCAGCGGTGAAGCCGAGCAGGTGCGCGAGTATCTCCTCTCCGGCGTCTGGGGGCGAGAGGTGAACCTGATCGATGGCAGCGTCAGCTACGGCCGCGCGCCCGCCGGCGCAAACGCCCCGCTCTCGATGTGGTCGAACCGCTGGACGACGATGCCGGTGCCCTCGCAGCCGAAGCTGCGCCTGCCGCCGCCCGACGAGCGCGCCGTGCTCGACCGCATGCCCGGCACGCGCATCCCGGTGATCCGGCAACCGTTTCAGCCCGGCGATCTGCTGCCCTACTGGGCCGTGGGGTCGTTCAGCGGCAACCACCTCTACGACGTTGCCAACGACCCGGGCCAGGACGAGAACCTCGCCGGCACGCGCCGCGAACGCGACTACGCCGACCTGCTGCGCCAGGCGCTCACGGCGATCGAGGCGCCCGCCGATCAGTTCGTCCGCCTCGGCCTGCAGTGAGAGCCGCGATGCGGTGGCCGCACGTCGCAAGGTCCACGTCGGGCTCAACGGCATTAAGGATCGGCCCGGCCTGGCCGTCCTCATGAAGGGCTATGTCCCGAGCGTGCGCTCGCGTTTCTACGCGGTAGCGTCGGCGCGATCTCTCCCGACAGCCGGCAATGGGTGCTCAAACAGATATACGATGAGCGCGAACAGGTAGACGTTGATACGGAAGGAGCCATGGATGGTCGCAAGGCGTAATCAATGCCGTGATCCAGTGTGGAAGCAGCGCCGTCCTCAGCTTGCAGATCTGCGTTCGAAGCCCACACCAGAGCAGATGGCTGCAGCGTTGGATCGCGCCGCCGGTTCATGGCGGAGATCCGTTGATGGTGAGAAACTGCTCGCCGATATTCGCTGGTGGCGCGGCCATGGCGAGTAGCCGATAGCAAGGAGAGGCCACATCGTATAGTCAGCGATCATATCATCTCGTACCTCGAACAACATCAATCAGTAGTTGAGCTGATCTTTTCCTTGCACCGTCTGGTATCCGGATGAGCATCCTCGCCGATATGGAGGTTTTTCAAGGTGTACAACGACAGTCTACCAGCCAGGAAGTCCGGGAAGGCTTCAACGCGTTTGTACTCGTCGCGCCTGTGTGGCCGTTCTCCATTGCGGTAGCGGAACGCTGTGCCATGAACCGAGAATCGCTTCGACAGCGAGCCAGGCGAACGCGCAGTCGCCACCTCGCTCTCATTACCGCTGCAACGGCAATCGAGCACGATTTGACGCTGATGACGCGCAACGGCGCCGACTATCGCGACATCCCCGGCTCGAAGCTGCTCTGATCGGCGGCGGTATCTGCGGCGGCGCCGCTGTAGATGCGGCGCACGATATCCTCGATCTCCGGCTCCTCGATCGTCAGATCGCGCAGGCGGGCGCGGGCGGCCACCGCGGCCACCACCTCGGCCGCGGTCAACTCGGCGCGGCGGAAGCGCAGCCACTGCCGCGGCCCATCGACTTTCACCACGCGGGTGCCGGGCACCTCCACCGGCGGTCCGGCCTCTTCGAGGTCGATCACCAGCACGCGCTCACCACCGAAACGGTCCTTCATCGCCTCAAGGCTGCCGTCGTAGATCAGGTGACCGTGGTCGATCACGATCATGCGCGAGCAGAGCCGCTCGATGTCGTCCATGTCGTGCGTCGTCAGCAGCACGGTCACGCCGCGCTCACGGTTGAGCTGACCAAGGAAGGAACGGATCCGCTCCTTCACCACTACGTCCAGCCCGATCGTCGGCTCGTCGAGGTACAGCACTTCGGGATCGTGCAGCAGGGCCGCGGTGAGGTCGCCGCGCATGCGCTGGCCGAGCGAGAGCTGCCGCACCGGCGTGTCGAGCAGCGGGCCAAGTTCCAGCAGCTCGACGTAGGCGTCGAGATTGGTGCGGAACCGTTCGGCGGGCACACGGTAGATGTAGCGCAGCAGCTCGAACGAGTCGCGCAGCGGCAGATCCCACCAGAGCTGCGTGCGCTGGCCGAAGACGATGCCGATCCGCCGCGCCAGCTCCACCCGCCGCCGCGACGGCTCCAGCCCGGCCACGCGCAGACGGCCGCCGCTCGGCACAAGGATCCCGGTCAGCATCTTGATCGTGGTGGACTTGCCCGCGCCGTTGGGGCCGATGTAGCCCACGACCTCGCCCGGCTCGATGCGGAAGGAGACGCCATCCACCGCCCGGACCGTGCGCCGATCGCGCAGCAGCAGCGCCAGCGGCCCGCGCGCCCCCGTGCGCGGCCGCACAACGCTAAACGTCTTCTGCAGGTTCTCGACCTCGACGATCGCCACGCTGCCCCCCTTCGCCTACCCCTCGCTCGCCGACGCTCGCATTTCCTCTCTCCTGCAGGCAGGGAAAGGCCATTCAGCTCCCGGTACTGCGGTAATGGCGCACACCGAAACTCCAGATGCGGTTCGCCACGAACAGCAGCACCACGGCGACGACTGGCGCCAGAAAGCGCACGAAGCCCGGCGCGCCGAGCGGGTCGCGCTTGTCCAGCACGTAGAGCGCGGGAAAGTAGTTCACGAACGCCAGCGGCACCGCGAAGATGAAGATCCGTCGCAGCCAGGCGCCGTAGACGTTCATCGGGTACGAGGTCAGGAACTGGCCACCGTAGGTCACGCTGTTCACCACCTCCATCGAGCGCGTGGTCCAGAAGGTCGTCGTCGCGCCGATGATCCAGACGCCCGCGAAGACGAGAAAGCCGGTGACCGGCATCGTCAGCAGCACCAGCACCCGGCCCGGCGTCCAGTGCACGTCCACCAGCGAGAACGCCACGCCCAGCACGATGCCCGCCTGCGCCATCGCGCCCAGCCGGCGCATGGCGATGTCCGAGGCGAGCAGTTGGAACAGCGTGCCGCGCGGACGGATCAGCACCAGGTCGAAGTCGCCGCGCTGAACTTTGTCACCCAGGCCGTCGAGCTGGCCGACGGTGAGGTCGGCGAACTGGAAGGCGATGTACGACGTGCCGTACAGAAACGCCACCTCTCCCAGCGACCAGCCGGCGAGATACGGCAGGTGGGAGAAGATCACCAGCACGGCGAGGAAGTCGACGAACGTGAGCGCGAAGGCGCCGAGCAGTTGCAGGACGAACGAGGCGCGGTACTGCCACTGTGCCCGGATCTGCGCCCGCACCAGCCGCCAGTAGAGCGCCGCCGCCTCTGCCCTGTCAGCGACGTCAGCCACCCTGCACCACCACTCTCCGCTCGGCCGCGGCGAGCACCAGCCGCCCCGCCGCCAGCAGCGCCAGCGCCCAACCCACCTGGAACGCCAGCGCCCCGAGCAACGCCCAGCCCTGCTGCTTCTCCAGAAAGATCTCGACCGGCGTGTTCACGAAGGCGGCGAACGGCAGCGCCCGCGCCACCGTCTGCAAGGCACCGGGAAAGAGCGCGATCGGCACGGCGAAGCCGGAGAGGAACGTCCAACCGGCCGCCGCGATCGAGCCGATGCCACGATAGTCGAACAGCCAGAAGGCGGAGAGGTTGAGCATGAAGCGGAAGGCGAAGCTAACCGCGACGGCGAGGTACATGCTGAGCAGGAAAAACGGCCAGGTCCACGGGTGTGAGGGCAGCCGCACGCCGAACACGATCGCGCCGATCACGAACGGCGGAATGCCGCGGAAGATCGCGTGGTAGGTCGCGCGGCCCAGGTCCTGCGCCAGCCAGTACAGCTCGTAATCCAGCGGGCGGGCGAAGTCCGTCACCACGTCGCCGCTGCGGATCGTCAGCGCGATCTCCCACCAGTTCCAGATGTACACCACCATCAGCATGCCCTGCGTGACGAAGGTGTAGGTCAGCGTATCGCGCAGGTCGAAGCCGCCGATGCTGCCGTGCCCGGCGTAGAGCGCGATCATCACGTACGCACGCAGGAAGCCGAAGATCGTGTTGGTGAAGACGCCGGCGAACGTCGCAGCGCGATACGTCGCGTAGCGCCGGAAGCCGCGCAGCGCCACCTGCCAGTACAGCGCCAGGGAGTCCGCGGCCATCGCGACGCCGATCGCTTTCTGCATCCCGGCGGCGGGCACGCCAAAACCCCGGTCACCCCGAAGCTGGGGGCCGGCCGCAGCGGTCGATCCGAGACGCAGGGGGGAGTATACCAGCCGGCGTCGGCGGCTGAGAAGGGTCCGCGCGCAGCGACGGGAGCCACCGCGGTTTGCACCTGGCCCCGCAGAGTCTGCGGGGCGATGGCCGCGCGCCCGCCGTGGGCGGATCGCTGCCCGCCGCGCTGAGCGGGTAGCATACATGCGAAAGCGGTGCCCCGCGGCACGCCGGTCGGTTGGCGATGCAGGCAGTCGTCTTCGTGCTGGTGGCGCTGGCGGTGGTCGCCGCGCTGATGCCGCTGGCCAACCGCCTGGCCGTGCCCTACCCGATCGTGCTCGTACTTGGCGGGCTCGTGCTCGGCCTGGTCTTCGCCCTCGTGCCCGTGCTGCCCACGATCCGGCTGGAACCGGACCTCGTCTTCCTGCTCTTCCTGCCGCCGCTGCTCTACTGGGAGGCCGTCACAACCTCGTGGCGGGACTTCCGCGCCGACCTGCGTCCGATCACCTCGCTGGCCGTGGGGCTGGTGGTGTTCACGACCTGCGGCGTGGCGATCGTGGCGCACGCGCTGATCGGCCTGGGCTGGGCCGTCGCCTTCGTACTGGGAGCCGCGGTCAGCTCCACCGATGCCGTGGCCGCGATCGCGGTCACCTCCCGGCTGGGCGTGCCGCGGCGCATCGTCACCGTGCTCACGGGCGAGGGGCTGGTGAACGACGCCACCGCGCTCGTGGTCTACGGCGCCGCCGTCACCGCGGTCACCAGCGGCCGCTTCTCGCTGGGTGAGGCGAGCCTCCGCTTCGTCGCAGTCAGCGTCGGCGGCACGGCGATCGGCCTGATCGCCGGCTGGCTGCTGATCCGGCTGCGCCGCTACATCGAAGACAGCCGCGTCGAAGAGACCGTGGCGCTGCTCACCCCCTTCGCGGCGTACCTACCCGCCGAGCTTATCCACGTCTCCGGCGTGCTCGCCGCGGTCGCCGCGGGGCTGTACGTCGGGCGCCAGTCGCCGGTCGCGATCTCGTCGGCGATCCGCCTGCGCGCCGACGCGGTCTGGGAGTTCGGCACCTTTGTGCTCAACGGGCTGGTCTTCATCCTGATCGGCGTGGAGTTCCAGGCGATCTCGCGCGAGCTGAGCGGGCGCACGATTTTGCACCTGACCGGCGACGTGGCGATCGTTTCGCTGGCGGTGATCGCCATCCGCTTCGCCTGGGTCTTCCCCGCGAACGGGTTGGTGCGGCTGATTAACCGCCGCTGGGGGCGTGGCGAGCCGGCGCTCTCCGCGGCCGCGCTGGGGATGATCGGCTGGGCGGGGATGCGCGGCGTGATCTCGCTGGCCACGGCGCTGGCGCTGCCGCGTGAGACGGATCACGGCGCCTTTCCCGACCGGGAGCTGGTGATCTTCCTCACCGTGGGCGTGATCGCCGTCACGCTGATCGGCCAGGGGCTGAGCCTGGCGCCGCTGATCCGCTGGCTGCAGCTGACCGCCGACGATACGGCGGTGCGCGAAGAGAACCTCGCCCGCCTCGCCGCGGCGCGGGCGGCGCTCGACCGGCTCGACGACCTTGCCGGCAGCAGTGAACTCTCCGCCCTTGCCGTGCAGGATTTGCGGCGACACTACGCGGCACGCGTGGTGCGGCTGGATCGCACCGCGGCCGCCGGCGCAGATGGAGCCGTGTCCGGCCTGGGCAACTTGCGCGCCGAACTGATCGCGGCCGAGCGGCGGGCGCTGATCGACCTGCGCAACCGCAACCTGATCAGCGACGGCGTGCTGCGCCGCATCCAGCGCGAGCTGGATCTGGAGCAGGTGCGGCTGGACGCCGGCAGCCACTAACAGCGGGAGTGTACGCTCCTCGCTACGGCTTCCATGCACATGTGTGGTCCGTTGCGGCTCTCAGTCGATTAGCGCACGTTGCTCGCCGAAGGTGGCCGCCTGGCGCCGCTGACCGTGGGCTATGGCGCGTGAGCCACGGCCTGGGGGGCTCCGGCGTAAGCGCGAATTGTTAGTCTTCCTGACCAGCTAGCTGCACGTGACCACTACCGGGCACAGCAGGATGGAGGCGCCGGTGTCTGAGTAAGCAAAGGCACCTTGTCCTGGCTCCAATCGAGTCGTAAATACATAGCCCTCGCCAGGTACATATGCATAGACGCCAGGAAGGCCGTCGACGGTCACAGCCGTGTTGTAGGGATTGCCAATCATGAGCCACCGGCGGACGGTTGTTGCGATGGTGAAGGGAATTGCCCCGTGGCCTGCACCCGGCTGGGGCATGGTTGGGTAAAAGGGAATGGAAATCGCGGTTGCACTGGTGAAGTAGGCCCAATAGCCAACGCCCGCTTTCGGTCCCGCGCCCTGTGCATACTCGGGAGCGACCACACCGGGGTCAACCGAAGTGTAGGTCGCCCCATCGGGCTGGAGAGTATAGAGCGGGCCGACCGCTCCAGTGAGGACCGTTCCTGGAGAAGCACCAAGGAGATTCCAACCCGCCGGATATGTGACCGTGGCAGGGGTCGTTTGCCGCGCAGTGGCGTGTACAACGGAGGCGACTGCTCCCGGCCGAGCGAGTACGCCGGCTAGAACGAGAGCGGGCAGACTCCAAAGCGAAACCACCGCACGCCTATGCATATGTCATCCGGCCTGTCATCGGCAGCTTCCCGAAGCGCGTAAGTTTGAGGTATACACGTAGCCCGACCGGTGGTACGTTCCATATGAGAACAACTCTGAGCCGAACGGACGGTCGCAGTAAAGATTGTTCCCGCTGCCGTACGTTGCGGACATAGGTCCGGAGCCAGAAAGCACGATGCCCGAAGTTGGCGACGGAAATTCGATCCAAGTCGATCCATCCAGTGAGTAGTATTCTTGTTGGAACCAGTCGTTAATAAACATGCCGAAGTTTAAGAAGTCACCGATGAGTGGTTGATGTGTGGTTATTTCTGTACTGCCGTATATAGTATTCGA
>Ga0070741_10019424_pt1 | contig 10847 bp, 12 predicted proteins | sample Coa_R1_4_FD_66440 | JGI IMG/M metagenome (GOLD analysis project Ga0070741, IMG submission 66440) | Surface soil microbial communities from Centralia Pennsylvania, which are recovering from an underground coalmine fire - Coalmine... | ecosystem: Environmental > Terrestrial > Soil > Unclassified ...
CTCTGCGACCTCCCGCGCGAGCTCCGAAAAGCCCGAACGGTCGAGTCGCGGTCGGACGGGGATGGGGCCAAATCAAGCGTCCGAAGTGGGGCCAGAACAGACGGCCGAAACGAAGAGCTCAGGCCGGGACGAGTTCGCGGATCGGGTTCTCTGCCGGGCCGTGCTCGAACCCCATCACGAACCGCATCTCGAGCGCGGCGGCGAGTCGCTGGAGTGTCTGCACAGACGTGCTGTGCTGGCCGCTCTCGATCCGCGAGATCGCCGAGTAGCTCGTGCCCATCCGGCGGGCGAGTTCCTCCTGGGTGAGGCCGAGGTCCATCCGGCGGCGAATCACGATCCGCGCCAGCTGCTCGTAGGGCGCAAGCCGCTCCTGAGCCTCACGGTAGGCAGCGTTGCGCCGCCCCCGGCGACGAGAAGCCTCTCCTGCCGCAGATCCGATTGGGCTCTTGCTCTTTGCCTGGGCCATGGTCACCGTCTCCTCTAGGTGGCTACCAGCGGTAGCTTACCAAAAATGATAAGCGCCAAACCTATGCGTCTCAAGGGGCGTCGTGGCCGACGGCACGCGGCCGCTGGCGTCGCTCGGCATCCATCCGCGCTTTGAAGTCGTCCCAGCGCTCGCGGGCGAGCCGCAGCTCGGACTCGGGCACCTTGCCGGTGTCCTTGCGGAACATGTGCAGGAGCACGAACAGATTGCGCGAGCGGCGGTAAATCACCCGGTACAGCTCCGGGCCGTAGTGGCAGCGCAGCTCGCGGAATTCGCCCTCGAGCTGCGAACTCCAGGGGAACGGCAGCGGCGGATCGTTCGGCCGCAGAATGTTCAGACGGTCGATCTGGTTGTCCAGCGCCGCCTGCTTCTCCGGATGACCGAGGCTCTCGATGAACCCGTCGACCGGCTCTGTGCCGTCCGCCGCCCGGTAGTAGACCGCTCGCATCCTCGCCACGGAGCCACTCTACGGCCGCTCTCAGACGTGCCGACTTATCCACAGGTAGTACTTGACGAAAACTTGACTACCCACCGCCGTGTCCAAAACAGACAACGGCAGTGTGCGATTTCCAGCGTTTTTGATGGGCGGTACTGGGCTCGAACCAGTGACCCCCAGCTTGTCGAGCTGGTGCTCTCCCAACTGAGCTAACCGCCCCGGGGCGGTGATTGTAGCCCACGCCGCCGCGGCGCGAGCGCACGCCGCGCCGGCGCGGCATCAGGCCTCCGGCGGCAGCGGCAGGCGCACGGAGAACGGCGTGCCGCGCTGCGAGGCGGTGCGCGCGAACGCGGCGAAGGCGCCCTCGTCCGGGTACTCGACGACGTCGGGGCTCGCGTGCGCCCCGACCATGAGGTAGCGGACGAGCTCGGCGGTCGGGTTCGAGAGGCTGTGCGCGCCGTCGGGACCGGGCGGGAAGTGGACGACCTCGCCCTCGGCGAGCTCGCGCTCGCCGTCCGGGCCGCGGAGCAGCGGCCGGCCGCGCAGGACGACGAGCAGCTCCTCGGTGCCGTGGTGGAAGTGGTAGGGCACGCCGGCGGAGCCGGGCTCGAGCTCCCAGACGGCCGCGGCCAGCGGCCGGCCCGGCGTGCGGCGCAGGCGGACACCGCGCACGCCTTCGCCGATCTCCTCCAGGTCGGCCCAGACGTTGTCGCCGTGCTCGCTCATCCGGCCACCTTCTCCAGCGGGGCGTACTCGAGCATCAGCTTCCGTTCCGACCCGTCCTCGGCGAAGCGGACGGTGACGATGCCGCCCGGCTCGATGCGCGTCACGACGCCGTCCCCGAGCGAGGCATGGCGCACCGAATCCCCGGTCTCGAGCGACGGCGCCTGCCGCAACTCGCGCGTCGACGACGCCGCCTGGCGCGGCGACGCGTAGCTGGACCACGACGCCGGCCGCAGCCGCTCGCGCACGACCTCGGCGGGCAGCTCGTCGAGGAAGCGCGAGGGCAGGTTGTAGTCGCGGCGGCCGTAGAGCGTGCGCGCCATCGCGTGCGTCAGCGTCAGCTGCTCCATCGCCCGTGTCATGCCGACGTAGCACAGGCGCCGCTCCTCCTCCACGCCCTGCTCCTCGATCGAGCGCGAGTGCGGGAAGATGCCCTCCTCCATCCCGATCATGAACACGGCGCGGAACTCGAGCCCCTTCGCGTTGTGGAGAGTCATCAGGGTGACGACGCCGCGCTCGTCGCGCAGCTCGTCCTGGTCCGAGGTGAGCGAGATCGACTGCAGGAAGTCGGCGAGCGAGGGCTCCTCGGTCTGCGCCCGGTACTCGCGGGCGACGCCGACGAGCTCCTGCAGGTTCTCGATGCGGCCGCGCGCCTCGATCGTGCGCTCCGCCTCGTAGGCCTCGATCGTGCCGGTGCGGTCGAGCACCGCCTCGACCAGCTCGTCCAGCTCGAGCTCGTGCGCGGCAGCCATCAGGCCCTCCATGAGCGAGCGGAAGCCGCGCACGGCGCGAGCCGCGGCCGTTCCGAGACCCGCGGCGTCGGGGTCGGCCATCGCCTCCCAGAGCGAGATGCCGTGCGCGTCCGCAGTGGCGACGAGCCGCTGCAGCGACGTGTCGCCGAGACCGCGCCGTGGCCGGTTGGCGATGCGGAGCAGCGAGACGGCGTCGGCCGGGTTGACGAGCACGTTGAGGTACGCGACCGCGTCCTTGATCTCGGCGCGCTCGTAGAAGCGGGGGCCGCCGATCACCTGGTAGGGCACGTCCTGACGGACGAGCACGTCCTCGAGCACGCGCGACTGCGCGTTCGTCCTGTAGAAGACCGCGATCTCGCTCCCCGACCTGCCCTCCTCGACGAGGCGCGCGATCTCGGCCGCCACGAAGCGCGCCTCGGCGTGCTCGTCCTCGACCTCGATCACCTGCACGGGGTCGCCGTCCCCCAGCTCGGAGAACAGCCGCTTCGGCTTGCGCTCGCGGTTGTGCTCGATCATCGCGTTGGCCGCGCGCAGGATCGCGTTGCGGGAGCGGTAGTTCTGCTCCAGCGCGATCACGCGTGCGCCCGGGAAGTCGCGCTCGAAGTCGAGGATGTTGGAGATCTCCGCGCCCCGGAAGCCGTAGATCGACTGGTCCGGGTCGCCGACCGCGAACACGTTGCGGTGCCGGCCGGCCAGGAGCTGCAGCAGGCGGTACTGGGCGTGGTTGGTGTCCTGGTACTCGTCCACGAGCACGTAGCGGAACGCCTTCTGCCAGCGCTCGAGCGCCTCCGGGAAGCGCTCGAGCACGTCGACCGTGAGCATGAGCAGGTCGTCGAAGTCGACCGCGTTCGAGCCGAACAGCCGCCGCTGGTAGAGCTGGTACACCTCCGCCACCGTCTGGTCGTAGAAGGACGACACGCGGGCCATGTACGCCTCGGACGAGACGAGCCGGTTCTTCGCGTTCGAGATCTGCGCGTGGATCCCGCGCGGCGTGAACCGCTTGGGGTCGCGCCCCAGCTCCTCCAGGCAGGCCTTGACGAGGCGCACCTGATCGGCCTGGTCGTAGATGGTGAACGTCGAGCGGTAGCCCAGCCGCTGCGCCTCGGCGCGGAAGATGCGCCCGCAGGCGGCGTGGAAGGTGAGGATCCAGATCGCCCGCGCCGTCCGCCCGAGCATGCGCTCGAGCCGCTCGCGCATCTCGCCCGCCGCCTTGTTCGTGAACGTGATCGCGAGGATCTCGTTCGGCTTCACGCCGCACGCGCGAATGAGGTGCGCGACGCGGTGCGTGAGCACGCGCGTCTTGCCGGAGCCGGCCCCGGCGACGACGAGCAGCGGCCCCTCCGTGTGCAGCACCGCCTCGCGCTGCGCCTCGTTCAGGTCGACGAGGTGCTCGAGCGGGTCGACGGCGGCCTCGGCAGGCATCGTGTCGATGCTACCCGCGCCCGGGGTTGACTCTGCTCGAGCCGGATCGCACAATGCGGCCCGGGGGAGCGGGCCCGGCGCGCTGCGGCTGCCGGGCTCCCCCTACCGCAGCGCGAGCACGCGTCCGAGCACGCGGTAGCAGCCGAGCACGGCGGCGGCCTCGAGCACGCCCCGCAGCGCTCCGTCGATCGGGTCGCTCGCGGCCACGCCCGCGAGCGCGACGCCGGCGCCGGCGCACACGGCCACCGCCGCGGCTAGCCCGGCCGGCGAGGCGGGCAGCGGGAAGCGCCGACAGGCCGGCAGGAGCGCCGCCACCGCCGCGACGTCGTCCAGCGCCGTCGCGGGCCGGCCAGCCGGGAACGCGGCGGGGCGCCGCGCGTGCACGATCCCGACCGCAGCCGCCGCCAGCGGCAGGAGCAGTACCAGCCCGGCGACGGCGGCGGTCGTCCACCAGCCGGGCAGGCCCGCGCGCTGCGTCGCGGCGAGGGCGGCGAGCGAGAGCAGCGTCAGCCCGCCCGCGGCGAGCGCCACGAGCATCCGCCGCTGCACGACGGCGAGCTCCGGTGCCGGCGCCGTCGCGCGGCGGTGGCGGAGCGCGCGCACGAGCGCCAGCGTGCCGGCGACGAAGGAGACCTGCGGCAGGAAGACGCTGGCGGCGCTCGCCGCCAGGGCGAGGCCGGGCACGGCACCGGCGAAGACGTCGACGCCCGAGCGCGGCAGCGTCACGAACAACGCCGCGCAGACGGCGCCGGCGAGCGCGAGCGAGGCGATGCCGGCCCAGGTCGCCCGCTGCGTGCGCGCGTTCGCGAGGTCGCTCGCGACGAGGCGCGCCAGCGTGCGCGCCTCGCCGAAGCTCGCCACCGCCGCCGCCTCTCCCGCTCCTGCGGCCGCCTCGGCCAGGTGCGCGCGCGTCTCGGCGAGGAGCCGTCGAGCCGGGCGCCCGCGCACGCCCGCGGCCGCGAGCTCGCGCGCCAGCTCGTCGACGTACGCGTCGATCACGCGAGCGCGGCCTCCATCGCGCGCACGTAGCCCCGCCAGGCAGTACGTCGCCGCTCGAGCTCGTCCCGTCCCTTCGAGGTGAGCCGGTACACGCGCCGGCGGCGCTCGCCGCGACCGGCGTCCCAAGCGCTGACCACGAGACCGTCCCGCTCCAGCCGGTAGAGCGCCGGGTACACGCTTCCCTCGCTGAGGCTGAAGGCGCCGCCGCTACGGACGCGCACGGCCTCGACGATGGCGTAGCCGTGCGCCGGTCCCGACCCGAGCGCGGCGAGCAGGAGCAGGTCGACGTGGCCCCGCAATACCTCGTCCGACATAGCTCTTCACCATACCTCGTCAGACGAGGCATTGCAAAGCGGGCTCGCCCTGTATCGTCCCCTCGTGATCCGCGAGGCGACCGCAGACGACGCCGCTGGCTGGACCGACCTGGGCGCGGTCGTCTACCCGGAGTTCGTCCGCTCGGCACGGGCGTTCCGTCACTACCTGGACGTCGCCCCGGCGGCTGCGCGCCCACGCTGGTGGTGCGCGGAGGAGGACGGCCGCATCGTCGCGTCCGCCGCGGCGTCGCTCGTCGTGGAGACGAGCGAGCCGGGGGTCGCGTGGCTGACCCTGACGGTGCACCCGCACGCACGCTGCCGCGGGCTCGGCGGCGAGCTGCTCCGGCTCGCAGAGGCCCACGTCGCCGGCGCGGGCGCCCGCAGGGTGCTGTGCCGCTCGCGCGACGACGAGCGCACGATCGCGTTCGCGGAGGCCCACGGGTACGCGCAGACCTCGTCCGACGACGTGCTCGTCGTCGACCCTCGCACGGTGACCGGCCCCGGCGAGCTCCCGGCCGGCGTCGAGCTCGTCCCCGCTGCGACGTTCGAGGCGGATCCCCGCCCGCTGTACGAGGTGGAAGCGGAGGCGGTCGCGGACGAGCCGGGCGACGTCGCGCTCGACGCGATCCCGTACGACCTCTGGCTGGACGAGTTCTGGGGCAACCCCGACATCGACCGCGAGCTGAGCGCCGCGGCGCTCGTGGACGGGGTGCCCGTGAGCTCGACGTTCCTCAACACCGACCGGGCCTCCGGCCGCGGCCTCAACAACGGCACGTGCACGCTGCGCGCCTTCCGCTCGCGCGGCCTCGCGACACTGGCGAAGCGCTTCTCCCTGGCGCGCGCCGCCGAGGCGGGCATCACTGCCGTCTACACCGGCAACGACACGACGAACGCGCCGATGCAGGCGATCAACCGGACGCTCGGCTACCGCCGCTGCGCGGGGATGGCGAACTGGGTGAAGCACCTCGCCTAGCTAGCGGACGACGGCCAGAGCGGCGACGAGGAAGGCCGTCTCCGCGAGCTTCGCCGCCGCGCCGAGCACGTCGCCGGTCACGCCGCCGAGGCCGCGGCGAGCAGCGAGCCCGACGGCGAGGCTGACGAGCGCCGCCGCAGCGACACCCGCGAGGCCGGCGGAGCCGGCCGGAAGCGCCAGCCCGACCCCGGCCACGAGGCCCGCCGCCACGCTCGCTCTCCCGGTGCGCTGGAGCAGCCGCCCCTGGCCCTCCCCGGGCCGCGCGTACGCGAGCCGGACGAGCGGCAGCATCGCGGCGCGCGCCGCGGCGCCGGCGCCGAGCGCGACGACGGCAGCGCGGTCGCGCTCCGCGAGCGCTCCGAGCGCGGCCGCATCGACGAGGACGACGACGACGAGCGCGGTCGAGCCGTACGTCCCGAGCGTGTGGTCCCGCATGATCGCGAGCGCCTGCGCTCGGGTGCGCGCTCCGAGCGCGTCCGCCGTGTCGGCCAGCCCGTCGAGGTGCAGGGCGCCGGTGAGCGCCGCCGCCAGGGCGACGGCCAGCGCGCCGGCGACCAGGGACGGCAGCGTCGGCACGAGCAGGTCGGCGACGAGCCCGCAGGCGACGCCGAGAGCGCCGCCGACCAGCGGGACGAACGGCACCGCCGCGGCCATCGCCGCCGGCTCCACCCGAGCGCGCTTTCCGAGCGGGACGCACGTCAGCAGGGCGACGGCAGCTGCGAGGGCGCGAAGCAGCGAGCGCACCGCTCAGCGGCCGGAGTCGGAGACGCCGGCGTCGGCGAACGTCGCCATCTCCTCGAGCACGCCTACCGCCGCGCTCACGAGCGGCAGGGCCAGCGCGGCGCCGCTCCCCTCCCCCAGCCGCAGGCCGAGGTCGAGCAGCGGCGGCAGGCCGAGCGCGTCGAGCACCGCTCCGTGCGCCGGCTCGGCCGAGCGGTGGCTCGCGACGAGGAAGCCGGCCGCGCGCGGCGCGAGCCGCACGGCGATGAGGGCGGCGGCGCCGGTGATGAAGCCGTCCAGCAGGACGAGCATCCGCTCGCGCGCAGCCCCGAGGACGAGGCCGGCGAGCACCGCGATCTCGAATCCCCCCACGGCACGCAGCACGTCGACGGCGTCGGCCGCGTCCGGCCGGTTGACCTCCAGCATGCGCGCCACGACGGCGCGCTTGCGACGCAGGCCTGCCTCGTCCAGGCCGGTGCCCGGGCCGCAGGCGGCGTGCGCGTCGAGCCCGAGCAGAGCGGCCGCGATCGCCGCCGCCGCGGTCGTGTTGCCGATGCCCATCTCCCCCAGGCAGACCACCCGGGTCCCGCCGGCTGCCAGCTCGGCGGCGAGGCGCGCGGCGGCGAGAAGCGCGTCGAGCGCCGTCGCGCGGGCCATCGCCGGGCCCCGCGCCGCGTTGGCCGTGCCCGGCCCGAGGCGGAAATCGCGGACGGCCGGGTCGGCCACCGGCGCGCGAACGCCGGCGTCGACCAGCACCAGGCGCGCACCGGCATGTCGGGCGAGCACGCAGATGGCGGCCCCTCCGCCGACGAAGGTCGCCACCATCTGCCGGGTCACCTCGGGCGGGTAGGCGCTGACGCCTTCGTCGGCGACGCCGTGGTCCGCCGCGACCACGACGACGCACGGCCGCAGCGGCCGCGGAGAGGCGTTGCCGCACACCGCCGCCACCTGGATCGCGAGCTCTTCGAGCCGTCCGAGGCTGCCGCGCGGCTTCGTCTTGCGGTCGAGCTCCCGCCGTGCTGCGGCCGCGGCGCCGCGCGAGAGCGGCGGAACCGCGGCCGCGAGCCGCGCCACCTCGTCCTCGCAGGCGAGCAGCCGGTCAGCCGTCACCGGCACGCCCCAGGATCGTGCCCGCAGGCGCGAGCGGCAGCAGGCGGCCGGCGACGACGAGCCATGCTCGCTCGGCCGCATCCGCCCAGAGGCGGTTCACCTCCCCGAGCGCGTCGCGGTACGCGCGTACGAGCGGAGCTTCCGGGACGATCCCCAGCCCGACCTCGTTCGAGACGGCGATCGTCGAGCCCGCGCGAGCGCTCGCGACCGCCGCCGCGGCAGCGCCGCGCTCGACGACGTCGGCGACAGCGCCCGTCTGCTCGAGCAGGTTCGACACCCACACCGTCAGGCAGTCGACGACGACCGTCCGGCCCGCCTCGACGGCCGCCAGCGCGGAGGCGAGCTCGAGCGGCTCCTCGACGGTCGTCCAGCCGGGCGGTCGCTCGCGACGGTGGGCGGCGATGCGCGCCGCCATCTCGTCGTCTCGCGCCTCTGCCGTCGCGATCACCGTGACGGCACCGGGCGCCGTCGAGGCGAGCCCCTGCGCCAGGCGGGACTTGCCGCTGCGCGCGCCGCCGAGCAGCAGCGTCAGCGTCACGAGAGCGGAACGCGGCGCGGCACGACCGCGAGGCCCCCCTCGTGCGCGAGCACCTCGACCGCGGCCTCGTAGTGCTGGGACAGGAGCGCCTGCGTGAGCACGGCGCCGGGCGGCCCGTCCGCGGCGACGCGGCCGCGGTGCAGCAGCACCATGCGGTCGACGTACTGGGCAGCGAGCGTGAGGTCGTGCATCGCCGCCACGAGCGTGAGCTCCTGCTCGCGGCGCAGGACGTCGAGCAGCTCGAGCGCCTGCTGCTGATGCCCGATGTCGAGCGCCGCGGTGGGCTCGTCGAGCAGGACGATGCGGGCCTCCTGGGCGAGCGCCCGCGCGACGACGGCGCGCTGTCGCTCGCCGCCGCTGAGCGTGCCGAGGCGACGGCGGGCGAACGAGCCGAGCTCGAGCCGCTCGAGCGCCGCATGGGCCACCTCGACGTCGCGCCGGCTCTCGCGCGCGAGCACGCCGAGGTGCGGCGTGCGACCCAGCAGCACGTACTCGGCGACGGTCATCCAGGGCGGAGTGAGCGGGCTCTGCGGCACGAGCGCGACGAGCCGCGCGCGCTCGCGCCGGCTGAGCTCCTCGCCGGTCCGCCCGCCGAGCCGGATCGTCCCGCTCGCCTCCACGAGGCCGGCGACGGCGCGGAGCAGCGTCGTCTTGCCGGCTCCGTTCGGGCCGATCAGGCCGAGCCACTCGCCCGTGCCGACCTCGAGCGAGACCCGGTCGAGCACCGTCGCCCGGCCGTACGCGACCGAGATGCCGCGCAGCTCGAGCGCCGCGGTCATGCTGCCCCCGTCCGCGCCGTGCGCAGCACGACCGCGAAGAAGGGCGCGCCCACGAACGCGGTCACGATCCCGATCGGCAGCTCGGCCGGCGACAGCGCCGTGCGCGCGACGAGGTCGGCGAGCACGAGGAACGACCCTCCGACGACGAACGAGAGCGGCAGTAGCGCCCGGTAGCCGGCGCCCGTCAGCAGGCGGATCGCGTGCGGCACGATGATGCCGACGAAGGCGATCAGCCCGCTCACCGACACGACGGCCGCGGTGCCGACCGTGGCGGCGACGACGAGCACGAGCCGCGTCCGGGCCACGTCGACGCCGAGGCTGGCGGCCTCCTCGTCCCCGAGCGTGAACACGTCGACGCTGCGGCGCAGCGCGAGGATCGCCGCGACGGCGACGGCGACGTAGGGCAGGATCAGCGTGACGTCGCCCCAGCCGCTCGAGGAGAGACGGCCGAGGATCCAGGAGTAGACCTCCTGCAGCGTGTCGGCGTGCTGCTGCTGCACGAACGTCTGCAGGGCGGTCAGGAACGACGCCACGGTCACCCCGGCGAGGACGAGCGTGGCCGCGTCGCGCTCGCGCCCGACCGAGCGGCCGACCAGGTACGACAGCCCCACGGCCACGCTCGCGCCGGCGAACGCGGCCGGCGGCAGCAGGTCGTGCCCCGCCGCCGCATGCGGCAGGTAGACGATCGCGAGCGTCGCCCCCAGCCCGGCGCCGGCCGCGACGCCGAGCAGGTACGGATCGGCGAGCGGGTTGCGGAAGACGCCCTGGTAGGTCGCCCCGGCGAGGCCGAGCATGCCTCCCACGAGCAGCCCGAGCACCACGCGCGGCAGCCGCAGCTCCCAGAGGATCGTCTCGTCCGTCGGGGCGAGCGGCGAGTTGACGCCGGGGAGGTGGAGCTTCGCCCCGACCGACCGGAGCAGGTCGGCGAGCCCGATGTCGGCCGGCCCGAACGCGACGCCCGCGCCCACCGCCAGGACGAGCAGGGCCCCGGCTGCCACGGCCCAGAGCGGCGCGAGGACGCGCGGCCGCGCCGCGTGCGCCTGAGCGTGAGCGGCGGCTTCCACGGCGAAGGCCTCTCCAGAAGCGCCTAGCGGGCGCCGAGCCGTGCGAGCGCCCGGCCGACCGCCTGCACGAACTGCACCAGCCTCGGCCCCCAGCGCGACGCCACGGAGTCGTCCACGCGCACGATCGAGCCCGTGCGCACGGCGCTGATGCTGGCCCAGCCCGGCCGCGCGGCCACCGTCCGCGCCGACTGGCCGCAGCAGACGCCGTCTGCGAGCACGATCACGTCGGGGCTCTGCTCGATCACGTACTCGGCCGACAGCTGCGGGTAGCCGGAGCCCGCGGAGTCGGCCGCGTCCGCGATGTTGCGCAGCCCGAACAGCGCATAGATGCGCCCGATGAACGTCTTCGAGGTGGCGGAGAAGAGCGTCGGGTCGAGCTCGTGGTAGACGGTTCTCCCCGCGGCGGCGCCGCGCCGGGCCCTGACGATGGCGGCGATCTGCCGCTGCATGCGGCGGATCAGCGCCTGCGCGGCGTCGCGGTGGCCGGTGAGCAGCCCCAGCTGCCGGATCTGCTGGTACGCGCCCGCGAACGT
>Ga0070741_10019425_pt1 | contig 10847 bp, 9 predicted proteins | sample Coa_R1_4_FD_66440 | JGI IMG/M metagenome (GOLD analysis project Ga0070741, IMG submission 66440) | Surface soil microbial communities from Centralia Pennsylvania, which are recovering from an underground coalmine fire - Coalmine... | ecosystem: Environmental > Terrestrial > Soil > Unclassified ...
GTTTCCTTGATCCTGCGCTTGAGATACTGCGCGACGAGCTCGGCGGTGAGCACGACCTTCGGGTCGTACTCGGGCGCGTCCTCGAGCTGCTCCAGGTCGTTCAGCCCCACCTGCTTGTAGATCCGGTTCGTCGCCGAGATCAGCCGCACCGGACGCTCCGCGTCCGCGTTGAAGTGCTGGTGGATCGTGTTCGGCGGAATGTAGATCACGTCCCCCGCTTCCCATTCATACCGCTTCACCTCGTCCTGCGGCTTCCAGTGGTACGTGTCCGTGATCTCCACGTCGCAGTCCTGGTGCAGGTCGTACCCGCGGCCCTCGAGCACGTACACGCACTCCTCCGCCAGGTGCCGGTGCTTGCCCGAGCGGCTCCCCGGCGGAATGATCTCCATGTACGCGTCCACCGTCTCCATGCGCGTGTTCATCCCCGCGTTCAGCAGGTGCTTCAGGATCCCCTGGCGCGACATCTCCCAGGGCATCTCCTCCGGGTGCACGATCTTCTTGCGCTTCGCATTGCGCGCCGGCGCCTGCGCCGCGTCCTCGAGCAGGCCCTGGTACAGCTTCTCGTTCGTCTTGCCGCGCAGCCAGTTCTTCGATTCGCCCCAGGACATCGCTCACTCCTTCGAATGGTTGTAGTCGTCTTCGGCTTCGCGGACCTTGAAGCCCTCGGCGCCCGGCGCCGGCTGCGACGGCCGCGGCTCGACCGTCTTCTGGAACAGCATGTTCAGGAAGAGGAACATCGGCTTCGACTTCAGCACCAGCCCGCGCGCGGGCTTGTCGGGGTCCGCGTTGAAGTGCTGGTGCACGCAGTTGTTGTGCACGATCGCGATGTCGCCCGCCTGCCAGTCGTAGCGCACGCCGTCGTGGACCTCGTAGCCGCGGCCGTCGAGGATGTAGAACGCGGCCTCGTTCACGTGGCCGTGCTTCTGCGACTTCGCGCCCGGGCCCCATTCCTCGAGGTGGATGTGCAGCGTCTGCGTGATCCCGTCCTTGGGCTCGACATAGTGCCGGCTGAAGGTCTGCGGGCCGTCGGTGAACTTGAGGTCCTTCGCCTTGCGCACGCGCGGCAGCGAGCGCAGGCGCTTCAGCTCGTCCTTCAGGTTGTACTGCCCGGCGATGGCCCGGACGAAGATCCGGTCCTTCTTGCTGTGGTAGTGGGACTCGTTGCCCACGGGGGACCCGTCGTTCGCGGGTTCCGGCTTGTCGACGACTTCCACGGGATCGCGTTTCATCGGCTTCCTTTCACAATGATCTCGTCGTACAGCTTGGCCCAGCGCTCGCCTTCGTCGAGCATGCGCGCCGGGTCGACGACCCTGAACGAGCTCCGGTCGAGCGAGCTCTCCACCTTCGTGCTGGTCGGGATCGAGTCGCGGCTCGCCAGCAGGCGCTGCGCTTCCTCGCCGATCATGAACTCGTAGTACAGCAGCGCCGCGTGCGGGCGCGGAGCCCGCTTCGGAATCGCGACGCCGTTGGCGTGCGCGACCGCGGGAGAGAGCACGAACCAGTCGAGCGGCGCGCCGCGGCGCTTGAGCTGCTCCGCGGTGAAATTATAGACCGTCAGCGCGAGCGGGATATCGCCGGTCGCGACCAGCTGCGCGATGACGCTGTGGCCGCGGCGCACCGAGAGCCCGTTCGTCGCCGCGAGGTCGCGGAAAAGCTTCAGGCCCTTCTCCTCGCCGAGGCCGCGCACGACCTCGGAGAACCAGTCCATGTCGGACGCCTCGACGCCGAGACGCCCCTTCCAGCGCGGGTCGAGCAGGTCGGCATAGCTCTTCGGGAGCTCGTCCTTGCGGACCTGACGGGTGTTGTACGCCTGGACGAACAGGCTCAGGCGCGACGCGACCCATTCGCCGTGCTTCGGCACCGCGGCGGGCACGAGGTCCGCGGCGCCCGGCGCGCGCACCCGCTGCAGCACGCCTTCGCGGTGCAGCGTCTCGAGCGGGATCGAGTTGCATTCGACGACGTCGACGTCGAAGCGGCCGGACTTCGCCTCGGCGAGCGTGCGCTGCAGGACGTTCTCCGACGACGAGCGCCACGGTCTCACCTTGACCCCGGTGCGCTTCTCGAACAGCGCGTTCACCGCGGCGATGTCCTCCGGCGGGAACGAGGTGTAGACGGTGAGGAAGCCTTCCCGGCGCGCGCGCTGGAGCCGCTCGCGATCCAAGTCCTCGGCACGCAGCGCCGGCGCGACGGCTAGGCCCGCGAGAGCGGCAAGGGCGCGTCTACGTTCCATACTCGTCCAGCCGGTAGCGCTTGGGCTTGAGCGCGCGGCAGATCTCGCGGTCGACGCCGGCCTGCGGCAGCGCGATGCCGACCTCGCTCGCCATCTCGGCGACGATCGCCATGTCGTCCTCGGCCCAGGCCATCGTCTGGTTGCCCCAGTTCTCGAGCGCGCCGTTGGTCGCGCTGCTGGTGAGCAGCGCCTTGCGCAGCTTCTCCACGTCGAGGCCGTAGCGGTGCGCGAGCGCGAGGCCTTCGTGCGACGCGACCAGGCACGCCCACAGCATGAGATTGTTGGCCGCCTTCGCGACCTGCGCCGTGCCCGCCTCGCCCGTGTGCTCGATGTCGCTCGAGTACGCGGCGATCACGGGCTTCAGCCGCTCGACCACCCCGGCCGGTCCGCCGACGAACGAGAGCAGCGTGCCCTCGTCGGCCGCCCAGCCGCCGCGGCAGACCGTGGTGTCGACGACGTCGACGCCCGAGGGAGCCGCCTGCTGCGCGAGCTCCTTGATCGTGCGCGGGTGGACGGTCGAGAGCACCGCGACGATGGTCCCGCGCTGCGCGTCCCGGAGCAGCCCGCGCTCCGACAGCAGCTCGCGCAGCTCGCGGTCGTAGCCGACGCACACCAGGATCGCCTGCGATTCGCGCGCGAGCGCGCGCAGATCGGCCCAGCGCGCGCCGCGCTTCTCGACCGCCGCCTGCTTCGCGGGATCGAGGTCGTGGACCTGCACCGCGAACCCCTTGCGCGCGAGGTGCCCGATGATGGGCTGCCCCATGCGGCCCGCGCCGATCACGCCGACGCGCTCGATCGCTCCGCTCATGCCGCCTCCGTCGCCTTGCGCAAGTTCATCGCCTCGACCAGCGTCACCTCGCGCGGCGCGACCATCGACGTCGCGCGCGCGCCCTGCGCCGCCGGATCGGCGCCCGGGGGCGCCTCGCCGCGCGCGACCGCCGCGGCCGCGTCGGTGAGGCGCTTGCGCGCCATGATGATGCCGTTGTCCGAGGACACGAGCCGCTCGCGCGCGCGGTCCTGCACCGGCCCCATGCTCTCCTGGATCGCCGCGTCCTGCACGCCGACGTCGAACACGCCCGAGAACGTCCGCTTCGCCTTCTGCGCCTCGCGGTCGACGAGGTAGTCGTTGCGCTTGTTCGCGACCGGCGTGAAGCTGCCCGCGATCAGCCGCACGTGGATCCCCTTGCCCGCGTGCGCGGCGTCGCGCTCCTCCGCCGAGAGCGGGCGGTGCGGCTGGTAGTCGATGCTGAACACCCAGCAGCTCTCGTCGTCGATCGGCACGAAGGCGTGACCGCCGTACGGGTTGTCGCCGTACGGGGGAAAGAAGCTGAAGCACGGCATCAGCCACTGGGTGACGCGCCAGTAATAGTCGGCCGGGCCGGCGTCGCGGCGCGTCGCCACGTAGAGACCCGCCGGCGAAATCGTCGGGATGAACTTCGGATTGCGATCCGCCTCGAGCAGCGCGCGGCTCTTCGCGTCGCGCTTGAGCAGCGGGTCGTCGCCCACCGTATACCGGTGCAGGAACGTCGAATGGATCGAATCGAGCGCGCCTTCCATCGCCTGCAGCCAGTTGCATTCCTGCAGCCGCTTCGAAATATAGCGGTGCGAATCCGGGACGAGCGTCCAGTCGTACGCCGGCTCGGGCGGCCGGGCTTCCGCCGGGCCGAGATACGCCCAGATCACGCCGGCGCGCTCGATGCAGGGATAGGCCGCCAGCCGGATCTTCGCGCAGAAGCCGTTGTCCGCGGGCTCCGAGGGGACGTCGACGCATTGCCCCGTGACGTCGTACTTCCAGCCGTGATAGGGACAGCGGATCCCGTGCTCCTCGTTTCGCCCGAACCACAGGCTCACGCCGCGGTGCGCGCAGAATTCGCCGACCAGGCCGAGCCGGCCGGACGTGTCGCGGAACGCGATCAGGCGCTCGCCGAGCAGCTTCACGCGGACCGGCGGGCAGTCGGGCTCGGGGAGCTCGCTCGCGAGCAGAACGGGCAGCCAGTACCGGCGCAGCAGCTCGCCCATCGGCGTGCCGCGGCCGGTGCGTGTGAGCGTCTCGTTCTGCTCGCGCGTCGTCATCGGGCGGCCGTGCGTCCGTAAATGGCGTCCTCGAACACCTTCGTCCAGCGGTCGTAGTCGGCGAGCACGGCGTTCACGTCGATGAACGTCGGCTGGAAGCTGCGGATGTAGGCCTCGTTCTTCCGGCTCGAGATCACGTGATTCAGCCCGGCGAGCAGCTGCTGGCCGTCGGACAGGACGAACTCGTAGAAGAGCAGCGCGGCGTTCGGGTGCGGCGCGCGCTTCATGATGCCGACGCCGTCGGTGTACGCGATCGTCGGCTTGAGCGCGATCCAGTCGATCGGCGCCCCGGCGCGCTTCGACTGCTCGGCGAGGTAGCTGTACATGGTCACGGCGAGCGGGACCTCGCCGGCGACCACCATGTTGTCGAGCAGCGCGTTGCCGCTGCGGACCGAGAGCCCGTTCTTCGCGACCAGCTCGCGGAAGAAGCTCAGGCCCCGCTCCTCGCCCATCGCGTGCACCAGCGTGAAGAACCACTCCTGCTCCTTGGCCTCGATCCCGAGCCGGCCTTTCCAGCGCGGATCGAGCAGGTCCTCGAAGGTCTTCGGCAGCTCGTCGCGGCGCACCTTCTGCGTGTTGTACGCCTGCACGAAGATGTAGACGCGCGGCCCTGCCCACTCGCGGTGGGGCGCGACCGCCTCGGGGATGAGCTGGTCCTGGTACGGCGAGCGCACGGGCGCGAGCAGCCCCTCGCGGTGCAGCAGCTCCATCTCGGGCGACGGGTTGTGCACGAAGTCGACCTCGAAGCGTCCCGCGCGCGCCTCGGTCACCGCGCGCTGCAGCACCTTGTTCTTGCCCGAGCGCCAGACGTTGACCTTGACGCCGTAGCGCTTCTCGAACGCCGAGACGAGGCGCAGCAGGTCCTTCTCGGCCATCGAGGCGTAGACGTTGAGCGAGCCTTCGCGCTTCGCGGCGGCGACGTCCGCGGCCTGCGCGGACCCGGCGAAAAGAACGGCGGCGACGAGGATCAGCGCGCGCGTCATCGCTTCTGCGTGAGGGTGTCGATGAGCGCGGGCTGCCCCGCCTTCACCTTGGCGATCGCGCGCTCGAGCGCCGCGGCCACGTCCTTGCCGCGCTCGATCGGTCCCTCGGCGTACCACCCCATCGAGCGCGCGAGGCCGGCGAAGTCGACGAACGGGCCTTCGATGTCCATGCCGATGTGCGCGCGGTCGAGCGGCGTGCCGCGATGTCGCGCCATGCGGATCTGGTGCTCCCAGTCGTTGTAGTAGGCGCGGTTGTTGTACATGACGACGAGCATCGGGATCTTGTGCTTCGCCGCGACCCAGAGCGCGCCCGCGTCGAACATCAGGTCGCCGTCGGGCTGGAGGTCGACGACGAGGCGCCCCGCGTCGCGGTGCGCGAGCGCGACGCCGAGGGAGATTCCGATCTGCGTCGAGGTGCCGAGCGACTTGCCCGGGTGACGGTACGGCTTGTCGAAGTTCCAGAGCTTGAGGCTCCACTCCTCGAGCGTGTTCGCGGTGAGCACCCAGTCCTCGCCCTTGATCGCGTCCCACACCTCGGAGGCGAGCCGCCCGAGCGGGATCGGGCTCGCGTCCCAGTCCTCCTTCGCCTCCTTCGCCCACTGCGCCCGCGTCTTCCTGTGCACGTCGTGCCAGCGCTTCGTGCGCGCGTCGATCGTCTTCTTCAGCGCGCCGTCGCCGGCGATCTTCTTCCTCAGCAGCTCGGTGAGCTGCGGGATCGCGACCGTGGTGTCGGCCATCACGCGCAGCTGCGCGTGCATCAGGCGCTGGTAGTCCATTGCCCAGCTCGAGAGCTCGAGGTCGCCGAAGCCGATGTCGACCCAGACAGCGCCCTCGGGCACGACGCTCGTGACCTTGCGCGTCGTGCTCACCAGCTCGGTCGTCGGGCGCTCCCAGTCGCGCACGTCGAGCGTCAGCACCAGGTCCGCGTCGCGGAACATGTCCTTCACCATCGACAGGTTCAGCGGGTGCTCGGTCGGGAAGTTGAGGCGCGCGTTCACGTCGTACACCGGCGCGCCGATCGTCTCGGCGAGCTCGACCAGGGCGTCGAATCCCCTCGGATCGCGCCCGACGAACTCGGCGATGATCGTCGGGCGCTTGGCCGCGGCGATCAGCTCGGCCGCGCGCGCGATCGCGGCCGGATCGGGCCCGAGCGGCGCGGGCACCGCGGCCGCCGACTCGGGCGGCAGCGGCACGTCGTGGTCGAGCGGCTGCTCCTGCAGCCACGCGTCGTAGCACATGTACACGGGTCCGCGCGGCTCGGTCATCATCACCGCGTAGGCGCGCGCGAACGACTCGGGCACGCCGTCGATGACGTGCGGCTGGTAGTCCCACTTGGTGTAGTCGCGCACGGCGTTCCCCTGCACCAGCGCCGTGTGCGTCCAGTCGATGCGCGGCCGGCGCTTGGTCTCGTCCATCGGCCCGGTCGCGCCGACGATGAACACGGGCGCGCGGTCGATGTAGGCGTAGTAGATCGAGAGGTTCGCGTGCAGCAGGCCGACGAGGTTGTGCAGGATCGCGACCATGGGGCGGCCAGCCGCCTTGGCGTAGCCGTGCGCGATCTGCACGGCGGTCTCCTCGTGCTGGCACAGCATCATCACCGGCTTGTTGCCGCCGTAATTGACGATCGAGTCGTGCAGCCCGCGGTAGCTCGCTCCCGGGTTCAGCGCCGCGTACGGCAGGTCGTAGCGCTGCAGCAGGTCGACGATGACGTCGGAGGCCCAGCTGCGGTCCGGGGCGTACGGACTTTTCTTCCTGCTCTTCGGATCGGGGCGGGCGTCGTTGGCCATGGTCAGGCGGCTTTCCTCTTCTCTTCGGGAATCGCGGTGCATTTCTCGGGATCGATGCGCAGGTGCACCCGGGTGCCCACGGGCGGCGAGAACGACGGGTGCACGCGCGCGAGCAGCATCGTGCCGTCGACCTTCACCTGGAACTCGAGGCACTCGCCGAGGAAGATCTTGGCGTCGACGGTCCCCGCGATGACGTTGCGGTCGCCCTGGCGCTCGGCCGACATGTGGAGGTCCTCCGGCCGCACCGAGACGGCGACCGTGTCGCCCTCGCGCAGCGGCTCGAGCGCGGTGCACTCGAGCAGGCCGATCGCGGTGCGCACGTGCCAGCCGTTCTCCGCGTCGCCCTTGCCGGCGACCGTGGCGTCGAGGAAGTTGGCCGAGCCCACGAAGTCGGCGACGAAGCGGTTCCGCGGCCGCTCGTAGATGTCGCGCGGCGAGCCCACCTGCACGATCTGGCCCTCGTTCATCACGGCGATCTCGTGCGAGAGCGCGAGCGCCTCGCCCTGGTCGTGCGTCACGTAGACCGTGGTCAGGCGCAGCTCGCGCTGCAGGCGCTTCAGCTCGAAGCGCATGCGCTCGCGCAGCTTGGCGTCGAGGTTCGAGAGCGGCTCGTCGAGGAGCAGCAGCTGCGGCTCCATCGCCAGGGCGCGCGCGAGCGCGAGGCGCTGCTGCTGGCCGCCCGAGAGCTTGGTCGCCTCGCGGTCGGCGAGGTGATCGAGCGCGACCGTGCTCAGCACCCGCATGACCTTGTCGCGGATGTCCTGCTTGCCGTGCCGGCCGTTGCCGACCCGCAGCGGAAACGCGGCGTTCTCGAACACGGTCATGTGCGGCCAGATCGCGTACGACTGGAACACCATGCCGAAGTTGCGCTTGTTGGGCGCGACGAAGGTCTTCCTCTGCGAGGAGTACACGACGCGGCCGTCGACCGCGATCTCGCCGGCGCGCGGGCGCTCGAGCCCCGCGATCGAGCGCAGCGTCGTGGTCTTGCCGCAGCCGCTGGGCCCGAGCAGGGTGAACAGCTTGCCCCGCGGCACTTCGAACGAGACGTTCTGCGCGGCCTTGACCACCTGGCCGCGCTCGTTCGGGTACTCGGTGTAGAGCGCGTCGACTTTCAGCATGGCGGGACTCAGGCCTCCTTCATTCCGAAGCGGCGCGCGACCCACTGCGCCGCCATCACGAGCACGAACAGCGCCAGGATGAGCAGGACGCCGAGCGCCGACAGCTCGACGTACTGCCCGTTCTCCCAGAGCTCCCAGATGGTGATCGACACCACCTCGGTGCCCGGGCTGTAGAGCAGGATCGACGCCGACAGCTCGCGGATCGAGACGATCACGATGTAGATCCAGCCGGCCAGGAGCCCGGGCTTCAGGAGCGGCAGGATGATGCGCCAGAACGTCGTGCTCCACGACGCGCCGCTCATGGCCGCGGACTCCTCCAGCTCCTTGTGGATCTGCAGCATCGACGTCGTGTTGTAGCGCAGCCCGTAGGGCAGGAAGCGCGTGATGTACGCGAGGAACATGATCCAGATCGTGCCGTAGATGCCGATGTCGACGTTCAGGTAGAAGATCATGATCGACAGGCCGAGCACGAGGCCCGGGAACACCATCGGCAGCGACGCCAGGTTGTCGAGCAGCCAGCGGCCCGGGATCTTCGTCTTGACCACGATCCAGCAGATGACCGACGTCACCAGCATGATGATGGTCGCGCTGCCGAAGGCGAGCAGCAGGCTGTTCCAGACCGAGGTCGCGAGCGTCGGGTAGGTGAAGACGAAGCGGTACGCGTCGAGCGTCAGGTTCTGCAGCGCCTGCATCGACGGCACGCTGTAGAAGCGCTGGAACGACGACCACAGCAGCACCAGGAACGGCAGGATCACGATCAGCAGGAAGTAGGCGATGAACAGGCCCGCGGCGGCCCAGCGCCACGGCCCGAGGTCGATGGTGCGCGGCCGGAAGCCCTTGCCCGTCATGGTCGAGTACTTGCTCCCCTGGCTCGAGAGCCGCGACTGGAAGTAGACGCCGACGCTCGTGATCAGGAGCAGCGTCACGGCGTAGGAGGAAGCGAGCCCGATCTGCGACGGATACTGGTGGATCGCGCGGTAGATCGACGAGGTGAACACCTCGATCCCGACGGGCAGGCCGAGCAGCGCCGGCACCTCGAACGACTCGAGCGCGCGCACGAACAGGATCAGCAGCGTCGCGAACACCGCCGGCCACGACAGCCGCAGCGTCACGCGCCACGCGACCTGCAGCACGCTCGCGCCGCTCATCATCGCCGACTCCTCGAGCGCCGGGTCCATGGAGCGGAACGCCGCGGTCATGAGCAGGAATGCCATCGGCGAGTAGTGCAGCCCGTCGACGAACATCATGCCCCACAGGGAGTAGACGTTGACGAAGACGAAGTCGGTCCCGATCCACTTCTGCAGGAACAGGTTGATCAGGCCGATCTTCGGGCTGCCGAGCAGGATCCAGGCGACCACGAACAGGATCCCCGGGATGATGAGCGGGACGATCGAGAGCGCGAAGAACAACGCCTTGAACGGCGTGTTGGTGCGCTCGTTCATCCACGCGAGCAGCGTGCCGAGGACGAAGGCGAAGATCGCCGAGCCGATGGCGAACTCGAGGGAGTTCGCGAACAGGCGGAAGGTCTCGAGGCTGGTGTACGCCTGGACGTAGTTGTCGAGCGTGAATTGCGCGGCCTTGGCGGCCGTCTGCGGCGTGAAGAAGCTCTGCCACAGCAGGAACACGAGCGGGACGAGCCCGAGGTAGGCGACGATGACCACCGACACGGCGATGAAGATCCATTTCGGATCGAAGCCGCGGCGCTCCGCCGGCGGCATCTCGCGGCCGGCAGTCAGCTCACCCGCGATCGCCACGGCGGCCGCCTCAGGCGCTCTTCAGCGGCGCGAGCACGCGCGCCGGCTGGTAGCCGAGCCGCTGCGAGATCGCGTCGGCGGCCTGGACGATCTCGCGCGCGTAGGTCGCGAGCGTCTTCTTGGTGACGCGGTGCGTCGGCCCGGCGATCGAGAGCGACGCGATCACGCCGCCCGAGTGCGCCCGGATCGGCGCCGCGACCGAGCGCATGCCGAGCTCGCTCTCCTCGTTGTCGAGGGCGTAGCCGCGCGCCCGGATCGAAGCGAGATCGCGCAGCAGCCCCTTCACGTCGGTGATCGTGTTGGGCGTGCGCGCGGGCATCCCGGCCTTGAGCATCCCGGCCACGAAGTCCTCGGGCTGGAACGCGAGCAGCGCCTTGCCGTCGCTCGTGCAGTACGCCGGCGCGCGGCCGCCGATGTTCGAGCTCATGCGGATCGCCTGGCGGCTCTCCATCTTGTTGATGTAGAGCACGCTCGCGTGGTCGAGCACCGCGAGGTGGATGGTCTCGCCGGTCGTGTCGCGCAGCGCCTTGAGGTAAGGCCGCGCCTCGGTCGACACGTCCATCTTGCGGCGCACGAGCGCGCCCAGCTCGAACACCGCGAGGCCGAGGCGGTACTTGCCGGTCTCGCGGTCCTGCTCGAGCATGCCCTCGGTGATCAGCGTCGCCGCGAGCCGGTGCACCGTGCTCTTGGCGAGGCCGAGGCGCTGCGCGAGGGCGCTGATGCCGATCTCGGTGTCGTCGTCGGAGAACGCCTTCATCAGGCGCAGGGCGTTCGCGACCGACGACAGCCGCGTCTTGATGCGCACGGGCTTGACGCTCGTATCCATCTAACCCTCCTGCGACAGGCGCAGCGCGAGCGCGTAGCTCGCGAGCACGATGAGGACGACGCCCAGCCCGAGCGCG
>Ga0070741_10019426_pt1 | contig 10847 bp, 12 predicted proteins | sample Coa_R1_4_FD_66440 | JGI IMG/M metagenome (GOLD analysis project Ga0070741, IMG submission 66440) | Surface soil microbial communities from Centralia Pennsylvania, which are recovering from an underground coalmine fire - Coalmine... | ecosystem: Environmental > Terrestrial > Soil > Unclassified ...
ACCTCGCGGAACCGAGCCTCGAGCTCGGAGACGAGCGGCGCGTACTGCGACTGGACGTCAACGAGCGGGATCGTCACGGCGACTCACTCTAGCGGCGGTTGCCCTTCGATACACGAGATACGCCGCCGCCAGGAGAACGCCTGCCACGATCGCGTACTCGGCGTAGTGAAAGCCGTGGTTGAAGCGCTCGAAGCTCGTTCCGAGCGCGTAGCCGATGCCTCCGAGCACGAACGCCCAGACGGCGCCGCCGACGCCGAAGTGGAGCAGGAACGGGGCGAGCCGCAGCTCGAAGACGCCGGCGGGGATCGCGACGAAGGAGCGGACGAGGGGCGTCATCGAGCCGAGGAGCACGGCGAGGTTCCCCCAGCGCTCGAGCGAGCGCTCGGCGTGGTCGAGCCGCTGCGGTGTGACGTGCAGCCAGCGGCCCCGCCGCTCGAGCAGCGGCCGGCCCCCGCGGCGGCCGACGAGCCAGCCGACGACGCCCCCGGCGAGGTAGCCGAGCGTGCCGGCGAGCGCGATCACGATGAAGGCGCCGATCCCGAAGCCGATCTTCGCGCCGAAGAGCGAGATCCGGTGCGCGCCGGCGAAGACGCCGCCGGCGACGGCGCCGCCGTAGAGCATGACGAGCTCGCTCGCCGCCGGGAAGACGGCGCCGATCGCAAGCAGGACGAACACCGCGTAGGCCCCCTGCGCCGCGATGTGCGACTCGAACGAGGAGGTGATGCTCGCGAGCACCGCGTGAGTCTACGAGCGGCGCGTCAGCGTCGGGGAGACGAGCGTCGCCGTGCCGATCGAGTTCGTCGCCACCACGCGCACGCGGTAGCCGGTCGTGCGACCGGTCAAGGTCACGGTCTGCGCGCCGGCCGGGAGCTTCTTGGCGAGCGGCGTCGCGACGACGACGCCGTTCGGCTTCTCGAGGGTCACCGTCACCGCCGCCGGGTGCGCGAGCTGGAACGAGACCGTCGTGCCGGCGACCTGCAGCGTCCCGAGCGTGTCGTTCAACGAGAAGTCGCGCTCGGCGGTCGTCGTGCGGCCGAGGTCGTCGACCCCCGTGACGTCGAAATGCCAGTCGCCTTCCGCGGCATTCGCGCCGTCCCACTGCACGGTGTAGACGCCGGGCTGCTGTGGAGTCGTCGGGACGAGCTGCTGCGTGACGGTGCCGGGCCCGACGACGCTTGCGGTCACCTGAGAAGGTCGAACGACCTTGTACGTGAACGTCTCGGTGTCGTCGACGCCGTCGCCGTTCGGCGAAAGCGTGTCGGAGGAGGGCGGCCCCGCGTAGACGCCGTCGTACGCGAGCACGAGCGCGTCCGAGATCGGCTGCTCGGTCGCGCGCGTGAGCAGGGTGCCGTCGAACGCCATCGCCGCGGAGGTGCCGCTCCCGAGCGCCATCGCCGTGCGGGCTCCCTGCTGCACGAGCACGAGCGCGAGCTCGTAGTTCGTCATTCCGGCGCTGTAGGCGACGCCGCCGCCTTCGACGGTGACGAAGACGAGCCGGCCGTTCGCGAGCTGGCCGATCGCGCTCCGAGCGCTCCGCTCGTTCAGCACCGGGTCGCCGAACGACTCCCGCGCGCGGAAGACGGGCTTCCCGTTCGAGACGAGCAGCGGACCGCCGCCGATCGCGCTCGCCATCGTGCTCCAGTTCGGCGTCAGCGTCGGGCGCAGCTCGACGGTCGTGCCGGCGGGCGCCTCCGCGGTGAGGTGCGCCGCCTGGTTCCCGCGCGCGACGAGCACCGCGCCGCCCGGCGGAATCGGCACGGGGCCCGAGTCGAGCACCTGGGAGACGACCCCCGTCGACACCTGATTCGGGCGGAGCGGCGCGATCGTCTGGAGGACGACGGCGACGACTCCGGCCTCGGCCGGCGTCGTCGGCCCCCAGGCCGACGTGTAGAGCGTCGTGTGGCCCTTCACCGGCGCGGCGTTCAGGTCGAGCTGGCGCCGCTGGCCGTTGCCGCGCCACGTGCCGTCGAACGACACCGGCGCGACGGTGAGCGACCCGTCCGCGCCGATCCCGAGGCTCGAGCGCGTGCTCACGGGAGCGGACTCGAGGAGGCCGCCCTGCATGAGCATCCCCGTCGGCTTGCCGGGATTCGGCGAGTAGTAGTCCCCGTTGACGCCGACGACGGTCGCCGTCGTCGAGAGGCTCTTCTCCATGTCCGTCAGCTTCTGCGTGCCGACGATCGCGTTGTTCGAGAGCAGCGGCTCGAGCGTGTAGAGCGAGCCGTCCGGCTTCGGCGCCGCGACGATGTCGATCACGACGGGGCCCTCCGGTGTGAACTCGACCTCGCGCTCGTACGTCACGCCGGGCATCAGCAGCGTCGACGTGACGACGGGCGTGGAGGCGCCGCGCGACGCCGCGGCGGGCAGTGCGCTCACGGCGGCGAGCGCGACGGCGATTGCAAGCTTGCGAAGCACGACCCCCGCCCAGGGTAGCGACCCGGTCTGCTTGACAGAATCCGGCCGGTGGAAGCCGTCGAGGTTCAGGACGTGCGGCGCGTCTTCACGCCGCGCAAGCGCGAGCCGGTGACGGCGCTCGACGGGGTCTCGCTCTCCATCCCCGCCGGCGAGGTGCACGGCCTGCTCGGGCCGAACGGCGCGGGCAAGACGACGCTCGTGAAGATCCTCTCGACCGTCCTGCTGCCGACGAGCGGACGCGCCCTCGTGTGCGGGCACGACGTCGTCGCCGCGACGAAGTCGGTGCGGCCGTTGATCGGGATCGTCTTCGGCGGCGAGCGCGGCCTGTACACGCGGCTCTCCGCACGTCAGAACCTCGAGTACTGGGGCGCGCTCTACCGCCTCTCCGGCGTGCAGATCAAGGAGCGGAGCGCGGCTCTCCTCGAACGTGTCGGCCTGACCGACCGAGCGGACCAGCGGGTCGAGGAGTTCTCCCGCGGCATGAAGCAGAGGCTGCATCTCGCGCGCGGCCTGATGGGGGACGCGCGCGTGCTCTTCCTCGACGAGCCGACGACCGGCATGGACCCGCTCGCCGCCCGCGAGTTCCGGACGCTGATCGGCGAGCTGAAAGGCGAGGGCCGGACGATTCTGCTGACGACGCACGACATGGTGGAGGCCGAGACCGTCTGCGACCGCGTCAGCCTCATCGATCGAGGCCGCATCCTCGCGACGGAGACACCGCGCTCGCTCGGGACCCTGATCTCGCGCTTCCAGCGCATCGACGTGGAAGGAGCGCCGCCGGAGCTGCTCGCGGCGATCGAGCGGACACCCGGCGTCTCGTCCGTCTCCCTGCAGCCCGACGGCTCGACGCGGGTCGAGGTGAACGAGGAGGGTGCGACCGGAACGGTGCTGCGCCTGCTCGTGGACGCGGGCGTCACGTCGGTGCGGACGTCGCTGCCCGGGCTCGAGGAGGTCTACGTGCAGGTGATCGGCGAACGCGGGCTGACGATCTGATGAGGGCGTTCCTCGCCGGCGCCCGCATCCAGCTGGCGTTCTTCCGCGCCTATCCGGACGCGCTGATCCCGTTCTTCACCGCGCCGATGTTCTCCGTGATCTTCCAGCTGATCTTCCACCACGCCGGCCGCACCGACCTGACCGGGTACGCGGCGATCGCACCGGTGTTCATCGCGCTCTGGTGGATGGCGCTCTTCAACTCCGGCTGGACGATCACGATCGAGCGCTGGAACGGCACCATCGAGCTGCTCGTCGCCGCCCCGGCGTCGTTCGCCGCCGTCATCTTCGGCCGGATCACGACGACGACGCTCGCCGGAGTCGTGTCGTTCGGCGAGACCTGGGTGATCGCACGGCTGTTCGGCACCACCGTGACGATCGAGCATGCGTGGGAGTTCGTGGCGACGATCGTCGTCACGCTCGCCGCCATGGCCGGCACCGCCGTCGCGATGGCGAGCCTCTTCGTGCTCGCCCGGAACGCCGTGACGTTCTCGAACTCCGCGAGCTTCCCGTTCTACGTCCTCGGCGGGATCCTCGTCCCGGTCTCGCTCCTGCCGGCCTGGATCAGGCCGGTGAGCTCGATCGTCTTCCTCTCGTGGAGCGCCGATCTCCTGCGCGCGGGGCTGCGCCCGGCGCCGATCCACCACTTCGCGTTCCGGCTCGGGATGGTCGGTCTCCTCGGGGCGTGCGGGCTCGGGCTCGGCATGTACGCCATGCGGGTGATTCTCACCCGGGTGCGCGGAAGCGGGGAGCTGGGGACGACGTGAAGACGGCGCGCGTCATGTGGTACGCCGTCGTGAGCGGCGCGAACGACTACTGGGCGATCTTCACGCTGAAGAGCTGGGTCTTCGGCTGGTGCGTCCGGATGATCTCGCAGGTGTCGTTCTTCGCGCTGATCGGGAAGCTGCTGCAGTCGGACGCGCAGACGCAGTTCTTCCTGATCGGCAACGCGGTGGTCGTCGCCGCGCAGGCCGCGCTCTTCGCGATGAACATGACCACGGCGGAGCGCGGCAACGGCACGTTGTCGCTTCTGCTCGCAAGCCCCTCGCGGCCGGTTCTCGTCTTCGCCGCCCGCGGCATCTACGTCATGGCCGACGGCGTGTTCAGCGCGCTGCTCGGGCTCTTCATCCTCGGCCCCGCGTTCGGCCTGCACTTTCCGTTCCCGCGCGTGCTCGTCGTGGTCCCGCTGACGCTGCTCGTCGGCCTGTCGGCGTACTCGTTCAGCACGTTCCTCGCGGGCGTGATCATCAAGCACCGCGAGACGACGGGCCTGATCGTCAACAGCACCTACGTGACGTTGATGGCGCTCTGCGGGGTGAACGTTCCCGTGTCGTTCTTTCCGTCGTGGCTGGCGTGGATCGCGCGCTGCCTGCCGCTCACGAACGGCCTCGAGGCGATCCGCGCCGTCGTCGACGGCGCCGCGTGGTCGACGGTCGCGGCGCACGCGGGCGCGGAGCTGCTCGTGCTGGCCGTCTGGCTCTCGCTCGCGCTCGCCACGTTCGGGCTCTTCATGCGCGCCGGCCAGCGCGACGGGTCGCTCGAGTACGCCGCGTAGCCCCGAGAGGCCGTCGTCGGATCAGGACCAGACCTTGACGGGACGGTAGAGCGTGTCCCGCTGCACCGGCGTCTTGCCGAGGCTCCTGATCAGGTGCACGAACTCGTCGGTCGACGCGCGATACGTCGTGCCCGCCGCCGAGACGACGTTCTCCTCGATCATCACGCTCCCGAGATCGTCGGCGCCGAACTGCAGCGCGACCTGGCCGATCTTCTTTCCCTGCGTCACCCACGACGAGCCGATGTGCGGCACGTTGTCGAGATAGATCCGCGACACCGCCTGGGTCAGCAGGTAGTCGAACGAGGTCGGCCTCGTCTCCGGCGGCACCTTCGCTCCGAGCCGGTTGCCGTCGTCCTGGAACGTCCAGGAGAAGAACGCGCGGAACCCGCCGGTCTCGTCCTGCACCTCGCGGATGCGACGCATGTGCTCGACGCGCTCCTCGAGCGTCTCGACGTGGCCGTACATCATCGTCGCCGTCGTCGAGATGCCGAGCCGGTGCGCATGCCGCATCACGCCGAGCCACTCCGCCGTCTTCGTCTTCTTGGGCGCGATCAGCTCGCGGACGCGGTCGACGAGCACCTCGCCGCCTCCGCCGGGGATCGAGTCGAGCCCGGCGTCGCGCAGCCGCGTCAGCGTCTCCGGAATCGTCAGCTTCGACCTGCGCGAGATGTGCTGGATCTCGGGCGGGGACAGCGCGTGCAGATGGATCCGGTAGCGCGACTTGATCGACCGGAACAGATCTTCGTAGTAGTCGATGCCGAGATCGGGATGGTGGCCGCCCTGCATCAGCAGCCCGGTGCCGCCGATCGCGAGCGTCTCCTCGATCTTCTTGAAGATCACCGGCTTCGGCAGCAGGTAGCCCTCGCGCACGTCGCCCGGCCGGCGGTAGAACGCGCAGAAGTCGCAGTCCGTGACGCAGATGTTCGTGTAGTTGAGGTTCCGGTCGATGATGAACGTCACGCGGTCCGGATCGTGCAGCCGGTTTCGGATCGCGTTCGCCGCGCGACCGACCGACACGAGGTCGCGCGAACGCAGGAGCGTGACGGCGTCCTCGTCCGAGATGCGCTCCCCCTCGACCGCGCGCTCGAGGATCTCCGCGACAGGCGACGCGACGACGCTCACGCGACGGCGGCTCCGGTCGTCTGCACGAAGCGCAGCTCCGGCACGGTCTCGAGCAGCCCCGCGTCGCGGCAGAGCTCGAGGAACGTGTACAGCCCGGCGCGCTCGCGCGGGCCGAAGCGGTAGCGCAGCTTCTCGAAGTAGCGGGCGAGGAACCCGGGCGGGTACCCGTAATGCTCGGCCGCCTCGTAGGCGAGCTGCTCCGGCTCGGCGCGCGCGAGCCGCACGGACGACACGAGCGCGTCCTCGAGCTCGGCGAGCCCGTCGACGAGCGGCTCGGGGCACGCCCAGACCGCGAACACCATCGGCAGGCCGGTCCGCTCGAGCCAGAGCCGGCCGAGGTCGTAGTGCGGCGTCGGGTCCTCGAACGCCGACTTCAACGCCGCGTCGCCGATCAGCAGCTTCGCGTCCGCGTCTTCGCCCAGCGGCACGAGCTCCGCCTCGGGGAGCAGCACCTTCGTGAGCGCCACCGACGTCGCCGACTCGGGCGTCACGGCCACGACGCGGACCTGCTCGAGCGGCTTGCGCGAGACGAGCTGGATCGAGTCGACGGCGCCCTCGGACGCAACGCACAGACGCGGCAGCAGACGTAGGCGGTCGGCGTTGCGCGCGTATTCGATCGACGAGATCGGGGCTGTGTCGAGCTCGCCGTCGACGAGCATCCGGTTCAGCTCGGTGGGCACCCCCAGCACCTCTTCCACCTCGGCGTCGACGCGGTAGAAGACGGGCGCCATGTTCACGTACGAGATGCGACCGAGCTTCACCATCGCGCGAGCTCGTTGTAGAGCGTGTCGCGCTGAACCGGGATGCGGCCCGCCTCCTTGATCACGCGCACGAGCTCGGGAATCTTCTGCTCGGTTCCGCTCGTCGCGCCCGCCGCCTGGAAGATCTTCTCGCGCACCACCGTCCCCTGCACGTCGTTCGCGCCGAAGTGCAGCGCGATCTGCGCCATCGGCAGCCCCATCATGATCCAGTACGCCTTGATGTTCGGGATGTTGTCGAGCAGCAGCCTCGACACGGCCGTCATCTTCAGGTCGTCGGCGCCGGTCGTGAACTTGAAGCCGCGCCGCTCGAACACGGTGTTCTCCGGATGGAACGCGAGCGGGATGAACGCGAGGAAACCGCCGGTCTCGTCCTGTTGCGCGCGCAGTCGCAGCATGTGGTCGACGCGCTCCTCGTAGGTCTCGACGTGCCCGTAGAGCAGCGTGCAGTGCGTCGGGATGCCCAGGCGATGCGCCGTGTCGTGCACGTGGAACCACTCCTCGGCCGGCTCCTTGCCCGGCGCGATCAGGGCGCGCACGCGCTTCGCGAAGATCTCCGCGCCGCCGCCCGGCAGCGAGCCGAGGCCGGCGTCGCGGAGCACGCGCAGCACCTCCTCGTGCGTGCAGCCCTCGAGCTTCGACATGTGGTGGATCTCGGACGCCGTGTAGAACTTGAGGTGTACGTCCGGCAGCGCCGCGCGCAGCTTGCGCAGCACGTCCGCGTAGAACTCGAGGTCGACGTGCGGGTTCTCGCCGTTCACGCAGTGGATCTCCGTGAACCGCGAGACGCCGTACTGGACGACCGCGTCCTCGACGAGCTCGTCGGCGCCGATCGTGTACGCGTCCTCCTGCTTCTGCGTCTTCGCGAACGCGCAGAACTTGCACTTCACCCGGCAGACGTTCGTCTGGTTGAGATAGAGGTTCTGGACGAAGTAGACCTCGTCGTTGCCGCCGCGCACGCGGCGCGCGGTATCCGCAAGCTCGCCGAGCGCGAGCAGGTCCTCCGTCTCCATCAGCGCGAGCCCGTCCTCGAAGTCGAGCCGCTCGCCCGCCTCCACCTTCTCGCGAATCGGCGCGAGGGTGTCGAGAGTATCGAGGACGGCCATGCCTACCTTTCGCGATTGACGACTGCGTGTGTCAGCGCTTCGAGCTCGTCGCGGTGCAGCTCGCCGTTGAGGCACGCCCGGGCCCGACTAGCGTAATCGAGCGCAACCTCGCGCGACCGTTCGAGGGCGCCGGTTGCGGCAACGCGCACGAGCGCCCCGTCGAGCGGCCCGCCGGCGAGCGCTGCGCGCACGACGTCGTCCTCCGCCGCGGCGAGCAGGAGCGGCAGCGTCGGCGTGCCGTCGCGCAGGTCGGTGCCGGCGATCTTGCCGGTCTCGATCGTCGCGCCCGAGCAGTCGAGCACGTCGTCCGCGATCTGGAAGGCGATGCCGAGCGCGCTGCCGAACTCGGGCGAGCCGCCGCCGAGCCGGCAGGCGGCCTCGAAGAGCGCGCCGGTCTTCAGCGCGCACCGCTCGAGATACGCCTCGACGGTGGTCGACGGGTCGTATGCCTGCGTGCGCTGCATCGCCTCGCCGCGCGCGAGCGCGAGCGTCGCGTCCGCCAGGATCTGCACGGCGTCGGGATCGCGCGTCGCCGCGAGCTCCGCGAACGCCCGTGCGAAGAGGTAGTCGCCCGTCGCGCGTGCGGCATCCGGCCCGTGCACCGACCAGGCGGCCGCCTTGCCGCGCCGGAAGTGCGCACGATCGATCAGGTCGTCGTGGACGAGCGTCGCCATGTGGACGAGCTCGACGGCGACACCCGCGGCGAGCGACGGCTCGAGCTCCGGCGGCGTCGAGAGGAAGACGAGCGTCGGGCGAAGCCGCTTGCCGCCGGCGGCGAGCGCCTCGTTGCCCACGGCCGCGACGAGCCCCGGATGCGTCGCGACCGAGCGCGCGAGCCGCTCCTCGAGCGCGTCGAGGTATGCCGCCAGCCCCTCCGTCTCGCGCAGGGCCGACAGCGCGCTCAGCGGGCCTCTCCCACGTGGAGGGCCACGATACCCCCGGCGAAGCGGCGGAACCGGACAGCAGCGAAGCCGCCTCGCTCGAGCAGCGACGCGAGCTCGGCCGGTGCCGGAAAGCGCCGGACGCTCGCCGGCAGATACGCATACGCGTCGCCGCCCGGCAGCACGCGGCCGAGCAGCGGCACGACCCGGTCGAACCAGATGCGGTAGAACGGCGCGAGCGCGCCCTGCGGCGTCGTGATCTCGAGGATCGCGAGCCGCCCGCCCGGCCGCAGCACCCGCCGCAGCTCGCGCACGCCGGCTTCGAGGTCGGCGACGTTGCGCACGCCGAAGCCGACGGTCGCGACGTCGAAGCTGCCGTCCTCGAACGGCAACGCGAGCGCGTCGCCGTGCGTCCACTCGATCGCAGGCTGCTTGCGCCGCGCGCGCTCGAGCATGCGCTCCGAGAAGTCGAGCCCCGTGACGTCGGCGCCGCGGCGATGCGCCTCGATCGCGAGGTCGCCGGTGCCGCAACAGACGTCGAGCACGCGGTCGCCCGCCCGCACGACCGAGTCGATCGCGATCCGGCGCCAGCGCCGGTCGAGGCCTGCGGTCATCACGCGGTTCATCGCGTCGTACACCGGCGCGATCCGGTCGAACATGCTCCGCACGCCGTCCGCCGGAAGCGTTCCGGAGCCGACGCTCACTGCCCCCACCGCTTCGTCAGCGCATGGTCGAGCCCGAGCTGGTCGAGCGCCCGCCCGACGACGAAGTCGACGAGATCGTCGACCGTCTCCGCGCCGTGGTAGAAGCCGGGCGCCAGGAAGAGGATCGTCGCGCCGGCCTCGCGCAGCGTCAGCATGTTGCGCAGGTGGATCGCCGAGAGGGGCGTCTCGCGCGGCATCAGGACCAGCCGGCGCTCCTCCTTCAGCGCCACCGACGCGGCGCGGTGGATGAGGTTCTGCATCGCGCCGGAGGCGATCGTGCCGAGCGTGCCCATCGAGCAGGGGCAGATGACGTACGCGTCGACCTTCGCCGAGCCCGAGGCGTAGGGCGAGCGCCAGTCGTTCGGGTCGTAGACGGTCGCGGCCGGCGCGCGCTCGAGCAGCCGCGCGATCGTCTCGTCGCGCGAGAGCCGCGCGTTGCCGTAGAGCTCGGTCGCGAGCACCTCGATGCCCGCGCTCGACGCGCAGACGCCGAGCTCGCAGTCCGCCGCCGCGAGAGCCTCGGCGAGGCGGGCGGCATACGGTGCGCCTGACGCCCCGGTGATGCCGAGGAAGACGTGCATCCCGGAGATTGTGACGGTTCCGGACTAGCCGACCGCGGGGCGGCAGCGCGGCTCGTGCACCGTGGCCAGGCGCAGGAGGAGCTCGTGGAGCGTCGCCCGGTCCTCGGCCGAGAGCGTCGCGAGATAGTCGTCGTCGAGGCGACCGGAGAGCGCCCGCATCCGGGCGAGGGCGCGGCGTCCGGCCGGCGTCATGCTGACGATCTGGCGGCGCCGGTCCGACGGGTCACGGCGGCGCTCGATGTAGCCGCCCTCCTCGAGCTCGTCGAGGATCCCGACGAGCTGGCCCTTGTCGTAGCCGAGCACGTCCGCGATCTCGCCCTGCGTCTCCCGCGCGCCCTCGTCGAGCACGGCGAGCGCCGCGTGCTGGTACGGCGTGAAGCCCGCCTCCTCGTAGGCGGCGAAGGAGCGCTCCTTCGCCAGCATTCCGAGCCGTTTCAGCAGGAATGCCGTCGAATCGACGAGCTCCTCGGGGAGCCGGCCGGAGACGTTCTGGGAAGCAACCGGTGTCACGGGGAATAGTGTAGCGCGAACAACCGTTGTCCTGCTATATTGTTGCCACGTTCAACGATTCAGGAGGACAATGCCTCGGAAGCTCAACAGTAAGTGGCTCGTACTCGCAGTCACGGTGCTCGCTCAGTTCATGGTCATTCTGGACCTCGCGGTGGTCAATGTCGCCCTGCCGGCGATGAAGCACGACCTCCACTTCTCCCAGGACGGCCTCCAGTGGGTGATCAC
>Ga0070741_10019427_pt1 | contig 10844 bp, 10 predicted proteins | sample Coa_R1_4_FD_66440 | JGI IMG/M metagenome (GOLD analysis project Ga0070741, IMG submission 66440) | Surface soil microbial communities from Centralia Pennsylvania, which are recovering from an underground coalmine fire - Coalmine... | ecosystem: Environmental > Terrestrial > Soil > Unclassified ...
GGGACGGGGAGATGAAGGTTGCGTTCGAAATTCTTTTCACCACGGAGGCACGGGGGCACGGAGGTCTTTTTGGCAACAGCAGGTCCTTCGCTACGCTCAGGATGACTATTTTTTGAATTTTTCTCTGTGTCTCCGTGTTTCCGTAGTGTATCGGTGCAGATCTCGTCGCTCGCACTGCTGTCGAGCGCAAAGCGCAGGCGCAGTTCGTTAGTAGCGAGGGCGCGGGCAGAAAGGCGCGTGCACAACTGTTCAACAAGAATATTGAGTGCAAAAGCCAGCGGCTCGAGCAGAGAGATGGAGTGTTCGAGTTCCATGGATTCTTCAAAGATGAGCGGCAGGTCCACGGGGACGAGTGTGCGCATGGAGACGCCGCGTGCGAGGCGCTGCAGGTGCAGCCCGAATTGCCCCAGGCGCTCACAGACGGCCACGTCGGGCAGGGCGGCCAGGGCGCGCAGGTTGCGAATCCCCCAGCGATCGAGCGTGTCGAGGATGTCGGTGCCTTTTTCGGCGAAGTCGGGTTCGTCATCGCTGTCAAAAAGCATCGCGAGGGTTTCGCGGGAGCCGGCCACAGGAATAAGGATGTCCAGGGGCAACGGTCCCAGGCGCTCCGCCTGCTGTTCTTCGGGAATGACGGTCACACCGGGGAATCCGCGAGCCGCGATCTGAGCGGCATCGGGATTGGCGGCGACTGCGACATTCGCTTCCAGGCCGAGTTCGGAGGCGCGGCGGGCCAGGTCACGCGCAATTTTGGCCGGCGGTCCAAACAGCGACTCGAGCCCGGCGAGATCGAGAACAATCGTGTCGGGCGCAGTGTCCTCGACAATGGGCGAGAACGATTGCGCGCCATCGAGCAGAGCGGCGTGCGCGGTGGTTTCGGCGGAAGACGAGCGCAAGCGAATCGCAAGGCGGGAGCAGACTTCCGCTTCGAGCCTGGTCATGCCCAGCTCAAGGCCGGCCTGGCGCGCGCGATCATTCAGCGCACAAATTCTCTGCAGCGGCGGATTGCCCGCCAGCACCACCACCGCCTGCTCGCGCAGCTCGGGCTGCAGGCGGACGATTGCTTCCACGGGGAAATCAGGAACGAAGATGCAGGCGAAAGGCATAAGAAGCTGCTAGCTACGAGCTGCTAGCTTCTAGCCAGGAGCTAGCGGCTAGAAGCTAATGCTGCCGTTCTTGTTTCAAATTCGGCCACCGATACGGGCGGCTTGCGATCGAGGCGCGAGCGCACCAGTTCGGCGGTGACTCCCAAGCCGCGCAACAGTCGGGCGTGCGTGGGCAATTCGTCCGTGGGTACTGCGTGCTGGCGGCTCAGCGGCGACGATTGCGGATACATCTTCAGCACCAGCGAGGCACAGGTTTTCGCGTACGGTTCCTGCTCGATCACCAGCAAAATGGTGGGCGTATTCTCCACCGCGCGGCGAAAGCGGAACCACGAGGTCAGCGGCACACGGCGCGCGATTTGCGGCGGAATGTCGCCGAGGTCCACCGCGATCAGGCCGAAACCGCTGCTCTGCAATAAAAGATCGGTCACCTTGATCGCGTGTTCGAGGGCGCGAAAGAACTGGCGGCGCTCCGAGTTTGTTTCACCACGGAGGCACGGAGATACGGAGAAAGCGAGTAGTGATCTTTTTCTCAGTGACTCCGTGTCTTCGTGGTGATTTTGATTCTGACTGGGTACTAGGTACTGAGTACTGGGTACTTCTCCGCAGCGAATCCAGAGCAGGCGGTCGAGGTCCACACCGGCAGCGGCGGCGGAATGAGGATGAAAGCTGTCGCTCACGTCGACGAGCGCGCAGACTTCCTGGCGGCGTGTGACTTCCGCCAGCAAGGCGAGCAGCACGCTGGTGCGGCCCGAGGAGGCAGATCCGCAAATTTCCGTGAGAGCGCCGCGCGGAATGCCGGAGGTGAGCGCGTCGAGTTCGGCGATGCCCGTGAGCACGGTCGCGGGCGCGGGTCGGACCTCGAGCAGAGAAGCGCGGGTCACGCCGGTGAGTTGCGACAGATCACGATCCTCAACCTGGTGCGCCGGAAAGCCATGCCGGGGCAGGGAACTCAGGTCGGGAGAAGGCGATTTTTTGCTAGGATAATCAGGAGAGCGGGGCTCTACGGCACGAAAATATTCGTGCTCAGGGGCAAAAAGTCCACGCGGAGACAGCAGCGACGGGGAAACCATAAGACCTCGGGAAACGGCGGAAATACAGGCGAAAGCAGGTACTTTTCGCTTTTTATTCGCCTATTGGGATTCTGCCTCCGGGAGGAAAGGTTGTCAAGCACGGAAGGTCCAAGCGGGACAGCGGGTTACAGCAGCGATCAGCAATTAGCACTTAGCATTTAGCCAGTAAGGATTCTCCGTTTTTGTATTGAGCGGTGGAATCTGGGCTGGCCAAATGCCAACTGCTAAGTGCTAATGGCTGAAAATGAACACTGATTCGATTCGACCAACGGAGCGGTTTTCCTCGCGCGTAGAACATTACGTCAAATACCGGCCGGGATATCCCATGGCGCTGCTGGATTGTCTGCGCCAGCATTGCGGATTCACGGCTGACTGGGTGATCGCGGATGTCGGCTCAGGCACGGGGTTGCTGGCGGAAGTATTTCTGAAAAATGGCAACCCGGTGTTCGGAGTTGAGCCCAACGCGGAGATGCGCGGGGCGGGTGAAGAATTCCTGAAAAACTACCCGCGCTTCAGCAGCGTGGCGGGAAGTGCCGAAGCCACCGGGCTCGCTGCGGCAACAGTTGATCTGATCGCGGCCGGACAGGCGTTTCACTGGTTTGACCGGCAGCGTACGCGTGCGGAATTCGAGCGCATTCTCAAGCCCGGCGGATGGCTGGCTCTGGTTTGGAACGAACGGCTGACGAACACGCCGTTTCTCGCCGCGTATGAAGACATGGTGCGGAGCTATTCGCCGGAGTACGAGAAAGTGGACCATCGCCAGGTGACCGACGAAGTAGTGGAGGAATTCTTCCGTCCCGGAGCGGTGCGCGGTTTCGTGCTCCCGAATTACCAGGAATTTGACTTCGAAGGATTGCGGGGGCGGCTGCTCTCTTCTTCTTACGTGCCGCTCGCGGGCCAAGCGGGTCACCAAGAAATGCTGAAGACCAGCGAAAGAATTTTCCGCGAGCACGAGCAGCATGGCCGGGTGCGCTTCGAATACGACACGAAGCTGTACTGCGGACGACTTTCATCCTGACGATCTCGGCGTGACGACTCTCGGCGTAACGGCTCTCGTCGTAGAGTTAGCGAGTGCATTGCAGAGGCGGCTGGCACGCCGGAAGCAGCATTTTCCTTTGTTATAATCAGAACGCATTTGTCTGTGGCGCTATCGTCTAGGGGTTAGGACGGAAGATTCTCAATCTTCAAACCCGGGTTCGATTCCCGGTAGCGCTACCAACCTTCTTTTTCGTCCGCTGTTTACGAGCGCAATCGTTAGGGTGACGTTCGTTACCTGCTATTCCGCTATGGTTCGGCCCAAGCAAAGGCGCTTATGCCAAAGCGGGCCGGAAGTCATTGGTGCAGTCGGAAAAAGTGATGCGGTAAGGATTTCTAGCCGGCGGCTGCCGCCGAGTCGGCTGATGCGGAGGGTACTACTTCATTTTCGCGCGAAATGCGTCATGGCCTTGCCATGACGATTCCGGCGCTCGTCGATGTCCAGCATTGCCTGGATGGCTTGCTGAACCTCCACTTCGTGCTCTTTGAATTAGTCGCGCATGGCCTGCAGTTGCGTTTCCAACTCCCGACGCTGCCTCTCGAGCTCCAGGCCTTGGCGGGATATCTCCTCTTTCCGGCGTTGCGCCGCTTCTCTTTGCCGCGCTTCGTATTCGCGCCGCGCGGAGCCGGTCACGACTTTTCCGTCATTCACGCACACGTCGATCAGGTCGATGCCTGCGTTCGTCAGTAAGAACTCCCGCACCTGCATCGAGTGCTGCATGCCGCGGGACTTCAGAAGGTACAAGGTCCGATTACGTTCCCCATTCTGCTCCAGGTTGCGCACCAACAACCAGCAGTCAATCAGAGAGGATACTCCGGCTTCGCTTTGTTCTGGATCGTGGTCAGCCACAGTGAGACTGGTGAAAACACAGGTGACTTGCTCCATTTTCAAATAGTCAAGCAGTCGCGTGAGCATGGCTTTGACCTCGGCCTTCGAGGCGACAGCTACAAGATCAGTCAAAGGATCCAGCACCAGCACGTCGGGCGCGAAGCTCTCTATTGCGGCCGTGATCGTGGCCAGGTGCGTTTCCAACCCGCATAGAGAGGGTCTCGCCGTGTGGAATTGGAGGCACCCGCTTTCCTGCCAGGGAGCAAGATCGATGCCGATGGAGTTCATGTTGCGAATAATCTGGTCGCGCGATTCCTCAAAGGCAAAAAACAGAGCGCGTTCCCCCCGGGCGCAGGCGGCATGAACAAAATGGGCTGCCATACTGGTCTTGCCTGCTCCGCTCGTGCCGGAAATTAAGATCGAGCTGCCGCGGTAGAATCCGCCGCGTTGCAACATGGCGTCCAATTGGGGAATGCCGCTGGAAACGATCTCAGTGGAAGCGGGGCAGGCCAGCCCCACGGAGGTGATGGGGAACACTGAAAAGCCTTTGTCACTTATCAGGAACGGGTACTGATTCGCCCCGTGCATGGAACCCCGGTACTTGGCTACGCGCAGATGCCGAGTCGAAATCTGATTCACGACTTCGTGGTCGAGGCAAATTACACAATCGGCTACATATGCTTCCAGCCCCATACGGGTGAGGCGTCCCTCACCCCGCTCTGCAGTAACGATCGCGGTAAGTTGCTGTTGCTTCAGCCAGTAAAACAGGCGCTCCAATTCGGAGCGCAGGGTTTTGTGATCTGGCAGCGCTGCAAACAGGGCCTCAATGCTGTCGAGCACGATGCGGCGTGCGTGCACCCGCTGCAACGCACTCTGGATGCGCACGAACAGCGCCTGAAGATTAAAGTCGCCGGTTTTGGGCACCTCGCCTCCTTCGAGGTGAACCCAATCAATGGCCAGCTTGTTTTCCGTGCACAACCTTTGTAGATCAATGTCCATAGATGACATATTGGTGGCCAGTTCCTGGGCGCTTTCTTCGAAAGCGATGAACACCCCGGGTTCGCCAAATTCGGTGATACCGCGCACGAGAAATTGCATGGCCAGAATGGTCTTCCCGCTGCCCGCATCTCCGCAGACCAGCGTGGGACGGCCGCGAGGCAGTCCTCCCCCTGTGATCTCATCGAGGCCCTTGATTCCCGAGGGGCACTTCTCCAGCTTCGCGGAGCACTGTCCAAGTAGTTCCATAACGTGTTCCTCTCCTGCGCGGATCAAATCCGGTTCCCACGATGAACCTGACTACATGCCTGACTGTTCACAGTTGCGCGGCTCGCAGAACCCGCTCCACGGCGACGATGAGCTCATCGCCATCGGTCAAGTGAGACTTTACGATGTATTCCGCGGCTCCCTCCAACAGCACCTGGCAGTCCTTGCTGTGCTGCAGGTTGCTCAGCACCAACACCGGAATGGGAGCAGTGGCCGGGTCGGCTTTCACCGCCCGCAACACCTCCAGGCCGCTCCGTTTTGGCAAGAGCATGTCGAGAAGGATGAGATCCGGGTGACACTCGCGAACCATCGAGAGTCCTTCCTCGCCATCGCGGGCGGTCAGCACTTCGTAGCCGGCATGCGACAACACCCGGCGGAAACAGGTTCTCAAGTCGAGATTGTCCTCAATAAGAACCAGTTTTCTGGCGGGGATGGTCGTGCCCTGGCAGCGCATGGCCACAATCTCCTTTGCTACTCTACTCGCCGAGAATCTATCGCCGCGCGAATGCTTTTCAGCAGCTGGCTGGGTTCTGCCGGTTTCTGAAAAAACGCATGCGCTCCAGCATCTAATGCCCGTTGTTTGTTGTTGGCGGCGTCCCGGGCGCTCAGGACAATAACGGGGATGCACGCCAGGGCCGGATAATTCTGCAGCCTTTGCATTACCACATAGCCATCTCCCGCAGGCAAGCCGATATCAAGGATGATTAAGTCCGGGCGTTCCTTCAACGCCACAGACATCGCGGATATCGCATCTCCCGCAAACAGCACTTCATAGCCATTGGCCTGCAGGTGCACGTTCAGCCCTCGCCTGATATCGGTGTCATCATCGACGATCAATATCCTCGTTCCCATCCTCATCTTCTCCTCTCTTGCAGCTGCGGAACTTGCGCCGCCCGATCCGACTGCTCGGCGGTTTGCCGGGCATAAGGGATCAGGAGTTGCTGGATTCTGCCCAGGAGTTCGTCATCGTCGACTGGCTTTTGGCAGAACATCTTGGCGCCGGCGTTGCGCACTCGTTCTTCATGGGCATAGCGGTTCAATGCCGAGAACACAATCACGGGAATCGATGCAAGTTGGCCGGATTGGCTCAACTGGTCCAGCACGGCATAACCGTCGTCACCGGGCAAGCCCAAATCGAGAATGATCAAGTCCGGCCGCTGCTGTTGCGCCTTCGAGATGCCGGATGGGGCATCGCTGGCGAGAACGACGTTGTAGCCACTCGCGTGGAGCCGAATCCCCAGCCCGCGGCGCACATCCGGGTCGTCCTCGATGATTAGAATTATCTTATTTGCCATGGCTTCGCTCCCCGGCTCCGCCTTCCCTGACAGATTGCTCCTTGAGCAGTTGCTTGAGTTGGCTGCTGATGATCTGTAGCAGATCCGTACCGCAAGCCTGGGGTTCCGGCAGGTTCAGGAACTGGTAACTCACTGAAAAGGTCATCCCGGTCTGCTGTTTCTGCTCCCAGTGCAGGAGTTGTTCTCGCAGCCGTCTAGCCAGAACTTCCGCCCCTACTTGGTCGGCCAACGCTGCCACGAAACAACGCCCCTCATTTTCTTTCGTGCAGCTGTGTGGCAGAAGAACGTCAACATCGGGCAGCGTGCAACTCTGCACGACCTGACGTACCTCATGCCACAGTCGGCGGGGCGGCGTCTGTCCGTCGGTGACGCCACATGTGGCCGAAATGGTCAACAAGGCGAGAGAATTTTTCGAGGGCAGAATCCTGATCAGTGGGGCGATCAAGCCGGACAACGACGCCACCGGAAGCGTGAAGCGGAAGCAACTCCCCCGGCTGGGGTAACTTTTGACCCAGATGTTCCCGCCCTGCCGCTTTACCAGTTCTCGGCAGATGTACAACCCAATTCCCAGGCCTTTGCGTCCCGCTTCGCTTGGGCTGGGAACCTGGTACAGGCGCTCAAAGATTTTCTCCACGGCGTCGGCCTGCAGTCCGCATCCGGTGTCCTCAACCTCGATGACTACGAAGTTGTGGTCGTCTTCAAAGATCCTCGCCCGGACGGCGACTTGGCCGGCGCGCGTGAATTTGAGGGCGTTCTGCACCAAGTTCGTGAGAATCTGCCGAAGGCGTGCCGGATCGGCGTAGATCAGAGGTAAGCCCGGGCTCAATTCGGTCTTGAGCACAAGATTCTTTTCGCCTGCTTTGGGCTGCGCGCTCTCCACCACTTCCGCAATCGCGGCCTCGACCGATGTCCACTGCAAGTCAACCGTAAGCTTCCCCGTCTCCACTCGTGTCATTTCCAGGAGATCATCGATCATTGTGTTCAGTTGGCAGACGTTGCGCGCGATGGTTTGAACATCGTCCTTTTGCTGCGGATTCAGGGGGCCTGACAACTCGTTGTTCAGAATGGAAACGAACAGAGAGATGGCGGTAAGCGGCGATCGCAGTTCATGGGACACATGGGAGAGAAATTCATCTTTAATGCGTAGTTCCTCGCGACGGCTTTGCTCCAACGCCTCCGCCGTACGCTTCAGTTCACTGATGTCCGACACCAGCAGTGCGGCTGCAGGAACCTGATACGAGGTTTCCACATGAAAGGACAATTGAACAGGCAGCTTGCTTCCATCCCGCAGCTTTAAAATAAACTCCGACCGGCTGCTGTTCTCTAGACCCTCGACCAGTAGTGCGGCAAACCGGGCCTCGTCTTCGACCGTGATGTAATCCTGAAAGCGCAGGCCGACGATCTGTTCGCGGGCGGTGTTCACCATTCTCGCAAAACGGGAGTTGCAATAAAGGATGGACCCGTCGCTGGCAATCGTAAGTGCTCCTTCATTCATGGACTCTACGAGCAGCCGGTACGGTTCTTCGCTCCCCTGCAGGGCAACGATCTGGCCTGCGCTATCGTGGCTCTGTACGAACGCATCGACCTCCCCACTCGAAATCGCCCGTAACACATCATCGGCCTCGGCACGAGTGCCGGGGACTTCCAGGCCGAGTAACACTCCCTCAGTATTCGATAGGTCACCAGCAATTTTTTTCTGGGGCAGAGGAAGGCTACGCAACACAGTGGGTATGGCGATGATTTGGTCGGCGCTCGCTAACTCAGGCGCTTCCAATAGATCAATGACCTGCAACCGGTAGCGGTCTTAAGATGCTGTTCGCAGATTCTTTTCAGGTTGCTCAGCGCGGCCAGCGAGCGCGGTGTTTTGCCCGCAACATAAATCCGCAGTTCCCAGATTTCGGGGCTGCCCATACCGGGTTTACCTTCAGGGTTGTTCACATCAATTCCAGAGATCAAGCTGGGTTCAGTTCTGGTTGCCGTCACAGAAGAGTCCCTGCACACAACTATCGGCTATTGTCGCTGGAAAAGTAGTAGGAAGAACATGAAAGCTGGCGCATGCAATTACTCACGTACGTCGAGCGTTCCCTTTTTGCAAAAGTGCCAGTTTGGGACGTCGCGATGCAGGGCCATCGCGGTCTTCTACGTGGCGTGGCGGCCCCTGCCGTGTCCGGCGCGTTGATCGGCACGGGTTCGCGAACCGAATTGTTCTATGGATATCTGGCGGGGGCGGCGCTGATGCTGTTCGGAGCAGCGATGGAGCGGCGATTCGGAGTGAAGGCCGAATGGCGGTCGCTGGAAGAGATCAGCCCACCGCTAGCGCGAGCGAGTTGATGCCAAGATCGGTGCTTTGACCTTATAATCCTCGCGTTCATGGACAATCCTTCGAGCACAACGGCAGAAAGGGACAAGCCTGCTTCAGCGCCCTTGCGAGCAACACGCCAAATTTTCGTTTGGATCGCCGTCCTCGTGCTCGCCTCAGGCATGGTCTATTACTACGAGGGCGTTCTGATCCCGCTGCGGCAAAAAGAGTTTCAGGTGGGAGTGGGTGCGCGCGGCAACTGGTCGGATCTCTATCCACGGTGGCTGGGAACGCGCGAGTTTCTCTTGCGTCATCGCAATCCTTATAATCCGGAAGTGACACGAGACATTCAACAAGGATTCTATGGTCGGGTGATTGAACCGGCGAGAAGCCATGATCCGAAAGACCCGCAGGCCTTCGCCTACCCGCTGTACGTGTCATTTCTCCTCGCGCCACTCATCTTTTTTCCCTTCAATTCGGTCCGAATTGTGTTCACAGCGATCCTGTTCCTTGTGACTATAGCGAGTGTCGTGCTGTGGATCCGCGCGCTTGGACTGCAGGTTCACAGGCGAACCATATTGCTCGCGGTGGTCGGGACGGTTTGTAGTTTTGCAGTGGTGGACGGGTTGCACCTGCAGCAGATGACATTGCTCGCCGCCGGTCTGCTCGCGGCTTCACTCGCCGCGCTCGCCTCCGGACAGCTGTTCTGGGCGGGAGTCGTGCTGGGGTTGGCGAGCCTAAAGCCTCAGCTTGTGCTGCTAGTGATCGGTTTTCTCCTGATGTGGACAGGGAGCGAGTGGAGGTCGCGCAAGTGGTTTGCCATAGGTTTGGGCGGCAGCATTGCCGCTCTGGTTGCCGGCTCCGAAATGCTCCTGCCCGGGTGGTTTCACTCGTGGTGGCAAGCAATGCAGGCCTACCGGGAATACGTGAAGCCATCTCTGCTACACAGTCTGCTTGGGCAGCGCGCCGGTCTTGCTGTTGGGCTGGCCACGATTTTCGGATGCGCGGTTCTGTTCTGGAAGGTCAGAAGAGAACGGCCGGGTTCGCAGGGATTTGATGTCGCAGTGCTATCGGCGCTGGTTGTAACGGTGCTGCTGTTACCAAACGCCGGTGGAGGCAAGTACAACCAGGTGCTGCTGCTTCCGGCTGTCCTCTGGTTAAGCATACGGGGATGGAAATTGACAAAGCGCAGCCGGTTGGCACGTGTCACCGCGCTGCTCGCGCTCAACGTCTTTGCGTGGCAATGGATTCTGGCGTCGGCCGTGTGTTTTGCCGTGCTTACTCTGCACCACGCTTTTGAGCGCGAAGCGACCCCGTTTGTTGCAAGTCCTGAACTTCTTGTCTTCTTGTTTCCTCTGACATTATGCCTGGTTTTCTTGAGCCTGATACCCGAGATCTTGCGCTGGCGTCCGCAAGTTGGGTCCGCCCAGTAATGCTGCTGTGAGCCCTATAATCACGTTTTTATGTCAGAAGAACAAATCCGAGCCGAGAGCGGACCACATTGGTTAAGTGTCGGCTGGTTGCGGAGATTCTTCATCACGATTACCGCAGCTTTGCTTTCATCTGGAATGATTTATTACTATCGATGCGTTCTCCTGCCCATCCGGCAAAGAGTAGTCCACGGAGGGGGCAACACTGAGGGAAATTGGTCGGACCTTTACTCAGCCTGGGTTGGGACGCGCGAACTCCTCTGGCGGGGTCGAAACCCTTACAGCGCAGAAGTGACCCGAGAGATACAGCTAGGCTTCTATGGTGTAGTTGTCGATCCTGCGGATCCTCACCACCTGAAAAATCCCCAAGCCTTCGTTTATCCCCTTTATGTCGTGTTCCTGTTTGCCCCGTTTGAGCATTTTTCATTTAATTCCGTGCGCACTGGATACTGCGTACTGATGTTTCTGTTGACAGCATTCAGTTTTCTACTCTGGCTTTATGCACTGCGTGTGCGATTAC
>Ga0070741_10019428_pt1 | contig 10843 bp, 8 predicted proteins | sample Coa_R1_4_FD_66440 | JGI IMG/M metagenome (GOLD analysis project Ga0070741, IMG submission 66440) | Surface soil microbial communities from Centralia Pennsylvania, which are recovering from an underground coalmine fire - Coalmine... | ecosystem: Environmental > Terrestrial > Soil > Unclassified ...
CCGGATCTACGGCAGCGGACCGGACCGCCGAGCTGTTCGATCCCACCGTCGGCACGGGAACCTTCAGCAACACGGGCGCCCTGCCGACCGGCGAGGACAAGCGAAGCCACACCGCCGTCCTGATCGGGGGCGCCTCCACCAACGTCGGGAAGGTGTTGATCTCCGGGGGCGTCACCGGCGCAGGCGCCGGCACGCCGACGGCGACGCAGTTCCTCTTCAGCGGTGGAGCGTTTACCGCCATCTCCTCGCTGGCGACGGCTCGAAGCAACCACGCCGCCATCTCGCTGCCGACCGACAGCGTGCTGATCTGCGGCGGCACCAGCACCGGCGCGAACACGCTCGCAACCTGCGAGCGGTACGATCCCGCGAGCGGGCTGGGAACGATGTTTCCCACGGCGGCGATGCTGCAGGCGCGAAAGGACTTCGGGCTCGCGCCCATCACGCTCAGCTCGTTCGTCGAGATCCTGGCGGCGGGAAGCCCGAGCAGTCCGATGAACTACGCGGAGACCTACAACACGAACTGATCGGAGCCCCCCGCCCTCCCGAGGGGCGTCCTGCAGGGCGCTCCCAGTATTTTTTTCAACTCCAGGTAGCGGCGACACCGTTGCCCAGTAAAACCTCCACCCTCCGCGGCATTGCGGTTGGCGCGCCGGTCGCGCGAGTCTGCTGGCTGGCGGGAGGCACTGGCAACGATGGGGCAGCCGATCCAACGCATTCCGAGGCCACACGGCGATGCCGGCGGCCGAAGCGCAGACCGAGCCCGCCTGCTCGAGCGGATCGCCGTCGGGCTGGCGCACGAGGGGAAGAACCCCTTGCACAACATGGTGCTCCACCTCCAGCTCCTGGCGGAGAAGCTCGCGTCGCCGGGGCGCCAGGGCGGGTCTCCGATCGAGAAGCACCTCGGCGCGATGCGCGACGGCATCGGCCGGGTCGACGACCTGTTGCGCGCGTTCGGCGAGTTCGCCGCTCCCAACTACCTGCCCCCGGATCTCGGGGCCGCCGTCCGCCGGGCCATCCAGCTGTTTGCGTACGACGTTCGCCGCGCGACGGTGAAGGTGTCGCAGCGCGGACCCGCGACGCTGATCGTCGAGTCGACCAGCGCCGTCCTCGGCGATCTGGTCGCGCACGCTTACCTCGCCTGCCTCGAGCTGGCGCGCGACGGGGGGACCGTCGACGTCTCCGTCGAGCCGCGCGGCGGCTCCGTCGTCCTCGACCTGCGCGCCAGCGGCGGTCTCGGCAACCGGGAGCAGGCGCAGCCGCATCTCGACGCGCTCCGCACGCTCGCCCCCGGGGCGGCCTGCGATCTTTCCATCGAAACCCCCGCCGCCGGGGGCGCAAGGCTCTCGCTGTCCTTCCTCCATCCGAGGTAATTCACGCCCATGCCGAAGGCCCGCATCCTGATCGTCGATGACGAGGAGTCCACTCGAGAGCTGTTCGCGGAACTTCTGCAGCGCTGGGGATACGACGTCGATCAGACCGGGGATGGACACGGTGCGCTGAAGATCGCCGCGGAGAGCCACCCGGACGTGATCGTCAGCGATCTGGTGATGCCCAAGCTGGACGGGCTGGCGCTGGTGCGCGCGCTGCGCGAGGAGCAGCCCGATACCCCGGTGGTGATCATCACCGGGAAGGGGACCATCGACGCGGCGGTGGAGGCGGTGCGGGAAGGCGTCTTCGACTTCGTGGAGAAGCCGCTCGACCCCGCGCGGCTCAAGGTGATCCTCCAGCGCGCGCTGGAGAAGAAGGAGACGCTGCACGAGATGCAGGTGCTCCGGCGCCGGCTCGGGCAGGTGGATTCCGGAATCGGACTGGTGGGGAATTCGCCCCCCATGCGGCGGGCGATGGAGCTGGTGGAGAAGGTCGCTCCGTCGAAGGCGAGCGTGGTGATCACCGGCCAGAGCGGCACCGGAAAGGAGATGGTGGCGCGCGCCATCCACCAGCTCAGCCCGCGAAGGGACAAGCCGTTCATCGCCATCAACTGCTCGGCGATCCCCGCGACGCTGATCGAGAGCGAGATGTTCGGCCACGAGCGCGGCGCGTTCACCGGCGCCGACCAGCGGCGGCTCGGCGCCTGGGAGCTGGCGGACGGCGGGACGCTCTTCCTCGACGAGGTGGGCGAGATCCCCATCGAGCTCCAGGCGAAGTTCCTCCGGGTGATCGAGGAGGAGAGGCTGCGCCGCCTGGGCGGCAAGAGCGAGATCATCGTGGACGTGCGGGTGATCAGCGCCACCAACCGCGACCTCAAGGAAGAGATCAAGAACGGCGGGTTCCGCGAGGACCTCTACTTCCGCCTCAACGTCTTCCACATCGGGCTGGCCCCGCTGAAGGAGCGCCGCGAGGACATTCCGGTGCTGGTGCAGCACTTCATCGACCGGTTCAGCCGCGACGCCGGCAAGAAGCTGCAGGGGGTCTCGCCGCAGGCGATGAAGCTGTTGACCGACTACGGCTGGCCGGGGAACATCCGCGAGCTGCGCAATACGCTGGAGCGCGCGGTGATCCTCTGCGGCGGCGGCACCATCGAGGCGGAGCACCTGCCCAGCGAGCTGGCAGCGGGCGGGGGCGAAAGCGCGTACCTCAAGCTTCCCTACGGGCTGCCGCTGCGCGAGATCGAGAAGGAGTACATCCTCGCCACCCTGGTGCGGCTGCAGAAGAACAAGGCCCGGACGGCGCAGGCGCTGGGGATCAGCGAGAAGACGCTCTACAACAAGCTCTACCGGTATTCCGGACGGACGCCGCGGCGCGAGGAGGAGGGCGAGGAGGACGTCCAGCCCGCACCGCCCACCGAGATCAAGGTCACCGGGATCGGCTGAGGTCAGTGCTCGACGTGCGCGACCTCGACCCGGTCGCGCCCCGATCGCTTCGCGCGGTAGAGCGCCTCGTCGGCGCGCCGGAGGAGATCCTCCGCCGCTTCCGGTGAATCCAGCTCGTCCGCCGCCACGGCGGCGACGCCGATGGAGCCGCGCACGGGCAGTCCGGCCTCCTGGCTCACCTCGATCAGCCGGCGCCGCAGTCGTTCCGCGAAGAGCGCCCCGTGCGACTCGCTGGTCTGCGGCAAGAGGACCACGAACTCGTCTCCGCCGTACCGCGCGGCGAAGTCGGTGTCGCGCAGCTCCTCGCGCACGGCATCGGCGAGGGCCATGATCGCGCGGTTGCCCGCGGCATGGCCGAGCCGGTCGTTGATCTCCTTCAGCCCGTCGAGATCGACCATCGCGCAGGCGAGCGGATGCCCGTAGCGGTGCGCGCGCGCGACTTCTTCCTCGAGGCGCGCGTGGAAGGAGCGGAAGTTGGGCAGCCCGGTCAGCCCGTCGGTCTGCGCCAGGGCGCGGAAGTGCTCCTTCTGGGCGGCGAGCTTGAGCGTGCGATCGACCCGCGCCATCAGCTCCTGCTCGCTGAAGGGCTTCGCCAGGTAGTCGGCGGCGCCCAGCGAGAGCCCCTGCGACTTGGTCTCGGCGTCGCCCTGGGCGGAGAGGAAGATCACCGGCGTGTCCGCCGTCTTCGAGTTCCGGCGCAGACCGGTGAGCGCGCCGAATCCGTCCATGCCCGGGAGGAAGAGATCGAGCAGCACCAGGTCCGGGTTCAGCTCCGCCGCGCGCTTCAGGGCCGTCTCGCCGTCGCCGACCGCGTCGACGTCGTACCGGGGCCGGAGCAGCTCGGTGAGGACGATGCGCGCATCCTCGTCGTCCTCCACCACCAGGATCAGCGGCTTCTGTCTCTTTCCGTTCGCCGCGGCCCCTTCGCCGGCAGGCGCCTCCTCGAGGCGCGCGAGCTTCGGGGCGCGCAGGCGCGCCGCAACCCGCTGCGCGACCTCGTCGGCCGTGCCGCCCGCATCGTCGGCGCCTGCTTCGATCGCCGCTCCGGCGTCGTCGGTGAGCACGACGATGGGGCCGGTGACCTGGGCCAGCTCGCGCATGGCGATGGCGCGCGAGAGATCGTCCAGGGTGCAGACGAACGCCGCCGGCTCACCGGCGCGCTCGACGAGCCCGACGCTCGCCAGCGACGAACGCAGCGCCTCTGCCGGCTCCCCAGCCCCCACCACCCGAACGTTCACGCCGTCTCCTGAACGCACGCCACCCGACAACCCGCCGGGAAGGTAGCGATTCAGCAGAAGGAACGCCAAGACGTGGGACGAATCGAGACGCTCGCCCGCTTGCCCGGCGCGACGGAATCAGCGCCGGAACCCGCCGCCGCGGCCAAATCTCTGTCGGCCGCTGAACACGGCGCCGCCGGCGGGACCGGTCATCATCGGCGGGGTCTCCAGCCAGAACTGCCACCACTGCTCACCCCAACCGTCGAGCTTGAAACGCTTGTCGTTCTGGGCGCGGTTGAGGAGCGCCTTGAGCTTGTCGTCGGAGGGGTTCTCCTTCACCCCTTTCTGCAGCACCTCGAGCGCCTTCTTCTTCTCGCCTCGCTGGTGCTCGCACCAGGCGTACACCGCGTAGAGCAGCGTCTCGCCCTTGTTTCCCCGCATCGCCGAGTCGAACACCTTCTCCATCTCGTCGTACTGCTTCCGCCGGTAGAGGATGGCCCCGAGCATCGCCTGCGCCAGCCAGAGCTTCATCATCGTGGCGGCGCCCTTGCGCAGGTGCGGCTCCGCCTCGTCGAACTTCTTCTGGACGTAGAGGAGCACGCCGATGTTGGCGTGGAGGCTCGAGGCGATGCCGAACTGCCAGCGGGCCAGGGCGAACGTGGCCTCGAGGGCCTGCACCGCGCGCTCCGGCTTGCGCGCCATCATCTCTTTCTGCGCGACGGCCATCGCCGCCTCGAGCTGCTTGCCGGTGCGGCGGGCGAGCAGGATGTACGTGCCGACGGCGGCCACCACCCCCGGGAAGATCGACCCGATCGCGTGCGCGATCCCCGGAAGGTAGAAGACGAGGAAGCCGGCGACGCCGGCGAGAAGCGCGAGAAGAAGGTTGATCACGGATGCGGCTCCACAGCGCGCCCTCGTAGCACACTCGGCGCCCGGAGCCTACGGGCGGAAACTTCTCCGGCGCTTGAGGGGAAGACGCAACCTCTGATGGCAGGCGACATCCCGCGGGCCAGTAGAAAAGCCTCGCGCCGGTGCGCTAGGGTTTCGGCCACAACGGAGGGGCGCACCATGAAACGAACGCTCGCTGTGATCGCGTGTGCAGTCTCGGGATGCATCTACGCCGACGTGAAGACGCCGCTCGCGTACCGGGCGCCGACAGCAGTGGAGGCGAAAGCGACCGGAGCCGCCGATGTGGAGGGCACGGCGTGCAACCAGGCCGTGCTCGGGCTGGTGGCGTGGGGCGACGGCGGTTACGCGGCGGCAGTCGCCGACGCGAAGAGCAGGTCCGGCGCGACCGAGCTGGCCGACGTCCGGGCCGACACCACCTTCTTCAACATCCTCTTCCTCTACGACAAGGCGTGCACCCGCGTCACCGCGAAGGCCGTCCGGTGAAAGCGCTCCTCTTGTCCGGACTGCTCCTCTCCGGATGCGCGGGGTCGGTGATGCGGCCGAATCGCGTGGCGCTCGTGTTCGAGGACAGCTCGGGCCCGCTGGAGTGGCGCGCCGACACCGGATCGGCGCCGCACGAAGTGCATGGCGAGTCGTGCCGCAACGCGATCGGGCTCCCGCTGTTTCTCTATGGAGGATGGGACCTGGGCGCGTGGGGCGATGCCGGCTACCGCGATGCCGTCGCCAAAGCCCAGGCGCAGGCGCCGGGCCGCACGCTGTCCGACGTCCGCGCCGACGTGCGCTTCTTGAACATCCTCGTCTTCCGGCAGGAATGCCTCGAGGTGACCGCGGCGGCGAGATAGGAAAAGGGGCGTGGGGGGACACCCTGCGACGGTGTCCCCCAGGGCACGCGCGATCTTCCGCGGGCGTCCGATCTACAGCGACGTGCGGATCCAGCCGTAGCGGGTGGACTTCGGCTCCACGCCCATCGCCAGATAACGCTCCCGGTAGACGCTGAAGTTGTCCTGCCTGGCGTCGAGGTTCTGGATGTGGTTGTACGGCGCCATTTCCCACAGCCGCTTCAGGTCGTCCGTGATGTGGTTCGCGAAGTCCGCGGGCAGGTCGCGGTATGGGGCGCCCGACCGAGGCTCCAGGCCGTAGAGCTTCCCCGAGTTGCGGCCGAGGATGTCGCGCTTGTCGTCCTCGTCGAGCTGCGGATAGCCCCACTTTTCCGCGATGCGGTCCGGGATCTGGAACCGCCACAGCGCCTCGATCTGCCATTGCGGGCTGCCGTACCACAGCGAGTCGGAGCCGAAGAGGATGTGCTTCGGTCCCTTGTAGCGCAGGAGCTGCCCGAGAATGTGCGCCGTCACCGTCGGGAACGTCACCACCGAGGAGGCGAATGTCGTCCCGATCTCGGCGTAGGAATTCTTGAACTCGCCGGTGAGCTGCGCATACAGGGTCGTCCAGTCGATGTTCGGCACCCCGTTGAGGAGCGGCCGGGTCCCCGCCTCGCTCGCGCGGATCTCCGCCAGCGCCTGGTCGTCGAAGAAGGTGTCCTGGATGCAGGAGTGGTAGGTGAGGAAGTTCAGGTTCGGCCAGTCCCTCAACGCCTTGGGCATGTCGGAGGGGTGGCCGTTCTCCGGAATCGGCGCCGCGCCGCGGGCGAGTCCCTTGTGCACCGCGATCACGTTTCCGCCCGGGCCGAGCTTGTGCTGGCGGATGTTCTTGGTGATCAGCTCGAAGGTCGGGTACGCCACGTTCTCGTCATCATGGCGCCACGGCCGCATCGGGCCGGAATCGACCTTGGCCGCGTTCGAGATGTTGTAGCCCTTCCACGCATCCGGGTGGTGGTTGTCGATCTGGTACTGGATGTAGTCGAGGTTGCCCTTCCCGACGTAAAGCAGCGCGTGCGCCATCGCCCTGCGCGATCCGGCGAGCTTGTTGATGAAGTCGCGTCCGGCCGCCGTCTGTTTCGCGGTGAGGATCTCTCCCGTGCGCGCGTCGTTCACGTCCAGTGCGGGCGCGCCCGGATTGACGCCGCTCGGGCCCGCCACGAACGCGGTGACGTTGCTGATCATCCCGACGGTGACCTGGCTGTCGAAGTAGATGCTGCGGATGAAGTTGACGATGTTGAACATGTCGTCGGTCACCGGCAGGCCGACCAGCTTCGGGTTCCAGACGCCCCAGAGATTGCCGTGCTCGTCGGGCACGTTGTTCGGATTGAACGGATTGCTGCTGAACCCCGGCGTGGACGGACCCTGCGCGAGAGCGCGCAGCGCCACCGGGCCGCTTCCCTGCGTGCCCCGCACGAAGTGGAGCTGGTCGTCGACCACGAAGAGATCCTTGGGCGGCGCGTTCTGCGCGTGCGCCGCCGGCTCGAACATCTCTTCCTTGTCCACGTTGAAGAACTTGCCGTGAACGTCGTTCATGGCGATGAACGCCGCTGCGAATCCGCCGGACGAGCCGAGGAACTCGCGCCGGCTGACGCCGAGCTTCTTCGCCGCCCCGTCGGCAAGCTCCTTCATCCGCGCTTCGACCCGCTTCTGCGAATCGCTCTGCGGAGGCGGCATGTACTCGCCGTTCGACACCACGCGCGTGGGCACGGGCGACCCGAAGTCGGCCTCCGTGGCGTCGTACGCGCGGGTGCACTTCGCGAGATCCTCGTCGTGCAGCAGCGTGTGGTCCGGTTCCCAGGTGCCTCCCGTTTCCTTCCACTCGTTCGGTCCAGCCATGTGGGTTTCCTTTCGGGCCGCGCGGACGCTTCCGACCCGCTGGAGCCCGACGGAGGCGCACGGACGCGCGCGCGTCGAGCTGTCGGTTGCGCTACGCTCCGGGCGATCGCGGAGTCAATGCGCGCCGGGTCAGGCGGAGTTACGGATCCAGATTGATTGGTGAATCCGGACGGCGCGCGGCGACCTGCGATCGCGGTTCGGGATCCCACGATCCATTCGAGGAAGCGGCGTAGAGTTTTCCGTCCGCAGCGCGCGCGATCACGCTCAGGCGGAATTTCTCCCACGCGCACGCAAGCGACGCCCCCGTAAAGGGAATCCGGGCACCTGTCGTGGGCGATCGCGGCATTCCCATCGACGCGAACAGGTTCCAGTCCTTCCCGTCCCACACGCTGTGCAGCAGATCGCCGCGCGGTCCGCGGGTGAAGACATCGAGGCGCGTGGTTCCTCCACCGCACGCCGCCGGACCCGACGAGATCGGGACGGCACGGCGCGCGGCCGGATAGGTCTGGTCCGATTCCTGCGGCGAGCCGAGCGACTCGAAAGGACTCCACTCCGATCCGCTCCACCACTTGAGCCGGAGATCTCCGTTCGGCCCGCGCGCGAAGACGCCCATGCGCCTTTCGCCGCAATTGCACGCGGAGATCGGTCCGGCGATCGGGCTCGCGTTCCCGGCTGCAGAATCGATTCCGCCCAGCGACTCGAACTCGGTGAACCCGCCCTTGTCCCAGGTCGCGTGCAGCAGCGCGCCTGCCGAGCCGATCGCGAACACGTCCATTCGACCGGGCGCGCGGCTGCACGCCGCCGGACCGGCGGTGAGACCCATCGGGGTTCCCTCGATGCCCGAGGGGACGCCGATGCACTCGAATCCTTCCCAGTCGTTGCCGCGCAGCGTGCCATGAAGCAGCTCACCCTCGGCGCCTCGCGCCAGCAGCTGGATCTCCTCTGGACCGGTGCTACACGCGGCGAGCGGCCAGTCGACGGGAACTACGGCGCGTGATCCCGCAAGCCGTGCCACCGGCACGCCGAGCGAGCGGATCTCTCCCCACCGATCGAAGTCGCGACGGCGGAAGAGGAGCTCTCCTCGTGAACCGCGCATGAACAGAGAGAGGCTTCGCTCCGCGGAGGAAGCCGCGGCGGGCGAGAACACGTCCTCGGCGACGGCCGCCCACCGAAGGACCTCTCCTGCAGCTTCGGGCTTCATCCTGCGCGTCGGGTGTTAGCACAGGTGAGCGCGAAATGCCGCCCGGCGTCGCTGGGGCTCGCCCGCATCCCGGGACTTGCCCAGCGGGCATGCCCTTCCGGACAGCGGCAGCGCTGCCGAAGGGCTCTTGCCAGAACCCGGTTGCGCTCCCGTAGACTCTGCGGAGCGGTTCACCCTCTTCCACGACCGGTTTCAGCGGCGTCCCCCCGGAGCTCCGATGAAGCAATCCCCTGCGGCGAAAGCGCGCTCGCGTTCGTCCGGTTCTCTCCTTGTCGCCGGAACAGTGGCGATCTGCCTCGCCATCAGCTGCGCTCCAGAGTCCCCCGAAATGGCGAAGGCCTCGCCGGCGGGCGCCGACTCCGAGTTGCGGCTCGGCACCCGCGTTCACGTGATGCCGTTCGGTGCGGCTGCCCAGCCCGACCTGATCAACGCCGCCGCGCAGACGCTCACCTACTACGGCGGGCGCGTCGTCTCCAACGTCCGGGTCGTCGAAGTGCTCTGGGGCAGCGGCAGCTACCTGTCGAACGTCTCCGGCACCACCTCGCCGAGCATGGGCACGTTCTATCAGGGAGTGCTCAACAGCCCGTACGTCGACTGGCTCGACGGCGACTACAACACGGTCAATCCGAACCCGATCTCGGGGTCGACCAGGACCAACCAGCACATCGGGCGCGGCTCGTTCGCCGGCGTGTACACGATCGCTCCCTCCAGCGGAGCGACGACCATCTCCGACGCGACCATCCAGAGCGAGATCGCCGCGCAGATCCAGGCGGGCATCCTGCCCGCGCCCACGCACGACGCCGCGGGCAACGACAACACCTATTACGCCGTCTTCTTCCCCCCGGGAAAGACGATCACCCAAGGCGGCTCGAGCTCCTGCGTCGCGGGCGGGTTCTGCGCGTACCACGGGACCGTCGCCAACGTGCCCGGCGCCGGCGAGATCTATTACGGCGTCCACCCCGACATGCAGGCCGGCTCGGGCTGCGCGACGGGGTGCGGGAACGGCAGCACCTTCCAGAACTACACCTCCGTCGCTTCGCACGAGTTGGTCGAGACGATCACCGACGCCGAGGTCGGGCTCGCCAGCACGCTGTCGCCGCCGCTCGCCTGGTACAACAACACGTACGGAGAGGTCGGCGACATCTGCAACGCGCAGCAGGGCACCGTCGTCGGCAGCGACGGCGTGACCTATACGGTGCAGAAGGAATGGTCGAACAGCTCGTCGGCGTGCATCGTGACCAAGCCGGTGGTCGGCAACGACTTCAGCGTCTCGGTGAGCCCGTCGTCGATCTCCGTCCTGCAGGGAAATTCCGGCAGCGCCACCATCAACACCGCCACCACCAGCGGCAGCGCGCAAACGGTCTCGCTGTCCGTCAGCGGCCAGCCCTCGGGCATGACAGCCGGCATCACGCCCACCTCCGTCAGCTCGGGGCAGAGCGCGACCATCGCCATCTCCACCGTCTCCACCGTTCTCCCCGGAACCTACACGCTCACCGTGACGGGGAGCGCGACCTCCGGCTCGCACAGCGCAACCCTCAGCGTCACGGTCACCTCGTCCGCGCCGAGCGACTTCTCCATCTCCGCGAACCCCGGCAGCGTCTCGGTCGCGCAGGGCTCGTCGGGAAGCTCGACCATCTCCACCGCCACCACATCGGGGAGCGCGCAGACCGTCTCGCTCAGCGTCTCGGGAGCTCCAGCGGGCGTGACCGCGACGCTCTCCCCCACGTCGGTGGCCTCCGGCAACTCGTCGACGCTCTCGATCTCCGTTGCGTCGGCGACGGCGGCGGGAACGTACGCCCTCACCATCACGGGGTCCGCGCCTTCCGGATCACACTCAACGGCGGTCTCGCTCACGGTGACGAGCAGCGGCGGGAACGTGCTGAGCAACGGCGTGCCCGTGACCAACATCTCCGGTGCGCTGAGCTCGCAGACCTTCTGGTCCATCGTCGTGCCGGCGAGCCAGACGTCCCTGGTGGTGAAGATCACCGGCTC
>Ga0070741_10019429_pt1 | contig 10843 bp, 11 predicted proteins | sample Coa_R1_4_FD_66440 | JGI IMG/M metagenome (GOLD analysis project Ga0070741, IMG submission 66440) | Surface soil microbial communities from Centralia Pennsylvania, which are recovering from an underground coalmine fire - Coalmine... | ecosystem: Environmental > Terrestrial > Soil > Unclassified ...
ACACGCAGCGCAGCCCGTCGCCCTCGTTGCGCCCGAAGTACAGCGAGGCGCCGCGGTGCGGGCAGTAGGCGTCGAGCAAGCCCACCCGGCCCGCCGCGTCACGGAAGGCCACGAGGTCCTCGCCCAGCAGCCGCACCCGCACCGGCGGGCAGCCCGGCGCGGGCAGCTCCTCGGCCAGCAGGGCCGGCAGCCAGTAGCGCCGCAGCACGGCCCCCATCGGCGTGCCGGGCCCGACGCGGGTGATCCGCTCGTTTTCTTCCGGCTTGAGCATCGCGGCCTCCCTCGTGGGTGCGAGCGCCATCGGAGCGGGCAGCCAACCGCCGCCCGCGGCCCGGCCCCGATTGTACGCCCGGGCCGCGCCCGCCCTCACGCCCAAGGCGTGACGGTAACGTGGATGGCGTCCGGCGCCCCCTCGCCGGCGGTGGTGCGGATCGCCGCGTCGACCCCGCTCAGATCGAAGCGGTGCGTGCAGAGCGCCTCCAGCGGATAGGCGCCGGAGGCGATCCAGTGCAGCGCCAGCTCGACCGCCGCGTAGCTGTGGCCCCGCGCGCTCTTGAGGGTGGCGTACTTCCGCGTCAGCTTGCCGATCGGGAAGCGCGGGATCTCGCCGGCCCCGCCCTGCGCCACCAGCACGCCGCCCTTGCGCGTCAGGAGGTCGATCGACTGCAGCAGCACGTCCGGGCCGCTGGCCGAGGTGGTATCGATCACGACGTCGACGCCGCGGCCCGCCGTCAGCGCGGCGACGCGCTCGGCCAGCGGCTCCCGCTCGACGTCGATAGTGTGGTCGGCGCCCAGCCGCCGCGCGACGGCCAGCCGCGCGGCGTCGCGGCCGAGGCCGGTCACGATCACCTGGTCCGCGCCCGCCTTCCGCGCCGCCAGGACGCAGCCCAGCCCCTGCTGCCCCGGCCCCTGGACCAGCACCGTTTTGCCGGGCCCCGCACCGCCTTCGGTGCAGGCCCACTGGATGCCGTTGCCGAGTGGCAGGGCCAGGGCCGCCTGCTCGGCGGGAACCGCCGGGGGGAGCCTGTGCAGCACGGCGTTGGGCGGCAGGTAGACGTACTGGCTGTAGCCGCCCCAGAGGGCGGGCGGCACGCTGAGCGGCGTCAGCCCGTAGCGGATGGCGTCCGGGTTGGCGGCCTGGTCGGTGGCCCAGCACAGGCGGTACTCGCCCTGGTGGCACCACTCGCAGTGGCCGCAGGGCAGGTACTCCTCCAGCGCCACGCGGTCGCCCTCGACCACGCCCCAGCGCGCCGCGGCGAGCGGGCCCAGGCGGGCCACGTAGCCGACGTTCTCGTGGCCCAGGATGTGCGGCTGGGGGCTCTCGCGGCGGTAGATGCCCACGTCGCTGCCGCAGACGCCCGCCGCCTCGACGCGCAGCAGGCCACCGTCGGGCGGCACGTCGGGCAGCGGCAGCTCGCGCAGCTCGGTGCGCCCGGGCCCAACCTTGACCGCCGCGAGGACTTGCTCGGCCATCGGGCGCCTCCCCCGGCTACTGCCGGCCCGAGCTGGTCGCGCGCTTCTCCCGCAACGCGCACGCCTGGTCGCGAATGCTTTACGGCGTCGGCTGCGCGGGGGCGCGCGGCAGCGCCCCTTCCAAACCGAGCGCCCGCAGCACCGGCCCGAGCACCAGCGTCTGGTACTTGTCGGCGTCGAAGACGCGCGTGCGCCGCACCGCGCCCAGGAACTCGCGGCGATTGGGGATCAGCCGCAGCGCGGGCATCCGGAAGTGGCTGGTTACGGTCTGGAGCTTCTCCAGCGTTTCCTCCGGGAAGTGGCGCAGGTAGATCTGGACCAGCTTCAGGTACATGCCGTGATGGGCGATCTCGTCCCGCGCGATGAGCCGAATGACCTCCGCGACGCCAAGCTGTCGCCCGCGCTGCGCCTCCTCGGGCGTGCTGCGGGCCGGCAGCCCGCACTCCGCGCGCACGCGCGAGCGAAGCTGCTCGTAGTTCACGTAGGTGGATCGCTCCTGGAGCATCCCGTACACGGCGCCGCCCAACGGCCCGTCCACGCCCCCGTGGTCCGTGTGGGACCACTGGCTCTCCGTTACTTGCGCATGGTAGGCGTCGAGCTGGTCCTGGGTGCGCGCGCCGGTGTGCAGCAGCACCTGCTCCAGCGCGACGCCGTGGCGCATCTCCTCAGCGCCCCACTGCAGGTGCAGGTTGCGGCGCGTGCGGGAGTGCTGGAAGCCACCCAGTCCGCCGCGCACGAAGTCGCCCACGTACTCCTCGATGCCCAGGAAGCCCTCGATCAGGTGAATCGTGTCCGAGCTCAGGCGCGAGGCGTGCTCGCGAATCTCCGCCACCGGGAGGTCGTGCCAGGGAGACCAGCGCCGAGCTCGCATCGACCGGCCGTAGAATTCGGCGAACGCCTGGAGGCTCTCCTGCTCAACCGCCCCCTGGCGCGCCGCGCGCGTCCAGGGGCCAGCGACCAGCGTGGGCGCGCCCTCGCCGCCCGGCGTCTCGGCTACGATCATTACCGTTCCTTACGCGTAATTGGCCACGCACGCTCCGCGTGCCCGCGGGCACGCGCGGCCACTCTGGCTGCAAGCGGGCGACATCGATCAGTATCCCACGGGACCCCGCATTAGCGCCAATCGCGGTCCAGGGCGAGCGGCGCATCGGGCCAGCGCAGTGTGCGGACGCAGACCAGCCAGAGATGGTTGAGCATCGAGCCGCCGTACATGGCATCGCGCGATGCTCATCATGGCTCCGTGCGTTGCAGGTTTGGTACACGGTCGAACTCGCGGTCGAAGGTGACTATCTCACTGAGTCCCTCATGCTCCATCAGCACTGCATGGTATGCGTCAGCGAACGGGAGGTTGAGATTGACGTATAGATCGAACACCTTTCGGAAGCGACGCTTGCCTGGTAGAAGGACGCCTGGCAGCTCAAGCAATGGGAGAACGGCCTGCTGGATCACGGCTTTAGGCTGACGATACTGCCGCTGGAGCGTGAAGACAGTTTCAAAGATTACTGTGTCTGCCGTACGAACCTGGATTTCGCCCTGCTCGATCCGAGCTAGGTAGGCAGTGGCGCGTGGAGAGTGCTGCGGATGGTCCTGGAGCAGATGGCGCAACAATATGTTAGTGTCAAGAAAAGGCGGCGCCATTTAGCCGCCCATCCGTTCCATGACGTCCTCGGCGATAGCTCTCTCGGCCGCCTCCCGCAGCTCTTCCGCCGTCAATGGGGGCTCATTACTCTTGCAGGCGCCTGCGGTACGCGCTACGACACTGCCACCCCGCAGCAAACGCACCTGATCTCCATCCACGACGAAGACGACCTTGTCGCGCGGTTGTATGCCCAGGAGTTTTCGCACTTCGAGCGGAATCGTTACCTGTCCCTTGGTCGTAACAGTCGAAAGCAGCTCCGACATCGTGATCCCCTGCGGTGAGGAAAAGTATTACCTCTCTATTATAGACCTTACTCACCTGGATAGAGTATCCACGACCACTCTCTGGCCAGCGCTGACTCGCTTCGCGAGTCAGCCGATGACGCCCTCGGCGCGGAGGGCGGCCAGGGCGGCGGCGTCGAGGCCGAGGTAGGCCGCCAGGGCGCGGTCGGTGTGCTCGCCGAGGCGCGGCGGCGGGCCGGCCGGGCCGGCCGGCGTGCGGTCGAGGTGGAGCGGGCTACCAACGGTGCGCGCCGGGCCGAGGCCGGGCACGTCGAGGTCGGTGAAAATGCCGCGCTCGGCCAGGTGGGGATCGGCGGCCACGGCATCGATCGTGTTGACGGGTCCGCAGGGGACGCCGGCCTCGATCAGGAGCGACACCCACTCGGCCGTCGGGCGCTCGCGGAAGATGGCGCTGAGGATCGGGATCAGCTCGGCGCGGTGGCACGTGCGAGCGGCGCGCTCGGCGAAGCGCGGGTCGTCCTTCAGGTCGTCGCGGCCGAGCACGCGGCAGAGCGCCCACCAGTGCGCCTGGGGCGACGCGGCCACGACCAGGTAGCCGTCGGCGGTCGGGAACGCCTGGAAGGGCGTGATCAGCGGGTGGCTGGTGCCCTGGCGCTCGGGGACCTCGCCGCTGGAGAAGTAGCGCGCGAAGGCGTTCTCCAGCAGCGACACCTGCGCCTCGAGCAGCGCCACGTCGAGGCGCTGGCCGCGGCCGCTGCGCTCGCGCTCCTGCAGCGCCGCCAGGATACCGATGGTAGTGTACAGCGCGCCGGTGATGTCACCGACCGAGGCGCCCGCGCGCATCGGCTCGCCATCCGGCTCGCCGGTGATGCTCATCGTGCCGGCCATCGCCTGGATGATCACGTCGAGGGCCGGGCGGCGGGCGTAGGGACCCGTCTGGCCGAAACCCGAGAGCGACGCGTACACCAGCCGCGGGTTGCGCTCGGCCAGCGCCTCGTAGCCGAGCCCCAGGCGGTCCATCGCGCCCGGCAGCATGTTCTCGACTAGCACGTCGGCGCGCTCGGCCAGCGCCCGCACGATCTCGACGCCCCGCGGCTGCTTGAGGTCGACCAGCACGCTCTGCTTGCCGCGGTTGACGCTCATGAAGTACGAGCTGTACTGGCCGGCGGCGTCCCAGTAGGGGCCGTTGCCGCGGGCCGGGTCTCCGGCCGGCGGGCGCTCGACCTTCAACACCTCGGCGCCCAGGTCGGCCAGGATCATCGTGGCGTACGGCCCGGCCAGGTACCAGGTCAGATCAAGCACCAGCAGGCCGGCCAGCGGGCCGCTCACGAGGCTCTCACCCCGGAACGCGAGAGCGTACCGCGTTCTACCTCGCTCACCGCGAGAGGGGATGGCTCCCCCACAGGCGGGCCAGCGAGCAGGCCGTACAGCTCTGGGCGGCGGTCGGTGAACAGGTCGTTGGTGTCGCCGAGGCGCTTGTCGCGGGCGCGGGCCGGGTCGAACGGCGCGAGCAGGATCTCCTCGTCGTCGGGGCTGGCCGGGCCGGCCAGCGGGGCGCCGACCGGATCGAAGACCACGCTGGCGCCTAGGTAGCGGACGCCCGCCTCGGCGCCCACGCGGTCGGCGCAGGCGACGTACACGCGGTTGGCGTAGGCGTGAACCTGCGCCAGCACGTTCGCCATGCACCAGCCGCGCTCGTCGTAGGGGTTCGGCTTGTACAGGTCGGTCCAGGTCGTCGGCACGGCCAGCAGGTCGGCGCCAGCCAGCGCCAGGGCGCGCGGCAGCTCCAGGAAGCGCAGGTCGAAGCAGACGACGAGCCCCACCCGCCCGCAGGGCAGGTCGGCGACGACCGGCCCTGTGTCACCCGGCTGGAACAGCGTCTTCTCGGCAGCGAACAGGTGCGCCTTGCGGTAGACCGCCACCACGCCGCCCGGCCCCACCGCCACGGCGGCGTTGTAGCAGCCCTCGGGCGCGCGCTCGGCCAGCCCGCCAACCACGCTCAGGCCCAGCCGCGCCGCCTCCGCCGCCCAGGCCGCCACGGTCGGCCCGCCCGCGAGCGGCTCGGCCTGGGCGGCGAGCGCACCGGCATCGGGAAAGTCGTAGCCGGTCGTACACAGCTCCGGAAGCACGATCAGGTCAGCGCCCTGCGCGGCGGCGTGTCGCACCGCCTCGACGGTGCGAGCGCGGTTGCCCGCTACGTCGCCCGGCCTGGGACGCATCTGGACCACGGCCACGGTTGGCACGGCGGCTCTCCTTGCTCTGGGCTGGTGCGCGGGATTATACGACGACGGCGCCGCGCCCGGTGTCAGGGCCGCTGGGCCAGCTCCGCCGTGAGCAGCCAGGCCAGCGCGTAGCCGCCATGGCCGCGGCCTGGCACGAGCCTGGCCAGACTGCCGGGGTCGAAGACCACCACCGCTGCTGACTCGTCGCCGGCCACCAGCCGCGCCACCAGGCGGTCCAGGAACGGCAGGTGGCCCACGATGGCGATGGCCTGCAGGTTCTTCGCCGTCGCGTCGTCCAGGATCGCGCGAATTGCTGGCTCGACCGGGTCCAGCGGCGCCAGCCCCTGGCGCGCCTCGACTCGGTCCTGCGCGCCCAGCTCGGCGGCCAGGATCTCGGCGGTCTCCTGCGCGCGCAGGATGCCGCTGTGATAGATGCGGTCGACGCGCATGCCCGCGGCTGCGGCCGCGGCCGCGATGCGCGCGATCGTCGCTCGCCCTCGCGCGGTGAGGGGGCGCTGGGGGTTGACGGTCTCGTCCTCCGCTTCGCCGTGGCGCATCAGGTACAGGTCCATCGCTTCTCCTCTCGCCGCTCGACTGCCCTGACGCCAATCATCGCGCATTCGGGCGCTGCAGAGCAGAGCCGGCCGGCTCTGCTACAATGCGGCCGCCCCGCGCACCACCAGGCGTGGGACGGGAAGCCAGCCGGGAGGGAACGAGCCGTGGGCCGCACGCTGATCCAGGGCGCGACCGTCGTGACGATGAACGCGGCCGACGAGATCCTGTTGCCCGGCGACGTGGTGATCGACGGCGACCGGCTCGCCTACGCCGGCCCACCCGACGCCGCCCGCCGCGCCGAGCGCTACGACCGGGTGATCGACGGCGCCCGCCGTGTGGCCATCCCCGGCCTGGTGAACGCCCACGCCCACACCAGCGAGACGCTGTTCGGCGGCTCGTACGAGGGCCTGCCGCTCGACATCTGGCGGCTGCGCATGCGCGCCCCCGTGCAGCAGCTCGACGGCGAGACGCTCGAGCTGTGTACGCTGCTGGCCTGCGCCCAGATGCTCAAGACCGGCGTCACGACCGTGCTCGACCACTACTTCGCCAGCGCCCGCCTGCCCTACGCCGGCATGGAGCATGAGGTGCGGGCCCTCGAGCGCATCGGCATCCGCGCCGCGGTGGCCTACCTGCTCGCCGACCTGCCGTGGGAAAGCACGCTGCCGCTGAACGAGGCCGAGCTGGCCCAGGCCCGGGCCGCTGCCGACTGGGTGACGGCCCAGGAGACCGGTCACACCCTCGACGCCTACGAGGAGTTCCTGGCCGCCTTCAGCGGGCGCGGCCCGCGGCTGACCTGTCTGGTCGGGCCGTCGGCGGTCCACCGCCTGAGCGACGCCATGTTCCAGGGCTGCGCCGCCCTGGCCGAGCGCTACGACGTCGGCCTGCACCTGCACGTCGGCGAGAACAAGGCGCACGCCGTGCAGTGCCGCCAGCGCTGGGGCACGACGCTGGTCGGGCGCCTGCAGGCGCTCGGCGTGCTCGGACCGCGCGTCTCGATGGCCCACGGCGTCTGGCTCGACGACGCCGAGCTGGAGGCCACGGCCGCCGCCGGCGCGACCATCGTCCACAATCCGGCCAGCAACCTGAAGCTGGGAAACGGCGTGGCCCGACTGCGGGCGATGCAGCGGGCCGGCGTGCGGGTAGCGCTCGGCACCGACGGCTCGTGCAGCAACGACAACCAGAACCTCTGGGAGTCGCTGCGGCTGGCCGCGCTGCTGCACACCTCGAACCTGGTCGACTACGCCGAGTGGCCCACGGCGCGGCAGGTGCTGCGGATGGCCACCGTGCACGGCGCGCACGCCTGCTACCTGGCCGACCAGATCGGCTCGCTGGAGGCCGGCAAGCGCGCCGATCTCGTGCTGCTCACGCGCGACTCGTACCACCTGGCCGCCGACAACAACCTGCCGGTCCAGCTCGTCTACTGTGAGAACGGCGCCTCGGTCGAGACCGTGTTCGTCGACGGAGAGGTGGTCGTAGAGAACGGACGCCTCACCACCATCGATGAGACGGCGCTCTACCGCGAGGTCGGGCGCGCCCGCGACGCCCTGCGCGGGACTTTCGAAGACGAGGTGGCGCGCGCCGCTGCCCTCGACGCGCCGCTGCGGGCGATGTACCTGCGGCTGGCGGGCGAGCCCATCGAGGGCCTCTGCCCCTCGGCGCGGTACGAGTAGGCGCGCCGCATGCAGGTCTACGAGCTCGGGATCGGCCCCTGGGTCCTCCTCGTCGTCGGGCTGCTGCTCGCCTTCTTCGGCCGCGCGCTGGTGGTCCTGCAGATCGCCCTGCTGGGCGCGCTGCTCGGCGCGGCCGGCGCCGTCGCACTTCTGACCGCGCTGGTGAGCGGAGGTATGCCGCCGCCCGCTGGGCTGCCGATGGCGGTGCTGCAGCTCATCGCCATCGTGCTCGGCGCCATCATCGGCTGGGTGCTCGCCGGGCTGGTGCGCCGCATCGCGATGTTCGTGCTCGGCGCCATCGTCGGCGCGGCGGCGCTGACGCAGGCGGCCCTCATCTGGCCCGTGCTGCCGCAGGAGTTCGCCTGGCTGCTCGGCGCCATTCTCGGCGGCGTGCTGATGCTGGCCCTCGCGGGACCCCTGCTCAAGCTCGCCACCGCCGCGCTCGGCGGCATCCTCGTCGCCAGCGCGCTCGGCGCGCTGCTGCCGCCGGAGTGGGTCGCCGTCGCCCCGCTGGCCGGGCTGGGCGCGGCCGTGCTCGGGGCGGTGGCGCAGTTCCGCAACGTCGGCGACGCCGCGGCCGGACAGTGACGGCACCCACTGGTGCAGCAGACGGCTCGCCCGAGAGGATCAGGGCAGGAGATCGTCCACTGCCACGTGGCTGCCACTAGGAGTGGGCGTGGCGACGACCTCCCCGGGCAGCGCGACGGTTCGGGTGCGGTAGCCGAAGCCGTAGCGAGCCTCCGGACCGGGGCAGGGGTCGCGGTAGATCTCGAGCTGGCGGTGCACCAGGTCGACGATCCAGTACTCGGGGATGCCCGCCGCGGCGTAGAGACTCCCCTTGGTGTCGCGGTCGAAGCCCAGAGTTGTCTCCGACACCTCGACGACGAGCAGCGCCGAGGTCGGGTGCGCCTCGGCGTAGTCCCGCGGCCCGCCGGCAACCACCGCGACATCAGGCTCTGGCTCGGAGTATTCGCCGAGCGCCAGCGGGAGTTGAGTCCGAATGTGGAATCCAGCCTCGATGCCGGCGCGGAGCGAATCCTCGGCCAAACGAACGCCCGTGGCGTGTCTGCTAAGCTGCGGGGGCTTCTCGACGATCTCTCCCTCGATCAGCTCGACTCGCTCGTCCGGCCCCAGCACGCCGATCTCGCCGAGATGCTCGTACTCCTGGCGCGTCCAGCGGCGCAGTTGCACCGCGCTCATCCCTGCCTCCAGTGCTAGCAGCGCACGACGGCGAACGGCGGCGCTCGCCCAGGGCCTCAGCCAGCGATGCCCGGCGCGGTCCGCCCCCTCGTAGGTGCAGTATACCGGCGGATCGTCCGCTCGCGGGCCGCGCCTCCCGGCTGCCTGGGCAGGGGTCCGAGCGCCTGACTATACTGCCCTGAAGCCACAGACGCGCGCGGGAGGCTGGCGTGGAGACGCCCCAGTCCGAGCATCCTCGACCGGACGAGCGCACGGGCGACGGAGCGGCAGACCGGCGCGCGGTCGAGCCGGCCAGCCCGCCGTCCGTCCCGGGCGACCAGCTCGGGCGGGCTCCCCGCGAGCCGGGTCGGAGTGGGCCGACGCAGCAGGTCTCCTGGGTCTACCGCCAGGGCGACGAAGTCTGGGTCTACCGCTGGCGGGGAAGCGCGGCGGCGGACGGCGCGGCCGAGGAAGTTGCCCGGCTGCGGGCGGCGATCGAAGCGGCGCCGCCCCCGGGGGCCGAGCCCGACCGCCGGGACGCGCCGGGCGCGATCGCGGGCTCCCGCTGGACCTGGCTCCTGATCGGCGTGCTGACCGGCCTCGTCCTCGGCGTCCTGCTGACCTACCTGTTCGCCCTTCCGTCCGCCGGCGGCGCCGAGCCCACCTCCCTCGTCGGTGTGGCCGGCGCGATTGTCGGGATGGTCGGCTTCGGCGTCCCGCGCGTGCCGCGCCCTGCCTTCACGCGGCGCGTCTCGGGCGCGTTCCTGGCCGGACTCACCATCTACATGGTGGGCTGGGTAGCCGTGGGCGACCCGGCGCTCAGTACCCTGCACGGACCGATCGTCGTCCTGCTGGCCCCCCTCACCCAGCTCGCCGGCCTGCTCTGCATCGTCATGGGCGTGAAGTGGCTCTACGATGCGCTGGGCACGACGATTGTGGCCGAGGTGGCGCCGTTCATGACCGTGTTCAGCGGCACCGTCGCCGCGGCGATCGCCATCCTGCTCTTCCTCCGCGGCACGGGCCAGGCGCTGGCCGGCAGCGATCTCGACTCGCTGACCTTCACCATCGCCGCGCTCGTCGCCAGCACCGCGAGCCTGATCCTCATCGTCGCCCTGCTCCTGGGCCGGCAGGCGCAGTGGCTCACTCGGCCGACGATCTGGAGCCTGCTGGCCCTGCTGTTCGTGACCGTCGTCCAGTTCCTCGCCGACTTCGGCGCCAGTGTAACGATCGCCCTGTATGGAGCCACGCAGAACACCGCCGACCTACCAACGATCGTGGCCAACGACCCGCGCGTCCTGGCCCTGGTCGTCGTCTACGTGCTCGTGGTCTACGCCTGGGGCCTGGCGGTGCTCCTGACCCTGCTGGGCGGGTCGCTCGTTCGCCCACGGGCCACGCCCAGCCCGGCGGGCGACGTCCGACTCGGCGACCTGACCCTGCGCTGGCGGTCCGAGTAGCTCGGCCGGCTGCCGCCGGCGCGGGCGGCTGCACGCGGCACGGCGATGGTTCGCACGCCCGGGCCGGGATCGGTAGAATCGAGGGAGGCAGGTCGCCGCGGCCCGGCCGCGGCGGCGCACAGCGCGGGGGGAGGCGGGCGATGGCAGAGACGATCCGCCGCGACGACGAGCAGGCCAGCTTTCAGCAGTTGCTTGGCGGCCAGGACGTGGTGCTCCCCGATCCGGCCGCCGCAGCCGCGGCCCTGGTGCCCGACTACCAGGCCCTCTACGACCGCGCCGCGGCCGACCCCGAGGGCTTCTGGGACGAGATCGCTGGCGGGCTGGAGTGGACGCGTCCCTGGCAGCGCGTGCTCGACTGGCAGCCACCCTACGCCCGCTGGTTCGTCGGCGCCCAGTGCAACATCACGGT
>Ga0070741_10019430_pt1 | contig 10842 bp, 11 predicted proteins | sample Coa_R1_4_FD_66440 | JGI IMG/M metagenome (GOLD analysis project Ga0070741, IMG submission 66440) | Surface soil microbial communities from Centralia Pennsylvania, which are recovering from an underground coalmine fire - Coalmine... | ecosystem: Environmental > Terrestrial > Soil > Unclassified ...
CGGCGCCCGCCCCAGCGGCGCCCGCCCCAGCGGCGCCGGCCCCGTTGGCGCCCGCCCCAGCGGCGGTGCCGTCGGTGCCCGCCGTCTCCGGCGTCGTCTCCGGACTCGGGTCCCTGACGTCGGGTCTTCCGCTGGTTTCCGGACTGAACCTGGGATCGCTGATCAGCAGCCTCCTCACCGCTGTGGAGAACCTGCTGAGCCAGCTTCCCATTGTCGGGCCGATCCTGGCACCGCTGCTCGGGAACCTCAGCGGCACGCTCGGCTCGGTCACCGGGTCGGTCACTGGTTCCGGCGGTTCCGGCGGGCTCGGCGGCCTGACCGGCGCGCTTGGCGGCCTGACCGGCGGCCTGGGCGGTCTCACCAGCGGCCTGGGCGGCCTGACTGGTGGCGCCGGCGGCCCCACCAGCGGCCTGGGCGGCCTGACCAGCGGCCTGAGCGGGCTGACCGGCGGCCTGGGCGGCCTGACCGGCGGGCTGACCGGCGGGCCGACGCAAAGCCAGGATTCGCCCGTCATCCGCAATCTGACGCGTGACGCGATGCGCGTGGCGAAGGCGATCAAGGCGCTGGAGGCCGCCGCGGCTTCGTCCGCGGGAAAGCACTAGCCGAACGACGAGGCGGCGCCGACCGATCACCCGGTCGGTGCCGCCTCGTTCCATGCGCCGGTGGAATGGCCGCCTATTATGCAGAGCGTTATGCAGAGCGGACAGACCACGACTGCGGCAGGGAGCGCCTTCTGATGAGCGGCGAGGTGATCGTCACGGTCACGCTCAACGCCGCCTTGCATGTGACCTACCGGGTCGGCCGCGCCGAGCCGGGCGAGCACATGACCCCGGTGTCCCGTCCGCGCTATCTGGCGGGCGGCCGGGGGGTCACCGTGGCCCGGCTGCTGCATGAGTTCGGCCACGACGTGCTAGCCGCGGGGCTGGCCGGCGGTGCTACGGGTGAGCTGATCGTCCAGGATCTTGCGAGGTCCGCGGTGCCGGCGGAGTTCACCCAGATCCGCGGCGAGTCCCGGCGCATCTTCGCCTTCGGCGACGGCGACGGCGACGGCGACCGCGACCGCGACCGCGACGCGGTCCGGCGGTTCGCGGAGCCGGGCCCTTACATCACGACCGAGGAACTTGGCCGGTTCGCGGCGGACTACCGCAGGATGCTGGCCAGCGCGGCCGCCGTGGTGCTGTGCGGCAGCCTGCCGGACGGCCTGCCGCCGGACATGTACGCGTCGCTGGTGCGCTACGCCGCCGAGGCGGGGGTGCCGGCCGTGCTGGACGGCGGCGGGGAGGAGATGGTCCTCGCCACCCGCAAGTGCCCGGATCTGGTGGTGGCCGAAGCCAGGGACGCTGACGCGGCTCAGGACCTGCTCCGCAGCGGCGCGGTCGCCGCAGCGGTGATCGTCGACGGCACGGTCAGCGTCGTCACCAAGTCTGAGCGGTGGACCGCCCGCGTCTCGCCATCCTCAGCACCCTCGGCCGGCCCTGCCACCCCTTTCGCGGTGCTCGACCGTGGCGCGTTGGTGGCGGGTCTCGTCCCCGGCGAACTGCTCGGCTGGTCCTGGCCGGATCGACTGCGGCATTCGGTGGCGCTGGCCGCCACGGTGGCGCGGTCGGGCGGTGAGCCTGGCCTCAGTGGCTACGAAACCCTGCTTGATACGGTGACGATCACTTCGCAGTGATCATGTGCGCGTAAACGATGATGTTGTCCAGATAGTGCCCGGTTGCCGCGTCGAAAGGACCGCCGCAGGTAATCAGGCGGAGTTCCGGATACTTGCCGCTGCCGTAGACGGCCGCGGTTGGGAAGGCGGTCTTGGCGGCCTTCTGCAGCCCGTCCACGACGAAGGCCGCGACCTTGCCGTCCGCCAGCGTGACGTATATCCGGTCGGCCGGGCGCAGGTACCTGAGGTCGAAGAACACCGAGATGCCGGTGGCGGAGTCGACATGACCGAGGATGACCGCGGCGCCGGGCTGGCCCGGCGCCGGGCCGTAGTCGTACCACCCGGCCAGGTTGTGGTCGCCAAGCGGCGGCACCTGGACGCTGCCATCGGAGTTCCTGCCGACTTTCATGACCGGCGCGCTGACCCCGATGGCGGGGATGCTGATGCGCGCCGGCACCGATCGTGCCAGCACCTCGACACGGGGATCGTGCACCTGCCTTGGCACGGCCGTCGTCACCGATGTCGGGATCCCGGTGGCCGCGGCGCCCATGGACAGGCCCCCGGCCAGCGTGAATGCCGCCACGCTGGCGCCGCCCGCGCCGACCACGGCAGCCGCGAAAGCGGCTGCCAGTGCCAGCCGGCCGGGCGGCTTGCGCCGGTGACGGGGCACGTGCACCGGTCAGGCGGCCTGCGCTCGCCGCCAGCGCCGGACCGCGAGCAGCCCTCCCGCTGCCGAGGCGACCGCCGTGGCGGCGCCACCGAGTGCCCATGGCAGCGCGCTGCCGCCGCCCGGACCGCCGCCCGTCGCGGCAGCGCCGACCGGGACCGCCGCACTGGTGACCTGTGCCGGCGCGGTCGTCTGCGGCACGGCTGGCGTAGACGTAGACGGTACAGGCACGGGCGGCATGGTTGTCGGGGGCATGGTTGTCGGCACCGGGGGCGGAGTAGTCGGCGGCGGGGGCGGCGTCGTCGGCGGCGGGGTGTGCTTGACCCGCGGCTTGTTGTGCTGGATTACCGCCTGGGCACAGCTGCTGTTCTCGCGGGACTTGGTGTCGCCCGTGGACAGCAGGCTCAGCGCCCCCGACAGCCCGGACGCGGGCACCTGGACGCTGAGCACGCTGACCGCGACGGTGTCGTTGCACAGCTGCACCGGCACCTGGTTGTTGCTGACATTCACCAGGCTGCCGTTGCCGTTGCCGTTGCCACCACCGCCGAGGACCGCGGCGCTGGCCGCCGTTGCCCCCAGGCCAATGGTCGCCACCGTCGCGACCGCAAACGCGATCGCGCAGTTCTTACCGGACATACTTTGTCTTCCTCCATCTAACTGGTGATTACGCGGGCAGAGCCCCGCGGCGAGTCGCGAGTATGTGCGGGCTGCCCGCGGCAATCAGATGCCTTCCGCGTCGGCCTGCGGAAGCGCGGGTGAATCCCCCGTACGCCACACGGTGTACGGGGGATCGTCCTGACCGGTGGGCGCCCGGTTCCGTCGCGGGTCCGGGCGCCCGCACCGGTTCAGGGCTTAGTTCCGCTGGCCGGTCAGCTGGCCGCAGCTGCTGTTCTGGCGGGACTTGGTGTCGCCGGAGGACAGCACGCCCAGCGCGCCCGACAGGCCCGACGCGGGCACCTGGACACCGAGGACGTTGACCGCGACGGTGTCGTTGCACAGCTGCACCGGCACCTGGTTGTTGCTGACGTTGACCAGGCTGCGGTTGCCGTTGCCGTGGTCGCCGTCGCCGTGGTGGTGGCCCCAGGACTCCGAGTCCGGGTCGTCGGCCACCGCGCGCATCAGCTTGGTGTCCGGGTCGTCGGATCCCCACGCCCGGTCCTCCCGGCCGTTGTCCTGGATGGTGGCCTGGGCGCAGCTGCTGTTCTGCGCGGCGAAGGTGTCGCCGGGCGACAGCACGCTGAGCGCGGCGGCGATGCTCTGGAGCGGCACCTGGACGCCGAGCACGTTGACCGCGACGTAGTCGTTGCAGGCCTGCACCGGCACCTGGTTGTTGCTGACGTTGATCAGGCTGCTGTTGCCGTTGCCGCCGCCACCGAAGGTCGCAGCGCTAGCTGCCGGCGCACCCAGGCCTATGGTCGCTGCCGTCGCGACTGCGAGCGCGAAGGCGCGGTTCTTTCCGGACATACTTTGTCTTCCTCCATGTAAGCTGGTGATTCCGCACGCGAAGCCGCGCGGTAGTGCCGATTTCGAGGGTTACCATACATGGGTTTTCGCTGGCGGAGATGAATTTGGCCGGCGAGCCACGACTATTTGCCGATCGGCCCGCGGCAATTCGGGTGCTTTTTCCGGTCCAGTCTGGATCCAATTCCCGGCTACTATCCCATAGCGCGACAATGTCATTATCCGGACATACGTGTGACAACGCTTCTGCGGTGAAATATCCGGCAGAGGGGAACTTGGGTGCCACGTTGCCGGAGGGATCGTCGCTCGGTGTCGTGCGACACGCTCGTTGACGTGCCCGGTACTTCATAGAGCCAGCAATTGATGACTATCGGTGTGCTAGCGTGATGGCCCGACCGATCACAGTCAGTGAATCATCCGATCCTGAACGTAGTTGTCGGCGCCATGCCGGAATGGAGAGATCGTGTAAAAGTGGCGAATTGTCCAGCGAGTCCGGCTTCGCCGGATCGGATCCCGGTCGCTGCCACCAAGACCGCTAGCTGACCTTCAACGCCCACGCTTTTCCCCCAACTCGAAATGGAGTGTTCCGTGTTCAATTCGCGTGTCTTTTTTGGCACCATCGCTGCAGGTGTGCTCGCGGCTGGAATCGCCGTTCCGGCAATCGCCGCGACGCCCGCGTACAGCCCGGCAAGCCATGTCAAGTCGGCTGCGGGCGCGCCGGCCATGCCGGTCAGCGGCGCACTTCCCGGCGGTGTCAGTTCGCCGAAGGGCTTGATCGGCGGGACCCAGGCGGCCAGAGCGCTCAGCGGCCTGGGCCTGGCAGGCGTGCCTGCCATCGCCCCGCAGCTCGCCGGGCTCGCGGGCGGCGCCAGCGCTCCCGGCGCGAAGAACGGCCTGCCCACGACGAGCAACCCGGCCAGCGGCATCCAGCACCCCGCGACCAGTACTGTGCCCGCGCAGACCAACGCGGCGAGCACCGGCACACCCAGCGGCGTGAAGACGTCGGTGTCGGGACGCGACACCTCCGACGTGCTGAAGTCGCTGCCGGTCGTCGGCTCGCTGACCGGCAACCTGCCGCCCCTGGCCCCCTAAGCTCGAGCGCTGTCCGGGCAGTCGGTCTCGCCGCGCCCGGCTCGCCCGCTGCGAAAAGACCCCGTCCCTGCGCGGGGTCTTTTCGCTCTGCGCTATCGGCATTCCTTTCGTGCGACAATGCCGTGATGGGCGCTGTTGACGAGCCCGACGTAGCGGGTCTTTTCGCGCCGGTCGCCGCGGTGGACGCGGTTCCCGGGGTCCTGGACGAGGCGCGCGCCGCGCTGTCTCACCTGGACGATCCGGTGGACGCCGAGCTGTGGGGCTCGGACGTCGTCGGAGCGCTCTCGGCGGCCGGCCAGGCCGCGGCGATGACCGCGCTCACCCAGAACCTCATTCCGGCTGCCGAGCAAGCCGCGACGCCCGAGGCGCTCGCCACGCTCCGGGTCTTCGCCGCCCTCGGCTCACCGGAACTGCGCGAGGCCGCGAACCAAGCCGCGGCGCGCGTCGCGGCCAAGGACGTGCCCGAAGCGCCGTGGGCGCGGCACATCGGCGCGCCGCTCGTCCGGGATTGCTGGCACTACGCGGACACCGGCGGCCGCCAGGAATCGGTGGCGATCACGTTCGGCTACGGGGAGCGGGAGCATACGATCTCGGTGCTCATCGACCACGGCCGCGGCGGCGGTATCAAGGACATCTGGGTCGCCAAGGGTCCCGGTCTCTTCGACACCGAACTCGCCGTCGGCGATGATCCGCGGCTGCTCTTCGAGACCCTGGGCATCGCGCACGCCCGGGCTCGCCTCCAGCAGGCTCTCGCGGTCGGCGAGTGTCCGGAGAACAAGGATCAAGCCGACGACATCGCCGCCCATCGCGCACTGCTCAAGGCCCGAATCGACCAGCTGGCCGCCCTGACCGGCTAACTCGCCGCGCACTCGGCCCCGTGCGGCACGTTCCGTCGCGCGCTTGTCGTGCAAGCTGCCCGCAATGTCCGCTATGTGCGGCAGGTTCGACGCTAGCTCCGCCGCCGAGAGGTGATCCGAAATTATTGCGGACACTTACCCTCCCAGATTGGGGGGGTAACTGTCCGCAATAATCTGGCGCACCCGCCGGTCCGCCTGGAATGGGGTAAATGTCCCGGTTCACGGCGCGAGCAAGCCCGATCACGGCCAGCCGCGCGACACGTCACGAACGGACGGCGTTCTGGAACGTCTTTCCGACACGGAAGCGCCACGCGTCAGCGGGCATAACGCCGTAAATCGGGCAGGCGGCCAGCGGTCTGCGGAAGTCAGCGCGCGAGGCGAGCCGGACGCGACGTACCCGTGCGTAGCAGGGCGCGCACGCAGCACGGCCCCGCGCGCGCCACGGCCCCCTTGCGCGCAAAGAATTAACCAAGCGTATAATTAACGCCTGGAGGCGCGCGTGAGGGATGCGTGTGACGGGCAGGCCTGTGGGCCGCTACGACGGGAGGTTCGGATGCTGGCGATGATCGTGAAGGAGTTCCGGCAACTGCGGCGCGACCGCCGGACGCTGGCGATGATGATCGTGATGCCGGTACTGCTGCTCGTGGTGCTCGGCTACGCGGCCAGCTTCGACGTGTCCTCGATTCCGGTCGCCGCGGCGGGGCCGCACGCTGCGGCGGCGCTGCGCGGCCCGTTCACCGTCGTCGCGACGAACCCGCATCCGGACGCCGGCTGGGCGCGGAACCAGCTCCGCGACGGGAACGCGGGGGTCGCCGTCGTCGGCGCGGGTAACAACGCGAAAGTGCTCGTCGACGGTACCCAGCTGTTCACCGCGCAGGCCGCCGAGCGCGCGCTCGCCAACACCAAAGCGAAAACGAACCAGGACCCCGCCGTGCAGATCCTGTACAACCCAGGGCTGAAGACCTCGTTCGTGATGATCCCCGGGCTTGCCGGGGTGATCCTGGTGTTCGTCGGCACGGTGGTGACCAGCCTCGGCGTGGTGCGGGAACGGCAGGCCGGCACGCTGGAGCAGCTGGCGGTCATGCCGCTGCGGCCCGCCGACGTGTACCTGGGGAAGATCGCCCCGTACTTCGGCGTCGCGGTGGCCGACCTGGCGATCGTGCTGGCCGTGGGCACAAGCGTGTTCGGCGTGCCGTTCCGCGGGTCGGCGGCCGTGTTCGGCCTCGGCGCGCTGCTGTTCGTGTTCGTCACGCTCGGCCTCGGCGTGCTGATCTCCAGCGTCTCGCAAACCCAGGGCCAGGCGATCCAGCTCGCGATCATGACGTTGCTGCCGCAGGTGCTGCTGTCCGGGCTGATCTTCCCGCTGTCCTCGATCGTCGCCGGGGTCCGGTGGATCGCGTACCTGCTGCCGCTCACCTACTTCACCGAGATCTCCCGCGGCGTGATGCTGCGCGCGGAACCCATCGGCGCCCTCTGGCAACCATTCCTCTACCTCACGCTGCTCGGCGTTGCCATCACCGGGCTCGCCACGCTCCGGTTCCGCGCCTTCCTCTCGCCGAAGGAAAGCTGATGGACTGGGGCGCCACAGACGTGACGGTAAGGTTCGGCCGGACCGTCGCACTCGAAGAGGTGAGCATAAAAGCCACCAAAGCAACAGTCACCGCCGTGGTCGGCGGCGACGGAGCCGGCAAGTCCACGCTGCTGCGCTGCGTCGCGGGTGCGCTCGCGCCCGGATCCGGCACGATCGCAAGGCCCGAGGCACACCGGATCGGATACCTTCCGCCCGGCCAGGGTGGCTACGAGGATCTGTCCGTGACGGAGAACCTCCAGTTCGTTCTCAGCGCCTACAACATCCACCGGGAGCTGGACGACTACCTCGAGCGCAGCGGGCTGGCCGGGGTGCGCACCAGGCTCGCCGGGCATCTGTCGGGCGGGATGCGGCGCAAGCTCGGGGTGATCGCGGCGCTGCTGCCGGAGCCGGAACTGGCGGTGCTCGACGAGCCGACGACCGGGGTCGACCCGGTGAGCCGGGCCGACATGTGGTGGCTGATCGCGCGGGCGGCCGCGGGCGGCGCGGCGGTGCTGCTCGCCACCACGTACCTGGAGGAGGCGGCCCGCGCGGAGCGGGTGCTGGTGCTCGACGCCGGCCGGCCGCTGGTCGCCGGCCCGCCAGGCGAGGTGGTCGCGGCCATGCCAGGTGCCATCGTGCCGGTCCCGGACGAGCCCGCGGATCAGTCCGAACGACGACGCGCCTGGCGGCGCGCGGGCGGCTGGCGGGTGTGGCAGCCAGACGGGCACGGCGGGCTGACGCCCGACCTCCAGGACGCGGTCTGTGTTGCCGCGATCAACCGGGAGCTGTCCGATGCTGGCTGAGTGCGCGGGTGTGACCCGGCGGTTCGGGCGGTTCACCGCGGTGGACGGCGTGGACCTGACCGTCGAGCCCGGCGAGGTGATCGGGCTGCTGGGCGCGAACGGCGCCGGGAAGACGACGCTGATCAAGATGCTGCTCGGGCTGCTGCCGGTCTCGGCGGGTGCGGTACGGCTGTTCGGCGAGCCGCCATCACGGGGAAGCCGGCGCCGGATCGGCTACCTGCCGCAGGGGCTTGGCCTGTACGAAGACCTGACCGTGGCGGACAACCTCGCGTTCTCCGGCCGCGTCTTCAACGCCCCCCGCGGCGTCCCGTCCGCGCTCGCCCGCTACAGCTCGACCCCGGTGCACGAGCTGCCGCTCGGCGTGGCGCGCCGGGTCGCGTTCGCCCAGGCGCTCGCGCACGACCCGGCGCTGCTGCTGCTCGACGAGCCAACCTCGGGCGTGGACCCGCTGGGCCGGGCGCGGCTGTGGGAGACGATCGGCGGTGCCGCGGCCGCCGGCGCCGGGGTGATCGTGAGCACGCACTACATGGAGGAAGCCGAGGAGTGCACCCGGCTGGTCGTGCTCGCCGCCGGCCGGGTGGTGGCCGAAGGCACCAGCGCCCAGATCACCGGCGACACGCGGACCGTCGTGGTGCGGCGGCACGACTGGGCAACGGCGCTGACCGCACTGGACGAAGCCGGGCTGCGCGCGGTGCTGGCCGGGACCGGGGTGCTCCGGGTGCCCGGGGTCGCCGAGGCGCGGGTCACAGCCGCGATCGGCCCGGCCGGAGTCGGCACCGAACCCGCCACGCTGGAGGAGCGCTTCTTCCAGCTAGTCTCGGGTGCGTGACGGAGAGCGCACGGCGAAGGCGCGCCGGACGGCGCGGCGGCGACAGCGACACCCGTACCGCGATCCTGGACGCGGCGCGGCGGGAGTTCGGCGAGCACGGCTACGACGCCGCCACGATCCGCGGCATCGCCGCCGTCGCCGAAGTCAATCCGGCGCTGGTGCACCACTTCTACGGGACCAAGGAGCAGTTGTTCGCGGCCGCGATGCGGATCCCGGTCGTGCCGAGCGAGGTGATCAAAGCGCTCGCTCCGGATTCGCCCGACCACCTCGGCGAGGCGCTGGTGCGGACCCTGCTCACGGCCTGGGAGGTCGCGGACGTGCGTGAGGCGTTCCTCGGGCTGGTCCGCTCCGCGGCGACCAGCGAGCAGGGGGCCGCGATGCTCCGGGAGTTCGTGACCGGCACGATCCTCGCCGCCGTGGCGCAGATGGCCGGCGGCCCGGACGAGGCAGGCCGGCGCTACCGGGCGTCGCTGGCGGCGAGCCAGGTCGTCGGGCTCGCGTTCACCCGGTACCTGCTCCGGCTGGAGCCGATCGCGTCGGCGAGCGCCGACGACCTGGTCGCGGCCATCGGGCCGGTCATCCAGCGGTACCTGACCGGAGAGCTAGCGGGGTAGTGCGGGTGCGCGTTCGGCCGGGTCGCCCGACCCGGCCAGCGCCCAGTCGGCGCCGTCCAGGCGGATGAACCTCGCGTCGAAGCGCAGCACGCCGCCCGAGGCCGCCCCGTCGACCAGCCGCGTCAGCCGCGCGCTCACGAACTCACCCGGCCCTGGCTTCGGCAGTCCCAGCGCACTGGCCAGTCCCTGGTCGCCCGCGTAGTCGCCGAAGATCACTATCCCCTCGTCCCGCAGCTGATCCCGTGCGCCGCCGCCGTCGCGGACCCGCTTCATGTAGTCGTCCTGCATCGCGACCGTGGCGACCACCGTGCGGCTCACCCGCATGCCCAGTGCCTGCCGGAACAGTTCGTTCACCCGTTGCTGGCCAGAAGCGGGCGCGAAAACTGAAACCACAGCCCGTTCCGATAGCCGCAGGAGGATGTTTTCCTGCAACGGCGCGCGCGCGTGCAGCCACAGCACCGAGCCGCGGCCTTCGTCGTTCAGCGATCGTTTCAGGTCCCGGTTGCCGGCCGGGCGCAGCAGCTCTGGCCGGGCACGCAGCAGGCCGGCGGACCAGGTGCCCTCGTCGTCGCTGGCCTGGATGACCAGCAGCAGCTTGCCGACCGCCTCCGGCGGGATCATCCAGCCGCCCACCCGGTGCGAGAACTTGCAGTCCACGTCCGCGCCGGCGATCGAGTAGTCCAGGGCCGCCCCGTCCGCCAGGCGCAGCGCGCGTTGCACGTTGATCTCCACCAGCGTGCCGGCGTGCGTCTTCTCCGTCTTGTGCAGCTGATCCCAGCGGTACCGGCCGGTGTGCTGGCCGTCCAGCAGCATGTCGAACGCGCGGCGGATCGCGCCCGCCATCAGCGCGCCGTCGGGGTCGAGCGTGGCCAGGGCCGTGGCGACGGCGGCGAGTTCAGGGTCGTCGCCCGCGGCGACGTCGAAAACCGGCGGCACCTCGGCCAGGCCGGGCAGCACGCCCGGGTCCGCGGCCGGCTCCTCCGCCGGCATGCCCGGCAGGACGAGCTGTCCGGGCAACGGCAACGACGCCGGTAGCGGCGCGGCCACGCTCTGCTCGCTAACGTTCACCAGGCGAGGGTAGCGGAGGTTCGGCGGCACTACGCAGCGCGTCCATCAGCTCGGTCACCGCCGGCGGGTCCGGCGGGTCGCCGTAGCGCACCGCGTACACGTAGCGGCGCGTGCCCGGCAGCGGGCTCGACCGCACGCCGGGATGCCGGGCGGCACGCAGGCACAGCGCGGGCAGCGTGGAAACGCCCAGCTCGGCGGCCACGAGCGCCTGGACGGCGACGTAGTCGTCG
>Ga0070741_10019431_pt1 | contig 10842 bp, 11 predicted proteins | sample Coa_R1_4_FD_66440 | JGI IMG/M metagenome (GOLD analysis project Ga0070741, IMG submission 66440) | Surface soil microbial communities from Centralia Pennsylvania, which are recovering from an underground coalmine fire - Coalmine... | ecosystem: Environmental > Terrestrial > Soil > Unclassified ...
AACAGTACGTCGACCATCGCGATTGAGCCTACGTTGCCGCGTCGGCGTACATGGCCGCGAAGTGCGGGGCTAGGGCGGGAAACTCGAGCTCGCGCGGGTAGGTGGGGATCGAGCCGCCGGCGCGCACGATCGCGTCCGACAACGAGCGGGGATCGCGCGGGCGCGCGAGCACTCCGCCGACGCGCGGGACGTCCTCGACGAGGGCACCGGTGGCCGTCGCCGCGACGGGTGTTCCGAAGCCCGCGGCGATCAGCGGCACCGAAGACTGCGACGCGTCGCGATAGGGAAGCGCGACGACGGCCGCGCGCTGCAGCAGCCGGGCTATCGCTTCGTCCGGCTGGTATCCCGAGTGGATCTCGAACAGATCGGGTCGCGCCGCGATCGCGCGCCGCGCGCGCCGTGACGGTGTGCCGCGGCCGGCGATGGCCGTGCGCATCCCGAACGGAAAGCGCACGGCGGACTCGACGAGGTCGTCGAGCCCCTTGTAACGCTCGATCCGTCCGAAGAACAACACGAGGGGTTCGCGCCGCACGCCCGCGGCGCGACGGCGGAGGAAGCGCGGAGCGAAGCTTCCGTGCGGGACGACGAACGTGCGCGCCGGACCCACCACGCTCCTCCAGATGTCCGCGTGGACGTGGAGCGACGTCGCGGCGCGGAGCGTCAGCCGCCGCGCGGGAGCGTTCACGACGGACAGGTAGTCCCCCGGATGACGCCGGGGGTCGTGCACGGTGACGAGGACCGGAATCGACGCCCGCCGCGCCCGCCGCGCTACGACGGCAGCCCAGGGAAACCCGACGCCGTTGAAGATGTGCACGAGGTCGGGGCGGTCGCCCACGATCGCGTCCCACACGACCGAGGCGCCGCGCGGATCGGCGAGCGCGAAGCCGCGGAGAGGCCGCGCGTCCGGTGCCCGGAACCCGAGCGTTTGCACGCCGGCCGGCGCGCGGTAGTGCGCCGGCGCTATGAGCCGCAGGTCCACATGACGCGAGATCTCCGGCAGCAGCGCGTCCAGATAGTGGGCCATCGTGCCCCGGGCGGTCATCGCGAGCAGGACCACTTTGGGCTGTGCCAAGGCGGTGGAAGCGTACTCGCGTAGGGTTCGCGCAGGGCGGCCCTGGTATTGGATAGCTTCTAGCCGGCAGATGAGACTGCGAATCGGGCTGGGTATCGCCGCGCTGGGCCTGCTCTTGCTGGCCATCGTGCCCGCGTTTGCGGGCAACGGCGGCGACGCAGGACGCGGCGGCGACTCGAGCGCGGCCGGGTCCAACGGCGGGGGCGGCGGCCGCGGTGGCTTCGCCGGACACGGCGGCAACGGCGGCAACGGCGGCGCCATCCGCACGGGCAACGGCTTTGCCTCGAACGCGGGAGCCGCGGGCGCGGACGCCGAGGCCGGACGCATGGGCGGCAACGGCGGCGACTGCGGCGGGTGCAACGCCAGCGGGGGTAAAGGCGGACGGGCCAGCGCCGGCGGCAACGGCGGCAACGGCGGCAACAACGGCGCGAGTCCCGGCGGCGACGGCGGTGCCGGAGGGCTGGGAGACCAGTAGAGCCGGAAACGATGCGCGACGTCCGCGGCGCTCGTGTCCTCGTAACGGGTGGTGCCGGCTTCCTCGGACGTCGTGTGGTCGCGGAGCTCGAACGTCGGGGTGCGCAGACCGTCGTCGTGCGGTCGCGCGACTACGACCTCCGTGAGCCCGATCGCGTGCGCGCCGCCATCGCCGACCACGGTCCGGAGCTCATCGTGCACTGTGCCGCGGTGGTCGGCGGCATCGGCGCCAATCGCGCGCACCCCGCGCAGTTCTTCTACGAGAACGCCGTCATGGGCGTGCATCTCGTGCACGAAGCATGGCGCGCCGGCGTCTCGAAGCTTCTCGTCGTGGGCACCGTCTGCTCGTATCCGAAGTTCACGCCCGTCCCGTTCAGCGAAGACGACCTGTGGAACGGCTACCCGGAGGAGACGAACGCGCCGTACGGGCTCGCGAAGCGGATGCTGATCGTGCAATCGCAGGCGTACCGCGAGGAGCACGGCTTCAACTCGATCGTCGTGATCCCGACGAACCTGTACGGGCCCGACGACAACTTCGACCCGGCCACGAGTCACGTCATCCCCGCGCTCGTCCGCAAGTGCGTCGAAGCAAAGGCAAACGCGCTGGACGAGGTCATGGTGTGGGGGACGGGCACCGCAACCCGTGAGTTCCTGTACGTCGACGACGCGGCCGAAGCGATCGTTCTGGCCCTCGAGCGCTACGACGGATCCGAGCCGCTCAACCTCGGCACCGGCGAGGAGATCGCCATCCGCGACCTGGTCGCGCTCATCGCCGACGTCACGGGCTACGGCGGGCGCATCACCTGGGACGCCTCCCAGCCCGACGGCCAGCCGCGCCGGCGCGTCGACGCGTCGAGGGCCGCCGCGGCGCTCGGCTGGGCCCCCCGGACAGACTTTCGCACCGGCATCGAGCGCGTGCTGCGCACGTTCGTCCCCGGCGGCGGCTAGCCGCATCCGTCAGGGACATCCCTGATGCCCGCCCGCGCTCACGGGGGCCGGGCCGGGAGATTCCCGATTGTCCGCCGGCGGGCGCGGAGCCACGATGACCTCGTCGAGTACGACAGGAGGGGACATGCGAAGGCTGGCGGCGGTCGTCCTGATACTCCTCGGCATCGCGATTCTCCTCGGACGCGGCCGGGCCATCGCGTCCGCCGTACTCGGGAAGTCGAGGACGACGACGACGTCGATCGCCGAGCCCGTTACGTCGATCGTCCTCAAGACCGGAAACGGCGACGTTCGGGTGCACGACGGCTCGTCGACCAGCGTCCGCCGCGCCGAGCATTGGACCTTCGCGCGTCCGCACGTTTCGATCACGCGATCGGGCGGCGTGTTGACCGTGTCGGCGAGCTGTCCGACGGCGGTCTTCAATCGCTGCTGGGTCGACGTCGACGCGACGGTCCCGGCGAACGCAGGGGCGGTCGTGACGACGAGCAACGGCGACGTCGCCGTCAGCGGTCTTCACGGTCCGCGCGTCAGCGCCCGGACCAACAACGGCGACGTCGACATGTCGAGGCTCACGAGCGACCTCGTCAAGGTGCGGACTTCCAACGGCGACGTGCACCTGACGCGCGTGCGTGGTCCGATCGAGGTGCAGACCAACAACGGCGACGTCCACGCCTCGGTCGACGAGAAGGGGCCGGTGACCGTGACGACGAACAACGGAGACGTCACCCTCAGCGTGCCCACGGGGGCTTATGCGACCGCGATTCGCACGAACAACGGCGACGTGAGCAAGAGCGGCATCACGCAGGACTTGTCGAGCGCCGACAAGGTGTCCATCCGGACGAACAACGGCGACGTCGCTATCACCGGGCGCTCGTAACCCGTCTCCGATTGGGTTTGTCTCCCTGCGGTCGGGTATGAATGCTCCATGCGCCGCGGTTGGTCGCGTGTCCTCGCCGTGCTCGGCGCCGCCTGTGTTGCGGCCGGCGTGGTCGTCTTCGTCGTCAGCTCGGTGACGGCCGGCGCGCAGTCGTTGCCGCCGCCTCTCGGCGGGTCCGGGAGCCCTTCGCCGTCGGCATCGGCGTCCGCATCGCCGACGGCGTCGCCGTGCGCGTCGCCCGGCGCGACGGCGACTCCGAGCCCCTCGGCGACGCCCACACCGACACCTTCGCCGACGCCCTCGTCGACGCCCACATCGACACCTTCATCCACACCGGCGACCACGCCGACGCCGACTCCCTGCCCGACCGCATCTTCCAACGCGAGCGTTTCGGTCACGCCGGTACCGACGGCTTCGTCCGGAGCCGATGTGTTCGCAGCGACGGGTACGTCGGGTGCCACCGGCGTTGCGAGCAACTCGTACACGACGCTTCCGAGCAACGGCAGCTCGTCGGCGGTCGTCGCCGGTGAAGCCGTTCTGCTCATCGGAATCGGAATCTTCCTCCTGTCCCTCGCCAAGACGCTGCGTTCCAACTGAGGACCGAGCGCCTTTCGTCGCAGCCCCTCGCCGTCGACGCGGCGCTGCTGTGTGTCGTCGTGATGTGGGCGTCGACGTTCACGCTCTTCAAGATCGCGTGGCGGCAGATGGATCCCCTCGCGTTCACCTGCGTGCGCTTCGCCGCGATGGTGATCCTTGCCGGCGTCCTGCTCGCGACCTCGCGGCGGCGCATCAGGCCGCGCCGAGCAGACCTTCCGTCGCTGGTCGCCTCGGGGCTGACGGGGTTCTTCCTGTATCAAATGGGGTTCGTCCTCGGCCTGGACAGGACCTCGGCCCTCGCGAGCGCGATCCTCATCTCCACGCACCCGATCTTCTCCGTCGTCTTCGCCTGGATCACGCGCGGACAGCGACCGACCACGTTCGAGATCGCCGGAGTCGGACTCGGGTTCCTCGGTGTCGCCGTGTTCCTGCGCGGGTGGACCGCGTTCGCCGCAGCGCGCGCGGGTGACCTGTTCGCGCTCGGCGCAGCCGCGGCGTTCGGGGCCTACGGCGTCATCAACCAGCCGCTGGCCGCGCGTTACCCGCAGCGCGAGCTCATGGCGTACACGCTCGCGATCGGCGGTCTGCTCGTCACCGCGTGCACGCTTCCCGCGGCGCTCCACGAACACTGGAGCCGTGTCGGCGCTTCGTCGTGGGTGATCCTCGCCTACGCCGTCGTCGGTCCCGTGTACATCGCCTACACGCTGTGGAACTGGGCGATTCGCCGCCGGGGCATCCCCCGGACGGTCGTCTACGGATTCCTCGTCCCCGTGCTCGGCGGGGCGGCGGCGGTCGTCTTCCTGCACGAGCGCGTCGCCGCCGAGCAGGTCGCGGGTGCCCTGCTGGTTCTCGGCGGCCTGCTCGTGACGCGGATCGCCGTCCGGGCCGCTCAACCGGCCGAATGAGCGCCCTGACCTGCGGTATCTCACCGACCGCTTGCGTTCGCCCGAACCTGGGATAGCCTGGCCCGCGTCGATCGCAAACACGGAGGGACAGATGCGCCTACGAATGCTTCTCGTCGCCGTCGCCGGGCTCGTGCTCGCGGCGGCCCCGCCCGTCCTGGCTCAGCAGTCGAGCGGGTCGAGCACCGGATCGGGCGGTAACACGTCCATGACCAGCAGTTCGTCCTCGAACGGAGACTCCTCGACCCAGTCCACGTCGATCCAGAGCTCGGGTCCGAGCTCCGTCGGCGTCGTCGGGGGTTCGGTCTCCGGCGGCAGCAGTGCGTCGGGCTCGAGCAACTCGAGCTCGAGCGGCGGAAGCAGCTCCTCGAGCCAATCCGGCTCTGCCTCCAGCGGATCGTCGCTCGGCGGCTCGTCCTCGGGCGTGTCCTCGGGCAACGCATCGGCCGTCTCGGGTGGCACCACGTCGGGAGCGCAGGTCGCCGGGTCGACCACGGCAAGCGCCGCTGCGCACCGCCAGCCTCCGTACGCGGTGTGGGTGCTCGCGACCATGGTCGCCGCCGGCCTGTACCTCGTGTCGCGCCGCATTCCCCGCCGGATGCCCGCGTAGCGGACAAGATCCGAACACCAAAGGCGGACGGCACGCGCCGTCCGCCTTTTCTTTGTTAGCTAGTGCGGTTCATGCGTGGCCGGTTCGTCGCCCTCGCCGTGCTCGCCGCTCTCGTAGCGGCGGGAGCCGTCGTGGCCTACGTCGTGTGGCCGGGCGTACGGCCGCCCGCGTGCACGGTGTCGAGATCCGACGGTCCCGGCAGCTACGAGTTCGACCCCGCTCAGACGCAAAACGGGTCGATCGTCGCCGCAGAGGCGGTGCGTCTGGGTTTGCCCGACCACGCTGTAACGATCGCCATCGCCGCGGCGTTGCAGGAGACGAAGCTGCGCAATCTGCCGACCGGCGATCGCGACTCGCTCGGTGTCTTCCAGCAGCGTCCGTCGCAGGGATGGGGGACCGCCGCACAGGTCATGGATCCGGCCTATGCGTCCTCCGCCTTCTACCGGCATCTCACCAGGGTCCCCGGCTGGCAGTCGATGTCGGTCAACGAGGCGGCTCAGCGCGTGCAGCGCAGCGGACTGCCGAGCGCATATGCGCAGTGGGAACCTCGCGCGAGAGCGCTTGCGCGCGCGCTCACGGGTGAGGTGCCCGCCGGCGTCTCGTGCGCGTTCGCGCGCTTCGACGGTCCGCCTCCGGCGCGGGACGCGTTGACGTCGGCGGCCTCGTCGCAATTCGGACGGCCCGTGCTCGGCGTTGCGGTCGCGCCCAAGCTGGGGTGGGAAGCGTCGGCCTGGGCCGTGGCGCACGCGCACCGTTACCACGTCGGTGCCGTGACCTTCGCCGGGCGGCGGTGGTCGATGCGAAGCGGACGGTGGACACCGGCCGCGCCGGCGCGCGCCGTCGTGGAGGTGACGTCGTGCGGGTCCGCACCGCGGTGTCCGTAACGGCCTGCACACATACGATGCTCACGTGACCGCGCGGGTTGCGTTTGCCGACTTTTCCGCCGACCTGCTCTCGTCCGTCCGGGTCTTGCGCGATGCCATCGGTGCGGCCGGGGGCGAGATCCGAGACGACATGCGCGACGCGAATGTCCTCGTCTTCGGCGACTACGGCGGTTCGCACCGCTCGTTTGACGGGACGAAGGTGCACTACACGGCGGAGAACTACCGGCCGCGCTGGACGAACACCGACTTCTCCATCGGATACGACTACGTCGATGATTCGCGTTATCTGCGCCTGCCGCTGCCGGTTGTCTTTGCGTATGCGGACGTGGTCGACGGCTTCGCGGCCCCGCCGCGTAAGGACTGGGCCGAGCGATCGTTCTGCAACTTCGTGTACTTCCGTCCCGGGACGCGAATGCGACGTGCGCTCTTCAACGAATTGGCCGGCTACCGTCCCGTCACGAGTCCGGGGCGCTTTCTCAACAATGCGTCGGCCCCCGGAATTCACGATCCGTCCGTGCACTGGCGCCACTCGAAGATTCCGTACCAGGCCGGCTTCCGTTTCACCATCGCCGCCGAGAACGGGGCGTTTCCGGGCTACACCTCCGAGAAGCTCTACGACGCTCTCATCGCGGGGACGATCCCGATCTACTGGGGCGACCCACGCGTCGCCGACGACGTCGACGAGCGGGCATTCATCAACGTCTCGTCGTACGCAACGCTGAAAGACGTTGTGGACGCCGTCGCCGAGATCGACCGGCACCCCGAGCTCGCGCAGCCGTACCTCGATGCGCGGCCGTTCATGCGCACGGGCGTCGACGAGTGGTTCGCTCGTACTGTGGACACGTTCACGCGTGTGTTCGAGCATGCGGAGCTGCACCGGTCCGATCCCGCGCAGGCCGCTCGCGCCCGGCGGCTGACGGCGGACGCGGGCCGGGTGCTTCGCGTCGCCACCACAATGCGGGCGATCCCGCGGACGATCTCGTCGCTGGACAAGCGCTGGCTCGGCGGGCGTCTGCACCGGGCGTACGACCGCGTTCCCGGCGCACGCCGGATCGCGCGGGCCATACGGGGGCCGGGCTTCTAGCCGGACTGTCCTCTCCCCGGCCCTAGAATGCTGCGATGGGCGGGGATCCTCAGGAGCGCTTCTTCGACGCGTCCTTCGTTCACCGCGTCCCGAAGGACTGGGGCGAGGAGCACTGGATCGTCAACAAGGAGTACTGCGGCAAGAAGCTGCTCGTCAGGAAGGACCGGCGGAGCAGCGTCCATTCCCACATCGAAAAGGACGAGGTCCTCTACCTCGACTCCGGCCGCGTCCTCTTCGAGCTGGACGGCGTCGAACGACTCCTCGAGCCGGGCGACTCCGTGCACGTGCCCCCGGGCTCGTCCCACCGATTCACCGGTCTCGAGGACAGCGTGATGACCGAGTTCTCGACGACCCACCGCGACGCCGACGTCGTACGCGGGGAGGAGTCGGGACACGTCTACGCGGAACGCTTCCGGCGACAGCACGGCATCGTCGACGCGATGTCGGGTGTGCGCGCCCTCGTCGTCGGCGATCCGATGCTCGACTCCTACGCGCAGGGTCTCGTCGAACGCATCTCTCCCGAGGCGCCGGTGCCGGTCGTCCGGCTCGAATCGGCCAGACACTCGCCCGGCGGCGCAGCCAATGTCGCGCGAAGCCTGGCCGCGCTCGGCGCCCGCGTGCACATGGCCGGCGTAACCGGCGATGACGGCCCGGGGGCCATGCTTGCCGACCTGCTTTGCGCGGACGGCATCGACGTCCACTGCGAGAAGGACGCAGAGCGCCCGACGACCGTCAAGACGCGGGTGTCGAGCGCAACGGGTCAGCAGATCGTGCGCATCGACGAGGAAACCGACGCACCGCTTTCGCAAGGCGTCGAGTGCGCGCTCGTCGAGCACGTGCGTGCGGCGGCCGAACACCGTGACGTTGTGCTCGTCTCCGACTACGCGAAAGGTGTGTGTTCGCCGTCACTGCTGCGCGCGTGCATCGAAACGGCGCGCGATCGTGCCATTCCGGCAGTGGTTGCGCCGAAGCCCCGAAGCGATGCGTACGCAGCCGACCTCGAAGGTGCCTCGCTCGTCGTCGTGAACAGGAGGGAGGCCGAGACGCTGACCGGCTCCGACCCCCGTTCGTCGGGCGAGGCGATGGCGCAACGGCTGTTCGAGCGTCTCGGAGCCCCCGCGATCGTCACGCTCGCGGCGGACGGAATGGCCGTCTGCGCCGATGGTGTCACGCACTCACTCGGGGCTCATGCGTCCCGTGCCCTCGACGTCTCGGGGGCCGGCGACACGTGCGTCGCCGTCGCGGCCGCGGCGCTCGCGGCCGGAGCCGGTGTTCTCGACGCCGCCGACCTCGCCAACCGCGCCGCGGCGGTAGCGGTGTCGGCGCACGGGACGGCGGCAGTTTCGGCGGAGGAGCTGCGTCACGCGCTCTGATCGAGCAGCGCGACGGCGTGCTCGGTCAGTGCGACGGTGTCGACACCGTCCGTCGCGCGCACCGGCGGCGGCGATCCGTCCCGAATCGATTCGAGCAGGCGCGCGATCAGCGTCTCGTGCCCGTTCAGCCGCCGGCGGTCGCGAATACGCTTGAACGCCCAACCGGCGATCTGCCCGGCTACGGCGATCGCCCTCGAGCCCGCGCGGTGCGCCGCGTCGTCCGCCGGAATCCGGAGGAGCATGTTGCGGTGTACGTCGACGACGAGCACACCGTTTTCGCACACGAGCATGACCGCCCAGGTTCGAATCGGCGATCCCGAGCCGACGAGGAGCGAGGCGGAACGGCCCCCGGCGTCGAGACCGACGTCGACCCAATCCATGCCCGCGCGCGACGCCCGCTCTTGTGCGTGCTCGACGCGAAGGTCGCCGAGAAAATGCCGGAGCAGGTACAGCCCGTGCGGTGCGTCCTCGACGAAGTGTCCGTGCGTGATGTCGTGCGTCCACTGCGCCGTGCGAATGCCGCGCCGGTTCCACTGATAGGCGGTCGCGGAGACGATCTCACCGAGAGACGTCAGCGCGTCGCGGGCAGCGAGCACGGCCGGCAGAAAGAGCAGGTTGTGGCAGGGACACAGCGCAACGTTGCGCTCGGAGGCCATGGCGTCGAGCCGGGACGCGTCGCGGCTCGTCAGCGCGATGGGCTTCTCGACGAGCACGTGCTTCCCGGCGGACAGCGCCCGCTCGCAGATCTCCACGTGGGAGCCCGGCGGCGTGCAGATGCTGACCAGCTCCACGTCCGACGCCAGGAGCTCGTCGAGCGACGCGTAGACCGAAGCGCCGTAGGGGTCGGCGACGTGCTGCGCGGCCGGCAGGTTCATGGGATCGCAGACGCCCGCCAGGTGCGCCAGCGGGTTCGCCGCAAAGGCGGGCGCATGTCTGTGCGCTCCGGCCCAGCCGGCGCCGACGACGGCAACGGATATGGTCCGATCCACGGTCCGCCAAGGGTATGCGGTCGGGCCCCGCTCCTACACTGACCGCGGGGAAACCGGTGACCGGACGCGTCGTTTCCATTGCCGAAGCCGCGGAGCGCATCGCGAGGCAGCGACAGCGCGGCCGCCGCATCGTCACGACCAACGGCGCGTTCGACCTCCTTCACGCCGGACATCGCTACCTGTTCGACGAGTGCCGCAAACTCGGCGACGTCCTGGTCGTGGGAGTGAACAGCGACGCGTCTGTGCAGACGCTCAAGGGACCCGGGCGCCCCTTCGAACCGCAGGAGGTTCGCGCACGCCACGTCGCGCGGCTCGCGGACGTAGTGTTCGTCTTCGACGAGCGCGATCCGGCCGAGGCCCTGCGCGTGCTCCGTCCCGACGTGCACGTCACGGCGGAGACGTATCGCGACGCGTGTCCGGAGGCGGAAGCCGTGCGCGAGGTCGGAGCCGACCTTGCGTTTGTGCCCGTCCACACCGACCTCGGGTCCTCGACGCAGCGAATCGGGCATTTCCGGCGGCGCAGGAATCGCGTGTGGGCGGCCATCACGCTGACCGCCGCGCCGGTTCTCCTTCTGAGCGCGAGGTTGCGTCGGACGGCCCGGCGGGTGCTGATCGTGCCGAACAACGGGATCGGCGACGCCGTCCAGATCTCGCCGCTCGTGCGCGCGATCAAGCAGTCGCATCCGGACGCCGCCGTCGACGTCCTCACGCTTCGCGCGCGCGCGGCCGTTGTCGCCGCGAATCCGTTCGTGGACGCGTTCGTGCCGCTCGATCGACGCGGGCGTTTTCGTCTGATCCTCGATCTTCGGCGGCGCCGGTACGAGGCCGTCGTGGCCTATCCGGGCCGTCCGCTGCTCAGAACGCTCGGCTTGTGGGCGGGCGCGCCGCGCCGGATCGGTGCGTGGCGGTCCGAAGGCGCCGATCCGTCTCTCGATCGGTTCAGCACAGCGCTCGTGACCTCCAGCGTGGGTGAGAACAGGTTCGAGCACGCCATGCGCGTCGCCGCCGAGCTCGGTGCGGCGCCCGCGGGCGACG
>Ga0070741_10019432_pt1 | contig 10841 bp, 12 predicted proteins | sample Coa_R1_4_FD_66440 | JGI IMG/M metagenome (GOLD analysis project Ga0070741, IMG submission 66440) | Surface soil microbial communities from Centralia Pennsylvania, which are recovering from an underground coalmine fire - Coalmine... | ecosystem: Environmental > Terrestrial > Soil > Unclassified ...
CGGTGGGCAGAGCTCGTACTCTGCCATGAGCCAGCGTTGCAAAAAACGACACGAGAGCCGTCTGCGACAGGAGACTATTCGGCGAGGGCGTACAGTCGCCAGGCGCCGGGGACGCCTTTCAGCTCGGCCACGCCTCGGTCTTCGAGGGTGGGGCCTGAACCAGCTACGAGATCGCGGACGGTCTGCGAGACGAGCACCTCGCCGGGCCAAGCCGCGGCGGCGACGCGTGCGCCAATGTGAACAGCTAGGCCGCCGATCTTGTCTCCGATCAGCTCGCACTCGCCGGTATGGAGACCGGCGCGAATTTCAAGGCCGAGTGAGCTCTTGGATGTTGCCGCCGAAGGTCCGACTCTCGATCAGCTCGAGGTCGAAATCGGCTGCCCCTTCGAAGATCGCATCCGATTCTCGTCCGTGATCACCGGGAAGATGGTCACCTGTACGCGGTCGACCAAACCCGCCGCCATCAATGCCCCGGTTCATCGACAGGCTCCGTGCGACCGAAGAGGCACGGCCGGCTCCTGCTTGAGCTGTGCGATGACGTCGACCGCATCGCCGCGCGCCACGGTTTCGTCAGTCGAGGGGTTCGTCCAACGTAGTCAACACGATGACCGCCGGCAGATTCACCATCCGGGTTACCCATGCGTCCCTCACCTCAGAGTTCTCCGGCTCCGAGACCAAGAAGTGTGCGAACAGCCGCTAGGTGTTGGCGCCGAAGACCATCCGCTTCTCGCTGTACAACGCGAGGCGGTGGTCGAGCACCCGGGACCCTGCTTGTCTCAGTAGCCGCCCCAGTCGCCGCCGCTGGCGGAACCGACGCCATCCAGGCTGGAAAAGACATCGAAGGTATAGGTAGCGGCCATGATCCCCTCCTCGAGTGTGCGCCGATTCGTCGCGGATAACGACTCGCCACCAGCACAAGACTCATCGAAGCCGCGGGCTCGGCGCTCAAGCTCGGGTCGGCCATGAATGCGGGACAAGCAGTATGGCACTCGGTCAACGCCATCTATGCCGCGTACCTGGCGGGCGACCGCGAGGCGATCGACGCGAACATCTCGCCCGACGCGACGATCTGGGACTCCTCCCACGAGGGGCTCCTACGCGGTAAGGATCAGCTCGACGCGGTTCGCGACGCCCGTCCCGCCGACGGCCCAAAGCCGAGCAACCTCGAGGCCGTCGACCCTGTGATCGACGTCTACGGCAACATCGCCGTCGTCCGCCACATCCTGCTCGTCACCTTTCCGCCCGAGGCGAACCTGCCGCAGGAGCGCATCCGCAACACGTCCGTCTGGCGGAAGACCGACGGGCGCTGGCTCTGCATCCATAACCACGAAGACGTCGTCAGTTAGCCTCCGGGCGTGTTCGACTACGCAGCCCGCCAGGGGCGGCTCTCCGAGAAGCTCGAACGACAGGGAATCGACGCGCTCTTCCTCGAGCCGTCTGCCGACCTCGAATACCTGACCGGCGTCGAGCGCGGGATCCCCAGCTTCGGCCAGGTGAACTACGCGCACGGCTGGATCACCGGCGCGTTCTTCCGCCCGCATCGCGAGCCGCTCTTCCTGCTCCCGCGCATGTATGCACGGCTCGACCTCCGCCACGAGCCCGACGGCGAGGTGATCGTGGTCAACGAGACCGACGACGGCGCCGCCATCTTCGCCCGCGTCGCGAAGGAGATCGGCGGCAGCGGCGCGATCGCGCTCGGGAACCGCGTCTGGACGGAGACCGCGCTCCACCTCGGCGAGGCCGTCGGCTTCGACCGGCTCCGCACCGGCACCGCGATCGTCAACGGCCTCCGCCGCATGAAGGACGCCGACGAGCTCGCAGCGATGGGACGCGCAATCGAGACCGTCGAGGAGACGATGGCCGCCGTCGCGCCGCTCGTCGCGCCCGGCGTGACGATGCTCGAGCTCTTAGAGGCCGTCGAGCACGAGCTGCTAGCCGCAGGCTCGCAGTGCCCCTCCTTCCCCACCCACATCTTCACCGGGCTCGACGACGACTCGTACGACTCGCATCGCGAGACCGCCCGCAACCCGATCCCCGCGAACACCTCCGTCATGTTCGACTTCGGCGGCGTGGTCGACGGCTACTGCTCCGACTTCGGCCGCACCGTCTACTGCGGCGATCCGCCACAGGACTTCCTCGACGGCTACGCCACCATGCTCGCCGCCTACCGCGCCGGCCTGGCAGCCGCGAAAACCGGCGCGCTCGCGCGCGACGTCAACGCCGCGTGCCGCGCGCCGATCGAGGACGCCGGGCTCGGCGAGGCGTTCCGCCACCGCATGGGCCATGGCATCGGCAAGGACGTCCACGAGCGCCCGTTCCTCTCGCCGGAGGACGAGACGCCGCTCGAGCCCGGCATGACTTTCACCGACGAGCCATCGATCATCGTCACCGACGCGTGGAGCCTTCGGATCGAGAACATCATCGTCGTCGAGGACGGCGGCGGGCGTTGTCTCAACTCGTTCACGGACGAGCTGATCGTCAACGGCTAGAGCAGAAGTCCCATCTCGAGCGAGTCCCAGAACTCGCCGCTCTTGCGACGGTACTGCTTCACACGCCGTCCCTCCTCAACGAAGCCGAACTTCTTGTACAACGCGATCGCCGCCTCGTTGTGCACGAAGACGTCGAGAATCAGCTTGTGCAGGTTCTGCTCGCGCGCGTAGGCGATCGCGGCTTCCATCAGCGCTGAGCCGACGCCGCGGCCGCGCCAGTCTTTCGCCACCATCATTCCGATGATGCCGAAGCCGTGATGTGTCGCCTGCACATGGAGGTTGCCGATGACCTCACCGTCCGCCTCCGCCACGAAGTCGCCGTCGATGCTCCACGTCTCCGCGCGCTTCTCGATGTCGATCGGAGGCTCGCCGCCGATGTAGCGGCGTTCTTCCGCGACAGCGGCGTAGAGGAGCGCGCAGGCTCGGCGGTCTTCGGCGCGAGTTGGGCGGACCTGCACCGCTCCAGTGAAGCGAGAACGTTCGTTCAGCGCAAACGCTTCAGACAGGAACTTGCTTCCGGCTTTGCCTGCAAGCAGGTTTCGAATGCGCCGCGAGGTCTGCAACTCGGAACGCAGAGAACGCGCGCGACGTTGGGCGCAAAGTCAGGCAACCTGGTTCCGGCTTCGCCGGAAACCAGGTTCCACATAGCGCCTCGGGGGCCGGGCTCGCCCCGGCGAGCCCGGCCCCGCTCGGTCCTATTTTGGCGCGACCTTCGTGACGTCGATCGAATACACGGCGTTGTAGACCGCGTTCTTCAGATCAGTCGTTGCGACGAAGACCTGCGTCGGCTGCATGAGCGGGAAATAGGGCCCGCTCGCATTCAGCTGCAGCTGGAACTGCTGGAAGAGCGCCTTGCGCTTCGCCGGATCGGTCGCGACCGCCGCTGCTGCGGCCGTCTTCTCGATCGCCGGCGAGCTGCCCTTCGCCCAGCCTGCCCGCAGCCCGACCAGGTCGCCCGGGGCGAACGTCAGGTAGTCGGCGGGATCCGGATAGTCCGGCCCCCACAGCGAAAGCCCGAACGCCATCTTGCCGCTGCGGTAGCTCGTCAGCCACGTGCTCGTCGGCGAGCCCGACAGCTGCACGTTCATGCCGATCGACTGCAGGTTCGCCTGCACCTTCTGTGCCAGCGTCGTGAACGGCACGCCGTTGATCGTCAGATCGCTTGGATAGTCGAGCGTCACCGACTGGCTCGCCTGCCCCGACGCCTGCAGCGCCGCCTTTGCCTTCGCGACGTTCTGCTTCACTGCATCCTTCGCGGGCAGAGCGCCGAGGAACATCGACGGGATCAGCCCCGGTGTCTGGTACGCACCCGGGCCGGCGACCGACAGGATCGACTTGTAGTCGAGCCCGTAACGGACCGCCTGCTGCCACTGGGCGTTCGACGTCACCGACGACACCGACGAGTCGTTGTTCGCAAAGAGCCAGAACACCCACGTCGACGGCTGCAGCGACACGCTCACGTGCGAGTTGCCCTTCAGCGTCTGCGCCTGGTCGGCCGCCAGGTCGATCGCGACCTCGTGCGTGCCGCGGCCGACGTTGATCAGCTGCGTCGCGGCGACCATGTTGCGCACGACGACCGTGTCGAAGCCCGGCTTCGTCGATCCCCAGTAGTTCGGGTTGCGCTTCAGGACCACCTGCGCCGTCGGGCTGTACGACGACAGCTCGTACGGGCCGCTGCCCTCACCCACCGACGACGGCGAGTTCAACCAGTTCTCGGCCTTGTCCTTCGTGCTCGCGTTCGCAGCGGAGGTTCCCCCGTGTGCTTTCACGAGCTTCGAGTTGACGATGCCCGTCGACGGGTTCGCAAGGATCGCGGGCAGCTGGCCGGCCGGCGTCTTCGACGTCATCACGACGCTGTAGCGGCCCGACGCTTTGATCTTGATCCCGGCGAGCAGGAACGCCGGATTGCCCTTGATGTTGATCAGCCGGTTCATCGAGAACACGACGTCGGCCGACGTCAGCGGATCGCCATTCGAGAAGTGCACGTTCGTCTTCAGGTTGAAGACGAACGTCTTCGCGCCGTTCGTCTCCTTCCACGACTTCACGAGCAACGGAATCGGATGCGCGAGGTCGCCCTTGTTGTAGGTGAAGAGCGTGTCGTAGATCGCGCGGTCGATGATCGAGCCGGTCGGGTCGAAAGCCCGCTGCGGATCGGTCGTCTTGAGCGTGAACGAGTTGTCGACGACGAGCGTCGAGCTCGCGCTGTGATGGGACACCGCGGCGAAGGCGGCGGCTGCACACGCAAGCGCCACCACCACCGCGAGCGGGATCGCCACCCGCAAACGATGCTTGGGGATACGCACAGGAGCTCCTTCTGTCTTGGGGGGAATCACTCAGCCTATTGGACGCGGTCCGACCCGACGAGGTTGGGCAGTGGCTTCGGCGCCTCTCCCGCCCGTTGCAGCCAGCACGCAGCGGCGCGTCCGCCTGCCAGCACAAGCAAGGGCGGCTCTTCCATCGGACAGCGATCGAACGCGTACGGACAGCGCGGATGGAACCGGCAGCCCGACGGTGGATGCGACGGATCGGGCACCTCGCCCGGCAGGCTCACCGGCAACGTTCCCGCGCCATCTGCATGCGGCACCGCCGCGATCAGCGCGCCGCTGTACGGATGCGCCGGCCGCTCCCACAGCTCGGTCGTCGGCGCCGTCTCGACCATGCGGCCGAGGTACATCACCGACACCGCGTCGGCGACGTGCCGCACGATCGCCAGGTCGTGCGAGATGAGCAGCAGGCCGACGTCGAGCTCACGCGCGAGCCGTTTCAGCAGGTTGGCGAGCTGCGCCTGCGCGGAGGCATCGAGCGACGCGAGCGGCTCGTCGAGCACGATCACCGACGGGTCCGCGGCGAGCGCGCGCGCAATCGCGATCCGCTGCCGCTGGCCGCCCGAGAACTCGTGCGGATAGCGGCCGATCGCGTTCGACGGGAGGCCGACGACCTCGAGAATCTCGGCGACTCTGCCGCTCGGCTTGCTACCCCGCATCCCATCACCGACCTGGCTTCCAACGGTTCGTCGCGGATTGAGCGACGAGTACGGGCTCTGAAACACGAGCTGCAGCCGCACGAGCTCGGCGGGACGAATGCGACGCCCGAGCGGCGTCACCGGCCGGCCCTCGAACGTGACGGTGCCGCTCGATGCGGGCACGAGCCCGACCGCCGCGCGCGCGAGCGTCGACTTGCCGCAGCCCGACTCGCCGACCAGGCCCACCACCTGTCCGCGTGCGACCGCGATGCTCGCGCCCGCGACCGCACGCACGCGCCCGCCGCGGCCGTGGTAGTCGACAACGACGTCTTCGAGCTGCAACACCGTCATAAGTGCGAAAACGGGTCGGGTGGACAAGCAAGCAGCCGATCGCCGGCCGGAACGAGCGGCGGCACCTTCGTGCGGCACTCTGCGAGCAGGTACGCGCAACGCGGATGGAACGCGCACCCTGCCGGGATGCGACCGGGCGTGGGCGGCGCGCCCTTGATCGCGACGAGATCCTGCTCCTGCGGCGCCTCGGGATGGGGCAGCGCATCGAGCAGCGCACGCGTGTACGGATGCCGCGGTGTGCGCAGCACTTCCTCGCGCTCACCGGACTCGACGACGCGGCCCGCATAGAAGATCGAGACGCGGTCGGCGATCGACGAGAGCACGCCGAGGTCGTGGGTGATCAGCACGACCGCGAGCTCGTGCTCCGTGCGCAGCCGGTCGAGCAGGCGCAGGATGCCGGCCTGCACGGTGACGTCGAGCGCGGTGGTCGGCTCGTCGGCGATCAGCAGCCGCGGCCGGCACGCGAGCGCGATCGCGATCGCGATCCGCTGTCGCATCCCGCCGGAGAACTGGTGCGGAAAGCGGCGCAGCGCCGCGTGCGGGTCGGGGATGCGCACGTCGGTGAGCAGCTCGACGGCGCGCTCCTCGGCACGGCCGCGGTCGAGGCCGAGATGGAGGCGCACGTGCTCGGTCAGCTGCTTGCCGACCGACAGCATCGGATGCAGCGACGTGTACGGGTCCTGGAAGACCATCGCGATGTCGCGGCCCGAAATGCTGCGCAGGCGGCGACGGGGCATCGAGATCAGGTCGTCCTCGCCGAAGCGCGCGGAGCCCTCGACACTGGAGCCGTCCGGCAGGAGGCCCAGCAGCGCGAGCATCGAGACCGTCTTGCCGCTGCCGCTCTCGCCGGCGATCCCGAACACCTCCGCCGGCTGCACCTCGTAGTCGACGCCGTCGACGACCGTCACATCGCCTGCCGGCGTCGGCAGCCGCACGCGCAACCCCTCGACCGCCAGCGTGCTCACTTTTCGACGCGCCTTGCCGTGCGCGGGTCGAACAGGTCGCGCAACGAGTCGCCCAGGAAGTTGAACGCGAGCACGACAGTGAAGATCGCGAGGCCGGGGAACGTGCCGATCCACCAGTACTGGAAGTACTGCGTGCCCTCGGCGACCATCGACCCCCACTCCGCCTTCGGAGGCTGCGCGCCGAGGCCGAGGAACGACAGGCCGGAGAGCAGCAGGATCGCGTTCGCGAGATCGAGCGTCGCGAGCACGAAGATCGGGCCCGCGACGTTCGGCAGCACGTCGCGAAAGAGCGTGCGTCTGCTCGACGCCCCGAGCAGGCGCGCCGACTGCACGTACTCCGAGTCGCCGACCGACAGCACGAGCCCGCGTGCGACCCGCGCGTACGACGGCCACGCGACGACGACGATCGCGAGTGCGGCGTTGAAGAGCCCACGACCGAGCACGGCCGCAACGACCATCGCCAGGATGATCGGCGGGAACGCGAAGACGAGGTCGGCAAGGCGCATCAGGATCCCATCGGCGAAGCCGCGGAAGTAGCCGGCGATCGCACCGATGGTGCTGCCGATCGTCGCTGCGAGCACGACGAGCACAAGCGCGATCGGCAGCGTGACGCGCGAGCCTTCGATCACGCGGCTGAAGACGTCGCGACCGAGCTCGTCGGTCCCGAACAGGTGGTGCCAGGACGGCCCCTGCGTGATCGGGAAGTTCTGAGCGAGCGAATTGTCGGGCGCGATCAGCGGCGCGAAGATCGCGATCAGCACCCAGATCGCAGCGATCACGGCTCCCGCGATCGCGAGCGGCTGCCGCCAGGCCGGCGCGACGCGAACCCGCCACCGGAACCTGCGCGCCTCGAGCGTCGTCGCCGTCATGTGAGGCGGATCCGCGGGTCGATGACCCCGTAGAGCACGTCGACGATGAAGTTCACCGTCACGTAGACGACTGCGACGAAGATGCTCACGCCCGCGATCGCCGGCACGTCGAGGTTGACCGCAGCCTCGTAGGCGTACTGGCCGATGCCGGGCCAGGAGAAGATCTTCTCGACGAGCACCGCGCCCGTGAGCACGTTTGCGAACACGAGCCCGAGCACCGTCACGACCGACGGCAGCGCGGCGCGCAGGATGTAGCGGATGACGACGATCCGCCCGGGCAGGCCCTTCGCGCGCGCGGCGCGGACGTAGTCGTTGCCGATCACCTCGAGCACCGCCGAGCGCGTGAAGCGCGTCAGCAGGCTGACGTTGAACGCAGCGAGCACGAGCGCCGGCAGCAGCAGGTGGTGGAACGCCTGGCCAAACAGCCCGAACTGGCCGTGCAGGAGCGCGTCGATCGTGTAGAGGCCCGTGATGCTGCCCGGTGGCGTCACCCCCGGATCGAGGCGGCCCGCCCCCGGCACCCAGTTGAGCCGGTAGAAGAAGACGTAGAGGCCGACGAGCGCGATCCAGAACGTCGGCATCGAGATGCCGGCGAGCGACGTGACGCGCAACACGTGATCGGTCGGCTTGTTCCGGCGCAGCGCGGCGACCACGCCGAAGGCGATGCCGGCGATCGCCGCGAAGAGGACGGAGTAGAGCGCGAGCTCGGCCGTCGCCGGGATGAACGTGCCGAGGTCGTGCGTGACGGCGTCGTGCGTGAGGGACGACTGCCCGAGATCGCCGTGCAGCACATGGTCGAGGTAGAGCAGGTAGCGCTGCGGCAGCGGCTTGTCGAGTCCGTAGTGGTGCTTGAACGCCGCAACGGCCGCGGGATCGCCCGCCGCCTGCTCGCCGAGGTTTGTCGCGACGGCGTTCGACGGAACGAGCTGCGTGAGCACGAACGTGACCGCGGTGATGCCGACGAGCAGAAGGATCAGCGCTGCAAAGCGTCGCGCGACGAAGCGGACGAATCCGTGCGCGCGGCCGAGTCGGCGCGCGAGCGAGCCGGGCGCGCGAGTCTGCGAGATGGCCGGCGGGGCGGTCGTCACGAGACACCCGATCGTAGCTCTCGCACAACCTCGTTCAGGAGCAGGTCGAGGTCTCCCTGCGGCGTGCCGAACTCGACGCGGAAGGCGCCGGCGTCGATCAGTTGCCGGGCGTGCCTTGCGACTTCGCCCGGCGTGCCTGCGAGCACGAACTTCTCGAGCGGCGCCTTGCCATTTTCGACCGTCGGGTCGAGCCGGCCGACCACGTCGAGGTAGAGCTCGACTTCCTTCGCCGCGCGGGCGCGTGCAACGTCTCCGTCTGCGTCGACCACCGTTACTGCGCCGACGACGATGCGCGGGCCGTCGGGGCCGAGCCACTCGCGCATCTGTCGCACCATCTCCGGGTTCGCGGTGCCGCCGATCTTCACCTCGTCGGCGACCGTCGCGGCGTAGGCGGCGGCACGCGGGCGCCAGGTGCCGAGCATCAGGGGGACCTCTCGGCGCAGCGGTTCGTACGCGAGCCCGGAACCGGGCGCGAGCGTGAACCGTTCACCGGTGAAGCCGTTCGCGTCCTGCCCGAGCAGCCTTCGTACGACTTCGACGGCTTCGCGGAGGCGTGTGAGCGGCTTCTCCTCGTCAAGCCCAAGCTGGTCGAGCCACGCGCCGGCGACGAGCCCGACGTACGCGCGGCCGTTCGAGGCAAGGTCGAGCGCTGCGGTCTGCCCGGCGATCTCGACCGGATGCAGCGTCTGCGGGTTGAGCGCGGCGGGGCCGAGTCGTACGCGCTCGGTGACGCGCGCCATCGTCAGCAGCGGAAAGATCGCGGGCTGGAAGAACAGGTCGTGGAACACCGAGAGCACGTCGATGCCCGCGGCCTCCGCTTGCCGCGCGATCTGCTCGTAGCGCTCGACGGTCTTGTCGGACTGCAGCCCGAGGCCGAGCTCGAACGCCGTCAGGTGAGCTCCTCGGTCGTGAGCGTGCGCTCGCCGATCCGCTCGATGCGCATGATCACGCGCTCGTCCGGGTCGGGGCAGCAGACGAGGTTGTCCTGCTCGAGCCAGTCCTCGTCGGGCAGGCTGCGCTGCTTCGCCGGCAGGAGCGGCAGCACCGACTGGAGCGCGTAGAGGCAGAAGTGCTTCCCGTCCGGGATGCGAACGCGACTCGACTCGGTCAGCTCGAAGTAGTCGCCGACCGCGAGCCCGCACACCGAGCGTCCCTCGATGCGCTCGACGGTGACGCGGAGGTCGTAGAGCCGCATCTCGGTCATGGGCGCGAGACTAAAGGTGTCAGACACGATTGGTGTCTGACACCAGTTCCTAGACTCGGCGAGCCGTGTCCTCGAGGTTCAATTGCGACCTCCCGATGCCGCAGGCACCATTGAACGGTGGGAGCGAGGACGTAACGCTTGCGCTAACGATCCTCGGCGACATTCGGGCCACCGTCGACTTGATACTCATGGAGCTGCAAGATGGCGAAGAAGAGCAAGAGGACTCCTGAGGAGCAGCGTGCGTTCGACGAGCGCACTCGGATGATCGAGGAGTACCTGGAGAAACGGCGGCGCCGCGACGCAGAGCGCCGGGCCGCGTCCGAGCGGAGCCACTAGACGAGCTGCGGCTCGGGAACGAGCTCCCCCGCTGCGAAGCGGTCGAGCCCGAGCACATTGAGCACCGGATCGCACGTTCCCTCGACGGCGTCGGTAACGATGCGCGCCACTGCGGGCGCGATCATGAAGCCGTGGCCGCTGAAGCCGCACGCGACGTGCAGGCCGGGTGCGACCGGGCCGAGGATCGGCTGGTGATCCGGCGACACGTCGTAGACGCCGCGCACGAGCAGCGAAAACGACACGTGCTCGAGCCGGGGAACGAGCTGCTTGATGCCGTTCCGGATCGTCGCTCGCCAGTGCTTTTGCCCCGCGTCCGCGTCGCCGCGCGCTGACAGATCGCTCGCGAGCACGCGGCCATCGGCGAGCTGCTTCGCCGCAAACGCGAGCTCCGGCGCGACGACGAGCGGCTCGAGCAACCGATCCGCGATCGGGTCGCTGTAGAAGAGATAGCGATCCTCGGCGGCGAGCGGCACGTCGATCCCGAGCGGCGCGAGCAGCGCGCGCGTCTCTGTTCCCGCCGCGACGACGACCGCGTCCGCGCGCTCGCGTTCGCGGTCCAGGTCGGAGACATCGACAC
>Ga0070741_10019433_pt1 | contig 10841 bp, 9 predicted proteins | sample Coa_R1_4_FD_66440 | JGI IMG/M metagenome (GOLD analysis project Ga0070741, IMG submission 66440) | Surface soil microbial communities from Centralia Pennsylvania, which are recovering from an underground coalmine fire - Coalmine... | ecosystem: Environmental > Terrestrial > Soil > Unclassified ...
CTGCCCCATTTGGCGGAAGACTGCTGGGAGCGGCTTGGTTACAACACCCTGCTCGCCGATCAGCCCTGGCCGCAGGCCGAGCCGAGCTTGCTCGTTGACGATGTAATTACCATTGCCGTACAGGTGAATGGCAAGAGGCGCGATGAGCTTACGATCGCTCGCACCGCCACCAAGGCCGAAGTGGAAGCGGCGGCTCTCAAGCTCGAGACCGTCGCGCGCGCTTTGGAGGGACGGGCAGTGTCGAGGGTGATCGTGGTGCCGCAAAGGATCGTGAATGTCGTCGGCTGAGAACGGTCCGGCCCGCGCGAGACCCAGTCGCCGCAAGGTGGTGCGGGGGCTGGCGCTGCTGCTTGCCGCCGTCCCGCTGCCCCTGCTCGGCGCCTGCGGCAGCGGCGGCTTCCAGCCTCTCTATGCAACCACGCCTTCGGGCGTCGGCCTGCAGGAACGTCTGGCGCAACTCGACGTGGCGCCCATTCCCGGCCGCGTCGGCCAGCGCATCCGCAACGAGCTCATCTTCCAGGCCAGCGGCGGCGGCGAGCTGGCTCCGCCCACGCACCGGCTGGAGGTGTCGATCAACGAGTCGGTGCTCACCACGCTGGTCAAGATCGACGGCGACTCGCTGGGCCAGATCTACTCGCTGCAGGCCAACTTCAAGCTCATCAGCCTCAAGGACAAGAAGGTCGTGCTCACCGGCACCAGCCATGGCCGGGCCGGCTTCGAGCGCTTCCAGTCGGTCTACTCCAACGTCCGGGCCCGCGACGACGCCGAGAACCGCGCTGCCCGCACGGTCGCCGACGACCTCAAGACGCGGGTGGCGATCTACCTCTCCAACGCGGCGTGAGGTACATGTCATCCCGGAACTCGCGTCAGCGAGTGTCCGGGACCCATCGACGGCTTCATCTCCAGGCCCGGGTCCCGGCTCGCCGCGCTTTCGCGCTCCGGCCGGGATGAGAGCCGATGGTCGCCATCAAGTCCCACCAGGCCAACGCCTTCCTCGCCGCGGTCGAGCGCGTGCCGCCGGCCGTGCTGCTCTACGGCTCCGACGTCGGCTTGGTGAGCGAGCGGGCCGCGCTGCTGGCAAGGCGGCTTGCCGGGCGCGACGACCCGCCCGGCGAGATCATCAGGCTCGACGACGCCGTCCTGGAGGAGGACCCGGACCGTGTCTTCGTCGAGCTGCAGACGCTGCCCATGTTCGGCGGCCGCAAGGTGGTGCGCGCGACCGCCGGCCGGCGCATTACCGCCGCGCTGCTGGCGCCGCTGGTTGAGAGCGCAGGACTGGAGGCCTCCCTCATCGTCGAGGCCGGCAACCTGCGCCCCGACGATGCCCTGCGCGGCCTGTTCGAGAAGGCGCGCGGCGCCGCCGCGGTCGCCTGCTACCCCGACGAAGCCCGCGACCTCGAGGGCGTGGTGCGGGAGGTGCTGGCCGCCGCCAAGCTCGACATCGCGCCGGAAGCCAAGCGCCTGCTGCTCGCTAGGCTCGGCGCCGACCGCGCCCTGTCGCGCGCCGAGATCGAAAAGCTGGCGCTCTATGCGCACGGCAAGCGTGTCGTCGACGAGGCGGACGTCGAGGCCGCGGTCGGCGATGCGGCCGAGCTGGCCCTCGACCGCATCGTGCTGGCTGCCGCCGCCGGCGAGGCCGCCGCACTGGCCGAGCTCGACCGGAGCCTTTCGGCCGGCGAGAGCGCGCAGGCTGTGATTGCCGCCCTTCAGCGCCACTTCCTGCGGCTGCACCGCATGCGCAGCGCGCTGGACGCCGGCCGCCCCATGGACGACATCGTGCGCGCGCAGCGCCCGCCCTTGCACTTCAAGCAGCGTGATGCCATCGAGCAGCAGTGCCGCGCCTGGCCGGTGGCACGGCTCGGCTCGGCGCTGGCGCACATTGCCGAGGCTGCCAAGGCCGCCCGCCTCAACCCGGCCCTGGAAGCCACGCTGGCCGAGCGCCTGCTGCTCGACCTGCAGGCCCTGGCCAAGGGGCGGTGACGCAGCCGGGGTCGCTGCAACTCACGCCTCGCGCAGAGGCCGCCCTTCGGAGAGCAGCATGCGCCGCGTCGACGCGATGATCTCCCCGAGCTCCCGGTCGGCGGTCCGCTCGTCGGCCAGGGGCACGTAGCAGTCGCTGCGCAGCGACCAGTCGGGCTCGAACAGCGACGGCTCGGCGCAGTAGGCGGCGAGCACGTGCCGCTGCTCGATCAGGACCTTGCTGATCTGGTGGTCGATGTGGGCGTGAAGGGGCAGGAGGTGCCGCAACAGCGTCCAGCAGGCCCCGGGCGTGATCAGGTAGGCGAAGGTGCCGTTGAAGTAGTAGAGCCTCGCCAGGTGCGCACCGCCGGCTCTGTCGGCCAGCCCGGCCATCACGAGGCATCCGGGGAAGACCAGCGCAACCTCATTGGATAGCGCACCGATGACGCGGCGGAAACGGTCGGCATCGAATTGGGCCGTCGGCACGGCATCGTCCTCCAGAACGAGCAGCCGCGGCAGGCCGGTGTCGAGCATCCACCGCCATACGGCGAGGTGCGACAGGAAGCAGCCGACGGCCGGCGGCGTGAGCGTCAGGTGGCCGGGCGGCGCCCGCTCGGCGAGATCGGCGGGGGACCTGAGCAGGGCCGCGATCTGTCCATGCGGCACGCGCGCTCCCTCGATGGCCGGCGCGCGGATCAGCTTGTCGATCCCGACCGCCGCCATGCGCCGGGTGAGCAACTGCCAGCGGTCCGGACGGTGCCTCAGGTTGATGGCGACAACGGGCACATCGGCGCCGATGGCCTGCGCGCAATCGCCATCGAAGTCGATCTCCATCCTCGGCACGTGCCGCAACAGGGCATCGGCGGCGGCGCCGAGGCGCACCGTCGAGTCTTCGGCAACTGGCGAGAGAAGGCCGGCCGCGCGCATGGGCGCAGCAAAGCCTGCGTTTGTAACAGGCGTGCGAAGGCGACGGCTGCCTCACGCCACCGGCGCGGTCACCGGGACGGGCGTCGCGTAGCGGCGCGGCTCGGCGTCGAAGGCCAGCCGCAAGTCGCGGCCCATGTGCAGCAGGGCCCGCTCGGCCAGCGCCGTAATGGTGAGAAGCGGGTTGACGCCCAGCGAGCGCGGCATGACGCCGCCGTCGATCACGTAGAGCCCGTCGTGCACGTCGGTGGCATCGCGGCCGGGCGCGGCATCGAACACGCGGCACTTGTGATCGACCACGCCCTCGTGCCGGGAGCGGCCCATGCCGCAGCCGCCGAGCGGGTGCGCGGTCGCCGGCTGCGTGCCCATGATGGTGCCGGCGAGCGGATTCTTGACGTAGCTGCCGCCGACCTCGCGCACCAGTGCCTCCAGCGCCGCGTCGAGCCGCTTGTAGACGGGCTCGTCGCCGGCACCGGGCCAAACGAGCACGAGCCTGTCGTTCTCGAGCACCAGCCGGCCCGAGGCGCTGTCGTGCGACACGGCGAAGAAGGTCTGCAGCCTGGCGAACGGCCCCTTGTAGACGCCGGCGATGAGGCTCTTGAGCGCCCCCAGGATGCGGCCATTGGGGATGAACAGCGCCGGCAGGATCGGCGCCAGGGCGGAGGGCAGCGCGCCATCCTGGATGTTGAGGCTGTTTCCCAGCACCTCCTCGTCGACGATCTCGATCTGGCCCGACACGCACGCCCCGACGTCGACACCCTCCACTTTCGCCGGGTGGCCGAGGCCGATGGCATCGACGGGAAGCGCGGCTCCGTAGCCGAAGGCGATGATGTCGCCGTTGGCAGAGAAACCGCTGCCCAGCCGGTCCGACAGGGCGAGGCCGCGCTCGCGCGAGCGCAGCAGGATCTCCGCCGAGCCCAGGGTGCCGGCCGCCAGCACGACGACATCGGCCGCAATCGTTCCCCGCTCGCCGGCGCGGTCGAGCCGTTCGAAATGCACCCGCCACCCCTGCGCCCCGGCCGCCTCGACGTGGCCGACCTTGGCGTGGGTGAAGAGCTGGGCGCCGTGCCGCACCGCGTCGGGCAAATAGGTCAGCGCCACCGTGTTCTTGGCGCCGACATTGCAGCCGCCGCAGCAGTCGCCGCAGTACGTGCACGCCGGCTGCTCGACGCCGGCGGGATTGGTATTTCCTGCGAAGCTCACCACCACCGGGGACGCCACCGGCTCCCGGCCGATTGCCCGGCCGGCGTGGCGCAGCGCCTTGTACTTGGTGCGCTGCGCTGCCGCCGGGTCACGCGCCGGCCGCAGCCATCGCTCGGCTCTGGCAAAACCTTCCTCCAGCAGCCCGTCGCCCGCCACCGCGCTCGGCCACACGGGGTCGCGGAACATGCGATCATCCGGCCGCAGGGCTACGCCGGCATTGACGAGCGACCCGCCGCCGAGCCCGCAGCCGACCAGCACGTGCATGTCCTCGCCGAAGCGCACGTCGTAGAGGCCGGTGGGCGAGCCGATGGAGATGCGCTTTCCCGTCACCTGCATCTCGTTCCGCAAGTCGGGAAAGCGGGAGGGGAACTCGCCGGTGATGAACTCGCGCCCGCGCTCCAGCACGGCGACGCGCTTGCCGGCGCGGGCGAGCCGCGAGGCGGCCACGCCGCCGCCGTAACCGGAGCCGACCACCACCACGTCGTAGCGCGGGGAGAGCTGATCGATGGAGCGGGCGAGACGCGTCATGCGCTGGTCCGGTCAGCCGAGGCCGATGCGGCGAGCAACCTTGCGGAAGCGTTCCTCGGCATCCGGCGCGAAGCGGAACGCGGCGAGGAAGTCGCCGACGCGGTAGTGCGGCAGTTGGCGGTGGATGGCGGCAACCGCCGCGCGCGCCTCCTCGCTGCGGTCGGCCAGCGCAATGCAGAGGGCGGCGATGGCGCGGATGTGGGCGTGTGCGTTGGGGCGCGCCGCTGCCCTTGCGGCCCAGTCGGCGGCCTCCTCGTATCTGCCGAGCCGCACCAGGGCCATGGCGCGGGCGCCCAGCATGGCAAACAGCATCGGGTCGAACGGGCTCAGCTGCCGCGAGTGATCCGAGAACTCGACGGCGGCCCGGGCATCGCCGCCCTGCGAATGCACGAACGCCAGGGCATAGTGGCCCTGGGCGAAGTTGGGGCTCAGGTCCACCGCCCGCTCCAGCTCGGCCACCGACTGGTCCTGCCGGCCGAGCAGCCACAGCGCACGGCCCATCGCCCAGTGCGCCGCCGGGTCGCGGTCGTCCACCATCAGGCTCTGCCCGGCGACCTCGAATGCCCGCTCGGCCTCCGTTTCGCGCCCTGCCCAGCCCTGGAACGCATTCTGCCAGTGGGTGAACGAGAGGCCCGCATAGGCGCGCGCGAAGGTGGGATCGAGGCGCACCGCCGTCTCGAAGAACTGCTGGGCGCGCGCATTGTCCTCCTTGTTGAAACGGTACATGTGCCACAGGCCGCGGTGGTGCGCCTCCCAGGCATCGAGCGAGCTCGGCGGCTTCAGGATGGCGCGGTTGCGCTCCAGCGTCTCGATCTCGGTGGCGATCGAGGCGACGATGCGGTTGCCGATCTCGTCGAGCACCTGGAAGGCGTCGTCCACCTTCTGGTCGAACACCTCGGTCCAGACGATGCGGGCCGTGCGCGTCTCGGCCAGCTCCACTCTCACGTTGAGCCGATTGCCGTGCCGGCGCAGGGCGCCGCTGACGATGTAGTCGACATTGAGGATGCGGCCCGCCTCCTCCGGTCCGACCCGTCGCTCGGCGAGCGCGAACACCGTGCCCTGGGCGATGACGAACAGGCTGCGCAGCTTGGCGAGCCTGGTGATGACGTCGTAGGCGAGGTTGCCCGCGAGCCCGCCGATCATGGCTGCCGGCGTCATCTCGGCGAACGGCATCACGGCGATGGAGGCGCGGCGCGGCCGGCCCGTCGGGCTGTCCGCAACGACCTCCTCGCCTCTTGCCCCCTGCGCGGCGGTGATCGTCTGGACCCGCGGCATGCTCTCCGCTCGAGCCCGCGCCGACCGCCAGGCCTCGCGCAGCGGCGTGGGGTCGAGTCCGTCGGCCTCGAACAGCGCTATCGCCGCCGCCAGGTGCTCGTCCCCCTCGCGCACGCGGGAGCGCCGCGCCAGGGCGGCGAGCAGCCGCTCGTGTGCGCGCAGGTCGAACGGGGCGAGCTCCACCCATTTCTCGAGGTAGCTCACGGCCTCTTCGCCGCCGGCGTCGGCGGCCAGATGCTCCAGCACGGCCACCTGGCAGCCGCGGAACCGGCGCCGCTGCGCGGTCAGCCACGTGCCGAAGGCCGGGCTGCGATCGATCTGCAGGCCGTCGAGGAGCTCGCCACCGAACAGCTCCGCCAGCGTCCGCAGCCGCTCCGGCGCGAGGCCGGCGATACCCTGCTGGGCCGCCTCGGTGATCTCGAGCGCATCGACGGCAGCATCAGCGAGGTCCAACCGCACACTGTCGCCGCGCACCTCGACCCTGTGCCGGTCCGGCCCGTCGACCATGCCCCTGAGCTTGCTCAGGCACCAGCGCAGCTCTCCGCGCGGATCGTTGGGCACATCCCACAGAAGCTCGCACAGGTGGCTGCGCGAAACGGGGGCCGGCGCCAGCGCCAGGTAGCCCATGAGCGCGCGCACCTTGCGCGAAGCCGGCAGCTTCACGGCCTCACCCTCGCGCTGGACCGCCAGGGGCCCCAGCAGCCGCACCTCGAGCGGAGCGGGCCCGCGCGCGCGGGCGGATCGGACCGATTCCACGGGCTTTTCCATGGCGGCTACCACGCTCGTCTCCACGCGCGGCTGTTAGTACCTGCTGCACACAGCCGTGGTGCCGCGGGGAACATCCCGCCCTGCGGGCCATGCAGACTACCAGCTTTGCCAACGGAGAACAAAATGGTTACGGCAGTTGCGATTCTCACCCAGGTCCCACAGTCTCCCCAGGTCGACCTCGACGCGCTCAAGGCACGCCAGCATGGCGCCTGGTCGTCCGGCGACTACGCTGTGGTCGGCACCACCCTGCAGATCGTCGGCGAGGCGCTGTGCGAGGCGCTCGATGTCCGCTCGGGGCAGAAGGTGCTCGACGTAGCTGCCGGCAACGGCAACTTCACGCTCGCCGCGGCACGGCGCTGGTGCGACGTCGTCTCGACCGACTACGTTCCGAGCCTGCTCGAGCGCGGCCGCGTCCGAGCCGCTGCCGACGGCCTCTCCGTCGAGTTCAGGGAGGCGGATGCCGAGGCGCTGCCCTTCCCCGATGCGTCCTTCGACGCGGTGGCCTCGACCTTCGGCGTCATGTTCACCCCCAACCAGGAGAAGGCCGCCTCCGAGCTCATGCGCGTGTGCAGGCCGGGCGGCAAGATCGGGCTCGCCAACTGGACGCCCGAAGGCTTCATCGGCCAGCTGTTCAAGACGCTCGGCAAATATCTGCCGCCGCCCGCCGGCGTGAAGTCGCCGGCGCTGTGGGGCACCCGTGCCCGACTGTCGGAGCTGTTCGGCGCCGAGGCCTCCGGCATCAGGGCCGAGAGCCGCAACTTCGTTTTCCGCTACCGCTCGCCGCAGCACTTCCTGGACGTCTTCAGGACCTACTACGGCCCGATGCTCAAGGCCTTCGCCGCGCTCGATGCAGCCGGCAAGCAAGGGCTCGAGACCGATCTTCTCGCTCTCATCGGGGCGACGAACCGGGCGGGCGACGGCACGGTGGTGTTGCCGAGCGAGTTCCTGGAAATCGTCATCACCAAGCGCTGAAGCCGGCCCGCGCGGGCCTCCTTCGACCGCTCGACTGGAGAAAACGGCCCATGAGGCTCGCGTGCTCCACTGTTGTCCGCCTGGTGGCATTCGTGATCGCGATGGCGGTCATCGTCATCGGCCTCACCCAACCTCACGCCGCCGGGACGCCGCATCACCCCTCCTCGCGGGTGATGGCGCAAGACGGCGCGTTCCTGACGGAGGCCCGATGATCGACGACCCGGCAGGAGCGGTCGACTACGAGGAGGCGGGCGCCGGCCCGACTGTCGTGCTGGTGCCCGGATCGTGCAGCACGACCGCCGCCTGGCGGCCGGTGATTGCCGGCTTCGAAGGCCGTTTCCGCTGCGTGTCGACCAGCCTGCTCGGGTATGGCGGAACGGCCGAGCGGCGCACGGCTGCCGATCCCTCCATCGCCTACGAGGCCGAGGCGGTGGAGGCGGTCGTTCGCCACGCCGCCGGCGGTCCGGCGCATCTCGTGGGCCACTCGTTCGGCGGCCTCGTGGCGCTTGCCGTTGCGCTCCGCCGCAGGGTGCCACTGGCGAGCCTCGCAATCCTCGAGGCTCCGGCGCCCGAGCTCCTGCGCGCCTGCGGCGAGCTCCACCACTACCGCGCGTTCCGCGACATGACCGACGGCTACTTCGCGGCCTTCCATCGCGGTGACCGCGACGCCATTGCCGCCATGATCGATTTCTACGGCGGACCGGGCACCTTCGCCTCCTGGCCGGCGCGGGTGCGCGGCTATGCGGTCGAGACCACGGCCGTCAACATCCTCGACTGGGCGGGTGCCTTCGCCTACCCGCTGTCTCCGGCACACCTGGCCGGCGTTTCCATCCCCGTGCTGGTCGTGCGCGGCGGGGCAAGCCACCCGGCGGTGCAGCGCGCCAACGAGCTCCTGAGCCTGCACATGCCCGCGGCCGCGCTCGTCACCCTGGCAGGGGCCGCGCACTTCATGATCTCCACCCACGCCTACGGGGTGGCGGCGGCCATCGCGGCCCATGTGGTGCAGGCAGCGCAGATTCCAGGGGACGGGAGGCTCGCCTGCAGCGCATGACCCCTCGTCAGCGGTACCGGCTGCGGCCGCCTCCCCGCGTGAAGGTGTAGACGGTGCGGTAGAAGAGTTGCTCGGCGGTCATGGCGGGCGGCGGCGTCGGAAACCGTGTCTTCTGCAATGCCGCTACCGCCAGCTCGTCCACCTTCGGGTTGCCGCTCGACCTGCTGACGCCCACCGACGCGAGGGTGCCGTCCGGCCCGATCCTGAATTCCACCTCGACGGCGCCCGTCTCGTAGACCGTCTTGGGCTTCGTCCTGCTGAGCACCATCGCCACCTGGCGGCTGTAGTCGCGCGCGATGCCGGCGCTGGCTCCGGCGGGGGCGCTCTGCGGGGGAGTGTCGGCCTCGCCGCGCGCGCTGACGCCTCCGGCGGACGGAGCGGACGCTTCCTGCTTCCTCCGCTCCGGCTCGGCGGGTGCCTGCGCGACCGCCTCCACGGGGGGAACGGGCGCGGCCGCGGGCGCCTCCGTCTTCTCCTCCCGCTTCTCGGCATCGTCGCCCGGCGTGGCTTCGCGCGCGGGAGGCAATGGCGCGGCGCCGTCCGTTTCATCGACGCGCGCCAACTCCGCTGCCGTTACATTCGGCTGCGCCACCGCCGTCTCGCGTGACTCGTGTGCCTGCGAGCTGACGATGGTCACGCTGATGGCGTCGGCGAGCTGCCCGCCGCCGCCGTCCATGTCGTATGCCGGAGCAAGCAGGAGGGCGTAGAGGAGCGCCGCGTGGGCCGCGAGCGCGGCCATCCACCCCATCAGCTGCGCCGGACGCTGTGCTGCCGGCGTGCCGCCCGGGCGAGGCGCGTCTGCTGCTGGAAGCTCGAGGTGGACCGGGGGCGGCGGCAGCCGGGCCGCGTTCGGGGCGTCCGCGGCGGGAGTGGCCGCAGGGCGAGGCTCCGCCGCCCCCGCACTCCTCGATGCCACCCGCAATGCTGCCCCCCTGTTCATGCGTTACACTGTAACATGCCAGACACGCTTCAGGACAAGTAGGGCACCCAGCGATTGGGCCCGCTTGTGGCGGTCGCTCCGGCCCGCTAGTTGTTACGTTATACAGTTACATTAAGAGTTCCCCAATGGCCGATCCTCGTTGCAGCCCGCAGTGGTGGAGCTCCGCCATCGCCGCCTTCGCGTTGGCCGCCGGCACGCTTCCCGGCATTGAATCACGGGCGCAGACGCAGCTGCCGGGCGTCGTCGTGATCACCACGCCCAGCCCCGTCGCACCCTCGAGGCCCGCCACCCCGCCTGAGACCCAGGCACCGCCCGCTCTCACGGCGCCGACGCCTGCCCTCCCCGAGGACGCGTTCGTTGCCGTGACCGTCGTGCCCTCGCCCGAGATCGCTGCCGCCGGCGGGCAGAACCTGGGTGACTCCCTGCAATTCAAGCCCGGCATCACCGGCTCCAACTTCGCACCAGGCGCCAACCGCCCCGTCATCCGCGGCCTCGACAACTACCGCGTGCGCATGCAGGAGAACGGCATCGGCGCGCACGACGTGTCGGCGCTGAGCGAGGACCACGCCGTGCCGATCGATCCGTTCGCGGCCGATCAGATCGAGGTGGTGCGCGGCCCCGCCACTCTGCGCTACGGCTCGCAGGCCATCGGCGGCGTCGTCAATGCCGTCAACGACCGCATTCCCGAACTCATCCCGCCGCGGGGCTTCAGCGCACAGGTCAAGGGCGGCCTCGCCTCCGTCGACGACAGCGCCGACGCTGCCTTCAAGGTCACCGCCGGCGCTGGCGGCTTCGCGGTCCACGCCGACGCCATCCGGCACCGGGCGGAGGACTACGATACCCCTGCGGGTCGGCAGTTCAACTCGTTCACCGACAGCGAGGGCTTCGCGGTCGGCGCCTCGCACGTGTGGCGGGACGGCTTCATCGGCTTGGCCTACGTGAACATCGCCAGTCTCTACGGCATCCCCGGCAACGAGGCGGTCATCGAGAGGACGCGCATCGACATGCACCAGGACAAGATCATGTCCAAGGGCGAGTGGCGCGTGCGCGACCATGGCGTCGAGGCGATCCGCTATTGGTTCGGCGCTTCCAGCTACGCGCACGACGAGATCGGCTTGGCGACCGGTTCGGCCGAGGTCGGGTCGCGGTTCGCCAACGAGGAGCAGGAAGGCCGCATCGAGCTCCAGCATCTGCCGGTGCGCACGGGCCTCGGCGAGCTGC
>Ga0070741_10019434_pt1 | contig 10841 bp, 10 predicted proteins | sample Coa_R1_4_FD_66440 | JGI IMG/M metagenome (GOLD analysis project Ga0070741, IMG submission 66440) | Surface soil microbial communities from Centralia Pennsylvania, which are recovering from an underground coalmine fire - Coalmine... | ecosystem: Environmental > Terrestrial > Soil > Unclassified ...
GGCAGGATCGCCGCCGTGAACCCCCACAGGTTCATCGACACCGGCTCGTCGCCGGTCATCGCCTGCGCCTCGGAGTCGGCGGCGCCGACCGGCCGCCACGTCAGGCGCCGCCCCTCGCCGTCGGCGCCGTGGACGTGGACCGCGCCTTCGACGACGCCGGTCAGGCGGCCGTCGTCGGCGATGCGGCACAGAGCGCGGTTGACGGGCCGCTCGCCGAGCAGCGTGTGGGCCAGGCGGTAGGCGACGAGGGCGTGCCCGCCGCCGGCGGTGAGATGGCCGGCCAGCTGCCCGAACGCCGCCGCGCCGTAGAGGTCGTCGGCGTTGGCCACGCCGAACGGCCCGGCGCCGATGGCCGGCGCCGCGGCCACGAGGGCGTGGGCGGTGCCGAGCGGCTTGGCCCGCCCGCCGGCCAGCGCGGCCTGCGCCGCCGGCTCGAGGTCCTGGCGGACGTACTCCGGGCGGAGGTCGCCGGGCCAGTGACCGGCCACGTGCTCCTGCACCGCGTCGATGATCTCGCCCCGCACGATGAGCACGAGCCGGCCGAACCCGGCGGCGACCGCGTCCCGGGCGGCGTAGTCGATCAGCGCCGAACCTCCCGGCCCGATGGGGGCGATCTGCTTGGGCCCCCCGAAGCGGGAGCCCATCCCCGCCGCCAGCAGCACGAGCGTCGGCGCCGTCACGGCCGGGCAGCGTAGCCCCGCCCGGTAGCCTCCCGGCCGGTAGCCTCCCGGTCGTGGCCGAAGACCGGAAGCCGCCCAAGGTCAGCTGGGAGTCGTGGGTCGAGCGCAAGATCCGGGAGAGCATCGAGCGGGGGGAGTTCGACAACCTCCCGGGCCAGGGGAAGCCGCTCCCCGACCTCGCCCGTCCCTACGACGAGCTGTGGTGGCTGCGCAAGAAGCTGCGGGAGGAGAACTTCTCGATCGAGCCGCCGCTGCTGGTGCTGCGCCGGGAGCTCGACGAAACGCAGGCCCGGATCGCCGCCGCCACCGACGAGGCCGAGGTGCGCCGGCTGGTGGCGGCGGTCAACGAACGGATCGTCTACGTCAATTCCCACACCACGTCGGGGCCGCCGACGGATCTGATGCCGCTGTCGGCCGACCGGGTCGTCGACGAGTGGCGCCGGCGGCGCTCCGGCTCTACGCCGGCGGACGGGTCTGCGGCCGGATCCGCAGGGTGACGTCGAGGGCTTCGACGGTGACGGCGAACTGGCTGCGCCCGTCGGGCCCGATGGTCACCCGCCGCGTGGCGCGGTCGTAGGCCAGCCGGCCGAACTCGAACCACCGCGTGCGGGCCGGGCCGTCGATGGCGAACTCCCCGACCCGGCGCACCATGAGCTCCCCGGCGGCGACCCGGGCCGAGGGCGACCGCCGGTCGACCTTCTCCAGCAGCGGGACGTGGAGCGTGCCCGACTGGTCGTCGAGGGCCACGGCCCGCACGTCGCACGTCCAGCCCCGGGCCCGGCGCACGATGGCCGACAGGCCGCGGACGGTCGTGGCGTGGACGGCGCCGGCCGAACCGGCCCGGCGCCCTCCGTCGGCGCGTTCGATGTGAGTCCCCCGGCGATCCATCCCTTGAGAATTCGGCGGCCGGGTGCCGGCGCCCTTGTGGAAGGGGCATGCGGCGCGATTCGGCCCGGGCCCCCCGGGCCGCGGCCTCAGTCGCCCGGGATCGGCACCGGGAGCGGCTGGCCGGGCGGTCGGGGCGGCGGCCGGGACGGGGACCGCGAGGGCGGCGGCGAGGTCGTGGTGGTCGACGAGGACGGCGCCGCGTCGCGCCCGCCGGGCGGTGCCGCCTGCGCCGGCGGCGGCGAGGTCGACGGCTCGGAGGTCGGCGGCGGCGCCGCCGGAGCCGAGGCCCTCGGACGCGGTGCCGGTGTCCAGAGCGGATCGTCGGGTGGGAGGTCGTCGGCCGTGCGGGCCGGCGGGATGTCGAAGCCCTGCCGCTCGGTGAGGTGCTGCTCGGCCACGACCCGGGCCCGGGCCTCGAGCTGGGCCCGGCTCGGCAGCGGCGCGGCCTCGGAGAACGGCAGCGGCGGGACGTCCTGCAGTGCCTCGGACATGAAGTCGTGCCAGATCATCGAGGGCAGGCTGCCGCCGACGACGTGGTCGACGCCGTGGATGTTGGCCATCGGGACGTTGGCCCGGGGGTAGCCCATCCACACCGCCGTCGACAGCGTCGGCGTGTAACCGACGAACCAGGCGTTCTCGAAGTTCTCCGACGTGCCGGTCTTGCCCGCCGCGGGGCGGCCGATGTCGGCCCGGCGTCCGGTGCCCTTGGCGATGACGCCCTCCAGCACGGCGGTGACGTTGTCGGCCACCGCCTCCGACAGCACCCGCTGCCCGGCCGGTGCGCGGTTGTCCTCCACCGTGTCGCCCTTGGCGCCGAGGATCCGCACCACCGGCGTCGGCTCGACGCGCAGCCCGTGGTCGGCGAACACGCCGTAGGCCGACGCCATCTCCAACGGCGAGACCTCCTGCGTCCCGATGGCCAGCACGCCGTAGAGCTTGTGGCTGAGGTCGATCCCCTTGATGCCCATCCGCAGGGCCAGCTCCGCCGTCGGCCGCACGCCGACGTCGGCGATCAGCTGGGCGAAGACCGTGTTGATCGACTTCTGCGTGGCCGTGCGGAGGTCGACCGAGCCGTAGGACTGGCCGCCGTAGTTGTGGACGGGCTTGTCGAACCCCCGGGGCTGCACCGCCGAGGGCCCCCGGTAGCGCTTGTCGGGCGTGAACCCCGACTCGAAGGCCTTGGCCAGCACGAAGGGCTTGAACGACGAGCCGGCCTGGCGGCCCGAGCCGCCGCCGAGGCGGCCGAGGGCCAGGTTCACCTGGGAGGAATCCCAGTTGCGGCCACCGACCAGGGCCCGGACGAAGCCAGTCTGCGGCTCGACGGCCACCAGCGCCGCTTCGGGGTCCTTGGCGTTGTCGAGGCGGGCGACGGCGGCGTCGGCGGCGTCCTGCAGGCGGGGGTCGAGCGTCGTCTCGATCCGGAGACTGCCGCCGTAGATCTGTTGCGGCGTATAGCCCTTCACGTTGAGCAGGTAGGCGCGGAGGTAGTCCAGGAAAAAGGGGAAGCGCGTCTCCGGCCGGGGCGGCGGGTGTACGACGGGGCGCTGTGCCCGGGCGGCGGCCAGTTCGTCAGGCGTGGCCATGCGGTAGCGGGCCAGCAGGTCGAGCACCACGAGGCGGCGGTGTTCGGCCAGCTCCGGGTTGGCCCGCGGTGAGTAGACGCTCGGGGCCGGGATGACGCCGGCCAGCAGCGCCGCTTCCGACAGGCTGAGCTCCCGGGCCGGCTTGCGGAAGTAGGACTGGCTGGCCGCCTCGACGCCGAAGGTCGACTCGCCCAGGTAGACGGTGTTGAGGTATCGGGCCAGGATCTCGTCCTTGGAGTAGACCCGTTCGGCCTGCACGGCCAGCACCGCTTCCTTGGCCTTGCGGGCGACGGTCCTCTCGCTGCCGGTGTAAAGATTGCGGATCAGCTGCTGGGTGATCGTGGAGGCGCCCTGCACCGCATGGCCGGCCCGCCAGTCGGCCTGTGCGGCCCGCAGGATCCCCTGCCAGTCGACGCCCCGGTGGTGGAAGAAGCGGTGGTCCTCGGCCGCCACCACCGCCCGCCGGACGGTGTCGGGGATATCTTTGGCCGAGATCTCCACCTGGGTCTCGGCGCCCTTGAACTCGCCGATCGGCGTGCCGTCGAGGGCGTAGACCGTCGAGGCCTGCGCCGCCGGCTGGGGCCGTTCCTCGGGGAGGTTGACCGGGAGGGGGAGGAGCACGTAGGTGGCCACCGCGGTGACGGCGGCCACGAGGGCCACCACCACGACGACGACGGTCGTGACGCTCAGCCGCAGGACGGCCCGCAGGGTGCCGAGCACCGCCCGCTTGGGAGTCAGTCTCGGCCGGCCGAGGCGGCGGGCGATCGGCGGCGCGCCGGTGGCGGTGGCCGCGCCGGTCGGAGGCAAGGCGAGTTCGGCGTTGGTCGCCGACAACCCCTTCCTCCCCCGGGAAAGGACGCTCATGCTGTCGCCGGGCCCCAGCCTGCGTTCGCAGCCCTCCCTCCGTTCTCAAGAGTCCCATATCGCCGGGGCTTCGTAAATGGATAGGGCAGGACGCGGGCCCTACGGTGGGGAACTGTGAAATCCCTCGCACACACCATGAGAGCCGCGGTGCTCACCGGGCTGATCGTGCTGGCGCTGCCCGCCGTCGGCCGCGCCGGGGCCGACCCCAGCACCGTCGAACTCACGATGTCGAACTTCCACTATTGCGCCGGCCAGTCGTGCTCGCCCGCCGACCAGGGGTACGTCCGGTCGAAGAACGGTCCGGTGGCTGGCACCGACAACCCCTCGGCCGTCGTCGACGTCCCCGAGGGGGCCGTCGTCCACTGGACCTACCTCGACGTCGGCCCGGGCTCCTGCGACTTCTTCCAGCAGTGCCCCGGCCACAACGTCCGCATCGAGGACGGTTCGGAGAAGGGCGTCGGTGTCGGCTTCGCCAAGGCCCGCAGCGGCGCCGGCGTCATCACCGCCACCATCAACCAGCCGGTGGGCACGCTCGTCCGCTACTTCTGCAGCGTGAACGACCACTACCGGCTGGGGATGACCGGCCTGCTGCGGGTCGTTCCCGCCGGGGGCGGCAAGGCGGGCTGACCCGGAACCCGATCGCTTGCCGGGCAATCGAGTTCACTTGCGAAACTGACTTCGGCTAGAGTCGCCGACATGCGGGTGGCGGTCGGGGTGGCGGCGGTGCTCACAGCGGAGGACGTCGACTTCGTGGTCGAGGCCGACCGCCTGGGGGCGCACTCGGTGTGGGCGCCCGAGGCCTGGGGGCAGGACGCCCTCACGCCGCTGGCCTACCTGGCGGCGCGGACCGAGCGCATCCGGCTGGGTTCCGGGATCGTCCAGCTCGGCGCCCGGACGCCGGCGAACCTCGCCATGTCGGCGCTGTCCCTCCAGGCCCTGTCGGGCAACCGGTTCCTGCTCGGGGTGGGTACCAGCGGGCCGCAGGTCATGGAGGGCTGGCACGGTGTGCGGTTCTCCTCGCCGCTGGCCGCCACCCGGGAGACGGTCGACATCGTCCGCCAGGTGGCGGCCGGGGAGCGGCTCGAGTACCACGGCCGGGTCTACGACCTGCCGCTGCCCGGGGGGCCGGGCCGGGCGATCCGGTCCATGCTGGCGCCGGCGCCCGTCCCGATCTACATCGCCGCCCTGGGGCCGAAGAACCTGGCCCTGACCGGCGAGATCGCCGACGGCTGGATCGGCAACGCCTTCCTGCCGGAACACGCTGCCGAGGCGTTCCTCGGCTTCCTGGAGTCGGGTGTCGCCGCCGCCGGCGGCGGGCGGTCGCTGGCCGATCTCGACCTGCTCATCCCGGTGGCGGTGGAGTTCACCGACGACGTCGACGAGGCCGCCGCCCGCCACGCCCGGGGCTACGCCTTCACCATCGGCGCCATGGGAGGCAAGGAGACGAACTTCTACAACGCCGCCTTCGCCCGGCAGGGCTTCGCCGACGACGTCGCCGCCGTGCAGGCCCTCTGGCTCGACGGCCGCCGCGAGGAGGCCGCCGGGCGGGTGCCGCTGGAAATCGGCCTCAAGACCAACCTGCTGGGGACGGCGGCGATGGTGAAGGACCGGCTCCGCCTCTACCGGGCGGCGGGCGTCACCACGCTGCAGGCCAAGCTGGCCGGCGACGTCCGGGCCAAGCTCGACACGCTCGCGCTGCTCATCGATCTCGTCCACGAAGTCAACAAGGAGGAACCGTGACCTGGTCCGCCGTCCCCCGCACCGTCGACCGCCTGGTCGTCGACGTCAACGCCCCCTTCGAGGAATTCCGGGCCCGCTACGAGGCCGCCGTCCCGGCCTACGACCTCGCCACGCTGGCCGGCTTCAAGGACTGGAGCGACGTGCAGGCCGACGCCGACCGGGCCGCCCCCAACGGGTTCCTGCGCTACGGCACCATCGACGCCGGCCCGCTCTTCGCCATCGCCGGCCACAAGGCCCGCTCGGTCGTGTACCTGATGGGCAACCACACCGTCGCCGAGACGATGTACGGGCTCGACGCGGGCATCATGCTCTACGCGCCCCTGCGCACCGTCCTCTACGAGGACGCCAACGGCGAGGCGCACTTCGCCATCGACCGGCCGAGCCAGCAGTTCGCCAGCTTCGGCGATCCCGACATCGCCGCCACCGGCCGCCTCCTCGACGCCAAGCTCGCCGCCCTGCTCGATGCGCTCGGCGTCGCCGTCCCCGACGGCCTGACCTGACACGAACGCGGTCGGCATCCCGCAATCCGGAGATGTGCGGTGGTTGACCGGACATGTTCCGGCTAACCGCTGCACATCTCCGCCGCAGTGGGCCTCGGGCTCGCTCAGCGCGCTGATCGGCGCCGGCGAAGCGTCCACCAGCCTGCACCGCTGGCGGCGATGACGACGGCGGCGGCGCCGAGCCCGAGAGCGGCGGCCGAGCCGCGGCCGGAGCCGCCGCTCCCGCCGGAGCCCGGGCCGGCGGCCACGCCGTTGGCCACCTCGGTGGAAGGCGTCGTCCCGGCCGGTGCGGGGGTCGAACCGGCCGGGACGGCGTGGTCGGCGGTGGTGTCGGTCGGCGCCGGAGCGGGGGGAGCGGTGGTGGTGGTGGAAGCGGCGGTGGCCCGGGTGGTGGACGTTGCCGCCGGCCGCGTGGTCGTGGTGGTGCGGTGAGCCGTCGTGGCCGTCGTCGCCGGAGCCGACGTCGTGGACGGGCCGGGAGCGGCGGTCGTGGTCGTCGTCGGCGCGGCCGTCGTCGTCGTGGTCGGGGCGGCGGTCGTGGTGGTCGTCGGCGGCGGCGGAGGAGCCGCTGCGGCGTCGACCTTGATGGTCGCCGTCATGCTGGGGTGGATCGCACAGTGGTAGGTGTACGTGTTGGCCTGGTTGAAGGTGAACGAGAACGTCTTGCCCGGGGCGATCGTCGGGGAGGAGAAGGTCTTGCCGTCATCGGCGGTGACGGTGTGGGCCGTCTGATCGGCGGCGTTGGTCCACTGCACCGTCGTCCCGACGGAGATCTCCAGGAAGTTCGGCGAGAAGCTGAAGTTCTGGATCGTCACGGGGGACGGGTCGGCGCTCGCCGCCGAGGCGGGCATTGCCATCGCCGGCAGCAGCACCAGGCCCGCCACCGCCGTCGCTCCCAGGGCCGCCACGGCCCGTCCGAAGGATCGAGCCCGCTCTGCACCGTTCGTCGTTGTCGCTCGCATGCCGGTCCTACGGCGATTCGGCCCGGGGAGATTGCGCCGTCACCGAACTGTCACATCGCCGCCGGCACATTCGGCCGGCGAGGAGATCAGTGGAGCGCGGCGGTGGCGACCGTATTCCCCGACGAGTCGAGCATCCGGGCCGTCTTCACGTGGCCGGGATCGACGTCGACGCGCTCGCCCCAGGCGCCGTGGCCGTTGGTGGCCCACAGCTTGCCGATGGGAACGGTGCGGCCGGCGTCGGTGTCGATCACGCACTGGTACACGCCGTTGGGCAGCGCGCCGTCGAGGCGCATGAAGATCCAGGCCGGCGGACCGAGGTAGGTGGAGACGTCGCCGATGTCGGAGCCGGTGGCCGAGACGAGCTGCACCGTTCGGAACTCCGGGCCGGCGGCCTCCGGCGAACCGGACCGGCCGAACTGCGCCCCGGCCACCCCGCCGAGGACCAGCAGCACCACCGCCGCCGCCGCAGCGGCGAAGACCCGGAGCCGGACCTGGCGCCGCGTCGCCGCCGACCCCCACGCCGAGCCCCGCCGCGCCGCAGCCCGCGGCGCCCGCACCCGGTCGAGGACGCGGTCCTGGAAACCGACCGGCGGGGTCGCCACCGGCCCGGCCAGCAGGAGCGCGTCGGCCGTCTCCGACAGCTCGTCGAGGAGCTGGCGGCAGGCCGGGCACTCCTCCAGGTGGTGGAGCAGCGGCGTACGCCGGTCCCCGGGGAGGACGTCGAGCGCCAGCTCGTCGAGCATCGATACGGCTTCGGCGCAGTCCACCGTCACTCCTCCCCAGCCGGGGTCGTGAGCAGGGCCCGGACCCGCCGCAGTCCGAGGCGGATCCGGGTCTTGGCCGTGCCGAGGGGGATGGCCTCCGAGCGGGAGATCTCCTCCGCCGTCCGGCCGTAGAACGCCGCCAGCAACAGCGCCCGGGACTGTTCCTCGGGCAGGCGCCGCAAGGCCCGGCGGACGGCGGTGGCGGCGTGCGAGATGAGAGCGGCGTCCTCCACCGACTCGTCGCTGGGCGGCGCCACCGCCGCCAGCACGTCGGGGTCCATCACGTCGGCCCGCCGCAGCCGGAGGGCGTCGATGGCCAGGTTCCGGGTGATCCGGGCCATCCAGGCCGCCACCGTTCCGCGCCGGGGGTCGTAGGACGGGCCGTGTCTCCAGGCCCGCAGGAACGCCTCCTGGGCGATGTCCTCGGCCAGGGCCCGGTCACCCAGGATGGTCAGTGCCAGGCCGTAGACCCGGCCCTGGAAGCGCAGTACGAACGCCCGCCCCGCCTCGGCGTCGCCGAAGGTCAGCCCGGCCAGGAGCGCCTCGTCGGAGAGCCCGTCGGGCGGTACCGGCGGCGACGACGCCATGGACGCGAGCCTCCCGGCCGGTCGAGGCGCGCCCCGGTTCGGGCTCGCCGGGACCCTGATTGTATCGACGGGCGTTCGCACCTTTTGCGCAGGTCGTGTCAGTAGGCGGGGTTCGAGGTGCCGGCGTCGCTCTTGTCGGCGTGGTCGACCTTGTCGCCGGACGGGCTGACCGGATACCAGTCGGGAATGCCGATCCCCTTCACGTCACCGGGGGCGGTGTCGCCGCTGTAGGTGTAGAGCAGGTGGCCGTTGTAGGTGACCTGGGCGGGCACCTGGCCGGCGGCGGTGGCCAGCTTGGCGCCGTCGACGCCCGTCCCGGCGCTCGGGGTCGAGCCGGCGCTGTAGCCCGGCCAGATCTGGGCGCAGGCCCCGGTGCAGGCGCTGGCCGACCCCTGGTCCTTCTCGAAGAGATAGAGCGTGCGGCCGGCGCTGTCGACCAGAATCGAGCCCTGGGACGGGTTCTGGGCGACCGCCACCGCCGCCCCCTGGGTGCCGGCCACCTGGCCGGCCTGGCTCGCCGCCGGGTGGCCGGAGCCGCCGGAGCCGCAGGCGGTCAGCGTCAGGCCGAGGGCCGCCACCGTGAGACCGAGAGTCCACTTCATCGTCGTTCCTCCTTCGTCGCCGTTCCTACGGACGACGCGGCGATCGGGATCTCGCCTCCCGGAAGGTTTTCGGGGGACTAGCCCCTTCGCACCGGCGATCGCCTAGTTCCCTCTCTTCGGAAATGACGCGCCGAAGCGGTCAACCAGGACTGGCGTCGACCCGACACCATTCTTAAGTCACATTCAAGGCGCGACTCGGAGGTACCCGTGCACGACCGCGCTCCCCAGATTCCCGGGCGCCGGCCGCGCCCCCGTTTCCTCGTCGGTGGACTGCTGGCCGCACTGACCGGCGGCCTGCTGGCCGGCCCGGCCGTCACGGCCCCCGCCCAGGCGCAGTCGCCCGTCACCGTCGTCGTCCAGGAGCGCCCCGGCGCCGGTCCCGGCGTCGAGCAGGCGATCAGCCGGCTGGGCGGGCACGTCGCCGTCGACCTCCCGATCATCGACGGCGTCGCCGCCGACGTCCCCGCCGACCGGGTCGGCGCTCTCGAGGCCACGCCCGGCGTGGTGGCGGTGACGCCGAACCGGCCGGTCACCTTGAGCGGCCAGTACGGCGACAGCAGCGGCGTCGCCAGTGCCGTCTACACCGACGCCGTCCGGGCGTCGAAGACCTGGGACCAGGGCTACACCGGCCAGGGCATCGGCGTCGCGGTCGTCGACACCGGCATCAACCCGGTCGGCGACCTGGCCGGCAAGGTCATCGGCGGAGTCGACCTCACCAGCGAGAACAACAACGTCGACACCTACGGTCACGGCACGTTCGTGGCCGGCCTGATCGCCGGCTCCGGGGCCGCCTCCAACGGCGCCGTGAAGGGCGTGGCCCCCGCCGTCAACCTGATCTCGGTGAAGATCGCCGGCGCCGACGGGTCCACCGACCTCGTGCACCTGATCGCCGGCCTCGACTTCGTGGCCACCACCCGCAACGTCTTCGGCACCCGGGTCCTCAACCTGTCGCTGGCGGTCGATTCGCCCGGCTCGTACCAGAACGACCCGATCGACGTCGCCGTGGAGCGGGTCTGGAACTCCGGCATCGTCGTGGTCACCGCCGCCGGCAACCACGGCACCGCCCCGGGGACGATCTCGACACCGGGCGACGATCCCTACGTCATCACCGCCGGGGCCGACGACGACCACACCACCGCCGGCATCGGCGACGACACGCTGGCGACGTTCTCGGCGGTCGGCCCGACGGCGGACGGGATCGCCAAGCCCGACCTCGTGGCGCCGGGCAAGTCGGTCGTCTCCGTCCGGGCCACCGGCTCGACCATCGACGAGGCCAACCCCGCCGCCCGGGTCGGCACCGCCTACTTCAAGGGGTCGGGGACGTCGTTCTCGTCGGCCATCACCGCCGGCGCCGCGGCCCTCGTCCTGTCCCGGACCCCGGCCCTCACGCCCAACCAGGTCAAGGCCCGCCTGACCGCCAACGCCCGGATCGCCTCGTCGGTGCAGCCGGCGGCCGGCCGGGGGGCCGGCGAGCTCGACGCCTTCGGGGCGACGATGAGCACCGACACCGGCGCCGCCAACGCCGGGCTGACGCCGGCCACGTTCTTCGGCGTCTCCGGCGCCGACGTCATCGCCGCCGGTTCCCAGTGGGGTGGCTCGTCGTGGGGTGGCTCGTCGTGGGGTGGCTCGTCGTGGGGTGGCTCGTCGTGGGGTGGCTCGTCGTGGGGTGGC